>Ga0182016_10000624_pt1 | contig 43880 bp, 38 predicted proteins | sample 712S2MmetaG_FD_120491 | JGI IMG/M metagenome (GOLD analysis project Ga0182016, IMG submission 120491) | Permafrost microbial communities from Stordalen Mire, Sweden - 712S2M metaG | ecosystem: Environmental > Terrestrial > Soil > Wetlands > Permafrost | place: Sweden: Stordalen | collected...
CTGCGAAGCCGACCTACCAGTTCGAGAATCCGGCTGTTCCGGAAATGACGGGGCCGGAAAAGGCCGCCATCCTGATGATCACCTTGGGCTTGGAGATCTCATCGACGATCTTCAAGTTCTTGCGTCAAGACGAAGTCGAAACGATCGTCCTCGAGATCGCCAAGATCTCGACCGTCCCGATCGACAAACGCGACGCGGTCATCACCGAAGCCTACCAGCGCGCGATCGCCCTCAAGTACATCAACGAGGGCGGCATCGAGTACGCCAAGGAAATTCTCGAACGGTCGTTCGGCGCCGGCCAAGCCGACGACATGACGAACCGGCTCTTCGCCGCCCTCAAGCACGGCAATCCGCTCGAACTCGTCAAGAAGACCGAGCCGGGACAGCTGCTCGAGTTCATCCGCGAAGAACATCCGCAGACCATCGCCCTCATCCTCGTCTACATGGCGCCGGAACAAGCCGGTATCGTGCTCTCGCAGCTCGAGCCCGAGCTGCAAGCCGACGTTGCGATGCGCATCGCGATCCTGCAGAAGACCGCTCCCGAAGTGCTCGAACAGCTCGACGAGTTGCTCGGCCGCCGGCTGCTGGTCACCGGTGCCGACTTCACCAAAGCCGGCGGCGTCCAATCGCTCGCGCAGCTCATGGGCTTCGTCGACCGCGAAACGGAAAAGAACATCCTCGACGGCCTCGCCAAACGCGATCCCGAAATCGCCGAAGAAGTCAAAAACCTGCTCTTCGTTTTCGAAGACATCATCAACCTCGACGATCGCGCCATCCAGCGCATCCTCAAGGAAGTCGAAGGCAAAGATCTCGCGCTCGCGCTCAAGACCGCGAACGACGAACTGCTGCAGCGCGTCTACAAGAACATGTCGACGCGCGCCGCCTCCACGCTTCGCGAAGATATCGAAGTGCTCGGACCGGTACGCATGCGCGAAGTCGGCAAGGCGCAGCAGAACATCGTCGATGTGATCCGCACGCTCGAAGAGAACGGACAGATCATCATCTCGCGCGGCGGCAAAGAAGAGCGACTCGTCTAGCATGGCGACCGCGAGCACCGTCTAGCCATGGGCCGCGTCGTCAAGAACGCGCGCGTAAATGCGCAGCGCTACCAAGTTTCCGTTCCCCACGTCGAGCGGTCGCAGACCGGCGCCGACGACGAACTCGATTACGCTCCGCAGCATGCGCCCGAAGAGCTCATGGAGCTGCCCTCCCCGCAATCGCCGCCGATCGACGTCGATGCAATCGCGAAACAAGCCCGCGAATTGATCGATAGCGCGGAGCAGCACGCCAAGGCGCTGCTGCAGAACGCGTTCGAGCGTGCATCGCAATTGCTGGCCGAAGCCGGCGAACGCGGCGACGCGCTGGTCGAAACCGTGCAAGCCGAAGCGAAGGCCGCCGGTCACGCCGAAGGCTCCGCCGCGGCCGATCGCGAGATGAGCGACATGATGGCGACGATGCGCAATCTCGTCGACATGGCGCGCGTCGAACGCCACAAACTCATGGAGAGCGCCGAGCCCGAACTCGTGCGTCTCGCGGTCGGCATCGCCGAACGCGTGCTGCACCAGCAGATCGCGCTCGACCGCGGCGTCGTCGTCGAGATGGCCAAAGTCGCGATCGCGCGCCTGGTCGAAAAAGAGTCGGTCACGGTGCGCGTCAATCCGGGCGATCTCGAACGGATGCGCGAGCACCGCGACGAGTTGCTCGCGAGCGGCGAAATCAAGAACTTCCGCGTGGTCGAAGATCAGCGCGTCGACCGCGGCGGCGTGGTGGTCGAAACCGACGGCGGCACGATCGATGCGCGCATCTCGACGCAGGTCAACGAGGCTAAACGCGTGTTGCACATCGAGGACGAAGTGATCGTCTCGCCGGCAGACGCCCGCGAATCGAGCTTGCGCGCCGCTCGCGCGTCGTAGCTTCCATCGTGCAAACCGAAGACGTCGTTACCGGCACCAAGCCGTTCGACGCGGATCGTTATCTCAGCACCCTGCGGGCCGCGGATTTGCTGCGCACCAACGGCAAGGTGCGCCAAGTCATCGGCACCGTCGTCGAGTCGAACGGACCGCCGATGTCGATCGGTGAGACGGCGCAGATCATCTACCGCCGCTCGGCCGAACCGGTACTGGCCGAAGCCGTCGGCTTCCGCGATTCCAAAGTGCTGCTGATGCCGCTCGGCGAGCTGGGCGGCATCGCGGCCGGCTCCGACGTCGTCGCGCTCGGACATCCGCTGCAGATCGGGCTGACGTCGGCGCTGCTCGGGCGCGTACTCGACGGCCTCGGCCGCCCGATCGACGGACTCGGCCGGATCGAAGATGCGACGCCGGCCGAAATCACGGGCGAACCGCCCAATGCCTTGCGCCGCCGGCGCGTCACCGAAGCGCTCGGCCTCGGCGTCCGCGCCGTCGACGGTTTGCTGACGTGCGGCAAGGGCCAGCGCGTCGGTATTTTCTCCGGCAGCGGCGTCGGCAAATCGACGATGCTCGGGATGATCGCGCGCAACACGACGGCCGACGTTAACGTGATCGCGCTCGTCGGCGAACGCGGCAAGGAAGTCCGCGATTTCATCGAGCGCGACCTCGGCGAAGCCGGCCTGAAGCGCTCGGTCGTGATCGTTGCCACGAGCGACCAGCCGGCCCTCGTCCGCATCAAGGCGGCCTACGTCGCTACGCGCATCGCCGAGTTTTTCCGCGACGCCGGTCTCGATGTGATGCTGATGATGGACAGCGTCACGCGCTTTGCGATGGCGCAGCGCGAAGTCGGCCTTGCGATCGGCGAGCCGACGACCACGCGCGGTTACACGCCGTCGGTGTTCGCCGCGCTGCCGAAATTGCTGGAACGCGCCGGCACGTCGGAAACTGGGACGATCACCGCGCTCTACACCGTGCTCGTCGATGGCGACGATCTGAACGAACCCGTCGCCGATGCGGTCCGCGCGATTCTCGACGGCCACATCGTGCTCTCGCGCAAACTCGCCTCGGCGAATCAATTTCCGGCAGTTGACGTGCTGGCGAGCGTGAGCCGCGTGATGCCCGACGTCGTCTCCGAAGCGCACTTCGCTGCGGCCTCAAAAGTGCGCGATTTAATGGCCACCTATCGCGAAGCCGAAGATCTGATCAACATCGGCGCGTACGTGGCGGGTTCCAATCCGCGCGTCGACCTCGCGATCGCGCGCAACGAGACGATCCGCTCGTTTATGAAACAAGGGATCTACGAAGTATCCACCCTGGCCGAGGCCCAAAAAGCCGTGCTGGCGCTCGGGTGATGTAAGCGATGCCGAAGTTTGCGTTTCGCCTCGATCCCGTCCTCGACTACCGGCAGCGGCTCGAAGACGAACAGCAGGTCATTTTTGCCGCCGCCGCTTCCGCCCAACGCTCGGCGGAAGCGCAACGCGACGACTACATCGTGCGACGCGCGGCCATGCGCGAGCGGCTGCACTTGCATCACAACCAGATGGACGGCATCGAGCTGCGCGCGACGTACGCGCACTGCGACTTTCTCGATCGTTCGATTGTGGCCCAGCAGCTCGTCGTCGATCAGGCGCGCGCGAAGGCCGACCAAGAACGGGCCAAGCTCGTCGTGAAAACGAAAGACAAGAAGATTCTCGCGGTGCTCAAAGAGCGTCGCCGCGAAATCTTCGAATCGGAGGCTGCGGCCACCGAACAACGTGAGAGCGACGAGATCAACTCGCGCTTCTACGATCGCGTCACCACCATCGGGGAGATTTCGTCATGATCGTCACACGCCAGCGAAAGAAAAAACAAAGCTCGCTGCCGATTCTGCTGCCGATTGCCGCGATCGCCATGCTGGCGATCGCGCTGACCTGGCCGCCGTCCCGGAACTTCATCACGAACGGCCCGCTCAAGCCGGTCGCCACGGTGTTCGACGGGATCTGGGGGACGGTATCCAAGCCGCTGAGCTTCGCCTACCAGCAGCAGCAGATCACCGACCGTAACACGCAGATCAAGGATCTCAACGATAAGCTCGAGGCCGACCGCAAGGCCCAGGCCGACAAGGACGCGCAGGTCACCCAGCTGCAGAAGCAGATCGCCGCGATCGGCAACGAACCCGAGGCCGCCACTCCGGCCCCGGCCGTTCCGCTCAACGGCCAGCAGCCTGGCGCCGCCGCCGGCACGGCCGGCGCTCCCGCGCCGGCCTCCGAGGCGATCCATCGCGCGGCCCAGCAATGGTCGGCCATGGACCCCGAAAAGGCCGCCTCGCTCGTCCAAAAGCTCCCGACGGGCTACGTTTCGACCGTTTTCGCCCAGATGTCGCCCGACTCGGTCGGTCCGATCATGGACGCCCTGCCCGCGAAGGTCGCGGCCCTGATCGTCGAAAGCGGCACGAACCCTCAGATTTCGGCTCAACCGGGCCGATAAACAGGATAGCCGGCCTCGCACGGCCTTTTGCCGTTCCCTACGCCGGACTCTCCATAGACGAAAGGAGGTGAAGAATGAATCCAATCTTAGCAGCCCTACTCAATGCCCCATCCCCCGCCGGAAGCTCGGCTCCGTCGACCAGTTCGACGCAGTCGCAGACGCCGTCGTCCGCGGATGCTTCATCGGCCGCGCAATTCAAATCGCAGTTCGATCAAGCCGTCGCGGCGCTTCAGAGTGCTGCCGGATCTAGCACGCAAGGTACCAATGCTACGACGACCACCGCGGCGCAAGCCACGACCGCCGGATCAACGGTGCAATCTGCGGCGTTAGCCGACACGCTAGCGGAGGCACTTCAAAAGAAGATCGCCGACCTGTTGCAACAGGGGGAATCGGTTACGGAGATCGTCCAGCAGCTCGCTGCATCGCTCGCAACATCGCTTGCGCAGCAATTCGGCGGCGACCCGACGCAAATCCAAAACCAACTGCAAACGGCCTTCGTATCGGCGCTTGCCCCACCTGGGACAGGACCGCCGCTTTCGAACACCGATCTTGCATCGGCCCTCGCACAACGGTTTCGGCAAGTTGCCGATCTGGCGGCGGGGGTGCTAGGTGAGACGGGGCAATCGAATCGACTATTCGCAGGAAGTATCTCGGACGCGGCAACCACCGCGGGAGTGCAACCGGCCCCAACCACGACAACCACCCCGACCCCGGCCGATTCGATCGCGGCTGACGCCTCGGCGTTACTCGCATCTCTCACCGCATCTCAAGGCGACGGCAAAACCGTCGCAGCCAACGGCGCACCGGCAGTCGGTTCGAACGGGGACACCCTGCTCGGCCGTATTCTCGCGCGCGCAGCGCAGTCGCAACCCGCGCCTACGCAGCAAACGCCGGCCGCCCAAGCGCAGGCGGTCCAAACGGGACCGTCACTCCTAGCACTACAAGCTCTTGCCGCAGCAGCGGAATCGCTTGGCAGCGCTCAGGCTACCCCGGTCGCGACCTCATCGGCCGCGGCCCAACGCGTCGTCGCCGACGCCGAGCTCGCAGACGCAACGAACTCCGGTTCGTCCGCGCCCGCGCTCTCGACCGAAGAACCGGCGCCGCTCAATCCGGCCGTCCTCGCATTCGTCAAATCGTTCACCGACGCACTCGCATCCACGAGCGCACCGGCGACCGCCAAGATCGCGAACGACGCCGTTCCGGGAACGCTCCTTCAAACGGACGTCTCGTCCGCACAAGCCCCGACCATCGGCGCGTTCGCGCCCGTGCAAGCGGCAGTGCAGAACGACGCCGTCTCGTCCAACGGTGCGCAAACCCCGGTCGAACTGCCGTCGCCTACGACGGCCGATCCGAACCAAGTCGTCGATCAAATCCTCCGCGGCGCGTTCCTGAACACGGTCGGCTCAACGTCAACCGTGCGTTTGCGACTCGTTCCGGAAGAACTCGGCGATGTCAGCGTCAAGCTCACCATCGAAGGCAGCTCGGTTTCCGCGCAAGTTATGGCGCAGACGCCGGCCGCACACGATGCGCTCGTCGCGGGACAAGCCCAGCTCGAGCGTTCCCTCGCCGATAATGGCCTGAAGCTCACCAGCTTCAACGTCAGTCTCGCCGGCGGATTCGCTAGTTTCCAACAACAGCAGCAACAGCAAACATCGCAACAAGGCCAGTCCAATGGACGCACCTTACTCGGCGGAGTCGATACGCCCGAGTCCGATGAGGCGCTCGTTGCCGCTCCCAATTTTGGTCCGCCGGTTTTGGCGGGCACGAGTTGGAGCGCTCTCAACTATCTCGTTTAGGAGTACACCCCATGGCGGGTACATCAGGAGTTTCATCCTCGCTACCAATCAGCAAGCTGATCAATAACGGCACCACGTCGACGGCGTCATCGTCGTCATCGAGCGATGCGTCGATTACCAGTCAGCTCGGGCCGAGCGCGTTTCTTCAACTGCTTACAACGCAGATGTCGAATCAGGATCCGCTCAATCCCATGGACGATACCCAGTCGGTATCGCAGCTCGCTCAGTTCTCTGCGTTGCAGGCCAGCGACAATCTTCAAACGTCGTTTGCCAACTTCCAGTCGAACTTCGCGGTTCTCCAATCGGCCAATCTCGTCGGTAAGAACGTTACCGTCAACTCAACCGACGGCTCCGGCAACACGTCGACCATCACTGGTACGGTCGGGTACGTTTCCGTTGTTAACGGCGCACCTGAGATCGCGATTCTAGATAGCAGCGGTAACGTCGTCAGCAATAACGGCACGCCCTTGCTCTTCCCGACGTCCGCGATCACGAACATTCAATAGTGGACCCGATACTCGACGGCATTCAAATCCCGCCGTCGGTCGCACCCGTACGCCCGCAAGGCACGCCCGTACAAATCCCTCCGACCGTTGGTCCGGGGTTTCGCGACGTACTACGCGAGCAGGTTGCGCCAGCCGGTCAACCGCTCAAAATCTCCGCGCACGCGGCGCAACGCCTCCAATCGCGCAACATCACCCTGAGTTCCGACGACCTGGACCGCATGAATCAGATGGCCGATAAAGCCGCTGCTAAAGGGTCCAAACAATCGCTGTTCATGATGGGCAATACCGCGATGGTGGTCAGCATCAAAAACCGCGTCGTGATTACGGCAGTTGATTCCGACTCGATGAAAGAGAACGTGTTCACCAACATCGACTCGGCGGCGATTATTAAGTAGTAGTTTAACCCAAATCACTCTGGAAGCGGACCTACGGATAGGGGCTTCCACGCGGGACCGATAGATTGACGTCCTGCGACTCCTCAGATGAGGTAACGAATGGCTTTCGATTCGTTGTTCATCGGCGTCTCTGGTTTAACGGCATACCAAAGCCAGATCGACGTCATTTCGAACAACATCGCAAACGTCGGCACCGTTGGCTATAAGGGCCAAGATGTCACGTTCCAAGATCTCCTGTATCAGAACACCGGATTTGCGTCGGCTCCGACTCAAACGCTGGGCGGCATCAACGCACAGCAAGTCGGCGACGGCGTCAAGATCGGTGCGATCGATACCGACTTCACACAGGGCGGCCTGCAGACCACCGGCATCAACACGAACCTTGCCATCAACGGCAACGGCTTCTTCACGCTCAACAACATCGACGGCAGCGGCAGCGCTTCGTACACGCGAGACGGCGACTTCTCGCTCAACGAGAGCGGCTATCTCTACGATCCGACGAGCGGTAAGGCCGTGCTGGGCTATCCGGTTCAGTCGAACGGCACGATCTCGCAGGTCGCGCCGCCGCAACCGATCCAAGTTCCGTTCGGCCTGAAATCGATCGCCGTCGGCACCGGCTTCGGCGCCAAGAGCGGTCCTTCGACCGACAAGGTGTTCGACGTCTCGCTCGGCGGAAATCTCAATCAGACCGACTACATCACGGCCGTCTCCAGCGCCGGTGTCAGCACCACGCTGACGACGATCACGACGACGATATATGATTCGCTGGGCGGTTCCCACGAAGTCCAGATCCAGTATCAGCCGGCCCCTCCGGCACCCGCGGTCGGCATCAACGGCGCAGCCTTGAGCCCGCCCGTCACCGTGAACAATCCCTCCGGCGCCGCCGTAACGGCCGCAACGGAATGGGCGTACACCGTGACATCGACCGACGGTTCGCTCGGCCCCAATCCGCCGGCAACCACCACGCTCGGCAGCGGATACATCTTCTTCGATCAAAATGGTCAGTTCATCAACACCACGAGTTCGGCGACCAATGCCGTTCCCGCGGATTTGCATGCTGCAGGCCAACCTCCGAGTACCACAACCGGCGACCTCTTCACGGTTACCCAGTGGAACTCGGTGGCGGGTGCCAACAACTCGACGCAAGTCGGTACGGGTACCGCGAATCCCGCCGTGATCGGGCTGGATTTCTCGAACATGACCTCACTGGCGACGGCGGCTACGGCCAACACCGTTTCTCAGAACGGCTATGCATCGGGCATCCTCTCGAACATTACGGTCGGCCAGGATGGTACGATCACCGGCGCGTTTACCAACGGTCAGAACACCACGTTAGGGCGCCTCGCACTCGCGTCGTTCGCGAACGAAGACGGTCTGACGCGGGATGGCGGCAACCAGTTCACCGCTTCGGCGAACTCGGGACTCGCCCAGTACGGATTCGCAAACAACGGGCAGTTGGGAAGCATCGATGCCGGCGCGCTCGAGCAGTCCAACGTCTCGATCGCGAGCGAATTCACCAAAATGATCCTCGCTCAACGGTCCTTCGAAGCCAACGCGAAGAGCATCACGACGGCAGACCAAAATCTGCAGACCGTGATCCAGCTCAAGCAGTAGCCTAGACCTCGATGACACGCCGCGCGTCCACGGGCAAAGCAAACCCTGCCCAGGGCGCGTCCGGCGTTGTCTATCCGATCTCGCTGTGCATGATCGTGCGCAACGAGGAACGCTTTCTCGGCGACGCCCTCACTTCGGTGCAGGGCGTCGTCGATGAAATCTGCATCGTCGATACCGGCTCGACCGACGGCACCGTCGCGATCGCCGAATCGTTTGGTGCCCGCATCACCTTTGTCTCGTGGCGCGATGACTTCGCCCTGGCCCGCAACGCGGCGCTGGCGATGGCGACCGGCGCCTGGATTTTCGTACTCGACGCCGACGAACGGCTGGCCCCGGAATCGCGCGAATTGCTCCGCGGCTTGCGCAACGAACGGCCCGACGGCCGGGGGCGCTGGATTCGCTGCCGCAATTACGGCGATTCCGCGCGCGAGATCGTGGTCTCGACGAACGCGCTCGTGCGCATCTTCCCAAACGATCCGCAAATCCGTTACCGCGGCACGCTGCACGAATACGTCGCGCGCGTGGACTCGGAGCGCAGCCTCGAAGCCGAGCGCACCGCGATCGAGATCTTCCACCACGGTTACACCCACGAGGTGATGACGGCGCGGAAGAAGGCCGACCGCAACCTGCGGGTCAGCCGGGCGGCCTATGAGGCGACGCCGGACGATCCGGCACTCGTCTACAACTACGCTATGTCGGCGCTGCTTGCCGGGCAGACGGACGTGGCCCGCAAGCAGCTCGAATGCGTCTTGGTGCTCACGGAGGGCACGCCGCGCGGCTTCCGGCCCATGGCGCTGGCCAAGCTGGCGAGTGTGTACGTTGACGACGGCCGCCCGGCCGACGCGCTACGCGTCGCTGACGAGTGCCTCGCGGTCGTCCCGACCTTCCCCGATGCCCACTTTCAGCGCGGCCGCGCGCTGGGTGGCTTGGGCCGATACAACGACGCGCGGGTAGCCCTGGGCGCAGCGATCGAGTTCGGCACAAAGACGGCCTTCGAGCACTTCGTCGTGGACGATGAGATCGGCAGCTGGAAGGCTCACAACGAGATCGGCGGCACGCTGATGAGCGAGGGGCGCTTCGCGGAGGCGCAGCAGTGGCTCGATCTCGCGCTGCGGACCCGGCCGGCGGAACGCACCTTGATCCTCAACCGCTCCAAATGCCGCGAGTCGCTGGGCGACCTCGCCGACGCGCTGGCCGGCTTCCGGGCCGTCTTCGACGGCTTCCGGGACGAGCCGGCCGCGATCGAATACGTGAACTTCGTCTTCCGGCACGGCTCGCCGGATATCGTCCTGACCGCGGTTGAAACGGCGCTGCCGGTGCTCGGCGCGGACTACACGCGCGCCTTCCTCGTCTCAGCCGGCGCGGCAATGCTGCGGGCCGGTCGCCGCGACGAAGCGGTGGCGCTTGTTGCGCGCGCCGTTGCGGTGGGCGACGAGCCGGAAGCGGGCCGAGCGATCGTCGCGTCGCTCGCGCAGCAATACGGAATGCCGGAGTTGAACGGACTGCTCGACGGTGACGGCCCGCAGACCATCACCGTCTCCGGGAGGTGGGAATGATTTCATTACGGCGTCTTAACAATCAAGCGATCATGGTGAACGCCGACCTCATCGAGAGTTTGGAAGCGACCCCGGACACAGTCGTCACCCTGACCTCCGGAAACAAGTTGCTGGTGCGTGACTCGATGGAAGAAATCCAGGCCAAGATCGTCGATTTCAAACGGCGGATCTATGGTCCGAAAGAGGTCTAGGACAAGCACGGCGTACAAGTCAACCGGGCCCTTCACTGTTTACCGTAATGTCGACGGCTAGGTTCGCCGATATACGGTGAGTAGCGCGTTACCCGTTAGAGGAACCGTCCGTTGGATTTAGCGACCGTCATTGGTATCGTACTCGCCCTTTTCTCGATTGCCATTTCGGCGTACATCGGGGACGTGGACGTGTCGATCCTGTTCAAACGCTATGAAGCGTTTATTTTAGTCTTCGGCGGTACCATCGCGGCGACGATGATTTCGTTCCCGATGAAGACGTTCGTGCGCGGCCTTCGGACGGGGTTCGCGATGGCGTTCACCGAGCCGCAGTATCACGAGCACGAGATCATCGCAAATTTAGTGACGTTCGCTGAGAAGGCGCGCCGCGAGGGTTTGCTCGCGCTCGAGAACGAGGCCGCGGAACTCGACGACGAGTTCATGCGCAAGGGCATTCAGCTCGTGATCGACGGCCGCGACGCTGACATCATCCGCAAGATTTTGGAAACCGAAGTCCTCTTCGTGCAAGAACGTAACGCGAAAGCGGAAGCGGTTCTCATGACGATGGGCGGTTTCTCGCCGACGCTCGGCATCATCGGAACCGTGCTCGGACTGATCGCGATGTTGAAGGGCCTCGGCGACACCGCCGGCGGCAACGTCACCGGTAAGATCGGTATCGCAACGGCGCAAGCGTTCGTCGCGACGTTCTTCGGCATTTCGCTCGCGAACTTGCTGTGGCTCCCGCTCGGTGCGAAAGTCAAGGAACGCAACGGGCAGCTCTTGCTGCTGCGCGAGATCATGATCGAAGGCATCCTCTCGATTCAGGCCGGCGACAACCCGCGTCTGCTCGAAGAGAAACTGCACGCCTTCCTCGATCCCAACGAGCGCGAGACCGAAGTCGAAGAGGGCGGCACGGTCGGCGAACCCTCGATGGCGGGAACCTAACCCTTGGCACTCTCACGGCGCCTCGGCGGCGGTAAACAGGAGGCCATGGAGTCGGCCGGCATGATGCGCTGGCTCCTGACCTACGCTGACATGATCACGCTGCTGCTCGCGCTGTTCATCATCTTGTTCTCGATCTCGACGATCAACAAAGTCAAGCTGCAGCGTTTGGTGCGCGATCTCGGCGGCGGCTTCAACAGCCAAGACGCGATCAACAACCCGCCCAACGGCATGACGACGTCCGCGACCAAAGACGACCTGCAGGCGATGCAGGCGCAACTGCAATCGTTCGTTCAGAGCAACAACCTGCAGAAGCAGGTTCAGACGAAGATCACGCGCGACGGGAAGAAACGCGAACTCGTCATCACGCTCCTGAGCGACAAGCAGCTCTTCGATAGCGGTAAGGCCGATCTTAAAGACGGCACCAAGAAAATTCTCAACGAAGTGTACCGGCAGTTGAAGACGCGCCCGAACGAGGTCCGCGTCGAGGGAAACACCGATAACGTGCCGATCCAGAACGCCCAATTCCCCAGCAACTGGGAACTCTCGGCTGCTCGCGCCACCGGCGTCGCACGCTACTTCGTCGAAGACGACGGCCTGGCCGCGCGCCGCATCTCGGCGCTCGGCTACGGCGAATACCGGCCGAAATTTCCGAACGATACCGATGCGCACCGCGCGGCCAACCGCCGCGTCGATGTGGTGATTCTCGATACCGATGCAGCCACCAACGCGCAAGCCGCTGCCGAAGCCGCAGCCCTGGCCGGGGGAAACTAACCGATGTCCATGCTCTCCCAAGAAGAGATCGACGCGCTCGTCAATCAGCTCTCTTCGCCGGACGCCGATCAGTCCTCGCTCGAAGGCCGCAAGGTCAAGTCGTTCGACTTCCGCTTCAACAAGCGGCTCGAGAAGTTCCAGTCCAACCAGTTGCAAACGCTGCGGACGCTTCACGATAACTTCACCCGGCTGCTCAACAACTCGCTCTCGGTGTATTTGCGCACCCGCGTCGAGGCCACGATCGTCTCGATCGAGCAGATTTCCTACGGCGACTTCATCGCCTCGATCGGCATCCCGTCGATCCTCTCGATCTTCTCGATGGATCCGCTGGCCGGCTCGGGCATCGTCCAAGTCGACCTCAACCTCGCGTTCTCGATCCTCGATCGTCTCCTCGGCGGGCCCGGCTGGTATCCGACCAAGCTGCGCGACCTCTCCGACATCGAGCGTACGCTCATGCAGCGCTTCATGGCCCGCATGCTCAATAGCTACCGCGAAGCCTGGAACTACTTGCTGACGCTCTCGCTGAAGATCGAAGCGCTCGACTCGAACCCGCAATTTATCCCGCGCATCATCCCGCTCGATCAGATCGTGGCCTTCGTCTCCTGCGAGCTGAAGATCGGCGACATCGCCGGCGTCATGAACTTCGCGCTGCCCTACTCCGTGCTGCAGTCGATCGGTACGCAGCTCGCCGACTACCAATGGTCGCCGTCGGTGGTGGCCGGCCGCGGCATGACGGAAGAAGATATTCTGCAGTTGGCGCGCAACGTCGAGCGCGCGGGCGTTAACATGGAAGTCGAGCTGGGACGGACCATCGTCTCCCTGCGCGACTTGGTTACGCTTCAGGTCGGTGACGTGGTGCTCTTCGATAAACCGGTGAACGAGCCGTTGTTGATGACCGTGAACGATCGCGAGAAGTATCGCGTCTATCCGGGCGTGAACAAAGACCGCGTAGCGGTGCAGATCGCGTCAGTCGTCGAGGACGAGGAGTAGTTTTGGCACAGAAAGACTCGTTGCAGCCGCTTGCCGTGGCGATGTTCGCCGCGGCGACCGGTGCGTTTTCCACGCTGGCCGGAATCGCCGCTACGGCGGGTTCCCCTTCGATGGACAGCGCCGACGGATCGATCAAGGTCGAACCGGACGTCGTGGCCACGCTCACGCGCGTGCCTTCGACCGGTGTGTCCTTCGTCACACGCTTCGTCAAGGCCGATATCGGCAACGTCGTTGCCATGATGCTCGGCACTCCCGGCGACGACGCCGAGATGGATGCCATGCAGCTCTCGATCGTTGCCGAGACGGTGGCCCAGATCGCGACGGCAATGGGTGAGGCGCTGGCTACCGAGACCGGCGCATCGAGCGAAGGCGTTCATTCCGAAGTCGTCAACGACGCGGCCGGTTTCCCGGTCCCCCCGTTCACGTCGTTCACCGCGCCGATCTCGGTCGGTGACTCGCTGCAGTCGTCGGTGACGATCGATTTCGACGGGCTCTCGCTCACTAAGATGGACATCAAGCCGCAGGTGAGCCCCGCGGCCTCGTCGTCCGGTTCGTCGGCCTCGGCCGACGCCGCCGCCGCGATGGCGGCCGCCATGGCCGGACCGCCGTCCGCCACCGTTTCACCCAACCGTCAGCGCCCGACGCCTGAGGGCCAAGCAGCGCAGTTCGCCCCGATGCAGCCGACCGGCATTCGCCCCGCGGCGCCCGGTCAGTCGAACCTCGACCTCGTTCACGACGTTCCGCTCGAGATCTCGGCCGTGCTCGGTCAGACGGAACTCTCGCTGCGCGAAGTCGTCGCGATGGTGCCGGGCAGCGTTTTCGAGCTCGATAAGCTCTCGACCGAACCGATCGACCTGTATGTCAATAACATCTTGATCGCCCGCGGTGAAGTCGTTGTAGTCGACGACAAGTTTGCGGTGAAGATCAGCGAACTCAACCCCGTCGTCGATCGAATTTAAACGTTCGCGATGGATATCGCGTTCGTCCTAAAGGTCATTTGGGCGTTCGCCCTTATCGGGCTGATTCTGGTCGGGATGATCTACGTTGGGCGGGCCGTGCAGCGCGGCCGCCTCGTCTCCGGAAATCTTGGGCGCCGGCTCGTTTCGACGATCGAGTCGACTGCGCTAGCGCAGAACGTCACGGTGCACGTCGTGCGCGTCGGCGATAAGTATTTTCTCGTCGGCGGCGGTTCGGCCGGCGTCAACCTGCTCTCCGAACTCGCGGCGGAAGAGATCGAGCCATACATCGAGTCGCAGCGCATCGCGCTACTCGCGCAGCGCGAGACGCTGCTGCGGCCGTTCTCACGTTTCAGGAAATCATGACGCGCCGCAATCTACCCTGGATACTGGCCGGCCTCGCGGCGCTGTTCGTGCTCTTCGCGGCGCTCGTGCCGGCGCTCGCGCAAACGATCCCCGGACCCACGGCGCCGACAATTCCGATTCCGCGCGTGAATATCGGCATTACGCCGGCGACAAAACCCTCCGACGTCGCGCTCTCGCTACAGATCCTCTTGCTGCTGACGGTGCTGACGCTGGCGCCGACGCTGCTCGTGCTCACGACGTCGTTCACGCGCATCATCGTCGTGCTCTCGTTCGTGCGCACGGCGCTCGGCACGCAGGCGAACCCGCCCAACCAAGTGCTGTTGGGACTCGCGATGTTTCTGACGTTTTTTGTGATGTCGCCGGTGATCGAGGACATCAACAAGAACGCGTTGCAGCCGTATCTCGGGGCGAAGATCTCGCAGTCGGTGGCGATCGACCGCGCCCAGAAGCCGCTGCGCGCCTTCATGTTCCGGCAAACCCGCGAGAAAGACATCGCGGTGTTCTACGCGATGACCAAAGAGCCGCGGCCGGCCAAGCAAGACGACGTTCCGACCTACTTGCTGATCCCGGCCTTTACGATCAGCGAACTGAAGACGGCGTTCGAGATCGGCTTCGCGATCTACATTCCGTTCATCGTCATCGACATGGTCGTGGCCTCGGTGCTGCTCTCGATGGGCATGATGATGATCCCGCCGGTGCTGATCTCGCTGCCGTTCAAGATCCTGATCTTCCTACTCGTCGACGGCTGGAACCTCACCGTCAGCGCCTTGTTCTCGAGTTTTAAATAAGGTGACGTACGCAGCAGCGCTTTCGCTCGGACGCGATGCGATCGTCGTAGCGCTGCTGGTCTGCGGCCCCGCGCTTATTCTGGGTCTGGTAACCGGTCTCGTGATCTCGATCTTTCAGGCGACCACGCAGATCCAAGAACCGACCCTGACGTTCATTCCGAAAATCGTCGTCGTTGCGCTCGCCATTCTGTTCTTCGGACCGTTCATGCTGGCGATGCTCACGGATTTCATGTCACGTGTCTTTAGCCATATACCGGACTACGTAAAATGAGCGGAGCGGTCAACCTCTTTGGTTTGACCCAGGCGCAATTCGAGACGTTCGTGCTCGTCCTGGTCCGGGTGTCGGTGATCTTGCTCATGATCCCGATCTTCCAGTCGGCAGAAGTCAACGTGCGCGTGCGCTTTGGCCTGGGCCTTGCGATCACGTTCGTCGTTTGGCACGTCGTGCCGCCGATCGCGCCGCTGAACGGACTCGGCCCGCTCACGGCGGCCGTTTTTTCGCAGGCTCTGGTCGGTTTCGTCTTCGGCTTCGTAGCGTTTCTGGTGTTCGTCGGCATTCAGTTTGCCGGTGAAATGATGGATCTCCAGGTCGGCTTCTCGATCGTGAACGTGATCAACCCGTTGACTAGCCAGAACGTCAGCATCCTCGGTGAATTTCAGCTGGCGCTCGGTTCGTTGATCTATCTCGCCTCGAACGCCCACCACATGCTCTTCGAGGGCCTGGCCGGATCGTTTAACCTGGTCCCGCTCCCGTATGCCACGATCCAGCCGCTCCTCGAGACCGACGTCATGACATTTTTCGCGCATGCATTTTACATGGTCTTTCAGATCGCCGGCCCGATCGGCATCGCCCTGTTCCTGACCAATGTGGGCCTGGCCCTGATGGCCCGGGTGGCGCCGCAGCTCAACGTGTTCGCGGTCGGTTTTCCGCTGCAGATCATGATCGGCCTGACCATGATGATCATCTCGCTGCCGCTGCTCGAAAACGTGCTGCCGCAAGTATTTTCGGAGACGCCCCGCGAACTTGACGCTGTGCTCCGTGCGATGCGGACTCCGGGCTAAACGATGGCGCGCCCGGAACAAACAGAGAAGGCTACCCCCAAACGCCAAGGGGAGGCTCGCCAGCGCGGACAGATTCCGCGCTCGCCCGACGTTGCCGGCTCGCTGATTTTCCTCACCATCATCATCGCGCTGCATCTCACGTTCGTGCCGACGTTCCAGCTGGCCGAGCACTCGTTCGCCGTGGCGATCCAGACCGCAAACGGCCGCGTGCCGGTCAACATCCGTTCAACCTGGGGACTGTTCGCTCGCTCGTTTGCCGCCTACGTGGCACTGATGGGCGTCGCGTTCGGCGGAGCCGTGGTGATCGCGATCGTCGCGAACTTACTCCAGTTCGGCTTCCTGTTCGCACCGAAGAAGATCCAGCCGAAGTTCGGCGTGCTCAACCCGATACCGGGCCTCAAGCGCATGTTCTTTTCCGTGCAGGCGCTGGTGCAGCTGGGCAAACAACTGGCGAAAATCACCGTCGTTTTCGTGATCGTGTTCATGCAGCTGCACGACCAGATCCCGACGTTCTATTCGCTCGCGCACGCCTCGCCCTACGACCTCGTGATGTCCGTCGAGGGCATGGCCTACGGCATCGGGATCCGCTTCGGCGTCTTGTTCTTCGTCGTCGGCATGGCCGACTATTTCTACGAACGCTACCGCCTGGCGCAGTCGCTCAAGATGACCAAGACCGAGGTCAAAGACGAACACCGCCAGCAAGAGGGCAATCCCGAAATGCGGCAGGCGGTTAAACAGCGCCAACGGGCCAGCGCCCGCAAGCGCATGATGGCGGCCGTCCCCCGGGCCACGGTCGTCGTGACGAACCCGACCCACTTCGCGGTGGCGCTCGAGTGGGACGAGATCACGATGGACGCGCCGGTCCTTACGGCCAAGGGCGCCGACCTGATGGCCCGGCGCATCCGCGAGCTGGCCCGCGAGCACAACGTGCCGATCATGGAAAACCCGCCGCTGGCCCGCGCGCTCTACGACAAGGTCGAGCTCGACTCGCCGGTGCCGCCCAACCTCTACGCGGCCGTAGCCCAGGTCATCGCGTTCATCTACAAGCTCAAAAACCGCACGATCGCGTGACACGTCCTGCTATAGGCATAGGGCGGTTCTGCCGATACTTTTAGGGAAGTGACGGTGACCTCATGGCCGCTGTAGCGTCCCCTGCCCCCAAGGCCCCAACCCCGACCATCGGGGAACGAATCGCCGCGACCGCCCAGATTTGGGTAGCCGGTGCGGCGGTTATTCTCGTTGTCCTGATGATCGTGCCCGTCGCGCCGTGGGTGCTCGACGTGCTGCTCTCGCTGAACATCGCGATGGCGCTGGTCATCATGCTGACCTCGCTGTACACGGAGAACGCGCTCGCGTTCAGCGTCTTCCCGACGTTGATCCTGATCGTGACGCTCTTCCGGCTCTCGCTCAACATCAGCGCGACGCGTTCGATCTTGCTGCACGGCTATGCGGGCCAAGTCATCGAGCAGTTCGGCGCCATCGTCGTCGGCGGTAACTACGCCGTCGGTCTCGTCATCTTTGCGATCCTCGTGGTCATTCAGTTCGTCGTCATCACCAACGGCGCCGGCCGCGTGGCTGAAGTCGCGGCTCGTTTCACCTTGGACGCGATGCCCGGTAAGCAGCTGGCCGTCGATGCCGACCTCAACGCCGGCCTGATCACCGAAGCCGAAGCGCGCCAGCGGCGCAAAGACATCCAACGCTCGGCCGACTTCTACGGCGCCATGGACGGTGCATCGAAGTTCGTGCGCGGCGATGCGATCGCGGCCTTGATCATCGTCTTCGTCAACATCATCGGCGGCTTCGTCATCGGCATCGTGCAGCAAGGGCTCTCGCTCGTTGCCGCGTTGCAGACGTACACCTTGCTGACGATTGGTGAAGGTATCGTCACCCAGATTCCGGCGCTGCTGGTTTCAACCGCCACCGGTATCATCGTCACGCGCGCCGCTGCCGAGTCGTCGTTCGGCGAAGAGCTGACGAGCCAACTCGTGCAAGAACCCCGCGCGCTCGCCATTGCGGCCGCCTTGCTCGTCCTCTTCGGGTTGTTCGGGCTGCCGCCGATCCCGATGTTCTTCATGGCCGCGTGCCTCGCGGGTCTATTCTTCCGGCGCCGCCGGCAAATCGCCGCGGCCGCCGCGAAGCCCGCCGCGCTCGCCGGCGGTGCCACGAACCAGCCTGCCGTCAAACCGGCCGAGTCGGTCGTGCCGCTGCTTTCGTACGATCCGATGGAACTCGAGATCGGCTTCGGCCTCATTCCGCTGGTCGACGTCAGCCAGGGCGGCGATCTGCTCGAGCGCATCACGATGATCCGCCGGCACGCCGCGCGCGAACTCGGGATCGTCGTGCCGCCGATTCGCGTGCGCGACAACCTGCAGCTCAAGCCGTCGACGTACGTCGTCAAGATTTACGGGCTCGAAGTTGCGCGCGCCGAAGTGATGGTGAGCCGTTTGCTTGCCATGAATCCCGGGACGGCGACCAACGGCATCGAGGGTATTCCGACCGTCGAGCCGGCGTTCAACTTGCCGGCCTTGTGGATTCCGGAGAGCGGCCGCGGCGACGCGGAACTTGCCGGTTACACCGTCATCGATCCGACGAGCGTCATCGCGACGCATCTGACCGAGCTGATCAAGACGCACGCGCCGGATCTGCTCGGCCGCCAAGAAACCTCCGCGCTGCTCGACAACGTCAAGCAGCACTACCCGGTCGTCGTCGACGAACTCGTACCGGGCTTGCTCACGGTCGGCGAAATCCAGCGCGTCTTGCAGAATCTGTTGCGCGAGCGCATTCCGATTCGCAACTTGTTGCTGATCCTCGAAAACCTCGCCGACGGCGCTCGCGCATCCAAAGATGTGGATTTCCTGACCGAACGCGTGCGCGCGTCGATGGCCCGCCACATCTCGGCGGAATACACCGAAAACGGCTTGTTGTCGGTCATCACAGTTGACCCGCGGCTCGAGACGTTATTGGGGGAAGCGGCACGGCGCGGCGAAGACGCCTATGCCTTGCTCGATCCAAATACGGTTGCGAAGATTTACGGTTCGCTCACCAAACAAATCCAGCACGCGCAACAAGCGGGTCTTCAGCCGGTCGTGCTGACGTCCCCGCAAACGCGTCTCGCGCTCAAGCGCCTGACCGAACGCGCCGCGCCGTCACTCGTCGTTCTATCGTACAGCGAGATCGCACCAGGCCTACGGGTTGAATCGATCGGCCAGATTTCAACGACCGCCGATGATTCGATCGAGCCGGTCGGAGTATAAACTCATGGGTTTCCTCGGTTTTTTCGGCAAGAAGGCGCCATCGATCAAAGAGCTGCGGGAGATGATGCCGTCGCTGCACAGTTTTGTGGACATCGCCGTGCGCAACGGGCCGAAGGGTTCGGTTTGCTTCGAAAACGCCGGGCTGAAGACGTTCGCCACGAGCGTGCTGCCCGGCATGTCAGCGGGCCAGCAAGTGAGTTTCAACTACTCGAACACGGGTGGAAAGTACCGCTTCAGTACCGCCGTTAAAGCGGTCGACGCAAAGCAAGCCACGTTCGAGTTACCGGGCAAGATCGAGACCGTTCAGAAATTCGGCGGCACGCGCAAGCGCACGACGGTACGCATCGATACGACCGTAACCGTGCAGTGGCGCTACTCATCGACCGGCAAGATCGAGAGCGAATGGCAGAAGGGCGTGCTCAGCGACATCAGCCGCACCGGCTCGTCGCTCACGACCGACCGGACGATCAAAGTCGGGAACATCCTCGAGCTGAAGATTCCGCTGGCCGGCGATGCGCCGCCGACGACCGTCCGCGCCGACGCGCGCCGCGTCGACAAGATCGAGGGCACCGCGAAGTTTAACGTGGGCCTCGCCTTCCATCCGCTCAAGCCGGAAGCCGATCGCGCCATCATCGATTTCATCAACCGTCGTCAAGTCGACCTACGCAACCGCGGCCTCGGTTAACCGGGGGCGCCGCGGAGCGCGGCGAATAGAGCCGGTGTGACCGAGACGCAGATGAATGGCGCTCCGCCGCCCGCCGCCGAACCCGCGGCCGGCAGCCGGGCAAACGTTGCCGCGCGGACCGCGATTTGGACGGGCGTCGCGCTGGGGGCCGCGGCCACCGCGACCGTCGCGTTTTTCATCGTTCGCGCGATGTGGAAGAAACGGCCGCCGGACGAGACATCCGAGCGTATCCAGACGCTGATCGACGAAGCGAACCGCCTGATCCGCACGCTCGAAGAGAAAAAGTAACATGGTGACCGGCCTCAAGCCGGGCGCCGTCGGGGTCGTCGAGTTTTCCGATCTGCTGGCCAACGGCCAGGCCGTCGGGCGCTTCGATGGGATGGTCGTGTTTGTCGATGGACCGCTGCCGGGCGAGCGCGCGCGGATACGCTTGACCGAGGTCAAGGCGAAGTACGCGACCGGTGAACTGCTCGAACGTGAGACGACATCGCCCGATCGCGCCGAACCGTTCTGCCCGGTGTTCGGTGCGTGCGGCGGCTGCCAGGTGCAGCATCTGGCTTACCCGGCGCAACTCGCCTGGAAGCACCGCATCGTGGTCGACGCGCTCGCGCGCATCGGCGGTTTCAGCGACGTCGTCGTGCGCGAACCGATCGGCATGGACGTTCCGCGCGGGTACCGCAACAAGATGGCGCTGGTCGTGCACGCACATGGCCCGGAGCCCGTGTTCGGTTTCTATCGCGCGCGTTCGCACGATCTCGTGCCGATCGATCATTGTCCGATCGTGCTCGAGCCGCTCGATGCGGCGATCGGCGGTTTGATCGAAGCGGCGCGCGATCCCGAAACCGCCGCCGCCTTTCGCGAAGTGAATCACGTCGTGATGCGCGCGGGCCTCACCTCGCCCAACAGCGTGCTCTCGCTGACCACGGATACGAAATCGTCCGCCATCGCCGGCGCCGCGCCGCACATCGCGGAACGCATTCCGGGCGTCGGCGGCATCAGCAATTCGTACGAGCCCGCGAACGCGAACGCCGTGATCGGTCGGCGGATGGATTTCGTATGGGGCAAGCGCGAGATGGAAGAGACGATCGAGGACGTGCGCTTCCGCGTCTCGCCGGCGTCGTTCTTTCAAATCAACGGTGCGATGGTCGCGTCGATTTTCCGCACGCTCGCGCCGCTCATCGCCGGCACCCCGCGCATCGTCGATCTCTATTGCGGCGCCGGCACGTTTGCAATTTACTTCGCCTCGCGCGGCGCATCGGTCGTCGGCATCGAAGAAAATGCGTCCGCCGTAACCGAAGCGCGCGGCAACGCCCGGCTCAATAAAGTGGAAGACCGCGTGCGTTTCGTGCAGGGCCGGGTCGAAGGCGCGCTGGCCAATGAAGAAGGGCGCAAAGCGCTGCGCGAGGCGGAGATCGTGTTCCTCGATCCGCCGCGCAAGGGCAGCGACGAAGCGACGCTCGCCGCACTTGCCGACGCGCGCGTTCCCGCGATTTGGTATCTGTCGTGCAATCCGGCGACGCTGGCGCGCGATCTGCGCTATCTTGCGGGCCGCGAGTATAAAATTGGATCGGTCCAACCGTTCGATATGTTCCCGCAAACCGGACACGTGGAGACGCTCGTAACGCTTTTGCGCTGAAAAATAGCTCCGTTTTGTGTCGCAAGCAACGCAAATAAAAGTGACGCAAAGCCTTTACACTTCGAGCGCAAGCTTCCCTAATGCAGCGGCCATCCGGAGCCGAATCACATAATTGGGTGTGAAGCCAAGGAATGGCTCCGCCTACGACTATTCTCGTCGGGGCACGACGAGCCGACCCGTTTTAGACGGGTCGGTATTCGCTTGTGCAGACGCAAAGGATTTGCGCTGGAATGTGGTCTCATCGGCTCTTGAGAGCGGCGCTCTGCCTCGTTGCAGAGTTTGCGCTTGTGACCTCGGTCGGTCACGCAGACCCCGTATCGCGGGTGCTGCACGCGCAAGTCGACGGAGCTCATGAGATCGATGCGTCGGGCCGCGGTGCGGTCATGGTGCGCGTTCATCTGACGGATGCCGACGGAATGCCGTTTGCAAACGCGACCCCGATTCGTGCACTTATTCTTCGCGGTGATGCGCGGACGAGTTCGGGCCTTTCGAGCGATCTCATCAGCGATGAGACGAGTAACGTCGTGCTGCAGCTCTACCCGGGAACGCAGGCCGGTCCGCTGGTCATTCGTTTCACGGCCGGCGACGCGAGCACGGATGTGACGTTGGCGCTCACCACGGATGTGCGAAAGCCGCTGGTGGTCGGGTTCGCAACGGGCGGCATCGGACCGGTTCCGGGCTGGACCGAAGCGCAAGACGGCGCCCCCGACGGCACGAACGCCCGCCGCGGCGCGATCACCCTCTACGGCACGGGCGAAATCTCGAAGAACACCCGCGGCACGTTCGCCTACGATTCGAGCAACACGCTCGAGCAGACCATCGCGGCCGATCCGTTCCTCGACAACCCGAACGACCGTCCGTTCCCGACCTATGGCGACGCATCGATCCGCTACGACGACGCGCTCTCGACCAACCACATCTTCGCCGCGGTCCAAAACGGCCGCTCGAGCGCGATGTGGGGCCAATTCTACGCGCAAGCCGCGCCGAGCACGGCCGTCGGCGGTTACAACATTTTGGTGAACGGCGCGAAAGTGCTCGCCGGCAGCAGCAACCTGAGCGCGGGCGCCTTCACCGCCCGCAACAACACCGCGTTCGCCCGCACGGTCATCACGCCGACGGGTCTCGCCATTGCGAGCCAAGCGCTCAACCCCGACATCGTCATCGGCTCCGACGTGCTAACGCTCGTCCATCTCGACCGCCGCAGCGGCGCGATCGTCTCCGAGAGCGTCCTCGGCCGCGGAACCGACTACCTCGTCGATTATCCGAGCGGACTGCTCACGTTCCTCAACATTATTTTGCCGTATGACGATCAGTTCGATCCGCAAGTCGTCGTCGTGCAGTACGAATACGGCGGCCCCGGGGCAACGTCGACGATGATGGGCGGCAAAGCCGATCTCAAACTCGGACCGGGCACGCATGCCGATGCCTGGTATCTGAACAACGCCATCGGCAGCGGCAACCTCACCCTCCTCGGCGAGTCGATTGACGGAAAAACGCCGGGCGCGACGTGGTCGATCAGCCACGAACACTCCAACGGTTTTCTACCCATTACGACCGCGCAGTACGGAACGACGGGTGACGCCTACAAAGCCATGCTCGCCATGCATACGGGTCCCGTGAAGCTGGCGTTTGCGTTTTCAGGCACCGACGCGGCCTACGACAACCCGTACGGCAACTACACGGCGCCGGGGCTCGTATCGTTCAACGGCACGGCGTCGTTTGCGCTGAGCCCGAAGGCCGCACTCGACCTCAGTTATATGTACGCGCACAACGATCTGCCGCTCTCGCTGTTCTCCCAAGCCGAGAACAACACCGATTCGGAAGCCGGTTTGACGCTGCGCGTCAAACCGTCGGCGCGTTTGAAATACCACATCGGGATCGCCAGCGCGTCGGCCACAAGCAACGGCGTGACGAACCCGCTCGTGCTCGGCAGCGATCCGTCGCAGTCAGCTGCGGCGCCGGGGAACCTTGGTTCGCTCGGCAGTTTCTTGCCGGCGTTTACGTCGATCTACGAAAATGCCGGTTCGGGCAGCACGATGTCGGCGAATGCCGGATTCGATTGGAGCTTCGCACCGCATGCCTCGATCGGCGTTTCGCGTAGCCGGCCATTCGGAAATTCGACCGATCCGTACGATCCGCCCGAGACGCAGGCCGAAGCGACCATCGACGTCGGCGATCATGCCAAGGCGTTCATCCGTCAACTCTGGCAGCAGGCGTCGAGCCAGTCGTTTGCGGGATCTCAGGCCGGCGCAACGTTCGCTTCGACCGCCGAGAGCCAGACCAGCATCGGCATCGAAGACCGCATCGGACCGACCACCTACCAAACCGGCTACGCGGTCGAGCATACGGCGAGCGGCACCGATCTCTACGATGCGATCGGCGCGCGCACGAAGTTCATTTCGACGCCGCGCTTCAACGCCGACGGATTCTTCCAGCTCGGCACGTCGCTCTACTCGACGTTTGCGGCGCCCACGTCGACACCGTACTTCATGACGGTCGGCACGTCGATGGACTATTCGATCAAGACGTTCCACACGACGGGACAAGTCCAAGTGCGCACGGGCTTCGACTCCGGCAGCACGTATCAGTTCGGCGCGACGGGTCCGATTTCGCCCGCGGTTTCGCTCTACGGTGCGTACACCGGTTCGTTCACCCAGGGCATCTACGATACGGAAGGCCGCGGCGGCCTCGCCTACCGGCCCTCGCGCAACGATCGCTACGTCACGCTGCTCTCGGCCGACATCTACAAAACGAATCTCACCGACTACGATGCCTACATCACGAACGTGATCCAGCTGCAAGAGCTGTATCGTTCGAGCACGCGCACGGAGTGGGCGGCGAGCGCCGCCTACAAGATCACGGGCGATAGTTTCTTCGCCCCGCGCACGACGATTTGGGGCCTGCGCGGCGATCAGCGCATCGGCGGCCGCTTCGATATCGGCAGCGAGGTGCATTTCAGCAACATCGCCCCCTTGAGCGGCACGAACGCCACCGGGTTTGCGGTGGAAGCCGGCTACCGCCTCGGCAGCACGCTGCGGCTCGCCGGCGGTTACAACTTCTCCGGGTTCGCCGATCCGGACACCGCGATCAATCCGACGCATCGCGGACTCTACGTTACATTGAGTACATACATCGACCGAATTTTCGGCTGGGGCAAGGATAACCGCTAATGAGAACGCGCAATTTCGTCACCCGCTTAGCGGCAGCAGCCCTCTTCCTCGTCTTCGCGTGCTTCGGGTTTGCCGAGGCGTCGATTACGGTCAACAAGCAATTCGCGCCCACCTCCGTCGCGCTCGGCGGGTCCTCGACCGTTACCGTAACGCTGCAGAACAGCGACACGGGTTCCGCCGTAACGATCACTACGTTCAAAGACGACGTTGCGACGATGTCGGGCGGCGGCGTGATCGATGCCGGGACCCCGCCGGTCACCACCTGTAACCCCAACGGTACTGCCGCGCTGGCCATCGTCGGCACGGCGATCGTTATGAACGGCGGCACGATTCCGATTGCGGTCGACGGCACGCACCCGGGTACGTGCACGGTCGTGTTCAACGTGTTCGGCAACAGCGCCGGCAACCACGTCAACACGATCTTTGCAGCCGATGTCACCTCGTCGGGCGGCAATCCGCCGGGCGACGTTTCGCAAACCCTCAGCATCGCCTCGGCAAACGTCGTCGTGTCGGCGAGCGCGAGCCAAGTCGAGCCCTTCGGGAGCCCGGCGTCGTTCACGTACACGATCGGCAACCCGACGGCGACGATCAACCTGACGAATGCCGCGTTCGCGATCAACGGCAACTCGACGCAAGCCTTCACCGTGACGGGCGCCTCGTCAACCTGTCCGGGTGCGGTCATCGGTGCGCTTCCGACCGGCGTGCTCGCCGGCTCGATCCCGATTACGGGTGCGACGATTCCGGTCGGCGGTTGTACCGTTACCTATTCCGTGACGTCGTCGGCCGTTGCCGGTGCAAACGTCAACGTGAACTGGACGCTGCCGGCATCACCATCGGTGGGCAGTCTCGTGACCGATCAAGCGATCACGAACTCGTTCTCGGCCAATACGACGGCCACGTATGAGATGGGCCTTCCGTTAGTGTCAAAGGGCTTCAGCACCGGCTTCGTGCAGCCCGGGCAAAACGTCACGCTCACGATCGCCATCCGCGACTTCTTCACGTCGGTCCCGCTCACGAACGCGGCGATCACCGACAACTTCCCGGCGAGCTTGACGCTCGTGTCCGCGGTGGGCAACGCAAACTGCGGCGCGCCCGTCTTCGGCGGCGTCGGCACCGGTACGCTCACGATGACCGCTGGAACAATCTCCGCGAACGCGACGTGCTCGATCACGGCGGTCGTCGCCGTTCCGCTGGCCCAGGGCACGGGACCGCTGACGAATACCATTTTGGCGGGCCAATTCAGCAGTACGGAAGAGGCGACGTCTTCGGGTTCGGCGTCGAACGCAACCCCGCTCCAAGTCACTGCCGGCGGCGGCGCTTATTCGCTCGCGATGAGCACCTCCGCTCCCTTGGTCAACGGTCTCCCCAGCGCCGGCCCCAACACGCCCTTCTCGTACACGATTACGTTCGGCAGCTTAGCGTCGGGCGCGTTCAACGGCGGCACGTTCACGAGCAATCTGCCGCAAACCGCATCGACGATGGCCGTCGTCAACAACGCGTCCTTCCCCGCCAGCTTTTCAGCCGGCTGCGGCGCGGCGACGATTACTGCCGTCACCGGTGCGCCTAGCGTCACCGGCTCGGGTCTCAGCATTCCGGCGGGCGGCACGTGCACCGTGACGTACTTCGCTCAGTTCACTGCGCCGCCGGCGGTGAACGGTCAAACCGACACGAACATCATCGGCGACGCCGGTGATGCGGTTTCGTTCCTCACGAATCCGGGCGGCATCGCGACCGGCCCGAACAATACGGCAAACGCCGTCGTCACCGCGCTGCCGACGCTCACGCTCCAGAACTACTTCGTGTCGGGTCAAGGGCTGCTCAACCAGCCGCAAACGGTAACGGCGCAAATCCTCGATCCGAATAACGTGACCGACACGAACTTCGTCGGGACGTTCCCGCTCGACAACGTGCCGAACCAAGTCCAGCTTGCGGCGGCGCCGAATTTCGTGTTCGGTCCGGGCTGCCCGCCGGGGCTGAGCCAGGTCGCCAACGTCGTTATCGCGGGCGGCGGTCAATCGTTTACACTCTCGATTCCGACCATTAGTGCGACGTGTCAGTTCACGTATAACGTCATCGACATGGCCGGTACGACGGGCGGCTTGCAGCCGGGCAATCCGACCTACACGAGTTCGCTCACCGGCGGGGCGACGTTCACCGCGGCACATCAAGGAACCGCCACGTTCCAATCCTCGAACATCAACATCACCAAGTCGTTCACGCCCAACCAAATTCAAGCCGGCGGTACGGCCGTCGCCAGCATTACGCTGGATGTGCAAGGCATCGCCGGTTTCGCGCAAACGCAGGCTAACGGCGTGACGTTTGCCGACAGTTTGCCCGCCACGGTGTTTTTCGCGACGCCGCCTAATCCGACGTTCGGCGCCGGTTGTCAGCAAGCGGGCCAGCCGGTACCGTCCGCGGGCATCGCCGGTACGGTGATCACGTTTAGCAACATATCACTGCTCACTGTGGGCGCGGTCCCCACCACGTGTACGGTCGGGTTCGCCGTGTCATCTACGACGATCGGTACGCCGCTCAACTTCATCGCGGCTCACGCCGTCACGTCGACCAGCGGCATTACCAACTCGCAATCCGTTTCCGCATCGCTGACGGTGTCGTCCGGCATCGCCGTCTCGAAGACGTTCCTTAGCTCGACGATGCAAATCGGCGGCACCGACTACATCCGGTTCTTGCTCACCAACAGCGCTGCGACGAGCATTCTCAGCGGCGGAACGCTGACGGATCTCATGCCGGCGCAAATGGTCGTTGCAAGCACCACGCCCGGCCCGATTCAAGCCGGCGATCCGCCGCTTTGCGGCGGGACGATCGGCACGGCCGTCGGCTCCAACAATCTTAGCGTCACCAACCTGACGGTCGGGCCCGTCGTCCTCGGTGTGCCCGGACAGTGCGTGCTCTACGTGCTCATCAGCGCGGCGCCGAGTGCCGCTCCGGGTCTCGTGACGAATACGATCGGGCCGGCCGGCGTGAGCTTCAACGCGGGCGCGCTGCAAAACCAGAACGGGTCGTCTGCGGGCGACACGTATACCGCAGCGCCCGGCGTGAGCATCGCCAAAGCGTTTCTGCCGACGACGATCACCGCCGGCGCAACGTCGGTCATGACGATCAGCATCGTCAACAACGCCGCTGGCGCGGCCCCGCTCTCGGGGATCGCCCTCAGCGACGCATTACCGCCGAACATCTTCGTTGGGCCGGTGCCGGCGGCATCGACCACGTGCGCCGGCGGTACCGTGACCGCGGTGGCCGGAGCCGGTACGGTTTCCCTCGCCAACGGAACGGTAGCGGCCGGTGCGACGTGTACGATCACCGTCACGGTGACCGGCGCGCTCGCGGGTATCTTCGTCAACACGATCTCGGCCGGCGCGCTCACGTCGCTGCAAGGTGCCAGCAACGCCGCACCCGCGCAGGCGACGCTGAACATCGGCAACACGTCGGGTGTCGGCATCTCGAAGTCGTTCCTCTCGACGATCATCGCGCCGGGCGCCACGTCGCTCCTGACCGTGACGATCATCAACAACGCCGTGACGGCGGTCAACCTCACCAACATGGGCGTAATCGATACGCTGCCGGCCAACGTGACGATTGCGGCCACACCGAACGCGGCGACCACGTGTACTGCCGGTACGGCAACGGCCGTGGCCGGCGGCACGACTCTCGCGCTCACGGGCTCATCGATCCTGATCAACGGCACGTGCACGATTACGGTCAACGTGACCGGCACGCTGCCGGGGACGTACACGAACACGATTCCGATCGGTTCGATCACGTCTACGCAAGGCGCGACGAACGGTGCCCCCGCATCGTCGAATTTGACGATCGGACAGCCGTCGCTCGCCGTCGTGAAAACATCGATCCCGAGCGCCGCGACCGTGAGTCCCGGCCAGTCGATCGCCTATCGCGTGACCGTGCTGAATAACGGCACGCAGCCTGAAACAAACACGCATATTACCGACGCGCTCGCGATGGCGACGCTCACGCCGGGGACCGTTGCCGTCAATGGCGTGACGGTACCCGATGCGGTCGTGCTTTCATCGCAACCGTTCGGCACGTTAGCCGTCGGAGCGACCGACGTTATCACGTACAGTGCGACGGTGAACGCCAACGCGCCGATCGGGGCGAGCGTGACCAACACCGCGACGATCGGGGGCGATCAGCCATGCTCGAGCGGAACGTGCAGCGGAACCTCACCGGCCAACACGGTGGCTCCGCCGGTGCTGACCGTCACGAAGCAAATCGACGGCACGACCAGCGAGTCGGTGCTGGCCGGACAGACCATTACCTACGGCATTTCGATTGCGAACACCGGTTCCGGCCCGGCGGTCAATACGACCATGACGGACATCGTGCCGACGGGTCTGACCGTCGTGCCGAACTCGGTCGTGGTGAACACGGTTCCGTCCGCGACGGCAACGCTTGCGGGTCAAGCGCTCTCCGTTCCGATCGGCACGGTCGCCGCGGGCACGGTAACGACCGTCACGTTCAAGGCCGTCGTGAGTCCGACTGCGGGTAACTCGTCGAACACCGTCCAGGTGATGGCGGCGGGTCTCTCGCGCGCGGTGCTCTCCAACGCGGCGCTGGCGCATCAAGTGCCGGCGACCATCGCCGTTACGAAGATCACGCCGTCGACCACGGTAACGACGGGCGATCGCGTGAACTTCACGATCACCGCTACACCGGTCGGCGGTGTCGGCTACGGTCTCACGACTATCGTCGATACGCTGCCGGACTACGAAGTCTACGCACCGGGCACGTCACGTGTCGCCGGTAAGGCGCAAGAACCGGTCGTTGCCGGTCACGTCCTTACGTGGACCGTGCCGACCCTCACGGCGCCGCTGACGATCACCTACGCGACCGCCGTTGCACCGGGTAGCGAGGCGAACGTCACGCTGACGAACCTCGTGAACGTCACGGCCGTCGCGCCGGGCGGCGCGGGCTTCGGCCGCGGCGCGGCGAGTGCTTCGGTGCTCGTGGTCGGCTCGACGTTTGGATCGTGCTACCCGATCACCGGGCGCGTGTACCTCGACGTCAACGGCAGCGGCCACTTCCAGGATCCCGACGTCGGGCTCCACAGCGTGAAGATCTTCCTCGATAACGGCGAGTCGGTGGTCACCGACAGCACGGGTCGCTACGACTACCCGTGCGTCCATCCGGGGATGCATGCGCTGCGGCTCGACGAGCGGACCCTCCCTGCGGGCATCGTGCCCTACCTCGATCGCAACATCGATAGCGAGAAGAGCACGCGCCGCCTCGTCCACCACATCTACGACACCACGATCATCGAGGACATCAACTTCGCGGTGACCGGAACCCCCGAGAAGCCCCTCGAGCCCGGCGGCAGCGGCTCCAAGCCGAAATAGCGCCGCCGCGGCTTGCCCGCCTTGCCCCGGCCCCCGCCGGCCGGAGCAAGGATGGGTCAAGGCGAACCAATCTGAGTTATGGCCACGGAACGAATTGACGTGCGCGGGGTCGCGCGGCTGGCGCGATTGGCGCTTAGTGATGAAGAGGTCGAGCGCTACGGCTCGCAGCTCGAAGACCTGCTCAAGCACGTTGACGATTTGAAGCAACTCGATACCTCGGACGTCGCGGCGACGGCTCAGGTCATCGAGTCGCGCAACGTCATGCGTCCGGATACGCTGGTGCCGTGCCTCGACCACGACGTGGTGATGGCCGGCGCCCCGCAGCCGCAGCACGGGTTTTTCCGCGTTCCCAAGATCATCGCCGAGGTCGGGTGATGGATCCGGTTCGCGCTTCCGCCCGCGACATCGCGCGTGCGGTCAATGCCCGTGAGATTTCGGCGGTAGAAATTGCCGAGACGATGATTCCCCATGTCGCATCGGTCGACGAACACCTCGGTGCGTACCTGACGCTCACGCCGGACCTGATGCGCGAGCATGCGCGCCGCGTCGATGCGCGCATTGCGGCCGGTGAATCGTTGCCGCTCGCCGGCGTGCCGGCGGCGATCAAAGATAACATGTGCCTGCTCGGCACGCGCACCACGTGCGCCTCGAAGATTCTCGAACACTGGATCGCGCCGTACACGGGCACGGCCGTCGCGCGGCTGCTCGATGCGGGCGCCTTGCCGATCGGCAAGACGAACATGGATGAGTTCGCGATGGGCAGTTCGGGCGAAAACTCGGCGCTGGGCAAGACCAAGAATCCGTACGACCTCGATCGCGTGCCCGGCGGCTCGTCTGCCGGCAGCGCATCGGCCGTGGGCGGCTTTGCGGCCACGATCTCGACCGGCAGCGATACCGGCGGATCGATTCGCGAACCGGCGGCGTTCTGCAACGTCGTCGGATTCAAGCCGACGTACGGGCGCGTGTCGCGCTATGGCCTGATTGCTTTCGCATCGAGCCTCGATCAGATCGGACCGTTCGCGCGGTCGGTGGAAGACGTGGCAATGACGTACGACGCGATGGGCGGCCACGACCCGATGGATGCGACGAGCGTCGACATGCCGTTCGAGACGACCGCCGGTCATCTGCGTGAAGACCTGCGCGGCGTGCGCGTCGGGATCGTGAAAGAGTTCGCGACCTCCGATCTCGCGCCCGATGTTGCCGCCGCGTATGAAAAAGCGTACGCCGATCTGGCGGCGCTCGGCGCGGAACTCGTTGAAGTCGAGTTGCCGACCGCAAAGTACGGCTTGTCAACATATTATCTGATCGCGCCGGCGGAGTGTTCGTCGAACCTCGCCCGCTTCGACGGCGTGCGCTACGGCTTACGCGTCGATGGCGCCGACGTCGGTGAGATGTATGAGAAGACGCGGGCGGCGGGCTTCGGACCCGAGGTCAAGCGCCGTATCCTCATCGGCACCTACGCGCTCTCGAGCGGCTATTACGACGCGTATTACGTGAAGGCGCAGAAGGCGCGCACGCGCATCGCCGACGATTTCCGGCGTGCGTTCGCGAAGTGCGACGTCATTGCGTCACCGGCCGCCTCCTCACCGGCGTTCGCCTTCAATGCAAAGAGCGATCCCTACAGCATGTACCTGATGGACTACTACACGATCCCGGTGTCGCTGGCCGGCCTGCCGTCGCTCTCGATCCCGTGCGGTTCGGCGCTGCCGGAGGGCGGCTCGCGCCCGATGCCGCTGGGCTTGCAGCTCGCAAGCCCGCTCTTCAGCGAACGCGCGCTGCTCGGCTACGCGCACGCCTACGAACGCGCAACGCAGCACGCCGCCAAACTTGCCCCGGTGCAAGTGGTGACGTCATGACGACGACCGTATCGCTGCGCGAAAAATATGAAGCCGTGATCGGCATCGAGTGTCACGTTGAGCTGAAGACGACGAGCAAGATGTTCTGCGGTTGTCCCAACGAGTTCGGCGGCGCACCGAACACCAAGGTCTGTCCGGTGTGCCTCGCATTGCCCGGCGCATTGCCGGTGCCCAACGCCAAGGCCATCGAGTTGATGATCGCGGCGGGGCTCGCGTTCGATGCGGAAATTCCCGCGTTTTCCAAGTTCGACCGGAAGAACTACTTCTATCCGGATATGCCCAAAGATTATCAGATCTCGCAGTTCGACATGCCGATCACGCAGGGCGGCGTCGTGAACTACTGGCTCGCCGACGGCGAGAAAAAGTCGTGCCGGCTCACGCGCATTCACCTCGAGGAAGACACCGGCAAGTCGACGCACGCGGGGTCCGGCGACGGGCGCATTGCGGGTTCGACCTATTCGCTGGTCGATTTCAACCGGGCCGGCGTGCCGTTGATGGAATGCGTCGGCGAACCGGATATCCGCTCGGCCGACGAAGCGGTCGGGTATCTCGAGGCGCTCAAGCGCACGTTCGTCGAGCTCGGCGTTTCCGACGTCAAGATGGAAGAAGGCTCGCTGCGCTGCGATGCCAACGTGTCGGTGCGCTTACGCGGGGCCCCGGAATACGGCACGAAGGCCGAGATCAAGAACATGAATTCGTTCCGCAGCGTGCACGACGCGATCGAGAGCGAAATCGACCGCCAGATCGCCGTGATCGAGGGCGGCGGCCGCGTCGTTCAAGAAACGCGCGGCTGGGATGAAGCGGCCGGCGTGACGCATTCCATGCGTTCCAAAGAACAGGCGCACGACTACCGCTACTTCCCCGAACCCGATCTCGTGCCGCTCGAACTCGATCGCGCCGTGATCGAGCGCATCCGCGCGACGATGCCGCCGGTGCCGTTCGAACGCTTCGAGCGCTATACGGAAACGTTCGGCATCTCCGTGAAGCAGACGACGCAGTTGGTGGACAATCCGCCGCTGGCGGGCTACTTCGATCGCGTGGTCGCGATCGCGGGCTCGCCCTCCGTTGCGCTGAACTTCGTGCTCGGCGATCTCTCGCGCTTGGCGAACGAAAGCGGCACGCCGGTTGCCGGCGGCAAGGTGACGCCCGAAGCGCTCGCCGAGCTGATTGCGCTCGTGGACGCAAAGACGATCAACTCGAAGATCGCCAAAGACGTGATCGCGCGCCTGTGGGCAAACGGCGGCTCGGCAATGGCCATCGTAGAGGCGGAGGGCCTCTCGCAGGTCTCCGATCCGGGTGCGATCGCGCAGTTCGTCGATGACGTGCTCGCGGCCAACGCCGAGGGCGTCACGCAGTTCAAAGCCGGCAAGGAAAACGTGCTGAAATTTCTCGTCGGACAAGTGATGAAAACGAGCCGCGGGAAGGCGAATCCCGAACTCGTCGAGGCACTCTTGCGGGAGAAGATCGCGGCTAGCTGATGCTCGCCGATCCGCGGTCGCTGGAAGCGCTGGATTTTGCGCGCGTGCGCGAGCGCGTTGCGGGGCAAACGCACGCCGCGCAGGCGCACGCGTTGGCGCTCGCTATGGAACCGGTCTCCGACGCCACGACCGTGCGCCGCCTGGTCACGGAAACGGCGGAGATGCGCACGCTCGTGCGGACGCAAAACTTCTCGCTCTCGCAAATCGACGATGTCGATGAAGCCCTCGAGATCGCGCAGCGCGGTGCATCGCTGCCGGCGGCCGAACTCCGCGCAATCGCCGATGCCCTCTCGGTGGGCGGCGCGGCGGTGCGCGCGATCCGCGAGGCCGAGAGCGTTCCGGCCCTGCGCGATCTCACGTCGGCGTTTCGCGCGCTGCCGTCGATCGTTACGCGCATTACGGACGCCATCGACGAGCGCGGCAGCGTGCTCGATCGCGCCTCGCCCGCCCTGGCGCGCGTGCGCCGTCAGATCGCGCAAGCGCAGGACGACGCGCGCGACCGTACCGCTGCCCTGACGCGCTCGGCAAAGTACGCGCGCGCGATCCAAGATGCCATCGTCACCGTCCGCAACGGCCGCTACGTGATCCCGGTGAAGGCGGAGTTCGCCGGCGAGTTCCCGGGCATCGTGCACGATACGAGTGCCACCGGGGCCACGCTGTTCGTCGAGCCGCTCGAGACGCTGGAAACGAACAACCGCGTACGCGCACTGCGTGCGCAAGAAGAGCACGAAGTTGCCCGGATCTTGGCCGAACTGAGCGCGCTGACCGGCGCCGAGGCGACGCAGATCCGCACCAACGTGGCGATCTATGTGGACCTGGATCTCGCGCTGGCGCGCGCGGCCGTCGCCGACCGCATGAACGCCGTGGCGCCGGTCATCGTCGATGCGGCGACGATCGACGTCCACGACGGACGCCATCCGTTGCTCGACGATCGCGCGGTGCCGCAGTCGATCACCCTCGACGACGACGTGCGCATCACGATCATCAGCGGACCGAACATGGGCGGCAAGACCGTCGCCCTCAAAATGGTCGGCCTGTTCGTGGCGATGGCCGGCTGCGGCATGCACGTCCCGGCAGTGACGGCCACGATCGGCCGCTTCACGCGCATCTTCACCGACATCGGCGACGATCAGTCGATCGCCCAGAATACATCGACGTTTTCGGCGCATCTCGGGCGGCTGGCAGAGATCGTCTCGCAGGCCGACGCCCGCTCGCTGATCCTCATCGACGAAATCGGGTCGGGCACGGAACCGAACGCCGGTGCGGCGCTAGCCGTCGCGCTGCTCGAGCGTTTTCTGGAAGTCGGCGCGTGCGCGCTCGTCACTACGCACGCGACCGAACTGAAGCTCTTCGGCGCAGAACACGCGCACGTGCGAAACGCCAGCGTCCGCTTCGACCCGCACACTTACGCCCCGACCTATCAGCTCGACGTCGGTTCGCCCGGCCAGTCGCTCGCGTTCCCGCTCGCGCGCGCGATGCACCTCGACCTGCGCGTGATCGAGCGCGCCGAAGCGCTCCTATCTGCGCAAGAACGCGATTACGAACGGGCGCTGGCCGAACTCGCACTCGAGCGCACGCGCACGACCAAAGAGCGCGAAGTACTGGCGAACGAACGCGCGCAGCTGCGCACGCTCGAAGACGGGGCGCGCAAACGCGGCGAGGCGCTCGAACGCGAACGCCGCGAACTCGCGCAGCGGGCAGAGATGCAGTTGGCGGCGGCATTGCGCGGATTTTCCGCCGAGTTGGAGCGCCGCGCGGCCGATCGCGGCGACCGTTCGCGGGTGGGGCGCGTTACCCGCGGGCAGAGCGAACTGCTCGGGAAAACAATCGATGAAATGCGTGCCGGCCTGGGTATTTCGCGCACCGTCCCCGTCGTTGCGGATCGCTCCGCGCCGGCGCCGGCGCCGATTGCGGTGGGCGATCGCGTGCGCGTGATCTCACTCGATACCGAGGGCGTCGTGGTCGAGGATTTCGGGGGCGACGTGATGCTGCAGCTCGGCGCCCTGCGTATGACCGTGCCGAAGAGCGACCTGCTCCGCAGTGGAGCGGCTGCACCGCGCCGCGCCGAGCGCTCCGACCGGGAATCCGGTTCGGCAAAGCTTGCGGCGGCAACCGGCGCGCGCACGGAACTCGATGTGCGCGGCAAACGGTTCGTCGAAGCGGAACCCGTCGTCGAGCAGTGGATCGATGAATCGATGCTGGCCGGGGCATCGCCGCTGCGGCTCATTCACGGTAAGGGCACGGGCCTGCTCGGACGCGGCTTGCAGCAATATTTGCGCGCGCATCCGCACGTCAAAGACGTCCGCTTCGGCACGGCCGAAGAGGGGGGCAGCGGCGTGACCGTGTTCGAACTGTCGTGACGATGACCCAACCTCCGAGCGCTGCGGCGCGCGAAGCCGCGCAAGAGCTCGCAGACAACTGCGAGCACGTCGAGACATTCGACGAACTTGCGGCGCGCATCGCCACCGGCAAACGTCTCAACGTCAAACTCGGGCTCGATCCGACGACTCCCGATCTGCATATCGGGCACGCGGTGGTGTTGCGCAAGCTGCAGCAGTTCGTCGATGCGGGTCACAACGTCACGCTGCTGATCGGCGATTTCACGACGCGTATCGGCGACCCGACCGGCCGCAACACGATGCGACCGCCGCTCACCGACGAAGCGATCGAAGCCAACATGCAAACGTACGCCAAGCAGGCCGGGAAAGTGCTCGACCTCGATCGCGTGACGCTGCGCTACAACTCCGAATGGCTCGGCAAGCTCTCGTTCGCGGAGTTAATCAAGCTGCTCGCGCAAACCACGGTTGCACGCATGCTCGACCGCAAGGACTTCGCGCAGCGCTACGCCGACGGCACGCCGATCTCGATGCACGAGTTTCTCTATCCGGTCGCGCAAGCGTACGATTCCGTCGCGCTCGAAGCCGACGTGGAACTCGGCGGTTCCGATCAACTCTTCAACCTGCTGATGGGCCGGCCGTATCAACTGCACGCGGGCCAGCTCGCGCAGATCTGCATGACGGTGCCGTTGCTCGAGGGCCTCGACGGCAAACACAAGATGTCCAAGTCCACCGGCAACCACATCGCGCTCACCGACAGCGCGAACGACCAATTCGGCAAGGTCATGCGCATTCCGGACGAGGCACTCGCGCGTTACGCGCGGCTCGCCGCGGGTTGGTCGCAGGCCGAGGCCGACCGGATCGCGGAGGGTTTAGCCGCCGGCACGCTGAGCCCGATGGACGAGAAAAAGCGTATCGCCGAGGCGGTCGCGACGTTGTATCATGGGGCCGACGGTGCCCGGGCGGCGCGCCAGCACTTCGAGCGGACGATCCAGCGCGGGGAACTCCCCGCCGAGATCCCGGAACGCCGGTTCGAAGGCGTGCGCACCCTCGTCGATATGCTCGTTGCGGCGAGCTTTGCCGAGAGCAAACGTGCGGCGCAGCGCTTAATCGCCGAAGGCGCGGTGAAAATCGACGGGAGCGTCGTCACCGATCCGAAAGCGATATGGGATACCTCCGAGCCGGCAGTTTTGCAGGTCGGCTCCCGCAAATTCGTTCGCGTCCTTCCCGAGAAAGGCTGACCCGATGGCCGCCCCCAGGACCTACACGCCCCAAGAAGCGAGCCCCGGACCCACGTTCACCTGTCCGCGGTGCCAGCGTTCGTACCCCTACCCGCACGACTACGACCGTCCGATCCGCTGCGAATGCGGCTGGTGGTACACCAACGTCGGCCACAGCACGATCGTCGAGGAGTTCCGGCCCCGTATCGGCGGCTCGGACGCCGACGCTCCGCAGTACGACTAGTCGAGGCCGCCTAAGAGCCGCTCGACGTCGGTCGTCGTGAGCACGTAGCGGCGCTTGCAGAATTCGCACGTCGCTTCCGTCTCGGGCTGCTCGCTGGATAGCTTGATCAGTTCGTCGCGCCCCAAACCCACGAGTGCCCGCTCGACCTTGTCTTGCGTGCAGAGGCAGTCGAAGCGCACCGAATACGCGTGCTCGTGCGCGCGAACCTCCAGTCCTTGTGCGAGCCGTTCGATGAGCCCGCGCGCGTCGGCGCCGTTGACGATTTGCATCGTGACGGCGTCCATTGCGGCCGCGTTCGCTTCAAGCCGTGCGATCGTATCGTCGGCCGCGCCCGGCAGCAGTTGTGCGATCACGCCGCCGGACGCGCGGATGCCGGCCGGATCGGCGAGGACGCCCAGCGCGACGACGCTCGGGATCTGTTGCGAGTTGGCAAGGTAACTGGCGATATCTTCGCCGATTTCGCCCGTTTCGAGCGGTACGATCCCGACGTACGGCTGACCGATCTCGTAGCTCTTGGTAACCTGGAGCTGACCCTTGCCGATGACGCCTGCGACGTCGAACTTCCCGCGCGCGTTGAGCGGCAGATCGGCCAGCGGATGACGCGCGTAACCGCGCGCTGCGATCGTGCCTTCGCCGCCGCTCCAGGCGTCGGCGACGATCTTTCCGATCGGGCCGTCGCCGGCAATCTGCAGGGTGAGACGTTCGGGGCCTTTGAGACTCGCGCCGAGCAGTGCGGCGGCCGTGACGAGGCGTCCCACGGCAGCGGAGGCCGTCGGCGCGAGGGCATGCCGCCGCTGCGTTTCACGCACTAATTCCGTCGTGATTCCCGCGACGAACGAAACGGTGCCGTTGGCGGCGCTTGCGGTGACGACGCGATCCATACGCAGGTGGAGAAACCCGTTGCTGCCGGGGGCGTTGCAATTGTGCCTTCGGCGGGAGGAAGGCAACCGTGCCCCGGTATAGGCATCCCGACCAACCAATTTCGTGAGGTGCCGTATCTTGACCAAAGCTGATCTCGTTGAAGCGATTGCGACCGAATTCGAGCTATCAAAGCGCAAATCTGGTGAGATCATTGAGCTGGTGTTGGAAGAGATCAAGGCGGCGCTACAGAGCGGCGAAAAAGTCCAACTCATTCCGTTCGGCAGCTTTCTCGTACGCGATCGCAAAGCGCGTGAAGGCCGCAATCCCAAGACCGGCGCCAAGATCAAAATTCCCGCGCGCCGCGTGCCCGCATTTAGTGCCGGTAAGGGTTTGCGCGACGCCGTCGCCGGCAGCAAGAAGAAGAGCCGGAAGAAGTAGTCCGCGCTAAGCGGTCAGGAACCGAACGAGTATTTCGAGACGCGCGGACGCAGCGGCTGGTCGTCGTGCGAAGACACGCTCGCGCGTAGCGCCGCGAGTTCCTCGCCGTCGAGTTGGAAGCCGGCATCGGCGACGGCCGCTTCCGGATCGCGCGCGAACGCAGCCCGAAACGCCTCGTCGGTAAGGTAGCGTTCGACCAGATCTGCGACGGCATCGTGACTCATAGCGGCTAACCTGATAATTCGAGCGCCGCGCCCCGCCGCCTTCGTATTATGCGTGCCGCGCGTGGGCCTTTAGTCGCGCCCGCTCGCTCCAAATGTCGTTACCCAGGCGGAATAGCGCGAGGCCGCCGATGACGAAGGCAAAGAGATGCCCGAAGCTCGGCGCGGCGCCCTCCGGGACGATGCGCGCGACCCAGCCTTGAGCGGTATAGCGGTAGATGAACAGCGTCCAGACCGTGATCAGGCCGATGTAGACCACCGCGCCGAGGGCGTAGAGCAGCTCGAAACGGTGACCGCGCAAGCTCGTGCCCGACCGCAGGGCGGGCCAGAGACCGGTGGCGATCCAGCCCAGGCTCTTCCCGCGCAGATTCGGCCGCTCCATCGCGTCCATCAGCAGATAGTAGCCGTCGTACTCGAGCAGGGGGTTGAGGTTGCGCAGCACCGCGATGTACGACCAAAGCGCGAACGACCAGGCTCCGGCTGCCACCGTGAGGTTCGGCACCAGCAACGCGACGTAGCCGGCAGCGCCGGCCAGGACGAGGTTCACCAGAACCCCGCCCGCATCGACGAGCATGCGCTGCTCGCGCGTCGCGAGCCACGCATCCGAGGTATCGACGAAGAGCATGAGCCGGAACCAGAACCAGCCGAATCCCACCCGATCGACGCGTGCGCCCGCCGCCTTGGCGGCGACACCGTGACCGAACTCGTGCAAGATAATGGCGATCACGATCAGCGGCACGAGCGCAATGCCGACGCGCGCGACGGCCGCCACGTGCAGCAGCGTTCCCGCCGATCGTTGGGCCATCGCGAGGAAAGCGGAGAAACCGCCCGCGGCTAACACCAGCGTCGCCACGATGCCGGTGCGCGTGAACGCGTAGCGCCCGATGCGCATGTAGAGGGTGGTGAAAAACGCATCGCAGCCGTTGAGCGAATACGTCCACTCCATCACGCGGAAGAGGCCTTCGATGAAACGTTGCCGGCGACTGCGCACGGTCGCGGTCGTGTCGAGCTTCTCGAGGTCGATGAAGTCTTCCGAGGCGAGATGCCGCACGATATCCATCACCGCGTCGGGCGCGAGCACTTTGTAGGCGAGGAACAGATCCATCGTGAGATCGCGCAGCGTGTGCGTGCCGTCGAGCCGGTTCCAAACGAACGCGCCTTCGCGCGAGAGCCGGAAGTACTTGCCGCGCGCGCCGTCTTTGAGCGTGACGATCGTCGTGCCGTCGGCGGTGATGCGCTCGTGCAACTCGACACCGGCGCGGCGCCGCGGGCGGCTGCGCGCCTGCATCAGCGCGGCGAGATGTTCGGCGAGTTCGTGTTCGCTCGACATCGCGGCGAGGACGTCGTCGCGGCGCAGCACGAGCAGTTCCGCATCGACGGTGACGCGCACCGTTGCGTTGCGCGGCGCGCCCGTCAGCAGCGCGGCTTCGCCGAAGAGCATGCCGGTGCGCAGGGTTGCCAGGCGCCGTTCGCCGCTGCCGACATTGTCGATGACGTCTAGCTCGCCTTGTCGCACGAGATAGCATTCATCGCCGGCGTCACCCTGACGGATGACCGTTTCCCCGGCGGGCGCGTGGCGGATGTGCACGCGTTCGGCCAGCTGCGCGAGCGCTGCGGGCGCCAGATCGCCGAGCATCGTCGCGGATTTGATGAAGCGGCCGACGGCCATGCGGTTCGCGGCCGCTTCAAGTTCGGGCCGTGCGTGATCGTCGTCGATGGCCTGCGCGAAAGATGCGCCGTCGATGCGCAACAGCGTCACGGGCGTGAGCGCGACGACGCTGGCGGTGCGGCGTTCCGCGCCGGCCACGATCGCGACCTCGCCGAAGAGGTCGCCGGCGGTCAGCACGGCGATCGGCAGCGGACCGGTTTTCCCCGCGATCTGCACTTCGAGCCGGCCCTCGATCACGACGAAGGCATCGATGCCGGCCTCGCCCTCACGAATGACGACGGCTCCACGCGCGGCGGTTTCGCGCTCCGCGTTCGCCGCAAGTGCATCGAGCGTGTCGGGCGAAAACGAACGGAACTGCCACACATGCGCCAGGATCGGCGCAGCAAACGAGGGCGTACTCTTCATGCCGCGCCGTTCGTCGTTCACCGCGACTACTTCACGTGCCCTTGGGGCACTACCCTTCGCTAGAAGGGGCTTGCTTGCTGGCCGGGGGAGTACCAGCCGTAATACACGTCGACGAGCGAGGCGGGAAGGATCGCGCAATATGCAGCGCCGTCGTCGACGCTCTCTGCAGCGCGGCGCGCGTTCGCCGCACGCCGTTCGTCGGCCACGGTGAGTGCGTGTTCGAACAGCTCAACCGAGTCGACGACGGTGGTCAGCTCGACCGTCGAAGATCTTACGCTCAACACGTATTACGACACCGCGTGCACGAAGCTGTGGTGGGTCGGTCAGTTCGTCGTCACCGCGACGACGTCGACGACCGGGACGCTCGTCGGCAGCTATACCTACTACACGCAATTGGGCAGCGTATATGAGTACATCGGCGGCGTAACGATTTCGATCGGACCGAATTACGTCTCTATCGGCGGCAACATCGCGACCAGCCAAACCGCGTCACCGTATGTGAACCTCGGTGTAGGCTGCACCATCGCCACCAATAGTAGTAGCTGTACGGTCGCAGCGGTCGATCATCTCGCCACAGCGCTCCTCGATGAAGCCGCGGCGGCCACGGTGAGTGCGGCGCTTACAACCGGCGCGTCGACGACGACCGTCGGCATCAACGGAACCGGTGCCGGTTACACGGGCGCGCTCAATTCGCTCGGGCTCGTCCCGCAAGGCGTTTCCGGCTGGTCGGTAACGGGTGGGTCGCCGTCCATCAGCGTGAGTCTCGCGGGTTCGGTCACGTATACGAGCACCAGTGCGCTCAGCGGCGAATCGCTGACGTTAGCGGATTCGGCCGACGGCGCGACGGTATCGATGGTCTATGCCGCGGCGACGCAGTTGATCACCGGCACGGTCGTGCAAACGAGCACCGGGGGCGTCGTCGCCACGTTTTCGGTATCGGCAACGGGCACCGGCACCGTGACATGCGGCAACGGTGCGAGCGGGCAAATCGTGAACTGGGCCGTCCAAAGCTAAGCCGCGAATTGCGTGAGCGAGAGCGTGTTGCCATCGGGATCTTTGAACCAGGCGACGCCGTCGCCGTTGGGCGTCCACCAAATGCCCAACGCGTCTTGCTCGATGGAGGCGACGCGCATCGGCTCGATGCCCGCCTCGGCTAAGGCCGCGGCCGTAGCGCGAATGTCGGGCACGTCCCATCCGAGCGCGGTAAACGGGTGAGGTTCGAAGGCGCCCACACGCTGCACGCGCAGCATCGTTGCCCCCGAGCGGAAAACGAGGGCGTACGGCGATTCTTCAACCAGCGTCAAGCCGAGCCGGTCGCGATAGAAGGCCTTCGCCGCTTCGGGTTGGGTCGTCGCCGTAAAGGCAATCACGCTGGCGTTTGAAAACATGGCGCAAATGGTCTTCGCCACGATCTCCCCGCTCGTCATTTTTCCCCGGTAGGCGGAACGCTTCCGGACGGCAGCTCGATCCGTTGCGACATCACCTTTCCGCTGCCCGACGGATGGTCTGATGACCACGCACGGCGTCGCGTGGATGGACGATCCGGCGTTCGTCGAGGCCTACCGGGAGTCGCGCGTTTTAACGGCGTGCTGGGCGGCGTTCGATGAATTCGCGCGCACCCATGACGTTCGGATCCTCGCGCTGCGGACCGGTCACGGCTTGCTGATCAAACCGTACGTCTCGAGATAATCACTTCGTGCGCGGCGGCGGGCCTTTCCGAACGTTGTCACTAAGGGCGGATGGTGAAAACGCGCTTTTGGAGTGTGCGCGCGCTTTGCGGCGCTGCGGTGTTGATGCTGGTTCTCGGGTCGGGTGTGTCCGCCGCGAAGCTTTCTCCGCAGACACCGCTCGACGCGACGACGATTCCGCAGTTTGTCGAGAACATGCCGGACTTCTCCACGCTGGGCCGCGTGAACGGCGACGCCGGGTACACCGTGCGCTCCGAAGAGTTTCAACAGCGGATTCTCCCGGCTGCGTTCTATGCGGCGTTACCCGCGCCGTTTACCAAAGGCACGATGGTGTTCGGGTACGGCATCGATTCGGCCGGCCGGCATTACCCGGCTGCGCAGAAGGGGCTGTACCCGGGCTACACCGTCGTCGTACATCGCTATCACTTGGCGGTCGCCGCATATAAGAACGATCTCGTGCCGGCGCCGAATGCGCCCGCGCCGTTCACGAACGCCAAAGGGCCGAGCCTCGAGAACCTGCTGACCCAAGATCAGAGCATCCACTGGGCCAATCCGAAGAACACACCGATGATGATGATGCGCGACGGCAAGATGATCGGCACGCAAGCGCCGTATCTCGGTCCGCTCGCCGCCGTCTCACACTTGCACGGTGCGGAAGTCCCATCGGCCTACGATGGCGGACCCACGCAGTGGTGGGTTCCCGGCGCTGAAGGTACGATCGCGAAGCCGACCGCGAAGGGTACGCGCGGCGCGGACTTCGTGTCGAGCACGTATCGTTTCCCGAACCCGCAAGAGCCCACGACACTCTGGTTTCACGATCACACGTTGGGCAACTCACGCCTCAACGTCATCGCCGGACTCGAAGCGTTCTACCTGATCCGCGGCGACGGCGACGACGGGATCGCGGGTCCGGGCAAGTTGCCCGCGGGCCGGCAAGAAGTCGAACTGCTCGTGCAAGACCGGGAGTTCGATACGCACGGACAGTTGCTCTTCCCCGACGGCTATCCCGCCGGCATTGACGGTCCGCTGCAAGATGCGAAC
>Ga0182016_10000625_pt1 | contig 43816 bp, 40 predicted proteins | sample 712S2MmetaG_FD_120491 | JGI IMG/M metagenome (GOLD analysis project Ga0182016, IMG submission 120491) | Permafrost microbial communities from Stordalen Mire, Sweden - 712S2M metaG | ecosystem: Environmental > Terrestrial > Soil > Wetlands > Permafrost | place: Sweden: Stordalen | collected...
CTTTGTGGTAGAGATCGATAATCTCGCGGGCCTGCGCAATGGTCTTCTCGGTGTCGAATGACAGGCGCGCGTCGACCTCGGTGGAAACGCGGCCTGGCACGATCTTGAGGATTTTTTTGCCGAAAGCGATGGCCAGCCGTTTGAAGGCCAGGTTGGCGACGTCTTTGTCGGTGGCGCCTTCACCCAGCTCGTTGCGCGCTTCTTTCAGCACTTCATCCACAATGGGCTGATATTGCGGCATCTGGGCGGCTGCAGTAATCAGCGAGGGGTTGGTGGTGGCGTCGGTCGGCTTGAACTCTTCCATGGCCTTGATGTCGCCGGTATCGGCAACCACGGTGGTGTAATTGCGCAACTGTTCCAATAGATTCTGCGGCATGATTCCTCCTTGGGGAAGGCGCTGCGTGGGCAGGCCGCGCGCGGCGCGGGGTTCCCAGTCAGTTTACCCCTTAATAGGATGCGCCGTGTGAATAGTGGGTGCAAAGCAATCTCGGCTTAGACCCGGTCCGCTTCCACGGCATTTGAAAGCACACCCAGCCCCGGCATGCTTACCTCAACGCGGTCGCCGGCTTTGAGCGGGCCGACGCCAGCCGGGGTTCCCGTCAGCACCAGGTCGCCGGGCCCGAGGGTGATGGCCGCTGTAATCGCCGCAAGCACCTGCGGAACCGGGAAGATAAAGTCGAGCGTTGTTCCGTGCTGGCGCAGCTCGCCATTTACGCGTGTTTCAATCGTCAGGCCGGCGTCGAGGTCGAGCTCGTCGCTCACAATCGGGCCGACGGGGCAAAATGTGTCGAAGCCTTTGGCGCGGGTCCACTGGCCGTCTTTCTTTTGCAGGTCGCGGGCTGATATGTCGTTGGCCAGCGTGAATCCTCTAACTACGCTGCGCCAATCGGCGGCGGCGGCGAAGTTGCGCACGCGCTGGCCGATTACCAGGGCCAGCTCGCCCTCGTAGTCCACGCGCTCGGCCAGGCGCGGCAGACGCACTACGCCACCGGGCTTGAGCAGTGATGACGGCGGCTTGAAAAATAGCAGCGGCTCTTTGGGGACTTCGTTGCCGAGTTCCTGCGCGTGTTCGCGGTAATTGCGCCCCACGCAAACAATCTTCGATGGTGTCACAGGAGGAAGCAGCTCGGCCGCGGTCAGCGGCATGGGTTCAAAATCGAATCCGGCAGGGTCGCTTACCAGCGTCTCCGTTGCCGAGGCTTTGGCTCGCGCCAGCCGGAATGCCAGGTCCTCTTCCGGCGCTTCAACCAGGTCCACGATCCACAACTCGCCCGCGCGCTCTTCGACTTTGCCGTATTGGGTGCCGTTCTCAAAAAGAAATCTGCAATATCTCATGGAAAAAGCCTCCCTCGAAAATCTGGGTGCCCCAAGTCCCTCGCATTTGGGGACCTGGGATTGCACGAACATCGACCTGCCAACCTCAACCAGACACGAACAACGGGCTATTGCTGCGGCGCAGTCTCCTCCGCCTCCGCCGATCGTGCGCTCTCATGGCCTTCCTGGTCGACGGCCGAGACGGCGTACTGGTATGTGTGGCCGGCAGTCACGTTGGCATCGTGAAACGCGGAGCCCACAACCGGCTGCGCGGGCGAGATGCGCTGCCACTCGCCGCTGCCTTCGCGCCGATAGACAACGTAGCCTGCCAGGTCCGGCTCAGTATTCGGCTGCCAGTTCAAATCAATCGACGGTCGAGCTTCGTTCCCGGCGCCGTTCTCGCCGGCCGTGCCCACTGCTGCCAGACCGGTTGGAATCGCCGGCGGAAACGTGTTTTTTGTCTCGATCTCGACCGGCGCGGAGAGCGGCCCTGCCAACACAAGGGTCTGCCCGTTGGCCTCAACCGTGGCCACGCGCTGGGCTCGATATTCATAACGCTCGTTGAAGCGCACATCCTCATCGAGTGCATGGGCAGACGTGCCAGCATTCACCAGCAGCGTGCGCTCGAGCGGCTCGGCAGGCGCGGCCAGCATTCCGCCGCCGGGCTCCTTTTGCGCGCCGGCTTGTGCATTCTCCGGTTCCCGTTTCGGCTTAGGCGCGGGCGGGGTGAGCAGTTTGCGCACCAGCCGAATCTGGGTTGGACCAGCCTCCTGTTCGCCGGGCTGCCAGGCCAGCAACACGCCTTTGCGGCGCATCTCCGCAGTGAGTTCCACAATAGCCGCGGGAACCTGGCCCGCGGCCACGCTTGCCCCATTTGAGAGGCCCGCCGAGCGTCCTTTGCGATTCACCAGCTCGACATAATAAGTAAGTGTGCGCGCGGAGCCGGCAGCAAGCGGCGAAGGAAGCGCCTCGGTAAAGCTCGCGTCTGATCCGGGAGCGAATTGGGTCGAGCCCGCCGCAGCACACGCGCCCGCGCTGGCTCCCGTCGCCGACCCTACTGTAGATTCTGTCCGGCACACCTTCGCCTGGATCGTGCCTTTCAGCAGGAGCTTGTCGGTATTGCGGCGCGGCATGGTCCACGTCAAAGTCACCTGGCCGCCGTTGCGCACCGCGGCAAGGTCAGCTGCCTTCTCGGGCAAATTGAGTGAGGGCGGCAGGGGCGCGCCGGGCATGCCGCACCCGGCAAGCAGCGCGGCGGCCAACGCCGCAACCGCAATCTTTGCGGCCCGCGCCGCCGGCTCCCATCTTTCTGCGCTGCTCATTGCCATTTCAGTTTAATGGCAGGGGAGTGAAGGAGTGAAAAAGGTGAAGAGGTGAAGCAGTTGAACGGGTGTGTCCTTGCTCACCAACGCTGCAGTGCTGTATTTTTGACGCGACTCCTCAAGAGGCCTAATCCGTGCTCATCTTTGCCGCCATTCTCGCCATTTTTGTCTACGGAATGATTGCCGCCATGCTCGGCACCATTTTGCCCGATCTGTCTGACCGCTTTCATCTCACGCCTTCGCAGAACGGCACCATCGCTTTCGCGCAGGCCATCGGCCTTATGATCGCGTCGGTGGGCGTGGGCCCGCTGCTCGATGCCGAAGGCGACAAGATCGGCCTGGTGCTCGGGCTGGCCTTCATCGCCATCACGCTCTTGCTGCTGCCCCGCTCGCGCGGCTTTGGCTCCATCGTCGCCCTGCTCTTTCTGCTCGGCGTAGGCGGCGGAATCGTGGTGACCGGCGCTAATGCGCTGGTGAGCGGCGTCGCCACCGAGCATCGCGCCATCGCGCTGAATCTGGTTAATTTGTTTTTCGGACTCGGCGGCCTTGCTACGCCATTTATCTCGGCCAATCTTTTCAAGCGCAACTGGGTGAAACTCTGCTATACGGTGGCGGCCCTCACCGTGGTCACGCTGGCGTTCCACGCGGCTACTCCCATGCCGGCGCCGATTGGCGGTGCAGGGTTCGTGTTAGCTCAGGCGGGGCCAATCTTCAGCCATCCGCCTATCTTCCTGCTGGGCCTGCTTCTGTTTCTTTACGTCTCGTGCGAAGTGGGCGTGTGGAACTGGCTGCCGCGGCACCTTATTGCGCAAGGTATTCCAGAGACCCGTGCGCTCAATATTCTCTCGCTCGGATTCGCGCTGGGCCTGCTGATTGGCCGCGTGGCGGTCTCGCCCATCCTCATCAACGTGCCGCCCATTGATGTAACGCTCGCGGCCAGCATCGCTATGGCCGTTACTACGTTCTTTATGCTGCGCACCGTCAAGCCAGGCGCAGCAGCGGCGCTGGTGTTCATCGCCGGCGTTTCAATGGCGCCGGTCTTTCCCACGGTGCTGGCAATCACGGGCAAGACCTTCCCGCAGATGACGGCGACGGCCATCGGCTTCGTCATCACGTGCGGATGGGCAGGGCTGGCGGTCAGTTCGCCAATCATCGGCGCAATTGCCGGCGGCGACCCGCGCCGGCTAAAAAAGGCGCTGTTGCTGATTCCCGCGTCGGCCGTGCTGATGGTGGGGTTGAATCTGGCGATTGCTTCGGCGATTCAATAACGACGCCGACCAGGGCAGCTAGTAGCTGCCTTTCCGCAGCCGCTCGCAGGCATCGTCGAGTTCATCGTCTTTTTTCGCGAAGCAGAAGCGCAGCAAGTCTTCTCCGCGGCCCGGACGGAAGAACGCCGACCCCGCAACCGCAGCCACACCCGTTGCGGCCAGCAGCCCGCGGGCCTTTTCAGCGGCGGTCTTGCCGGGCAGATGGCTGGCACGAGCAAGCATGTAATATGCTCCCGCGGGAGCGTCGGCCTGCATGCCCGCGGCGCGCAGCGCATCGAGCAACCGCCCGCGCTTGGACTGATGGTCGGAGGCGATCTGCGTATAAAACTCCTGCGGCAGCTGTTCCAGTCCCGCAGCGGCGCCCACCTGAAGCGGCGCCGGCGCGCAAACATAAGTGAGGTCGTGGAAGTGGCCCATGGCGGGCATCCACTTGGCGTCGGCCACCGCGTAGCCAATGCGCCAGCCGGTAATCGAGTAGGTTTTTGAGAAGCCTGAGACCACGATCGTCCGCTCGCGCATTCCGGGCAGGGTAGCCGGGCAAATATGCCGCGCGCCGTCGTAGACAAAGTACTCGTAAATCTCGTCGGTGAAGAGAAACAGATCGTGACGTTCACATTCGGCGGCGACGGCCTCAAGCTCATCCAGGCCAAATATTTTGCCGCTGGGGTTGGCGGGGGTATTGATCAGGATAGCTCTCGTTTTCGGCGTGATGGCCGCACGCAGCGCATCGGTGTCGAGATGCCAGTCAGGCTCGGCGAGCGCCACGGGCACCGGCGTTACCTTCATCGACTTGAGCGTGTTGACGTGGTAGCCGTAGAACGGCTCAAAGATGATGACCTCGTCGCCGGGATTGAGGAGCGCCATGATGGCGGCGTGGTAGCCGGCGGTAGCACCCGAAGCCACCAGCACCTCGCGCTCCAGGTCGTATTCGAGGCCGTAGTCGCGCTGCTGTTTTTTGGCGATGGCCTGGCGCAGGCGGGCAATGCCGTCGCAGCGGGTGTAGATATTCTGGCCGGTCTGGATGGCCTCAATGGCCGCGGCTTCAACCACGGCTGGAACCGGAGTATCGCAGACGCCCTGGGCCAGGTTAATGCCGCCCATCTGGTCGCAAAGGGTGGTCATGGCGCGAATTTCGGACTGGAAGGTTACGGGGGTGAGCCCGCTGAGGGCCAGGCGGCTGGCGGGTGTTGATGTCGGCATGGGGAAGTCCTTATGGAGAAATGGTATCGCAATGCGGCAATCGCGGCCATCGCCGCCGTGGGGGCCGGACGGTACCTCTCCCCCCCCCGAAATGAAGTTAAGTGGCTTATTTTCAACGGTCTGTACCTTTGATCTCTGGCTGCAACCCATTGAAAACAAATGAGTTGCTGAGTAAGATCCTCATAAATAAGGAGTTATGATCGCGATTGGCAACCGTTTTGGTGCAATCTGCGAAATTCGTTTTTTCCCCGCGGAGATGACGGTTCTTTCCCCGTTTTGAATGTAGCGCGGATGGAGGAAATTGCATGCAAGAGATATCAACAAATCGCACTGCGCGCCTATTTCATGCACGAACGATTGTCCTTGTCCAAGTGAGCCAGATCACACGACGCACCCTAACCGTGCGAGACAATTAGTGTGCCGACCGGTCCTTGCTTATGCATGAGCTATCCATTGTCGAGAGCGTTGTTGATGCAGTCACGGAGACTGCTGCAAAGTACCCCGGCGCGAAAGTGAAGTCGGTGAAGCTGCGCGTGGGGGTGCTGGCGGCGGTGGTTCAGGAGTCGCTGGAGTTCTGCTGGGAGCTTGCCACCGTGGGCACGCCGCTGGCCGGCGCGGCGCTGGTGGTGAACGCTGTTCCTATTGGGTTGCACTGCGCGGCTTGCGGACGCGATTCAGAGATTGACGGTGTGCAGAGCATGAGGTGCCCGAACTGCGGCGAGTTGGCGGCCGAGTTGCTCCAGGGACGCGAACTGGAGATTGAGTCGATCGAGATTGAGGAGCCGGATAGCGAGTCAGCAGGTCAGCAAGTCGGCAAGTCAGCGGCAAGAGCTTGAGGCACGCCGATCTGTTTTTTGAGAAAACAGGCCAGGAGACGAAATGACGACGCGGATTGTGGAGTTGCGGCGGGGAATCCTTAAGAAGAACGATGAGCTTGCGGCAGGGCTGCGGGAGCGGTATACGCGCGCGGGCGCGCTGGTGCTCAACCTTGTGTCGAGCCCGGGAACGGGAAAGACGGCGTTCCTTGAACTCACTTTGCGGCGGCTCACGCAGGCGGGCGCAAAGGCCGCGGCGCTGGTGGGCGATCTTGAGACCGACAACGATGCGCGGCGGCTGGCGGCAAGCGGCGCACCGGCACGCCAGGTGAATACGCACGGCATCTGCCACCTTGACGCGGAGATGATCGGCAAGCATCTCGACGATTGGGCCGGTATTGAGGGCGGCGTTGTGCTTGAGGGCCTGGATTATCTCTTCATCGAGAACGTGGGCAACCTGGTTTGCCCGTCGAGCTACGACCTGGGCGAGAAGATTCGCGTGGCGCTACTGAGCGTGACCGAGGGCGAAGACAAGCCGCTCAAATATCCCACGCTTTTCAACTCGGCCGACGCGGCCGCCATCACCAAAATCGATATCGCCGAGCCGTGCGGATTTGACCGCGAGCTGGCTCTCCATAACATCAACGAGATTCGGCCCGGCATTCGCATCTTCGAGACCAGCGCGAAGACCGGCGCTGGGATGGATGCGTGGCTGGCGTACCTGGAAGGGCAGCGCGAGGCGCTGAGGGGCTGAGCCTTCAGCTCTCAGCTTTTAGCTCTTCCGTGCGTTAAATGGCGCCTGGAGCAAAACAAGAATCGGATTTGTCGGTGGTTGGCTTATGTGGTCTCCCACCCATCGAGCCAAAGACGCTCGATGGATGGGGCACGGGGCCTTTGAGATGGATGCGCATCGCCTGAAGGTTTTATCCGTTGCGGGTCGGAAAAGCCGGCGGCGGACTGTTACCAAGCACCCTGCTGGATTTCCAGTCGAAAGAAAATCCAAAATTTTCCTGTTGCTTTCCAAAAGGGAAGCGTGTCATTATTCCTGTTGGAAACCTAAAGGTGGCGTTCTCGATGAAAGAAAAACCGGACGTGTTGCAGGGAACGCTTGCGCTGATGGTTCTGAAGACATTGGACCTGATTGGGCCGCAGCACGGCTGGGGAATCGCACGCCGCATCGAGCAGATCAGCGGAGACCTGCTGGCTGTGAATCAGGGCACTCTCTATCCCTTGCTGCTGAAGCTGGAGCATGAAGGCTCGATCGCTTCGCAATGGGGCGCATCTGAAAATAACCGCCGGGCTCGCTTCTATCGCCTGACTGGGGCAGGCCGAAAACAGCTGCAGACAGAGACCCGCGATTGGGAGCAAACCGCGGCCATCATCGCTCGCTTCTTTAGTGTTAAGGCGGAGGACCTGGCGTGAAGTTTCTGCGTCGCTTCTTTATACGCGTGGCGAATTTTGCAACCAGGCGGGGTGCCGACGAACGCCTGCGCGATGAGATCGCCGAACATCTCGCGCTGCAGATTGAGGAGAATCTGCGCACCGGCATGTCGCCCACCGAAGCGCGGCGGCAGGCCGTGCTCAAGCTCGGCGCGGCCGAAGCGATACGGGAAGAACATCACGCCGAACAGAGTTTGCCCTTTGTCGAGAATCTGCTTTTCGACCTGAAGTACGCAGTCCGGATGCTGGGAAGATCCCCTGGATTTGCCATTGTTGCGATTGCCACCATGGCGCTGGGGATTGGAGCCACGACCGCGATTTACAGTGTTATCGACGCCACGCTGCTGCATCCTGTGACGTATCCAAACCCTGGCGAGCTGGTGCGCATTGAGGACAATCTTCCTGGCGTAGGCGCACAGGATGTCGGCATTTCCGTGCCTGAGTGGAAAGACCTCGAGAGTTCCGGGATATTCCAGTCCGTGTCGTTCTCCGGCAGCGGCGCAAACGTGAACCTGACCGGCAGCGCGCAGCCCCTGCGTCTGAGCTACAAGCATGTGACGCCGAATTTTTTCGGGGTCTTCGGTGTAGATGCGCAGCTGGGCCGCACATTCTATCCGCACGATCCGACGCCCGGCTTCAACCTTGAGGCGGTGATCAGCGACGGGCTGTGGAGGAGGGAATTCGGCGCAGATCCGCACATTATTGGAAAAGCGCTGCGGCTGGACAACGACGAATATCACGTGGTGGGCGTGATGCCGCGCGGTTTTCGCGACCTGGGCGCGACCAACGAGGAGCGGAATACGGAAGTGTGGTTGGCGGCTGGCCTTTCCGGTCTGCCGTTTCCGCCTCCGCTGCGCAGTTCACGCTTGCAGGGTCGAACGGTGGCGCGCCTGGAGCCAGGTGTCTCGATTGCGGCTGCGCAGGGGCGCCTCGACGCGCTGGTTGAATCGCTGAAAAAGCAATATCCGGCGGACTATCCGGCGCAAACCGCGTGGACGGTGCGCCTGACTCCGCTGAGCGAAAGCGTGGTGGGCAGCGTTCGCCAATCGCTCATTCTGCTGTTCGGCGCGGTTGGGTTGGTGCTGTCGATCAGTTGCGTGAACGTTGCCAATCTGCTGCTGGCCAGGGCCAGCGTGCGAGGCCGTGAGATAGCGGTTCGCCAGGCTCTGGGGGCGCAAAGAATGCGCCTCATCCGCCAGTTTCTCGCTGAAAGTCTGCAGCTCTTTCTGCTTGGCGGGGTCGCCGGTTTTGGACTTCTGTTCTGCACCCAGCATTTGCTGCTGCGGCTGGTTCCTGAGAGCCTGCCGAACCTGAACGACATATCGATCAACTGGGGCGTGCTGGCGTTCGCACTCGGTGTCTCCCTGGTAGCCGGAACCGTCTTCGGGCTTGCTCCCGCGTGGCTTATGAGCCGCTCGGATTTGGTTGGCACGCTTAGGCAGGAAGGGCGCGGGTCAATCGGTTCGATTGGACGCTCGCACACTCGCCAGATTCTGGTCATCGGTGAATTGGCGCTCTCACTGGTGCTGATGGTGGCCGCGGGCCTTTTGCTGCGCAGTTTCTGGGACCTGTTCAAGGTGCAGCCCGGCTTTAATCCTGACCGCGTGATGGCCGTTCAAACCTGGCTGCCGGGGCCGAACGATCCAAGTGCGGATATCTACCGAACCGCCACGCAGGAATCGGTGTTGCTGCGCGAGATTCTTCGCCGCAGCCGAACGCTGCCGGGCGTAGAAGAAGCAGCCGTCGGCGACGTGGCCGCTCTTCCGCTGGGCCACAGCTTTCCCACGCAACTGCCATTGATCCGCGAAGGCATTGAGACAGTGGACAACCAGGCTCCCGTGATCGATAGTCCCATTGTTTCGCCCGAATACTTCCACCTGCTGGGCATGCCGCTCGAGCGCGGACGCCTTTTCAACGCGCAAGATATTGAAACTACGCCTCAGGTTGCGTTAATCAATGAGGCCGCGGCCCGAAAGTACTGGCCAAATCAGGACCCGGTCGGCAAACTCGTTCGATTGCACCGCGATAGCCGCGAGCCGTTGAGCGGAGCCGGGCCGGCCTGGACCACGATCGTGGGCGTGATTGCCGATGCCCGGACGGAATCGCTGGCGGACGCGGCAATTCCGCAGATCTACCGCAGCGTGTACCAGCACCCCGCCAAAAGCGTGGCCATTTTTCTTCGTGGGCAACTCGATCCCAGCGCGATCTCCGGACAGATGCGCCAGCAGATACAGGCGGTCGATGCGGAACTTCCGGTATTCCATGCGGAGACGCTGGATGACGTGCTCGCCTCGTCGCTTTCCGTCAGGCGATTCTCGATGGAAATGGTGGCCATTTTTGCGGCCACTGCGTTGCTGTTGGCGGGGCTTGGAATCTACGGGACTATTTCGTATGTTGTGAATGAACAAAGACGGGAGATCGCCATTCGCCTGGCGCTGGGAGCGCAAAGAGGCACGATTCTGAAGATGGTGTTGCGCCGGGGAGTGGGTCTGGCGGCCGCTGGCGCTGGGCTGGGTCTGGCCGTTGCGCTGGTCGTCTCACGCCTCATGGCCGGGCTGCTGTTCGGCGTGTCGCCCTACGATCTGACTACCTTTGCTGGTGTCACGCTTGTACTGACCGGTGTCGCGATCGCCGCGAGCTATATCCCGGCGCTGCGCGCCATGCGTCTCGATCCAATCACTACGCTCCACGCTGAATGACTTTACGGCACGAGCCGGGGCCTGCCTTCGCGAGTTGTGGGCATGCACGGTTCCTTCGCTCTGACTGAAAGGGTCAGAGTGTAGAGGATGTCATGCAGCTGAACATCGATCACCGCTGCTGATAGGGCCAGCCATACGGGTTGCGCAGCATGGCCACTCTGCGCTTGTCTACAAAGACTCGCGCGAGCACTAATCCAAACGAAAAGCCGGCGATATGGGCGAGGTAGGCTACGCCGCCGGTTTGCACATCGCTTGACACCATGCCGAACTGGAAGAGCTGGGTGACGAACCAGAAGCCTATGAGGAATATGGCGGGGATGTAGGTGACGCGGATGAAGATGACGATCCAGATGAAGGTGCGGATGCGGTCGCGCGGGAAAGTGACGATGAACGCGCCCATGACGGCGGCGATGGCTCCGCTGGCGCCGAGGCAGGGGACGTGGGAATTTGGGCTGCCGAGAACCTGGGCGCACATGGCCGCCACCCCGCCGCCGAGATAAAAGACCAGATAGCCGAGATGGCCCATGGCGTCTTCCATGGCGGGTCCGAAGGCCCAGAGGAAAACCATGTTGCCGATGATGTGCATCCAGCCGGCGTGCATGAACATGGATGTGAGAAGCGTGATGGCGTGGTGGCCGTGGGTGATGCGGACGGGGATGGCCGAGTATGTGTGAACGAATTTGTCTCCGCCAAGGATTTCAAGGAAGAAGACGCAGACGTTGACGAGGATGATGAGGGTGGTGACGCCGGCGGAGATGCCGGGCCGGCGCGAGGCGTCGCCAAGGGGGACGACAGCACCCATTACATGCCGCCCTTTCCGAGCAGGATGCCGATGCCGTAGGTGACCGCGCCCTCGAGCGCGCCTACAATGGTCATTTCAAGTCCCGAAGACCACCAGGAGCGGACGGTGATGAGGCTCTTGGCTGCGCCGACGGCGAAGTGAGCGATAAGTGAGACGATGGCTGCGACGATGATGGCCGAAAATCCCTGCAGGAAGAAAAACGGAATGACGGGAATGATGGCGCCGACCGCGGTGGAGAGCGCGCCGGAGCTGGCCGAGACGATGGGGTTGGAGAGGGATTCTTCGGTGGCGCCGAGGCGTTCGCTGGCCAGTGCGCGCAAAAGCTGCTCGGGATCGCTGGCAATGTGGTTCACGATGTGGATGGCGTCGGCCTCGGGCACTCCCTTCATCTGGTAGTAGAGCGAGAGCAGTTCGCGGGCCTCGGGGCCGTTCATGGCAATGGCTTCGCGCTCACGGGAGATTTCAGCGTGGTAGATTTCGCGTTCGCTCTTGGCGGCAAGATAAGCGCCGGAACCCATGGAGAGCGCCGAAGCGATCATGCCGGAGAGGCCGGCGAGCAGAACGTAGTGGCTGGTCTGCGCGGGATCCCCCAGGGTGGCGCCTGAGACGCCGGAGACGATGCCGAAGATTGCGCCGAGGCCGTCGTTGACGCCGTAGATGGCGTCGCCGATCCATGCGCCGGGCTGCTTGCGGCCCTGGTTGCGCTTGGCCAGCATTTCGTCGAGCACGGCCTTGGGGTCGATTTTGTGCGCGCCGGCCGGGGCCTGATAGCGGCCGCGGATCAGCGATCCCAACTCGCGGTAATGCTCCTTCTCGTCTTCAATCACGTGTTCAAGGATGGCGACGGAAGCTTCGTCGCCGAGGGCCTTGAGCTGCTCGCCGTAGCCGGCAATGGCCCGGCTTTCCTCAATTTCAAGCCGGCGCAGGGCCATGCGGATGCCGCCGGCGCGGCTGGCGAGCGAATCGGCATCGCCGCCGGGGTGGCCCTTGTAGACCGGCGCCACGCCGCCCAGCTCCTTGATACGGCTTCCCCACAGCGCCGCGTGCTCCAGTTCAGACTGGGCCATGTGTCGCAGCACCTGCGCGCGCACGGGGTCGGTATCGCGGTCGGCCAAAGTGGTGTAGGAGTGAAAACCTTCCATCTCGGCCTGCCAGTTGCCCTCGAGAGCAGCCAGAACCTTTTTGAGTTTCGCAGCGCTCAGCATTGCAATGGCCATGGGTCTTTCCTCGCTTCATTGAAGGATAGCGGAATTCGGGGTGGGGCGGATAGACAGGGGGGGAAAGAGCTTGGGTTGAATTTCGCGCACGCCACGCGGCTTGCCGTATAGTGTTCTGTGCAGCAGGAAGGCCGGTTTTCCGCTGTTGAAAGCGATCAACCGGGGTGCGCATGAGACGCTCGATGCCTTCAACGAGTTTTAACGCAGCACCACTGCCCGCGGAGGGCAGAGATGTTGAATTTTGAGAAAGCGGGAATCAGGGTCTATGGCAGCTGATAGCAAACATACCGGCGCGCTCACGTCGCCGGGATTTGTCATTCCGTTCATCACCGTTACGGCGTTGTTTTTTGTATTTGGCTTTATTACCAACCTGAACATGGCGCTGGTGCCGCACCTGAAACGGTTGTTCACCCTGCCGTACGGTTTGGCGATGCTGGCCGAATCAGCGTTTTTCCTGGCGTATTTTGTATTCTCATCTCCCACGGGGAAACTGATTGAGACCATCGGCTACAAGAGGACCATGGTGGTTTCGCTGTTTGTTCAAGTGGTCGGGTGCCTGCTGTTTGTTCCGGCGGCCAAGATGGTGAGCTTTCCCCTTTTTCTGACCGCTGTATTTGTGGTGGGCGCTGGAATCACGGCGCTGCAGACGGCGGCTAATCCTTATGTGTCGATCCTGGGGCCAGAATCAACGGCGCCGATCCGCCTGACGCTGGCCCAGGCATTGAATTCGCTGGGCGGCACGCTGGCGCCGCTGGTGGCGGGCGCATTCATCCTGACCGATACGGGCAAGACGCAGACCCAGGCCGAGATTGCGAATATGGTGCGCGGGCCGTATATCGCGATTGCCGCAGCGTTGCTGATCCTGGGGCTGGCAGTGGCGCTGTCGCGGTTGCCGCCGGTAACTGCGACGCAGGAGTTCAGGCCGGGCAAGGAAGGTGACGCGCTGCTGACGCGCAGCATCCTGACCTACCGGCATACCGTGCTGGGGGCAGTTGGAATTTTTCTTTACGTAGGCGTTGAAGTGGGCCTGGCGTCGATTGCCGTGAACTACTTCAAGACCCAGGGTATGAGCTCGCTTGAGTCTGCCTCGTTCCTGGTTTCGCTTTACTGGGGCGGCGCGCTGGTGGGCCGGCTGCTGGGCGCGGGAATCCTCACCAAGGTGCACTCGGGCAAGCTTGTTGGCATCTTTGGCATTGCCGCTGCTCTACTGATTGCCACTTCGATGTTTACCTCGGGAAATGTGGCGATCTGGACGCTGGTTTTGTGCGGATTCTTCAACTCCATCATGTTCCCCAACATTTTTACGCTTGGCATTTTTGGTCTGGGGCCGATGACCAGCAAGGGCTCGGGGTTGATTATGACGGCGGTTGTGGGCGGCGCAGTGGTTCCGTGGGCGATTGGCGCGCTGGCCGACCAGGTTGGCATTCAGCACTCGTTTGTGATTCCGTTGTTCTGTTATCTGTACATTGCCTTCTACGGATTTGTGGGGTCGAAGCCGACTCGTACAGTGGCGGCGTAGAAGCAGTTGTCAGTGATCAGTGGTCAGTTTGTTTCGGGCCCTTCGGCGAGAGCTGGAGGGCCTTCTCATTTCGGGGCGTCGAATCGAAGCGTAGTATGGTTGGCGAATTTCGAGGGACGGCGTTATGAAGCGCAAGGCCAGGGAGAACCGGAAGAGGGGCGGGCAGTTTGGTCCGGCCGTGCTGATCTCGATTCTCGCGGTTATTGCGGTGCTGATCCTGCTGTTGCGGATGGTGGCGTTCGTGGTTCCGCATGCGCGGCACTAACCTGCAATTCACATATTGCCGGGGCGTAATGCTCGTGCCTTTTTGCCTGTCAATCCCTCCCACTCCATCTTCCGTTCCACGGCTTTCATTCCAAAAGACTTGGCCCCAGCCGGCCTTGCGGATTAATTCCCATGTCACTGTATCCTGAACCTTGAGACCACTAATCAGGCAGAATCGCGGAGACCAGTTGGACCTAACTGCGTGAAAACAATAGATATAGAGGCCGAGTCCACCGTCTATCACACTGAAAACAATAGACCTTGAGACTTTTGGCTGGGGGTGGGGGTATCGAAAGGGGAGGGGATACACCGCAGACTGTGAGAAATGTGGCACTAGAGGCAGGAACAGGCACCACGGAACAGGGATCACATAAGTGCCATTCCTAGCCGGCCTATTTTCTATTGGCTATTGGCTACGCCCTACTGGCTGTTTCCCTGCCCTTGCGGATCTCTTCCATCACCGACTGGATAAGGGCCTTGGCGCCTTCCATGCCGCCGAGCACGGCTTGGAGATCGAGCGCGGGCCTTGAGGGGTTGCGGGACGAGGCGCAGTAGACCCCGTGCTGGCCTACGAGGATCAGGGAGTCGGTGAGCAGGTCGAGGGCGACGGCGAGCCGGCCGCGCTCCACGCCCATCATGAACTCGTGCCGCTCGAGCTCGGCGCGCTTTTCGTCGAAGATGTCCATAACTCCAGCGTAACGGAAATCGGGGCTCGGCCCATTGGACGCACCAGAAATAAAACTTGACACACGCAACCAAACAGTTGCATGATTCAAGTCGTCACAGTTGTTATGCAACCTGGAGGTGGCATTTTGGTCCCGGATAAAATTGAGAAGCGAATTGAGCTGAAGGCGCCCGTGGCGCGGGTCTGGCAGGCGTTAACCAACTACCGCGAATTTGGCGAGTGGTTCCGGGTTGCGCTCACCGAGCCCTTTCTTGTGGGGGCAACGGTGCGCGGCAATATTCTCCATCCCGGCTACGAGCATGTGGTGTTTGAAGCGAAGATTGAAAAGATGATCGAGGAGGAGCTCTTCTCGTGGACCTGGGCGCATCCTAAAACGATGGCCAAAGAGCACTACAAGCCCGACTATACCGGCGAGCCGAGGACGCTGGTTGAGTTCAGGCTTCAGCCGACCGAAACGGGAACGCTGCTGACCGTGACCGAATCGGGCTTTGACCAGCTGCCCGACGATCGCCGCGAACAACAGTACAAGGGCAACGAGGGCGGATGGGCGCAGCAGATGACAAACATCGAGGTCTATCTTGGCGAGCATGCGTAGACTGCGGACGCGACGGCCTGCGCCTGCGGTGCTGTTTGCCGCGCTGGGCGATGAGACGCGGCTGGCCCTGGTGGCGCGGCTGGCCGCGGGTGAGGCCGCGTCGATAACCGAACTGACGCGGCACTCGCGCCTGACCCGCCAGGCGATTACCAAGCACCTGCGCGTGCTGGAGCAGGCGGGGATGGTGCGATGCGTGCGGGCGGGCCGGGAGAGCCGGTTCGAGCTTGACCCACGGCCGCTCTGCGAAATCGAAGAGTACATTCAGAACGTTTCGCGCGAGTGGGACGCGGCGCTCGGGCGGCTGAAATTATTTGTGGAGCAGTGACCGTGCCCGAGCTCCGGGGTGCGACATTCCGTTCAGGCCAACAATGGGACAGCTTGAGAACGCTTTCCCTGATCTCACGTCTTTATTGGCCACATCGAGTTCCGAGCATTCACGGTGTATTCGCAAGCTGCGACTGTGCTTTAAGGATTTCTTCAAAGACGCCCTTTCCAGCTTGGTGCGGAACTGGGATCTGTCCAACTCGCGCGCCTAATTCCTGCGCCATCGGCGCGTCGGGCCGATAAACAGGCCATGACGGAAGTTGTGGTGCGGACGGCGCTCCCGACTTCGCGAACTGAATCCAGTATCCGATGATCGTATTCGATAGCTGGGCATCACCGGGACTATTGACCCAGCTTGTCCAATACTTCCCGCTGACGAACATACTTTCCTGACTGTGGAATGCACGAAGCTGGGCGAACTCCCCCGCGCCGACGTTCGTGAACAAGTAAAGATAAGCGTGTTGGCCGTGTGCGGCCACTTCGCGAGCGAGCAGATTTGCACCGAATCCGAAGCTGTAGTCAGTGTCCATGGCGAGAAATGCCATTGGGACCTCAGCATCATCGCGCGCCGGGTATGCGGCGAACACCTTGTCAGCATCATTGTGGAACTCGTTCGACAGCCACATGCGGTACTCATCCAGCGACTTGGGGCGGTACGATCTCCCTCCCACCAATGGGCTGGCGAAGATTGAAACCTCATCTGCATTGCTGCCTACGATGACAGGAACATTCATTTGCTGACCTTGGGAAAAGAGAGTGGCAGGCTGCTGTTTCAGAACCCATCCGTCGATGACCGGATTCAGATCGAGATCCTTCCCCTGAGTGGCTTTGCGCACAAGTTCACCTGCGGGCACCGCCCTGAGTTTTGCGAGAACGTCAGGACCGTTCCCCAGCACTAAATCCGCAGCAAATTGCACACCGCTTGCCTCCTGTTCGGGAAGCAGGGGCACCAGTGAATCCACGCATACGCCGCTCTGCATAATTGCGCGTTGAAAGAGGCCATCGGCAAGCGGTGACGCCATCAGATCGCAAATGTCGAGCGATCCGGACGAGGCGCCAAACACCGTCACTCGTTGAGGATCGCCACCGAACCTGTCAATGTTGCGCTGCACCCACTTGAGCGCTGCCAGCTGGTCGAGTAAGCCGTAATTTCCTGAAGCGTGATTTGGCGATTCCGCAGTGAGTGCTGGGAGTGAAAGATAACCGAGCACGCCCAGGCGGTAATTGATTGTCACCACAACTAGGCCGTGGTTCGCGAGCGTGGGCCCAAGCGGGGGCCATTCCTGCGAGCCCTCGACGTTTCCGCCTCCGTGAATCCACACCATCACCGGCAACCGGGCGCGGCCACCCAGGTTCGGCGTCCAGACGTTCAGGTACAAGCAAGCTTCATCAGTTGTCAACTGCTTGCGACCGAGCATCTGCGGCAGCCATGTGCTGGGGAGCTGCGGACATGCAGGTCCGTACTTATCAGCCTGGCGAACGCCTTGCCAACTCGAGAGTCGCCGCGGGGGCTGCCAACGCAAGTTGCCTATGGGAGGAGCCGCATACGGAATCCCGAGAAAGGCCGCGTAACTGGCGGACAGGCCGAACTGATGGCCCTCAAGAATCCCGTCCTGCAGCACGACACGGAGAGGCTTTTGCGCAGCCGCGCGAACCGCCGGTGCTCCCGCGAAGGCGGCAGTCAGCAATGCCCCTATCAAAACTCTGCAAGTTTGCCGCCGGGCCGCACGCGGCATCGGTTTTGCACTGCGCCGGATCTGCATCGAATCGAGTTCCCGAGGCACCTATCCTAAAACAGACCCACTGCCCGGGTCTCAGTAGTTAAAGTGGTTCATGTAATCGGCGTCGGCGCGCATCTCTACCCACGGGTCGCCGTCGAAGGCTTCCTGCTCGATGAAGTAGTACTTGAGGTGCGTGGCCGCGCGCAGAATTGGCTTGTAGTCGATGTTGCCGTTGCCCATCACCGTCAATTTGGGCTCGCTTGAGCCGGGCACCAGGATCATGTCTTTGATGTGCAAAAGCTGGAAGCGGCTGGGGTCGCGCGCGATGAACTCGGCCGGGCTGTGGCCGGAGTCATAGACCCATCCGCAGTCCATTTGCAAAGTGACGTAGCTGGGATCGGTGAGCTTCATGAACTCGTCATACACCAGAACGCCGTCGATGGTGGCGAACTCTGGGGTGTGATTGTGAAGGCCGAAGGTCATGCCGGCGGCCTTCACCTTTTTGCCAATGCTATTGAATTGGTCGATCCTCCAATGCCAGTCGTCGAGCGTGGCAGCCTCACCGTGGGCATTCGGGTCGCGATGCATTCCGTCAGAACTGGAGCAGATTATGTACTCGAGGCCGAGCGCCTGGGCATAGGTGATGATTGAATCAAGCTGCTGGGTGAGCAACAAGAGCGAGTAGTGTGCACTGATGCAGCGCAGGCCCGCGTTGGACATTGCGCTGCGAACGTCGGCGGCCGAATGATTGAAATAGCCTGCCGCCTCAACCACGCTGTAACCGGCTGCATGGACCTGGTTAAGCGTGCCCTGGTAGTCCTTGGGCAGCATGTCGTGCACCGAGTAGAGCTCGAGGCCCGGCGGCATTTTGAGTGTGCGCGCTTCTGCCGTGCCCGCGCCCGCAATCACCGCGGCCGCTCCAGCTACCTTCAAGAAATCCCTACGCGATGCAATTGTCATTTGCTTCTCCCTCTCTGTCTCATCGGCTCGCCTTGTTCCCTTGTTCCCTTGTTCTCTTTTCTCTTCTCCTACGCTTTGATGGTCTTCGTCGCCGGGTCCCACAACGCGATGGAGCGGTGGAAGTAGGAGTAATTGGCCATGTGGCAGCCGATGGCCGCGTTATTTCCGAAGACCTCATTTTCTACCACGGGCTGGCGCGTGACCACCGCGTTGAAGAAGTTGGCGATGTGGTCGGCGGTGTCATCGTATCCCCGCTGCAAGGTGAATGATTCCGCCTCGGGCAGCGGCGCCATCGGCCCGGGATTGGCGGCCTTCCACTCCGCCATACCCTTCTGCCTTTGCGCTTCAGTCATGCCGCCCCAGCCGTAGGATTCGAAGCGCGGGCGCGTATCTTGCGGAGTAAACGTGACGGACTGGCCGGTGAGCACCAATGTGCCGGTCGAGCCGTAGAAGACGATGTGCTCGTCGTCGGTATCGTTGTTCTGGTTGCAGTGCAAATGGAGCTGGATGGGGCCAGTTGGCGCGGCGAAGTCGTAGATGGTCTCGATAAAGTCAGGAAAGTCGCGGCCGTCTTTGAAGTGGTAGAGGCCGCCTGAGGAGTAGGCGCGCGTGGCGGGCGCGTTGATGCCGGTGATGACCTGGATGCCGCTGAGAAGATGGACGAAGAGATCGCCGCCGAGACCCTCGCCATAGTCGGCAAACAAGCGCCAGCGGAAGAAACGGACCAGATCGAAGGGCCGGTTGGGCGCGTCAACGAGAAAAGCCTTCCAATCGACATTCTCGGGGCTGGCATCGTCGCCGATGGGGTAGATCCACGCGCCGCCGGGTGAGTTGCGATTCCACTGGGCGTCGATTTCGTGCACTTCGCCCAGGCGGCCGGAGTCGAAGATCTCTTTGGCTTTGAGATAGAGGATGGAGCTGACGCGCTGGCTGCCGGCCTGGAAGATGCGCTTGTGCGACTGAACAGCGTTGAGCATTGCCAGGCCGTCAGCGACATTGTGCGACATGGGCTTTTCGCAATAAACGTCTTTACCGGCGGCCACGGCATCGAGGGTGACGCGCCGGTGATGATGGTCAGAGGTGGCAATAAAGATGGCGTCGATATCTTTGCGGTCGAGCAGGCGGCGATAGTCGCCGGAAGTTTCGAAATCAGAGCCGTAGGCCTCGATGCCGGCCTTTAGGCGCGTGGAGTAGAGGTCGGCCGAGCCTACGCACACGCCGGTGGGTACGTTGCGGGCGGAGCGCAGCAGGTCGCAGCCGCGAATCCCTGTGCCTACAATGCCAAAGCGAATCTTGCGGCCGTCGGGCAGACTGTCAGTCGAGTGCTGTTGAGCGGTAAGAACATTGGACTGTGCGGCGGCTTGCGCTACGGCGGCGGTGGCAACAGCGGCGCCTGCGCCGAGGCGCACAAAATCTCTGCGGGTAATTTCGTTCAGCTTCATTCGTTGTTCCCTCGTGCGGAGCCAATTCTCGCTTGTAATGCGGCGGTGTGTCTAGCGAGTGGGGGCGTGGCGTCTCACATTGCTGTGCATTGAATCAATATACAAACGGAATCAGGCGCCAGGTGCGGGCGAAATACGCCTCGTACTCCGCGCCGAAGTGTTCGCGCAGCAGCTTCTCTTCAGAATGCATCCTCGCGATGAGAGGAGTGAGTCCGAGGGCCACCAGCGCCACTCCCGCGAGAGAACGAAAGGTGAGCGCCCAGCCGAGCAGGTGAATCTCCATGCCCAGGTAAGCGGGATTGCGAACCCATCGGTAGACTCCGCCGGTCTGGAGTTTGTGATTGCCCTGGATGGCCACCAGCCCGCTGAATCGCCGGCCGAGAACGAAGACGGCCCAGAGTCTCAACGCGCCGCCGGCCGCGAATAGCGCGACACCCGCCCAGCGAGCCGTATCGCCGTCGATGGTCATAAAGCCCAGCCGATCAGTGAGGGGCGAGAGAAACGCGCTCAAAACCGCGACCGAGAACAGAGCCGGGAGCACCCAGCGATTGCCGCGATCTTCCTTGTCGCCGGGGCTGAAATTGCCGGCCGTGAACGGCATCGCCAGCATCATGCAGACCACGACCGCGGCCAGCGCAATAAAAGCCGGATGAGCGAAGAAGTGCTTGAAACCGCCCCATGCGGATATGGCCAGCGTCCACTGCAAGGCGACCATGACGATACCCGACACGACGATTTTCAGCTTCCGCGCCATCGAGCATGCCCCGGAATCGCCTCCAGCGTAATTTGCGGCGAGAGGACGCGCAGTGATGGTTCGTACAGGGTCGCGTGCTGTCGATTGGGAATCCGAGGCAGGCGGCGGCCCGTGGTTCAATCGCCGCATCAATCCGCCGTGAAACAATAAGAGGCGAACTGTTATGAGTGACGAGAGTATCTCCGAATTTCAGCCTGCCGCCGAGCCTGTTGCCGAGGCGGAGCAAAAAGCAACAAGCGAGCCTTTACCGGAGCTGGAGGCGACCGAAGCCCCTTTGCCCGCAGCGGAAGAACCCGCGGCGCCTGAACAAGGGGTTGCGACAGAAGAACCTGCCGGGGCTGACGCACCTCCTGCAAACGAAGAGCCTGCTGCGGCTCTTGTCGCGGCTCCAGTCGAGGCTGCGGCTCAGGCTGAAAGTCAAAGCGAGAGCCTCGACGATCAGTCTCCCGATGAATCTTTCGGAGACTTGCTGCGCGACTTCGAGCGCACGCACACGCATCGAGCTGCGCAAAACCGACTTGAGGGCACAGTGATTTCGGTCTCGGCGGAACAGGTGTTTCTCGACGTGGGCTACAAAATGGAAGGCGTGCTGCCGCGCTCGGCGTTTGAGAACAATGCCGAGGGAGTGAAAGCGGGCGACCGCTTTCCGGTTTCGATTACCGGACGCAATGAAGAGCACTACTACGTGCTTTCGCGCTTCAAGGTGGCGCAGCCGAGAGACTGGTCGGCACTGGAGAAAGCGTTTGCCGATAAGACCGCAGTGGCCGGCACCGTAACGGCCGTGATCAAAGGCGGGCTGAGTGTTGACGTTGGCGTGCGGGCATTTATGCCGGCCAGCCGCAGCGGCACGCGCGAAGCGGCAGAGCTTGAGGCGCTGGTAGGGCAGGAGATTACGTGCCGCATTACCAAGCTCGATACCGCCGATGAAGACGTGGTGGTCGATCGCCGAGTGGTGCTTGAGGAGCAGATGCGCGCGGAGATGGAAGGGCGCCGCGCCGCGCTGAATGTGGGCGACGTGCTGATGGGAACTGTGCGCACCATTATGCCCTACGGCGCATTTGTGACCCTCGGCGGCGACGAGTTTGGCGGAGTCGATGGGCTGCTGCATGTGAGCGATATTTCGCTTACGCGCATTGCCAAGCCTGAAGACGTGCTCTCGGTTGGTCAGGAACTGAAGGTCAAGATTCTGCGCATCGATCCTGATACGAAGAAAATTTCGCTGGGGTTGAAGCAGCTGCAACCGGAGCCGTGGGAAACGGCGGTGGAGCGCTATCCGGTGGGCGCGCGGGTTTCAGGCACGGTGACGCGGTTGATGGATTTTGGCGCGTTTGTTGAAATCGAGCCGGGGCTTGAGGGGCTGGTTCACATTTCAGAGATGTCGTGGGCGAAAAAAGTGCGGCACCCATCGGACCTGCTCAAGGCAGGCGACCGCGTGGACGCGGTGATTCTTTCGGTCAAGGCCGAGGAAAAACGCATTGCGTTGGGGCTGAAGCAGACGCTTGCCGATCCGTGGGTCGAGGCGCAGCGCCGCTATCCGGCCGGCTCGCAGGTTACCGGCACGGTGACCAAGATGATGGCATTCGGCGCGTTTGTTGAAATTGCCGAGGGCGTTGAGGGCCTGGTGCACATCAGCGAGATTGTGGCTGACCGGCGGCTGAACCACCCCAGCGAGGCGCTGCATACGGGCCAGAAGGTAGAGACGCTGGTGCTGGCGATCGATACGGAAAAGCGGCAGATGAAGCTGTCGATGAAGCAGCTCATCCCCACCAGCATCGACGAATACATCGCCGAGCATAAAGTGGGCGACACGGTGTCAGGCCGCGTGGTGGTGGTTGCGGGATCGACGCTGCAAGTGGATCTTGGCGACGGAATTCGCGCAGCCGGCCGCGTGGGCAAAGCTTCGGCTGCGAAGGGCGCCGCGCCGGCAGCGGAAGCACCTGCATCGGGCAAGGCGGATCTCTCGCAGCTTTCGTCGATGCTGAAGGCGCGATGGAAGGGCAATGCGCCAGCGCAAGAAGCCAAGCCTGAGCCGATTGCGGAGGGCCAGTTGCGCAGCTTCAAAATTGTGAAGCTCGACGCGGAGAAGAAGTTGATTGAGGTGGAGCTGGCGTAAATCCGGGATTGACTTCGCCAGATTGTCTTTCTATCGTTCATCATGGCTGCTTCTGCAAACTCGGCAGCGTCGAATCTACCGTCTGCCCAGTTCTTCCTGAAGGATTACGATTCGACGCTCTTCCCATTAACGACGAACCGGCTAATGGTGGAGAGGTTCGCACCCCAGATTGTGGACTTCATAAGAAACGAAGACTTGACTGGGAATGGAAGTTTCTTGCAGCAACAACGGGTATTCGCCTCAAAAAGGGGTTGGTTCCTGCGGCCTACGGTGAAGCTCGACCCGGTTGCTGAGTTCTTCTTGTACGACTTTGTTTATCGGAACCGCGCGGTTTTCCGGAAGCCTAGTATCCCGAATCGGAAATCATTTGGCTTTTATATTGCGGGTGGTGAGGCCGTCCCAATTCTAAAGTCGTATTCCGCATTCAAGAAAGCAATTGCGGCCGAGAGGACAAAGCACAAGTGGTATATCTATTTCGACGTCGCTTCCTACTTTAACCACATCTACCATCACCACTTGGTTGAGTGGGCCGAAAACGCCGGTGCTGTGCACGCGGATGTGAGCGCGTTGGGCAAATTCCTGCGAGAAATAAAGGGAGGCGATTCCTTCGACTGCCTCCCACAGGGACTTTATCCCGCAAAAATGATTGGTTCGTCGTTCCTATCGTTCCTTGAGCAATCAAGCCGCATACATGCCGCTAAGACCCTTCGTCTTATGGACGATGTGTGGCTCTTCGACAACGATTCCGACCGCTTGGTCTCCGATTTCTTGAACGTTCAATCACTTCTGAGCCAACGTGGACTCAACATCAATGAAGAGAAATCCAAAGTTCTTGTGGAGCACGATCCAAACGAGGAAATTCCGGCCGACATCGATGAAATGAAGGTGAAGCTACTTCAACGCAGAAGAGCCGAGTTCGAGGCTGGTGCCGCATATTTCGATGAAGGAGATGAAGAGTTCGAGGGAGAAGAACTCGGCGAACTCACCGATGAGGAAATAAAGTATCTGGTTGGACTTCTGAGTAGTGGGAACATTCTTGAAGAAGATGCAGAGCTCGTCCTCGCGCTAATGCGCGACGCCGAGGCCGATATTAGCGACTACCTCCCGACGCTTGTCGCGAACTTTCCTAGGTTAGCTAAGCGCCTCTATTATTTTTCATTAAATTACCGCGATAAATCCTCGGTGGCCGACGCAATCTACCAACACCTGAAGAGCGGTCTGAAGGTAACCGAATTCCAACTGTTTTGGTTTGCCAAGATCACCGAAGATCTGCTCCTATCCCACAAGAAAGCAGGTGGGCTATTAATGAGCCTCTACGACAACGAGTCCGCAACCCCGATTACAAAGGCGAAAATCCTCGAAATTCCGGAGATGAAGTTCGGTTTGCCCGATCTCCGAGAGGAACAGCTTCGGAGCGGGCAGTCCGGATGGTTGGCGTGGTCTTCCGCGATCGGGACGCGTAAGCACCCCAGAGCCAAGAGGAATCATTTGCTGAAGTACTTCCGGAAAGCTTCCCCGATGAATCGCCTCATCGGCGAATTTGTCGAGCAGGCTTTTTGAGGCCGGAACACGCTCGGGTTTCTCGATATTTCACAAATATGCCTCGTCGATGTAGCACCAGCGCCAGTCTTCGCCGCGCTCGGCTGACTGGATGAGCGGATGCTGGGTCTCGTGGAAATGGGCGCGGGCATGGCGGTTCTTTGACGAGTCGCAACAGCCCACTTTGCCGCAGGTGAGGCAGCGGCGCAGATGCACCCATGAGTCGCCGGTTTTGAGGCATTCTTCGCAGCCTTTGCTGCGGGCCTTGGCATTTTTGTCGAATTCAGCGAGATGCGTGCATGCCGCCATGATTGACCTCCGTGTCTCGATTGCCGGCCCAGGGGTGTACCGGTAATTCTTCTGATGTCCAGAGTGCCACGCGGGGCGCAGGTTTTGCCAATCCGGAGCGGGCTTTTTCAATCCCAGGCGCTCCGGGGCGCTCCGGGGCGCTTCAGGAGACCTGGTATTGCGTCGCAAGCGTATGGAATCGGGCGACTTCGGCGGTAACCCAGCAAGCGGGCTACTGGTCCGCCATACGGCTCTGCCGCTTCTCGTTCCCTAGTTGCCTGCCTCCTACCCGTTCCACGTCTTCGCGCGTTCCACTGCTTTTTCCCAGCGGACGCGGCGTTCAGCACGCTCGGTTGCGCTCATCTGCGGCTCAAAGCGTACGTCGCCTTCGCGCTTCGCTTTCAGATCGTCGGGGCTGGCCCAGAATCCCGTCGCCAATCCTGCCAGATAGGCAGCGCCCAGCGCGGTTGTCTCGGTCACCAGCGGGCGCACCACCGGCACGCCGAGAATGTCGGCCTGGAACTGCATCAGCAGGTCATTCACGGCAGCGCCGCCATCTACGCGGAGAGCGCCGAGTGGGGTTGAGGTTTCGCTGTGCACCGCGTCGAGCACGTCTGCCACCTGGAAGGCAATGGCCTCGAGCGCTGCCCGCGCAATGTGGCCGGGAGTGGTGCCGCGGCCGAGGCCAATCAGCATTCCGCTGGCGTGCGGATCCCAGTGCGGCGCGCCCAGGCCCACGAATGCGGGAACGAAGACCACGCCGCCCGAGTCGCCGGCGGTTTTGGCCAGGGCTTCGACGTCGCTCGATGCGCCGATGAGCTTGAGATTATCGCGCAGCCATTGCACCACTGCTCCGCCGATAAAGATGCTGCCTTCGAGGGCGTATTCGAGGCGCCGCTCAGCGCTGGCGGCAACAGTGGTGATAAGCCGGTGGCGCGAGCGGACAAACTTGGAGCCGATGTTTTGCAGCAGGAAGCAGCCGGTGCCGTAGGTGTTTTTGGCCTCGCCAGCCTGCCAGCACAACTGGCCGAAGAGCGCAGCCTGCTGGTCGCCGGCGACGCCCGCGATGTTTGCGCCGGCCAGGCCCGGCGATGTGGTCACTTCACCCACCTGCTGGCTCGACCAGACCACTTCCGGCAGGAGCTCCTCGGGGACACCGAAGATATCGAGGAGCTCTTTGTCCCACTCGCCTTTGACGATGTTGTAGAGCAGCGTGCGCGAGGCGTTGGTCACATCGGTCACGTGTTTATGGCCGCGAGTGAGGTGCCAGATGAGCCAGCTATCGACGGTGCCGAAAGCGAGCTCGCCGCGTTCAGCTCGGCTGCGCGCGCCGGCCACATTGTCGAGTAACCAGCGGATTTTGGTTGCGGAGAAATACGGGTCGATGACCAAACCGGTCTTGTTCGCTATGGTGTCGGCGAGGCCGCGTTCTTCGAGTTCTTTGCAAAATGCGGCGGTACGGCGATCTTGCCACACGATGGCGGGATGGATGGGTTTGCCGGTCGAGCGCTCCCACACAATCACGGTCTCGCGCTGATTGGTGATGCCGATGGCGGCCAGGTCGCGCGGGCGGGCGTTGACCTTGCCCAGGGCCTCAACGGCGCAGCTCATCTGGCTGGTCAGGATCTCAGTGGGGTCGTGCTCAACCCAGCCGTTTTGCGGATAGAACTGCTGAAATTCTTTCTGGGCCACGGCTGCGATTGCGCCGTCGTGATCGAAGAGGATTGCCCGCGAGCTGGTTGTTCCCTGGTCTAAAGCGAGTATGTAGGGCATGAGTCGGCACCTGGCTTCGGGAACCAGTCAAACATGCGGGGTGAGGGGCGGGCAAGTGAACCAGCAGTATGTGTGGCCCCGCCCAAAATGACGTTCGATCGCGACGGTGTGTTTGGATTAATCTCCCAGAGTAGGATAGAATCCTATTCGGGGAAGGAGGCCAATTATGCGCAGCACACAGCAGTTCAGCGTCACTCTCACCAACGAGATGGCCGAGATGGTTCGCGCCAAGGTCGATTCCGGCGAGTACGCTTCGGAGAGCGAAGTCATCCGTGACGGGCTTCGCGCCCTGCAGGCCCACGAACGCGCACTCGACACCTGGCTTCGGGAACAGGTAGTGCCCGCATATGATGCGATGAAGGCAGACCCTTCGCGCGCGGTTTCGGTAGAGCAAGTTCGCGCATCGCTGGCCGGGGCGCGCCGCCGTTCCCTCAAGGCAGGTTGATGCACCGCGTCATCTTCGCCCCAGACGCGGAAGCACAACTGGTCGCCTTGTACTTCCAACTGGCCGCGGCAGCGTCACCGGAAATTGCAGACAGGTATACCGAAGCAATCGTTGAACAGTGCGAAAAACTGAATACGTTTCCGCTTCGAGGTACCTTAAGAGACGATATTCGTCAGGGTTTGCGCACCTTTGGCTTTCGGCGGCGCGTGACCATCGCGTTTGAGGTCTCGGTCGGCACAGTGACCATCCTTGGCGTCTTCTATGGCGGCCAGGATCTCGCAGCCACGTTCGAAGGGTAGCTTGATTGTGGTTCAGAGTGCTTGGAGGGATTTTCCGGAACCCGGCCTTACTGCGAACTCGCTCGCCGCGCGCTGGGCGTCAGCTTTTTGATCAGGAATTCCTGCAAGAGGTTCTGAATGGCTGCGCCCCCCAGGCCGATGGCGGCGCCTTCGAAAGTTACTGCCGCGTCGTTCTTGTCGCTGGCTGGATAGTAGATATTCGAGATGCCGCCGGCAGCCAGGGTGCCCAGAATGCTGGAGTAGTCGAATTGCCAGTGCATGTTGTCGCCCTTGCAAATCACGGTGTTGGCGAGCGCGTATCCAATGCGCGACTTGATGGTTCCGGTTCCCTTGTAGAAGTAGCGCGGATCCTGATGCAGGAGCGAGGGAAGGATTGCGCCGCCGATCATGTCGCCGAAGAAGCCGTCCGCGGTAACTGCGCCCATGCGCTTGCCGTAACCCTGCATTCCCTGGCCGTACCCTTTCAATGAGTTCGTCGCCTGCTGAATACCTGCGAACCCTGCGTTCGTGAGCCAGCTGTAAGGGTCGATATTGGAGTGCCAGGCAAGCTTGAACTTCTGTTTTGTGGTGAGCGGCACGGGATGCCGATCGTAGCTGACATAGTAGTTGGGAAAAAAGCCCAGCACGCGCTGCTGTTCCTCGATATGGATCTGCTGCTCGGCAATCTCGACCTGCTGCTCGGCAGAAACGTGAACCACGCTCACCGATTCCTTAAGGCCCAGGACGACGTTGGGAACGGTAACGGCCTCGCCGGGATGAAGCTCGCCGGAGACGGTCTGAGTATCGAATCCCTGCGAGCCGAACGAAAGCGTAAACGGCCCGGGAGCAACCTGTTGAAAGAGGAATTCGCCGTCAGCGCCCGTTTGACTGGATTGCTTTGTTCCGTTGCTCGAGAGGGTGACGCGAACGCCCTCGTAAACCTCGCCATCTTTGCCCGCGACTACTCCGCGAACGGACCCGGTTTGCGTTGCCCCAGGATCAGGAGCGTGCGCGAGCGCGGCCGGGAGATTGGCGCCAGACTGCGCGGCTGCGAGCATTGCGCCGACGGTAACCGCCAGAATCAAAATGCACTTGCAGATTGAAGTGACGGGCAAACGACAGGTGCCGCGTGCTGCGCGAGATAATTTGGCATGAAAAAAACGCAGTATGGACCTCTTTGACGCCTTACGGCATTTTCTGAAATACCGCGAACTATTGAGAGTCGCACATGTGGGTTTTTCTTAAAGAAAAACCCACTCAGCAGCCGTGGTTTCGATCTACATCATTTCAGAAAATGCTATAGGGGAGACAGGAAGAATATATCAGCCCGCTAATGAGTTTGACGGAGCTGCGATGGAAAGGCTGTGGCTGCAGGCGAGTGAGCGAAGGAGCCCTTTGACTTGAGCGCCTTCGCCCGCAGTTACTGCAATTCGCCAATGTAAATGCCGAACGGGGCCAGGACGATCTGGTCGAGCGACTTGGGATCGACGCCGCCGGGCGATTTGAGCAGTGTCTCCAGCTTGCCGCCCGCCAATGCTGAACCGCCAGCTTGCAAACTCACAATCTGCGGCTGGGCGGTAAAGTTCACGCTCACTAGCACCTGCGGCATGCCGGGGGCCTGGCGCAGCCAACTCAGCACGCTGGTGTTCTCAGTATCGAGCATGATGTTGGAGCCTTGCTGAAAGGCCGGCACAGTCTTTTTGAGGCGAATGAGAGCGCGATACCAGTTGAAGAGCGAGTCAGGGTCGGTGCGCTCGACTTCAACATTCTTTTCGTCGGCGCTGGGCGGCACGGGGAGCCAGGGTGTTCCGGTGGTGAACCCGGCGTTGGACTCGGTGTTCCACTGCATGGGAGTACGCTCGCCGTCGCGGCCTTTCTCTTTGGGCCAGCCGGTAATTCCGATGGGGTCTTTCACGTCTTCTTTGCGGGTGGGCGGCGTGGTGACCATGCCGATCTCGTCGCCGTAGTACATAAGCGCCGCGCCGTGCGACGCAAACAAGACAGTCGCGATGACGCGCTCGATCTGGGTGTTGTGAATGCCGTCGCCGTAGCGCATGTCGACGCGCGGATTGTCGTGATTGTCGAACAGCAGCAGCGGCGTATTGCTGTCGATCCTGGTCTCAACGTCGGTCAGTTTGGAGCGAAACGTGGCTACATCCAGCCGGTTGATCATGCCCACCTGGGTATCCATGGGCAGCTCAAACTCGGGATGCGCTGTGGTGCCGTACATCTTGTCCAGCTCCGCGATATTGGGCAGATATGTCTCGCCGATCATGACACGCGTCCCGGGGAAGGACCTGGAGTCGAACTTGTCGGCTTCAGCGCGCATTTCGGCTACCACCTGGTGCAGACCCGGCTGGTTGCTGGTGCGTGAGTCGTCGAGTTGCGGGTCGCCATATGCGTTAATCACGGGGTTGCCGCTCTTGTCTTTCACCACGCCCTCGTCGCGCATCTGGGGATCTTCATACAGTTGCGTGATGGCGTCGAAACGGAAGCCGCCCACGCCGCGCTGGAGCCAGAAGGCGACGATATCTTTAAACGCGTCGTGCACCTTGGGATTGCGCCAATTGAGGTCGGGCTGCTGGATATAGAACTTGTGGTAGTAGTACTGGCGTGTTTTCTCGTCCCACTGCCATGCGGAGTGGCCAAAGTAGGATTGCCAGTTGTTGGGCGGCTCGCTGGGGCTGGTTGCGGTTTCGCCTTTGCCATCGTGCCACACATACCAGTTCCGGTAGGGATTGGTGCGCGCCGAGCGCGACTCGAGGAACCACTTGTGCTGGTCAGAGGTGTGATTCATCACCATGTCCATGATGATGCGGATGTGCCGCTTGTCTGCTTCCGCCACCAGGCGATTGAAGTCGGCCATGGTGCCGTACTGTGGATCGATGGCGCGGTAGTCGGAGATGTCGTAGCCGAAGTCGATCTGTGGCGAGGGGTAGACGGGGGTGAGCCAGATGGCGTCGACGCCGAGATCCTTCAGATAGTCGAGATGTTTGGTGATCCCGTTCAGGTCGCCGATGCCGTCGCCATTCGTATCCTGAAAGCTGCGCGGGTAAATTTCGTAGATAACTGCGTTCTTCCACCAGTCCCGCTCATTGTTGTCGCTGGTAACCGGCTTTGCAAGATGCGGCTTAGCGGTTGCTGATTGCCCTTCCGCGGAAAGCGCTGCCTGGGCCAGTACAAAGGCCACCGCGAAGCCTGCCAATATGATTCCGATACGATTCAGTTTCCCCATAGTGCCCCTGGTTGCCCGGCTGGAATGAAAACAATCCAACTCAAGCAAGCTATCACATTGGGGGCCGGGTGAATTGTGCTTGCGGGTTGGGTAAATTGTGACCGGCGGCGAGGCTGCGCGCGGGGCGGGAGTGCGGCTTAGGCCCACGTTGGCCGAACCCGCGCGAACGCCCAGCAGTCAGACAGCAGGAAGTTCACAATCGAGCAGCAAAAGATGGCAATCGAGTTGGCGGCCAACAGCGGCAGATGCGCATGGCCCACCAGCAATCGCATCAGCGCAATGTTGCCGGCGAAAGAGACGAGGCCGTTCGATAGATGAAAACGCAACAGCCGGCCGGTCAATGCGGAGCCGTCGCGACGGTCGCGCCATGTGTAATTCACGTGCCAGGCAAAGTTGTGCAGCAGCGTGATTTCGATGGCCGCTGCTGTCGCCATGAGATAGTGGCCGGGCGCGATCCGGTTGAAAGCGGCCAGCGCCGCAAGCTGGACGACCACGCCGGCCGCGCCCACCAGGTTGAACTTGCCCCATCGAATAAGCAACTTCACGGCAGCGGCTCCTCGCGGTAGAGCTGCGCCGTGTGGCGCAGGGTTACGGTGACGGCCATGGCGAACATGATCGTCGCGGCGACGACCCCGCCGATATCGAAGAGCAGGAATCGATGACCGAAAACGGTGGCCCAGGGGTTGCGCAATAGTTCGAGCGTGCCGATGGCCAGCACGATGCGAATCTCTGTGGGACCGAAAAGGCCCAGCGAGAGCTGGAAGCGCGAGAGCGTATATGTGGCGAGGTAGCTTTCAGCGGCCAGCACCAGAAATGCGAGCAGCATGGCGACGGCGACCGCGGGGTAAAGCAGGCCGGAGCAGCCGAGGCCGAGCATGAGAGCTACCGATCCGAAGACGTCGGCCATGTGATCGACGTAGAAGCCATAACGCGGCCGTTCGATGCGGCGCACGCGGGCCAATGTTCCATCCAGCGAGTCGCCCAGCCAGTTGAGCGCCAGGCACGCGACGGCGGCAAGCAGAAAGCGGCGGTCAAGACGGGCAAGAGCGTAACACGCGCCGCATCCGATTTGCGCGGCAAAGCCCAGCAGCGTGAGGCGGTCGCTGGTGACCCAGCGCGGGGCGCGAATCGCCATCCATGCAAGCGCGCGCCTTTCAAGCGATGCGGTTAAAGAATGGTTGACGCGGGTGGCTGAATGGAAGCTTGACTTGGCGGGCATAGATGCAACGGTGCTCATGGTGTTTTCCTTTCTGAATGCGGCTGACGCCGTAACGCGTTGGTCGTCGCGCGCAACGTAAACTCCAGGCTCTCGCGCGGGATGCTCTCAATGAACGGCCCGATTGCCCAGCCAAGCCCGCTGGGAATCGAGCGCGTCAGTGAAACCGTCTCGATCTGCATGTAGAGGCCTCCGTCGCGCTCTTCCCAGCTCCAGTACGTGTTCAAGCGCCACAGAAAGCCGTGTTCGTGGTTCGCATCGAGCGCTTTTTCGCTGGCTGTTCCAGGCGACTGAATCTCGTCGATATGCGTCGAGTGCGCGATGCTGTATCCGCGAGTGCCAGATGGTGAACTGTATGTGCCGGTGGGGTAAAACTGAACGTCGTACGACGTATCGAGCACCACCGTGATCACGTGCTTCTGAACGACACGCAGCGTGGTTTGAAAATGGCCGTCATTCCCGGGTGTTACGCGAGCTGAAACAATCTGTGGGGCGTAAACCTGCGGATAGCCGGCGAAGTGGGACAGAAGGCGTTCGAGATCGCAAGCTGTGGCCCCAGGCGCAAATGCCGTCCCGCGCCAGTGGTAGAGCAGCGCGCCTGCCAAAACGGGAGTTGGGTCTGCATTGACTCGTTCGATTACAAGCTCGCCCCGTTTCACCCGCACCCAGTCTGCCGCAGCAAGAAAGCCGTCGTTCGACTCGTGCTGTTGCTTCAGGCGAGCTTCAACCTGCGCAACATATTGGTCAAAGCCCTTGGCGGCGGCGGCCGTTGGCCCGCAGTTGGCGCGTTGAGCGCCGGTCGCCAGCATCGTTGCCATCGCCGCCGCGCTCCCCATCTTCGTCACCCAGCGCATCCTTGATCCCTTCTTGTCGCTCACGAAACCACTCTGCCCCTTCAGACGTTTGAACGCAATACCGGGCGCGTCATTTGATCTCAAACATTTCTCATGCCGCAAGGCATTGCATGCAAAGGGTATGCAGAAACTCCTCCAAAAAGTAAAACCCCGTAAGGGGATAAACTGAAGGCGAGTTCATGACAGAGCCCAATCAGGATCGGCGCTATCGCTTCGGAGTCTTCGAAGCGGACGCGGAAACCGGAGAGTTGCGCCGGCAGGGAGTGCGGTTGCGCCTCAACGCGCAGCCGTTCCATGTGCTGCTGATGCTGCTGGACCGGCCCGGCGCTCTTGTGACGCGCGAGGAGATTTCGCGCGAGCTGTGGCCAGAGGGCACCTTTGTGGATTACGACCACGGGGTGAACTCAGCGGTGAACAGGGTTCGCGAAGCGCTGGGCGACACGGCCGGCAGCCCGCGGTTTATTGAGACGCTGGCCCGGCGCGGCTACCGATTTATTGCGCCGGTGGAGCGGATTACAGGCCGCGAGATTCTGGTTGCTCCGGGGCGATCTGACGCAGCGACCGGAACGACAGTGGAGATTGCGCCGCCAGTCGATCGAGCGAGCGCTGCGGCAAGCCCTGAACTCGCCGAGCCCAAAGGCAAGACTGGATTCGCCATTCTGGCCTCGGAAGAGGACCTGCCCAAGTCGCCCTATGCGGTGGTGCAGACGCTCTACATTCTTTTGCAGCTCATGTATCTGGGCTTCTACGTGGGCGCGCTTGCCAATCTTGCGGAGATTGAGGAATTACTCTCGCCGCTGCCGCATGCGGCCATCGTCTTCGGCGGGGTAATTGCGACCGCTGCGGTTCTGATCCCGGTGCGCGCCTTTTTGCTGTGCGCGGTGATCTTTCATCCGCCCGGCGTGCGGCAAAAGCTGCTTACGGTATGGCCGTTTGTGCTTGCCTTCGATGTGTTGTGGGCGCTTTCGCCGTTTCTGCTGCTGCACCACATCAACTTTGGTCTCGCCCTGGCGTGCACCACGCTGCTGGTGTACTCGCCCTTTGCGCAGCGGTCGCTGGTGCTGATGGGCGCGGGCAGCGCAACGCCGGCTCGTTGAAGATTTTCTCTGCGATCTTCGCCTGCCTCGGGGGCGCCTTTAGCGGCCGCCGTCTGGAGCATTGTCTCCGGGCCGCTCCGGCGAGGTGTGCTTCATCCCTTTAATATCGAGCCCAAAATGCGGATCGTCCCTGGTGCCGTCGACCTTGATGCCAACCTCGGTCCCTGCACCGTCTTTCTTGAAGAAACGGTCGATCGGCGTAGCCAGCGCGCCCTTCCATCCGCCAATCATTTTTGAGATCGTGGCCTGCATCTTTGCCTTGCCTGCAAAGTTGATCGCGCCGCCGTCGAGCGTGTAGGTCCCATTCAATGCAATGTTGGCGCCCGGCACCCGGTAAACCAGGTCGGGCAACGTGATTACGCCGCCAGCCATGGTAAAGCTGCTCTGCATGGTTGATTGCGTTGGCGTGAGGTCGCTCTTGTCTTTTTGTTTGGCTTCTTTCGCCAGTCCCTGCCCGCGCAGACTCAGCTCGTCCACCCGGTCCTGAATTTTCGAGCTGGTGAATTCGGCATCGTTCAGCAGGAACGTGCCTTTGAGTTTCATGCGCTGCTGAACCGAATCCTTGCCTGGCGGAATATCGAGCGCGGTTTTCAAGTTGAGCACGCCGTTGAGCAGGGGTGGGCCCGATTTGCTGACCAGCTTCATGAAGTCTTCCATCCGCCCCTGGGGCACATTCACCGTGAGAGAAATGTCGTGTCCCTTGCTGGGCGGCTCGGCGCGCGGATCGGTTTTCGGATTCTGGCTTTCAGTCGCGGCAGTTTCGCTCACCGGCACGCGCACTATTTTGCCCTCGACGATAAAGTGCGACTGGCCGAGAACCGCATTCACAGGTTGAAGCCAGGTGTCGCCGTTGGTGCCGTCGACCCTGGCATTGAACTCAGTATGCAGGGGCATGGGCGCGCCAAATTGCGTGAGTGCAAAGTTGGGCACGTCGGCAGTGCCGTTCACCGCCAGATCGCGCAGCGTCCCGGCGTATTGACCAGTGGAGTGCATTGTTCCGTCGATGCCCTTAAAGTCGCCCAGCCTGGCGTTATTGAAGGTGTACTGCCCCTGAATCGAGCTCCCTTCAGGATCGTCGATGGTCCATGGGCCGAATGTTCCCGTAGTTTGAATCTCTCCGGTAGGAACCGCGTTGATGAGGTTGGCCGCAAAGTTCATGGTGCCGGTGGGCTGAATGTTGGTGAGCTTCAGCGAGGAGATGCGGAATACCTTGGGCAGCTTGCCTGGCTTATCGGTCTCAAGCCGCAGCACGGTGTCGATGCAGTCGATTTTTTCAATCCTGAAGTTATCCAGCGCCTTATTCACGTCGTCTTTATTGCCGCTACCCGTGCGTGGTTCGCGGGCCACCTTGGCGTTATGCGACTTGGGAGGCATATCGATAGTGATCCCGCTCAGTTGCACCAGGGAGATGCGGATAGGTTGTTTGGGCGAATAGTGCAACGGCGCCCTGAAACGGAAATCCGCGATGGAGATAAGCGGCTGACCTGACGCCGAGGGTTCGCTCAGCGCGTCTGACGGGGGCCAGATGCGCAGGCCTCGGCCTTCGGCGCGAAGACCGCCCTTGAGCGACATTTGAAAGCTGTCAAGCTCAACGTGCGAGTGGAACTCCTGCTCGAGGACGTTAACGATCTGCGCGCGCAGGATGGGCGCGGCATTGCGCAGGAGAATTGAAATGCCAATGGCCGCCGCAACCAGCAGAACGAGCGCAACGCCGCCAACCCAGGTCAGAACCCGGTGACGCCGCCAGAATGAGGGTTGATTGGTCATCAGCGCAATTCTCGCTTATCCGGTATTGTCGCAGTCCCCAAGCGCGCGCTGCCACAGATGGAGCCGCGAAGGACTTGGACCATAAAAGGCGTCCAAGGATTGTTGGATGCAAATTGACAGGACAGAAGATCGGAGGGTCAGAGAGCGGGGCAGGTTTTCTGAATGTGCGGCGATGGCGTAGACTCTTCAACACAGATGGAAGCGCTTATTGAACATCTCGCCAAACTGCAGGCCGTGGAACTGGAACGCGCCTGCCTGACCAAGGAAGCCAATGCACTGCCGGCGGAGGTAAAGCAGGCTGAAGCGGCGCTGACCGCGGTTGAGCGGCAGTCGGCAGACGCTTCTTCCGCGCTGAATCGCGAAGAGACGGCGCGTACGCGTCTTGAGCGCGAGATCGACGGGCACCGGCAAAAGGCAACAAAGTTCCGCGCCCAGCTTGATGTGGTGAAAAACTCCGCGCAGGCCGAGGCGATTGAGCATGAGATCGGCTTTGCCACTACAGAGATTGAGCGGCTTGAGAACGAGGAACTGGCCAGCATGGAGCGGTCTGAAGCGCTGGAGACAAGTCTGGCAAAGTCGCGCGCGCAGGTTGAGTTGCTGTCCGAGGCGCTTGAAAAGACACGCGCCCGCGTGGCGGCGCGGCAAAAGGAACTGGCTGCGGAGTTGGCGGCTCTTGGTGTTGAGCGCGAGGCCGTCCGCAACGAGATAGAGCCGGACTGGCTCACGCGCTTTGACCGCATCGCAGCGTCGCGCGGCACCGGTATTGCGCGGGTCGACAACCAGCAGTGCACGGGCTGCCGCATGGGCATCAGGCCGCAGACGTGGAATCAGCTTCGCGAAGGCCAGCTGCTCACCTGCGACACTTGCAACCGGCTCATTTACTGGGATCCGGCCATGGCTCCGGCGGCGAAAGCCCCGCAGCCCGAAGTGGTTCCCGGGGCCGGACGCGCCATTCGCAAGCCGGGGCAGGTTGGGGCGTAGCTCGCCAGATTATTTCAGTGTCCGCAGAATGAATCGCGCTCATATTCCATCTCCCTGCCCCTGCTACCCTTTCCTTGAGCAGTTCGCTCCGGCTTTTTCTGATCGCTGACCACTGTCCACTGACCACTGTCTTTCGAGGTTCCCCGTGCGCCGCATCTGCGTTGACATGGACGAGGTGATGGCCGATACGCTGGCCGAGCACCTGCGCCGCTACAACCAGGAGTTCGAAGAAGACGTGACGGTCGACGACCTGGCCGGCAAGGGTCTGTGGGAGATTACGCCGGTCGATCGCCAGCTGCAGCTCCGCGCATTTCTCGACGCCGAAGATTTTTTCGAAGTGCTCGAAGTGATTCCCGGGTCGCAGGAAGTATTGAAGGACCTGTCGACGCGTTTCGAGATTTTCATCGCCACGCAGGCCATGGCTGTGCCCAACTCACTGGGGCCCAAGTATCGCTGGCTGCAGCGGCACTTTCCGTTCATTCCGCCTACGCATTATGTTTTCTGCGGCCACAAGTCGATACTGCGTGCCGACTACCTGATCGACGATCAGCCGCGCAACCTGCAGCGATTCGAGGGGCAGGGTTTGCTCTATACCGCGCCGCATAATATTGCCGTCACCGGGTTTGTGCGCGTAGACAACTGGCAGCAGGTGGCGGAGTACTTTGCGCGCATCCCGGCCGAAGACCCTGAAGACGCCTGAGATTAATCGGCATCTCAGCACAGCCCGTATTTCCGCATCCAATCCAGTGGCAGCCGGCACTGGTCACAACGGCTCAGATTCTAAGTCCAGCCGGTGCTATCTTTGCCAGTCAACTGCATGAAAATGACGCCGGTCCTCAAATTCCTCAGCCTCGTAACTCTAGCGCTGCTTTTGGTCACGCCAGCGTATTCCCGCGCTTACTCTCTGCTTACCCACGAGCAGCTCATCGACCTTACATGGTACGACTCCATCGTCCCTCTGCTCCTGAGCCGCTACCCCGGCCTGACGCCAGCCCAGCTCGACGAGGCCCGCTCTTACGCTTACGGCGGCTGCGTGATTCAGGACATCGGCTACTACCCCTTCGGCGACCACACATTTTCAAATCTCACGCACTACGTCCGCAGCGGCGATTTCGTCATCAATCTTTTTCGTAACGCCAAAAATGCTGACGAACTCGCCTTCGCCATCGGCGCACTCTCGCATTACATCGGCGACTCTTACGGTCACTCTGAGGCCACCAATCTCGCCGTGGCAGTTGAATTCCCCAAGCTCGAGGCCCGCTATGGTCCCGTCGTCAATTACGCCGAGGGCGAGAAACAACATGTGCAAACCGAGTTTGCCTTCGACATTGACCAAATTGCGCATCATCATCTCGCCCCGCTGCCCTACCTTCGCCACATCGGGCTCAACGTTCCCGTGCATCAGCTTGGCCTCGCGTTTTATCAAACCTATGGCCTCACCGACTTCGCCGATCACCGGTCGCATCGCTTCAAGGTGTGGGAATACCGCTTCGCCGTCCGAAACTTCATTCCCCACGCCGCTTACGCCATCACGCTCCGGCGCGGCAAGCACGAGCCTGCCGAGACAGATTCCGCCGAGGCAATCGAGATTGGCAGGGAAGCCGACGCTGCCGCCGCGCTCGGCAACTGGGCTGCTTATCGTAGCGGCCATCCGAGTTTTGAAACCCGTGTGCTGAGGGTCCTCTTCTTCATTCTTCCCAAGGTCGGCCCGCTCTCACTTGTGAGCGTGAAAGGGCCCACCAACGCTACCGAGGCCGACTACATGCACAGCGTTTACCAGTCGGCGGCGGCCCTTCGCTATGCGCTTCGCGGTTTTACCCCGCTGACTTCTCGATTCGAAACGCCCCATGGCTATGCGATCGTCAAGCAGCCCTTCGGCGCGCGCGACCCGCTTCATCCGTTGCCCAATCGCGATCTCGATACCGGATATGTGGTTAAGCCCGGCGGCTACTCGCTCACTGATTCCACCTACGCGAGCCTGCTGCATCGCATCGCACAAAACCCCGTCCAGCCAATCCCTCCCGGCATCAAGCGCGACATCGAGACCTATTACTCGAATCCCGACGCCCCCATCACGACAAAAAAGAATGCCGCGCAGTGGGCCGAGGTCCAGGCCGATCTCAAGACCCTGACCACCATCCCCACCAGCAACGAGCCCGAGCCCTATCCAACTTACGGCGACGACCAATAGCCGCGTTTCTAACTCCGCTAGCTCCGCTAACCCCGCTAACTCCGCTCTCCCTCGTTTGACAACCCCCGCCGCCGAACCTATAGTTTGCTCGCCGCTCCGGAATCACCCTCTGCATTCTCGAATTACAACGCGGCAATCCGTTCGCAGGAGACTTCTTGTGTCGTTGAAATCGATTGGCGTTCTGTTTTCTCTCGCTCTTTTTTTCTCTATTCCTCTCGCCTTTGCGCAATCCCAGGAGGTGGGAGTTTTCGAAGGCCAGTCTGATGTGGGTAGCGTAACTCCGGCTGGCACGGCATCGTTGGACCGCACCTCCGGCGTTTACACCATCCACTCGGCGGGCGCCAATTTGTGGGGAACCGCCGACGGTTTTCATTTCCTCTGGAAGAAGGTCTCCGGCGACATGTCACTGACGGCCGACATCGATTTCCCTGAAAAGGCAGGAACGCATAGCGAGCATCGCAAGGCGATTTTGATCTTCAGGCAGACCCTCGACGCCGACAGTCCTTACGTGGACGCGGCGCAGCACGGGGTGGGCCTGACGGGGCTGCAATTTCGCGACGCAAAGGGCGCGACGACAGAGAGCATCGAGCTAAACATCGACCCTCCGCGGCGGGTGAGGATCGAGAAACACGGCGACGAGTTCACCATGTACGTGAGCCTGCACGGCGAGCCGCTGCACCAGGTTGGCGCGGCAACAAAGATGCATCTCGATGAGCCGTTCTATGCGGGCATCGGGCTTTCGGCGCACGACCCCGATGCGGTTGAGACGGCGACTTTCGCGCACGTCGAGCTCACACCTCTGGTCGCGCCGGCCACGCCGCCGCAGCTGGCTCTCTACAGTTCGCTTAAGGCGATCGGAATCGACCCCGGCGCGCGTCGAGCCACGGTGGCCTACACTGCGGGTGCCAGAGCCATGGCGCCCAACTGGTCGCGCGACGGTAAGACCCTCATCTTTGTCCAGGATGGGAAAATGTACCGCGTCGCCGCCGACGGGCTCGGAGATCGAGGCGTGACTGCTGAGCAGATCGATACTGGCGAAGCGACGGGCTGCAACGGCAGTCACGGCCTTTCGCCCGACGGCAAGTGGCTTGCGATCACCTGCGCCACGGCGTCGAATCCGGGCAATCGCGTGTACATCATTCCAACTTCAGGCGGCACGCCGCGCGTCGTCACCGCCAATCCCGACTCCTACTTCCATTCCTGGTCGCCCGACGGAAAAACCATCCTCTTTACGCGGCCCAGCCACGGCGGGGGGAACATTTATGCAATCTCATTGGATGGTGGCACAGAGACCGCGCTCACCGCGGGCTCCGGCATCAGCGACGACCCCGACTACACGCCCGACGGCCGGTACATTTACTTCAACACCGATCGCTGGGGCGGAATGCAGATTGCGCGCATGAATGCCGATGGCAGCGGCGTGGAGCAGGTGACGCACGATAACTTTCGCAACTGGACACCGCACCCTTCGCCCGACGGCAAGTCGATCGTGTTTATCTCGTACCCGCCCGACGTGACCACGCACGCGGCCAACAAAGACGTGGCGCTGCGCATACTTTCCGTTAGCGACTCGAGCATTCTCGTGCTGACGAACATTGTCGGTGGCGAGGGCTCAATGAACGTAGCGAGCTGGTCGCCCGATTCAAAGAGCCTGGCGTTTGTGAGCTACGAGTTTCTGCCCGCGGACGAGGACGGATCCAGCGAATAAGCGAGTAGCACCGGTCTCCAGCGCTACTCGCGCGGCCTAAAACGTGGTCTCAGCCCGCTCTTCGCCGCCGTTGCCATTGGCTCGCGGCGGCACTGCGGTCAGCGGCCGCGGGCCCCCGTTGGCGCCTGCGGCCTGGTGGCGTGCGGGCTGCGGCTGCAACGGCTGATGCATGGTTACAATGATGGCGCCTGTCGGCGATTGCCCCGCGCAACGGTACGAGTGCGGAGTGGCGGAATCGAAATACACGGCATCGCCCGCAGCAAGCCTGGCGTGGTGGTCGCTGTGAGTGACGTCAAGTTCTCCCTGAAGCACGTAAAGAAACTCAAAGCCGGGATGAACGTGGGCCTTCGGCTCAACCCCCTCTGTCATGGGGATGAACTCGGCTAAGTACGGGTCCATATACCGGTCGGGCACCATGAATCCCAGGCTCTCGAAGGTATAGGTCGGCGGCTCCACGCCCGTCTGCGGCAGCCGCACACGATCCTTCTGGCGGTGCACGCGGAAGATCGCGGCGGGCTCGCTCTCAAAGAAGTAGGAAAGATCCTTTGAGAAAACCATGGCGATTCGCGCCAGGTTGCGCAGGGTCGGCACCACTCTGCCGGTTTCAAGCTGGGAAAGAAAGCTGGCCGACAGGCCCGTGTGCCTGCCCAATTCCACCAGTCCCATCGATTTCTTCAACCGCAGGCGGCGGATTCGGTCGCCGATATGCTTTTCCGAGATGAATCGCTCGGCGGTTTCAGGATCGGCCTGAGTTTTCTGGATCTCGTCAATTGCGACTTCAGCATGGTCACTCATCGCTGCTTTGGTACCTCCTTGGTGTCTTTTGTCTTCGCCTTTGCCAAGGTCTCAAGAATATCGATATTGCTATGATCAAAAAGTCTTACTGTATTACAAAACAAACCCAGCCAGTAATGCAATCCGGCCAAGCGGCTGTGTACCGCGTTATTCTGGAAAGTCCAGCGCAGCGGCTCTAAACAGCTTCGATGCCTGTTGCGCGGGAAAGAGTGCCCGGGAATACCCGTGCAACCAGAGAGATAAGAGAAAAAACATCATGGCAGACCCCGCTGAAGTTCCCGTTCCTGAGTCCGTTGGTGAAAATAGCCCGCATCCTTTGGCCACAATCGCAGGCATCGGCGCCTTTGAAGGCCGTTCCGTGACGCTGCGCGGCTGGCTTTATAACCAGCGCGAGAGCGGCAAACTGCTTTTTCCTATCTTTCGCGACGGAACAGGCACCATTCAGGGCGTTGCCCACGTGAAAAGCGTCCCTGCCGAGGTATTCGAATCGCTCAAAGGCCTCACACAAGAGTCGAGCGTGATCGTGCAGGGCAAGGTTCGCGCGGATAAACGCGCGCCGGGCGGCTATGAATTGGACGTGGAGAACATTGAAGTCGTTCATCGCGTTCCGGAGACCGACCCCTATCCGATCTCGCTCAAGGAGCATGGGGTCGACTTTTTGATGGAGCACCGTCACCTGTGGGTGCGAACGCCACGGCAGTCGGCCATTCTGCGCATCAGGGCCGAGATCATGCGCGCGGCGGCTGAATATTTCGATACGAACGGCTTTATCCGCACCGATCCGCCTATTTTGACCCCGGCGGCCTGCGAGGGCACTTCAACACTTTTCCCTGTGGATTACTTCGGCGATCCGGCGTTCCTTACCCAGTCCGGGCAGCTTTACGTTGAGTCAACCGCGCTGGCGCTGGGCAAGGTTTACAGCTTTGGCCCAACTTTTCGCGCGGAGAAATCGAAGACCCGCCGCCACCTGACGGAGTTCTGGATGATTGAGCCGGAAGTGGCTTTTATGGACCTCGATGGGCTGTTGGAGCTAGCCGAGAACTTTCTCTCGCACATTGTGCAGAGCGTGCTGAAGAACCGCGCGCCTGAGTTGGTGACGATAGGCCGCGACCCGGCCAAGCTCGAAACCATCAAGCCGCCCTTTCCGCGGCTGCGCTACGACGAGGCCGCCGAGATGCTGAACCAGGCCCACAAGGACGGCCACCTGGAGGCTCCTTTCGAGTACGGCAACGACTTTGGCTCGCCCGACGAGACCTGGCTCAGCTTGCAATACGACCGGCCGGTGATGGTGAATCGCTACCCTGCCGACGTGAAGGCCTTTTACATGGAGCCAGACCCCAAGGACTCGCGCTATGCGCTGTGCGTGGATGTGCTGGCGCCCGAGGGTTACGGCGAAATCATCGGCGGCTCGCAGCGCGTCTCAAGCTACGAGCTGCTCAAGAGCCGCATCGAGAAGCACAACCTGCCAATGGACGCCTTCCAGTGGTACCTTGACCTGCGCCGTTACGGCAGCGTGCCGCACTCGGGCTTCGGCATGGGCATTGAGCGCGCGGTCGCGTGGATCTGTGGCCTCGACCACGTCCGCGAGACCATTCCGTTCGCAAGGACGCTGCACAGGATTTACCCGTGAGCAGTCGTAGCGCCGGGCTACCACCCCAACGAAAAAACCGACCATTCGTTGGGGACCCCGGGCTGGGGCCCGGCGCGACATGCTGCTGCGCCACTCCCGGAATCTCCAACCTGCCGTTTTGAATCAAATAACAGAATCTCCAACTTTCCCTCGCCCAGGAGCACTCGTTCATGCCCATTACCGCCAGCGAAGTAAGCAAGTCAAAGCACGCGCCGAAGGTTGAGGGCGTCGTGCCCTTTATTCATGAGCGCTGGAGCGCCCGCGCCTTTTCACCGCGCGAAGTGAGCAAGCAGGACCTGCAACGCATCTTTGAAGCGTCGCGCTGGGCGCCTTCTTCAAACAACGAGCAGCCCTGGCGGTACATTGTGGGCCTGCCCGGAACCAGCACCCACGACAAGATCCGCGAGTCGCTGATGGGTTTTAACCAGGCCTGGGCGCCCAAAGCGCCGGTGCTGATCCTGGGCCTGGCCAAGGCAAATATGAGCAATGGCTCGCCCAACCACTTTGCGTTCTACGACCTGGGCGCGGCGTGTGCTTACCTGGTTCTACAGGCTGCGGCGCTGGGCATGACGACCCACCAGATGGGTGGAGTGGACCGCGAGAAGGCGCGAACGCTGCTTGAGGTTCCGGAAGACTACCAGATTGCCGCGGCGATCGCTCTCGGTTATCAGGACGATCCCGAGACCCTGGGCAATGAGGAGCTGATCAAGCGCGAGCTTGCGCCCCGCAGCCGCAAGCCGCTCGATGAGATTGTGTTTTCGGCATGGGGCGAACCGCTGGACCTTTCCGGTGAACGGTGAACGGTGGACGGTGGCAGTTTAGAGTTGAAGCTGGAGACGTTTCGGATTGAGCGCCGCACCCCCATCGGGCAAGAAACGCACGGCACCTCACCGTCCTGTGAAACGTACAGGACGGCGGCCGGCACCTAAACGCAGACGGTTGAGCTGGCGAGCCCGCGGCGTTCTTGGCGCAATTCTTGCCATTTTGCTTCTCTTCGCCTGGGCAGTTCTCGCCCGCCGATTCGCGCCCGCGTCCAATACCTCGCTTACGCGCTTTGACGCCATCATTGTGCTCGGCACACCGGCCGACGATGACGGTAACCCCACCCCGCGCGGCCTGGCCCGCACTACCGAGGCCGTGCATGAGTACGAGCGCGGCATCGCCCCCCGCATCATCTTCAGCGGCGGATCTGCCCGCAACCGGTTCCGCGAGGCGCAGGTGATGGCGCACGCCGCGGAGGCACAGGGCATCCCCGAGTCGGCCGTGTTCGTGGAGCCGGAGGCGCAAGACACCATTCAGAACGTCTGCTACTCCGAGCGGATCATGAATGAGCATGGCTGGCGCTCGGCCGAGGTGATTTCGAACGAGTGGCACATCGAGCGCGCGGCCCTGATCCTGAGCCATACGCCCATCGAGTGGCGGGTCCACGCGGCGCCCTCGTTTGAGCGCGAGACAGGGGGGCATACCGCGTTAATGAACGCCGAAGAGATTTTCAAGACAGTGCGGTATCTCGCGTGGGCGCGTCAAATGGAGAAATGCGAACCCTGACTCAACGCAACCCGGCC
>Ga0182016_10000626_pt1 | contig 43808 bp, 42 predicted proteins | sample 712S2MmetaG_FD_120491 | JGI IMG/M metagenome (GOLD analysis project Ga0182016, IMG submission 120491) | Permafrost microbial communities from Stordalen Mire, Sweden - 712S2M metaG | ecosystem: Environmental > Terrestrial > Soil > Wetlands > Permafrost | place: Sweden: Stordalen | collected...
CAGCTCTCACGGCCCCGGTCTGGGTCCGCTCTAAGTTCTCAGTTAACCGAAAAGAGAATCCTGACGATGAACTAGCTGTACTTCTCGTTCAAGCGGGCGCAGAGGCGCAGGGCTCTTCGCTCGGCGGATTGCAGGAAACGATCGGCGTCACCAAGTGATCTTGGCCGTTTTCAATCCGGTCTGTCCGCTGTTGCCGGATTGCGATGCCTACGGTGAGGAACTTCCATGGCAATGAAAATTCTCGTTGTCGACGACTCGGCCACCATGGTGTTGAGCCTGAAGACCACGTTGACCATGAACGGCTTCGAGGTGGAGACGGCCAACAACGGCCAGGCGGCGCTGGACAAGCTCAAATCGGGAATCAAGCCCAATTTGATCGTCACCGATGTAAACATGCCGGTGATGGGGGGCCTCGAAATGATCGGAAAAGTCCGCGCGCTGCCTGGTTTCCGGTTCATACCGATCCTGACGTTGACCACCGAGAGCGAAGCGGCCAAGCGCGACGAGGGAAAGCGCCTGGGTGCGACCGGCTGGCTGGTCAAGCCAGTGGCCGGCAACGACCTTGTCAAGGTCATCAAACAGGTTCTGCCAGGAGCGTGAAGCGATGGCGACGGCGCCGCTTCTTGAAGAGTCGCAGTTCTTTTCGCAAGCCCGAGAGTTTCGAGCGGGCGGAGGATATGAAGCTGCGCCCGATCAACAGCCGCGACTGAAAAAGGCTCGTAACCGGCTGCTCTTCCAGACGGCATTCGGGCTCATTTGCAACCTTCTGCTCTGGTTCTCGCTGTTCGATATACTTGGGCCCATCCTTGTCCCGTATCGCTTACAGGTCGCCGCACTATTCTTCCTGTTTATGCTCATTCCGGGCGCCGTCCTCATGCAGCTGAACTGGGTCCAGGCCCGTCAGGGCATTGCCGAACTGGGGGTTGTGGGAACATTGACGAAATCCCAACTGGCGCATGTGCTGGCGCGGCGCACAGCTATGAGAGACGAGTTGAAAGACTCGAAGCCTTACATCGAAGTGATGCGCGAGCAGATAGGAGATTCGCTGGCCGAATCCGAGCGCGAGGTCATGAAGGTGATCGAGCAGATAGGCCTGCTTATCGCTCAGTCCAACGAGCAGAGAGCAAAGATCGCTCATTCCATCAAGAGCGGCAGGGATTTGACTGAAAGCACCCAATTGCGGGTCGAGAACAACAAGCAGATCATCGCCGCCATCGAAATGCAGTTGGAGGCCCAGAACGAGGAGTTCCGAGATAACTTTGGGCGTATCCAGAACCTGTCCGCCGAGGTAGGCGCCCTGACGCCGCTGATTAAAGTCATCACTTCGATCGCGCAGCAAACGAGCCTGCTGGCTCTGAATGCGGAGATCGAGGCCGCGCGTGCCGGCAACGCCGGGCGCGGATTCGCTGTTGTCGCCTTTGAAGTCAGAAAGCTCTCCGTGCTGACCACCAAGGCCGCCGCCGACATGACCGAAAAAATCAACTCGACCTGCAAGAAAGTGGACAGTGAGATGGCGGAGGCTCAAGCTTCGCTGGAGCGGCACGAGTCCGACGACGCGATGACGCATCTGATCGTGGACCTGACCGGGATGCAGGAGGATTTCAACACGAATAGCCAGTTATTGCTCGAGGTAATTACCGAGGTGGATGCCAGCTATGAACAGAGCGTGAACCGGCTGTCGCAGGCGCTGGGACACATTCAGTTCCAGGACGTGATGCGGCAGCGGATGGAGCATGTGCAGGAGGCGCTTGTGGAGATGTGCGACCACATGCAATCCATGTCGGCAAAGATGGCCGACTTTGGCTGGGAGGGCAAGTTCGATCGCAACTTCAAGCAGATTTTGGCCGCGCATCTCAACCGCTACCGCATGGCCAGCCAGACCCGCACCCACCATGCCGTGGCCGGCGGCGCTTCAAACAGCGACAACAGCCGCCCTGCCATCGAGCTTTTCTGAATTGGATTCGACTCGGCTCAACTTGCCAGGCCCGCATCTGCGAGGGATTCTCTGTATACCGTGCGGCCCAGCGCCAGTGCGCGTGAGTCAAGCTCGACCCATTTAGGACTCTTCACTAGACGCCGCAGCGCGGCGTCGATACTCGCCTCAGGCAACACCGCCGCTATCTCAAGCAGCGCGCCTAGCATTACCATGTTTCCCGCGCGCGTATCGCCCAGCCCATCGGCCAGTTGCGTGAATGGACGCGCCAGCAGATGCAAATCTTCACGCTTGCATTCCTCCGGGAACGACTCGCCGTTGTAAAGAATCCATCCACCGGGACGCACACTCGAATGAAACTTCCTGAGCGATGGCTCGTTCATTGCAACCAGCGCGTTCGGCTGCGTCACCAGCGGTGAATCGATCGGCTGGCCGGCAATCCGCACATGGCAGTTCGATGTGCCAGAGCGGATCTCCGGCCCGTAGGATGGAAGCCACGATACCTCAAGTCCGGCGTCGAGTCCTGCCTCCGCGAGTACTTCACCAAGCAATAACACTCCCTGCCCGCCAAAGCCCGCCACACGCACGCGAAGATCCAGGCCGCTTAGCGCCGCGCCAATCTTTTCCGAGTGGCCTCCCAGCAAGCTCTCCGGATCAAGATCTAGAATCTTCGGAATTTCATCGAGCGACGGCCCCGCCTCAGCTGGCGGGCGCGGAACGGCGACTCGGGTGTGATCCTGAAATACACCTAGCGGAAAGGTCTTTTCCATCACGTCGCGCACCCAGTGCTGCGCTTCCGCCGGCTGCATCTTCCATATGGTTGGGCATGGCGATAGCACTTCAACCAGCGAAAAGCCAAGCCCGCGCACCTGATTATCGACTGCCCGTCGGATGGCGCGGGTTGCCTGCGCGATTTGCTTGTTGTCTCCCAGCCCCACGCGCTCGATGTAGACCGGAGCATCGAGGGTCGCGAGCAACTCGCAAATGTGCAGCGGGAAGCCTTCTGTCGCCGCCTGTCGTCCGCCGGGAGTGGTTGTCGTCTTCTGCCCCAGCAGGGTGGTCGGCGCCGACTGTCCGCCCGTCATACTATAGACCGCATTGTTGATAAAAATCGCTGTGATATGTTCGCCGCGATTGGCCGCGTGCAGAATCTCCGCCGATCCGATGGCCGCCAGATCCCCATCGCCCTGGTAGCTGATCACGATGCTCTCCGGCCTGCTGCGCTTGGCTCCGGTGGCTACGGCTGGCGCACGTCCATGCGCGGCCGAGATATTGCCCACGTCGAAATAGTTATAAGTGAATACTCCACAGCCCACCGGGCCGGTCAGGATGGTTCTGTTCTGGATGCCCAGCTCATCGATGGCCCGCGCCAGCATCTTGTGTACGATGCCATGCCCGCAACCAGGGCAAAAATGGGTTTGATGCTGTAGCTCCTGCTTGCGATCATAGCGCTCATAGAACGATTTGGCCTTCGCGTGGGCCACAGTGTATTCGGCAACCAACTCGCTAGACATGCGCCAACCGCTCTTCCTCCGGATTTACTTCCGGTAGGTAATGCTGAGCCTGTTCCCGCACAAACCGAAGCACCTCTTCATGCGAAGGCACATTCCCGCCCATGCGGCTGAGGAACTCGACAGGCCGGGTTCCATTCAGCGTCAGCCGCACATCTTCAAGCATCTGGCCGTTGCTCATCTCCACCACTACAAAGACGCGCGCAGAGGCAGCCAGCCGCTCAAAGTGCTTTGCCGGAAATGGAAACAGCGTAATCGGCCGCAGCACGCCCACATTCAGCCCGCCGGCGCGCGCCTCCGCAGCTACGGCCTTCAGAATCCGCCCCACGATTCCGTATCCAACCAGCACAATTTCCGCTCCATCCGTGTGCCACTCTTCGGCGCGGGCCTCACGCTCCTGGGCGCATTTGTACTTTGCCTCAAGATGGCGAAGATGCGCCTCCATCTCATCGCTGTCTAGATGCAGAGATGTAATTAGATTGCAGCGTGTTTCCGCCGTGCCGGTTACGGCCCACTCCTGCGGCGGGGGCTCGATCGCTTCCTGAAGGAACTCCACTGGCTCCATCATCTGGCCAATGAATCCATCGGCCAGCAACACCACCGGGTTCCGGTATCGATCTGCGAGCTCGAAGGCCAAGGCCGTCAGGTCCGCCATCTCCTGCACGGAATCCGGCGCGAGCACGATAGTTCGGTAGTTGCCGTGGCCGCCGCCCTTTACTGCCTGGTGATAATCGCCCTGCTCGGCGGCAATGTTGCCCAACCCCGGCCCGCCGCGCGTGATGTCCGCGATGACGCAAGGCAGTTTCGCGCCGGCCATGTAGCTGATGCCTTCCTGCATCAGGCTCATCCCCGGCCCGCTCGACGCCGTCATGGCACGCACGCCCGTTGAAGCAGCGCCGTAAATCATGTTGATCGCGGCTACTTCGCTCTCCGCCTGCAAGTACACGCCGCCTGCCTTGGGCATATAAAGAGCTGCCGACTCCGCAATCTCGCTTGCCGGGGTAATGGGATACCCATAGAACGCGCGGCATCCAGCCAGAATTGCGCTCTTGACAATCGCTTCGTTCCCCTTCATCAGTTGCTTGCGCATCAGCCTGCTCTCTCCATGCTGAGATGCAACCCTCGTTCTTTGCCCGCAGTGGAATCTATCCTGCGCAGCACCGTGATCGCTCCCGGCTCTGGACACGCCATGAAGCAGATGCCGCATCCCGTGCAGCCCGCGCCCGCGTACATCGCCGTCCGATAGCCGTAGTGGTTCAGGTGCGCGCTCAAATAAATCAGCCTCGGCGGACACGCTTCCACGCACAGCCCGCACCCCTTGCACTCCTCTGTATCGACCCTCAGCAACCCCCGGTCACGCTTCACCGCTTCGCCCATCCGCTCGCCTCCGGTCCGCTCGGCATTCGACACTTTCGGGTCAGCTCACTCACTGAAAATGCCATGCCGGACCCCTGATACACCGTCAAGGCCCACATCAAGATACTCACAGCCAGAGCGGCACGCGGTGATACCCGTCACCCCTTCCATGTCGGCCGTGAGAAAGCCGAAAATGAGGGACCTAAAGAAAGTACGGTAAGAACCGGCGCCATTGCGGGCAGCCTGCGAGAGATTCAGGCCGATTGAGAATGCTCTAGCAGCGCGGTCACGGCATCAGCGACTGACGGAAAGCGCAGGTCAGCCAGGTCGGCGGCTGCCTGGGCGCTGGGCGGCTGGCGCTCTGGATTACCGTCGATAAAGACGGTCAGCATTCCCAGCCTCCGGCCAAACTCGATATCGGAGAGAGAGTCGCCGATCATGACGCTGTTAGCTGCTGTGATGGCTGGGAAATCCTTGGCTGCTTGCTCGAAAAGTCCAGGGAGCGGTTTGCGGCAGTTGCATTCCCCATGGCCGTGCGGGCAGAAATAGAAGCCATCCACGTGAGTACCCTGGGCATCTAACAAGCTTTGAAATGCTGAGTGGATCGCATCGACATCTGCGGCCGTGTAGAGTCCCCGGGCAATGCCACGTTGATTTGAGACCACAACGACCACCATTCCCGCCCGGTTGAGTTGGGCGATGGCTTCGGGTACGCCGGGTAGCAAGTGAAAATCGGCCCAGGACGCGACATAGCTGCCTTCCGGCATCTTTTCGTTCAGAACACCGTCGCGGTCAAGAAAAATGGCGCTCAAGCGGCGATTGGGGAGCGTGATTGCGGAGCCGGTCACTTGGTCATGATAGCAATAGCGGCGTGTGCGGGCTGGCCCGCAATGCTGTAAAATTGCTGAAACAGCGGGATGTCTTCGGGCGCTTCCTATAGGTTGTGGATTTTCCTGTGCATCTTGATAATCGCGGCTGGCTGTTAGCGCACGCTACTGACAAAGGTTGCTTTGAATGATCATTTCCAGCGCTCCAATGCGGATCAGTTTTGCCGGCGGAGGCACGGATCTCCCCGATTTCTATACCAGGTATCCAGGCCGGGTTATTTCAACGGCAATCGACAAGTTTATTTTCATTGCCATCAACCACGCACCTTATACCAATCATGTAGCTGCGCGGTATTCCTTGTCAGAGGAAGTTTCACATCCTTCTGAGCTGAAAAACACCCGCATAAGAGAAGCCCTGCTGGATCTCGGCATCGAAAAGAACATCGAAATAGGATCGTTTGCGCCGATCCCGGCCCGAACCGGCCTGGGTTCTTCATCGAGTTTTTCGGTGGCTCTGATGAAGGGACTCTACGCTTATGTTGGAAAGAAGCTCGATAAGAGAGAAGTGGCGGAGGCTGCTTGCCGGCTTGAGATCGATCTGGTGAAAGAGCCGATCGGCAAGCAGGATCAATATGCCGCGGCCTTCGGCGGATTCAATGTGCTACAGTTCAACGCCGATGGAACCGTGGACGTTGAGCCGGTATTGCTCGACTATAAGAAGCGGATGCAGCTGGAGAGCCACCTGATCCTCTTCTTTCTCGGGACAACGCGCGATGCGTCATCTGTCCTCACGGAACAGAAAGCGAATACCCAGAAGAATTTTGAAACATTGAAACGCATGTCGGATTCAGTGCCCGTTTTCAAAGAGACGCTGCTTCACGCGGATTTCAAGAGCGCCGGAGAGATGCTTCTGGAGGGCTGGACCATGAAGAAGCAACTCGCGTCCGCAATTTCCAATCCGGGCATTGACAACCTCTACGAGATAGCCATGAGCCACGGCGCTTGGGGAGGCAAGATACTGGGCGCAGGGGGAGCTGGATGCCTGATGATGCTGGCGCCGCTCGATAGGCGGGCAGCGGTTGTGGAAGCACTGACGGTGGGCGCCAAGGCCGAAGGTTTCGAGGCTGCCTGCGAAATTCCTGTCGGTTTTGTTCAGGCCGGCGCCGAGATTGTGACCAATTCCTACGGAAGGTAATTCTCAATGGAACAGTTTATCGAGGAGTTTTCGCAAAAGGCTATTGCTCTTCTTAATAACCTTCCAAAAGTGGAGATAGCCAAGGCGATGAATATTCTACAGGCAGCCTTCGAGCGCGATGGCCGCATTTACGTTATCGGCAACGGCGGATCTCTCGCGCTTGCCACCCACTGGGTTGCCGATTTCAATAAGACCGTCTTTAGCCACAATCTCGACGAGCACCAGCGCAGATTCCAGGCGATCCGGCTGCCTACAACGGAAGAGGAGTTGACCGCCTGGGCGAACGATGTCGGCTATGACATGGTTTTTGCCGGACCGTTAAAGAATTATATTCAGGATTCCGATGTGCTGATCGCCATATCGAGCTCCGGAAATTCAGAGAATATTATCCGGGCTGTGGAACTCGCCCGTGAGCACAAGGTTCCGGTCATCGGGATCTCCGGGTTCGACGGCGGACGCCTGAACCCGCTCTCGGATGCGCGGATATTGATTGAAACCACACAGGGCGAGTATGAGCTTGTCGAGGGCATTCACGCCATTGTCCTGCACATCTTCACAAAGTATTTCAAAGAATACTTCGACCACGTTCTGCTGCTGCGGAGGCAGCGGGACAAGCTTCATGCCGCCGCGCACTGAAAGGCGCTCGATGCGATCACCAGGATCGAAGCAGTTAGCCGCATTCAATTTGCGTTCAATCCAACAGCCTGCAACTGAAGTTCAGCGGAGTTAGAATGAGTCGAGTCTTAGTTACAGGCGGCGCCGGTTATGTGGGTTCCGTGTGCGCAGAAGAATTGCTTAGGCAGGGTTACGAAGTGTCGATCGTGGACAACCTCTCGACCGGCCATCGCCACGCTGTGCCGGAGGGGGCCGAGTTTCATCCCATAGACATTGGCGATGCCGCAAACATGCGCAAGGTGCTTGCCTCCAAAACCTTCGATGCGGTATTTCACTTCGCGGCAAAGGCATTGATTCCCGAGTCGGTGACCAATCCGGCCGCGTTCTATCAGGTGAATGTGGTTGCGGCAACCACGATGATGGATGTGATTCGTGAGGCGGGCATCGAGCGATTTATCTTCTCGTCGACGGCAGCGGTCTATGGCAATCCGGTCGAGGTCCCCATTCCCGAGGACCACCCGAAAGCGCCCGTCAATTCGTACGGAGAAACAAAGCTCGCTTTTGAACGGCTCTTGCAATGGTATTCCAGCGCGTACGGCATCAGTGTTTGCGCGTTCCGCTATTTCAATGCTTCTGGGGCCACTCTTGATCATGGCGAAGAACATGTGCCGGAAACCCACATTCTTCCTTTGCTGTTTGAAGCAGCCGTTGGCGAACGCGAGTTCTTCACGATCTATGGTTGCGACTATCCCACTCCCGACGGAACCTGCGTGCGCGATTATGTGCATGTGCTCGATATTGCCCAGGCGCACATCCTGGCCTTCCAAGCGATGAACAAACCGGGGTTTTCGGTATATAACATCGGACTCGGAAAGAGTTACTCCGTGCGAGAGGTCCATGCTCGCGCCGAGCGAATTATCAGGCTCAAGATTCCGGTTCGAGAAGGCGTTTCGCGCGCGGGAGATCCCGCGGTTTTGTGCGCCAGCCCACGCCGATTGATTTCGGAACTGGGCTGGAATCCAAAGCACTCCGATCTCGACCATATCATTGAAACTGCCTGGGCCTGGAAGAACCGCGCCAGCGGCGGAAGCAAGCGAGGCTAACGTGAAGGGCTTCCTTTTGGCGGCTGGCAACGGCACGCGCCTGCGCCCTCTCACCGACCGCATTCCCAAGTGCCTGGTGCCTATAAAGGGTATGCCTCTGATCGGCATCTGGCTGCAATGGTGCGCTCAATACGGCATCGATAAGGTACTCATCAATACCCACGCGCACAGTGAGCGGGTTAGCGAATATCTGTCTGCATACGGCGGCCCGGTCAAAGTAACAATGACCTATGAACCCGAGTTGCTGGGAAGCGCCGGGACGTTGCACGTGAACCGCGAGTTTGTCGCCGGCGAACCGGAGTTTGCGGTTCTTTATGCGGATGTGCTGACAAATTGCCGCTTCGATAATATCCTGTCCTTTCACCGGCTGAGCCAGGCGCCTGTAACCTTGGGAACTTATCGTGTACCCAATCCGGCTCAGTGCGGAATTATTGCAACCGACGAGACGGGAAGAGTGCTTGAATTCACTGAAAAGCCTGAATTTCCCAAGTCGGATACGGCATTTTCCGGTGTGCTGATCGGCGGACCAGCACTTATTGATTTACTCCCAGCCATAACTCCGGCAGACATTGGCTTCGATGTGCTTCCGCAGCTTGTGGGGAAGATGTTTGCATTTCCGATTGATGACTTTGTCCTCGATATTGGAACTTTGGAGAAATACGAACAGGCTCAGCGGGAGTGGCCCGGATTAACGAACGGTTGATTGCATCTCAAGGACATAAGGCCTTAAGGTTCAAACCGCGATAGATGGGGAAGTGATGAACGCCGTTCAAGGGAAGAAAAGGCCGCGCCTCCTGCCGGGGCTGGCGGTCGGGGATGGGTATATGCGCCATCCCTTTGACCTCGAGTTTGGAGTCAGGACGAGCGGGCTGGTTGCAGGGCGTCACCTGAAAGCCGGGCACCGGCATGACCGGCATAACACGGCTTACTTTGGCGTTGCTCCTTCCGTGTTTCATTCTCTGATCACCCGCTGGCGCAGGAGCCGGCCCGCAGCGCCCGTGAGCGAGTTCTCGTTTGTGGATATTGGTTCTGGAATGGGGCGCGCGGTACTGCTGGCCTCGGAGCTGCGTTTTCGTGAGGCTGTCGGCGTGGAACTCAATCCCACCCTGGCGCGAATTGCGCGTAAGAATGTAGCCGCATGGCGTGCAGAGGGGCGAGCGCGGGCACCGCTGCGGATAGTCTGTGGAGATGCGGTAGAGTTCAGGTTTCCCGACGGGCCATGCCTGGCATTTATGTTCAATCCGTTTGGCACGCCTGTGCTACGGCGTCTGCTGAAAGGACTGGCGAAACGCTTTAAAGGGCGGCCTGGGCACCTCGATCTGCTTTATGTGAACAATGAGCATGAGCGCGTGCTGGAAATGCAGACGGGGCTTGAGCGGCTGTTTCACGGCCAGGTGAAACGGTCGCGGGACGATGCGATTGCGGATCACAGGATTCTGGCCAATCAGCCGGACGGGGAATATGCATCCTCTAACTGGGAGGATTGCTCGATTTGGCGATGGGTGGGGTGAAGCTGGGAGCAGGCTGTTGAGCTACCTCTGGAACTGGAGTCTGCAACTCTGGCACATCCGTCGTGTTGCCCTCGCGGTTTCTGTTTGTCAGCCAGAGAACAACTGCTAAGGAAGTTAGTATTCCAAGTAATAAACCGTTGATCAACAATAATGAACGAAGGGGCGGGACGAGATGCCTAAGCCGGAAAACTACGATCACAAAGAGTTCGAGTCCGATGACCAATGCGCCGTTTAGCCCCAGTAGAATCTTGGCGACCCTTGGCCAAAGGTTATTTGGCAATGCGATAGAGAGGAGGAGGGCGACGGATGTTCCACCCGCTAAGCTCTTGACGAATTGAAAAGCAGCAATGGCTAACATGGGCGTGAGGATGCCGATATAACGGAATCCCAACAAATCCAGCGCCACCCAGGACAGGCCGAGCAATGCAGCTAGGCCAGTTATTCTTTTGTTCCTGCCGCGCAAACCCCCGCTAGGCGTCAGGGATCCTACCAAGAATAAGGAGAAACCAAGAAGCGCCACTAAGAGGCTGATTTTGATGGTTGTACTCATGCCCTTCCACTTTATGTGAAGAACACGCTGTGCATACTCGTCGCCTTGATCTGCCGCCTTCTGGTACCAGTGAACGGCCTCGACGAGATCCTGCGGTACCCCACGCCCGTAGTAATACATCTCCCCGAGGTTGTATTGCGCTTTCGCGTTGCCCTGATCCGCGGCCTTGCGGAACCAGCGGAGAGCCTCGGCATAATCCTGAGGCGCTCCTTGGCCGTACTCATACATGAGGGCTATGGCGTTTTGACCATTTGCGTCACCTTGATCCGCGGCTTTGCGATACCAGCGGAGAGCCTCTGCGTAGTCTTGGGGCACTGACTGCCCGTACAGATACATATAGCCGAGGCCATCCTCACCATTCGCATAGCCCTGGTCTGCGGCTTTACGACGCCAGCGAAAAGCCTCATCGAAATTCTGTGGAACCCCTCGGCCGTGTGAGTACATGTATGCCAGTTCGGACTCAGCCTTTGCGTCACCCTGGTCGGCGCGGGCGCGGCACACCTTGGCGGCCTCAACGAACTGTTGCTCAGTGGCTTTGGCCTTGTGAGCTTGCCAAGCAATTGCTGCCGCACAGATCACGGCAACACAGGCAACAAAGGTTGCGGGCTTCCAAGTTGGGGTTTCAGGCCACTGGACAATTGTAAAGCCAGGCAGTCCATGAGAATCAACGCGATTCGCATGGGCCGGAATTTGTCTGGAAAATTTTTCGGCGATTCGGAACGGAGCCGGGTCGAATCACCTGGGATTGCGAACCATGCGAAAAAGCATCAAGAAGAAGGATAGTTCCAAGAGCTTTTACGGATAGATTTGACGGGGATGGGCTGGAAGGAGAAAGCTGGTTGCTGGCTGCGCAGGCACCAAACGAGGAAGGCTTTGAGCGAACCGCATCTGATCTTAGGCATCGGTGAGTTGTTATGGGATGTGTTGCCGGAAGGGGCGCAGTTAGGAGGCGCGCCGGCTAATTTTGCCGTGATGGCAGCAAGGCTGGGCAATCATGCAGCCATCCTGAGCCGCATAGGGCGCGACGATCTTGGTCGAAGGGCGATTGATCGCCTGGAGTCGTTCTCGGCGGATGCGAGCCAGGTGCAAGTGGATCCAGTGCACGAGACAGGGCGGGTGACGGTGAGCTTTGAGGCCGGCCAGCCGAGTTATACGATCCACCAGCCGGCGGCGTGGGATTTTCTGGAGCTATCCGACGAATGGGTGCGATTGGCCGAGCGGGCAGACGCAATCTGCTTCGGGTCGCTGGCGCAGCGCTGCCTGCATTCGCGGCAGACCATCCAGACACTGGCCGCCCAGACCCCATCAACATGCGTGCGGGTCTTCGACGTGAACCTGCGCGCGCCGTTTTATTCAGGCGAAGTGATCCAGGAGTCGCTGGAACTGGCGACCGTGATGAAGATGAACGACACAGAGCTGCCACTGGTACTGGGACTTCTTGGACTTCTCACGGACGAAGATCCGGCAACGGAGGGGTTACGGCTGGGCGCGGAGCGCCTGCTGGGCGAGTTTCCTACACTTGAACTGGTGGCAATTACCCGTGGTTGGAACGGAAGCCTGCTGGTGAGGCGCAGAGAATGGCGCGAGCACCCCGGCATCGCAGTCCAGATGGCCGACACTATCGGGGCGGGCGACGCATTTACCGCGGCGCTGACGCATTACCTGCTGCGCGGGGCGGATCTAGCGACGCTCAACGAGGCCGGAAACCGCTGGGGCGCATGGGTAGCATCCCAGGCGGGCGCTATGCCGCCTCTGCCGGACGAAGTGAGAGCCGAGATAACCGATGCAATCGAAAGGTGAGCGTGAATGGTTGCGAGCAAACGTTTTCCACTTGCCAGAGGCCAGGGCAATCCCCTAGTCTGGCCTTCGTCATGAAAAAACAAACCTCAGCACTCGTCCTGCTAACTGCTCTTACGCTGCCGTTGAGCCTCTCCGCTCAGACCACTTCACTTACAATTCAGGTGGATCATCCAACCGCGAAGGTCAGTCCGTCGCTCTATGGATTGATGACCGAGGAGATCAACTACTCCTATGACGGCGGGCTCTATGCTGAGCTCGTCCATGATCGCGCTATCGGACGCGGGTGGGGCGCACTGCAACACTGGGCGCTGGTGGAGCGTGGGAACTCTGCCGCGAAGATATCGGTGGATGAAACCACCGGTCCAAGCGCCGCGTTGCCACGCAGCATCAAGGTAAATGTGAGCTCGGCGACGGAAGCCGGGCCTGCCGGCATTCAGAACGATGGCTACTGGGGCATCGCGGTACGGCCGAATACAACCTTTAGCGGCTCATTTTATGCAAAGAGCGATGCGGGCGGCGTTCCGGTCACCGTGAGCCTGGTTAACGATCAGACAGGCGCGATTGCGGCCAGCGCGACCGTCGATGAGCTCACGGGCGAGTGGAAGCAATACAGTTTTGAGCTAAAGACCGCGGATGTCCCGACAACGGCGAACAACCACCTGGTTCTGACGATTCCGAAGCCTGCAACGGTCTGGTTCGACTTGGTTTCGCTGTTCCCGCCGACGTATCTTGACCGGCCCCACGGCAACCGCATCGACCTGATGGAGAAGCTGGCTGCCATGCATCCCAAATTCCTTCGCCTGCCTGGTGGCAACTACCTCGAGGGCGACCACATCGCAGAGCGGTTCGATTGGAAAAAGACCATCGGCCCGTGGGTAGACCGGCCCACGCACCCCAGCCCATGGCATTACCGCTCATCCGACGGGATGGGGCTTCTTGAATTTCTGGAATGGTGCGAGGACCTGAAGATTGAGCCGGTGCTTGCCGTGTATGCCGGCTACTCGATGGCGCAGGAGCACGTAGAACCTGGGCCGGCGCTTGAGCCCTATATCCAGGATGCGCTCGACGAGATTGAATACGCTACGGGCAGCGCCGATACAAAGTGGGGCGCGGAACGTGTGAAAGATGGCCATCCAGCGCCGTTTCCGCTGCACTATGTCGAGATCGGCAACGAGGATTGGTTCGACAAATCGGGCTCCTACGATGGCCGGTTTGCGCAGTATTACAAGGCATTCAAGCAGCGCTACCCGAACTTGCAGTTGATTGCCACTACGCCGGTGAAGAGCGTGAAGCCGGATGTGCTGGACGAGCACTACTATATGTCGGCCGAAAAGTCTTTGGGAGACGCAAATCACTACGACAAGACCGACCGCACTGGACCGAAGATCTTTGTGGGCGAGTGGGCAACGCGCGAGGGCGAGCCAACGCCCAATCTTCAGGCCGCCCTGGGCGATGCGGCGTGGATGACAGGCATGGAACGGAACAGCGACATCGTGATTATGGCAAGCTATGCACCGCTGTTTGTGAATGTGAATCCCGGGGGTATGCAGTGGGCTACAGATCTGATCGGCTACGATGCGCTCTCGAGCTACGGATCGCCAAGCTACTGGGCGCAGGTGCTCTTTGGCAGCTATCTGGGCACGGAGGTTGTGGCTACCACTCTGACCAACGGCGGCCCGCATGTCTATACGTCTGTTACTCGCGACGACAGCCGGCGCAAGCTGTTCATCAAGGTGGTCAATGCTTCGTCGGAGACTGTGCCGGTGAACATCGCTTTGGCCGGCGCGGCAAAGGTGGATCGGCAGGCTAAGCTGGTTACCCTAAGCGGGAAGACGCCGAATGCGACAAATACCATCGCGAATCCTGAGGCCGTTATTCCTGTCGAGCACGTGATCGAGATCGCTGGACCAGCATTTGAGCAAAGCTTCGTTCCATACTCGATTAACGCGCTGGAGATCAGCTATTGAGCGGGGAACACCGGACACTATTGAGCCGTTGATGCGGCTGGCGGCGGAGCGGGTCTGTGTTTGGCGCGTAGATACACGACTATTTGTGCAATCTCCGCGTCGGTGAGGGAATCGCCAAAGGGCGGCATCTTCTGTCCGCCATTGAGAATCTGGTTGGTGATCTTGGCCGGGGGCCAGAGCTTGTCTTTGCGGATATTTGCCAGATCTGGCCCTTTTTTACCGCCGCTGCCGCCAGCGCCATGGCAGTGCGCGCAGCCTTTTTCCTGAAACAGAATGGCGCCGGCTTGTTCGTCGGCCTTGGATTGCGAGCTTATGAGCGCATGGGCGGGGAGGGCGGCGAAGAGAAGGAGGAGCAGGATGATGGCATGGAAGCGCAGACGGGGGTTCACAGCATTAATTTTCGCATCCCTGAAGGCCTGCGCGCCTGCAACTTTGGGTGGGGCATGTTTCTGCAGTGTCGTTTGAAATGAAGCGACTGTGCCGGCAGATGGACTCCACTTGATTCTGGCCGGCGTTGAGAATAAAAGTCGAGAGCCTAACGATCGTCACAGAATCTTAACAAGGCAGATGGACAGACGCTCCTAAAATAGATAAGTTCGGTGCTCGCGGGAACCCTTCCCCTATTCTTTTTCTTAACCATTTAGGAGACCAAATTGATGTCCAAGATAGTAAAAGGATGGCTTCACGCCATCTCACTGCTTTTGTGCCTGCTCGCTGTTTCAGTAGCACCATTTGCCTTGAACGCGCAGCCGGTGAGTGGATCGATTCACGGAACAGTGGCCGATCCGAACGGGCACGTGATTGTGAGTGCGTCAGTGACCCTGGAAGATACCGAAGGCGTCCCGGTGCAGCGCACGCTGACCAACGCTCAAGGTGCCTACTCGATCGGAAAGATCGCGTCCGGGCGCTACAACCTTGCGATCAGCGCCACGGGCTTCGCAACGCAAGTGCGGTCCATCACGGTCTCCGGCGGCGATCAGACGATCGAGTTCAAGCTGCCACTGGCCTCGGTGGCTGAGGAAGTGGTGGTTGAGGCGGAAGACAACAGCTCGCTCGCCGTTCAGTCGGCTCCGGTGAAGGCGCTGCTTGATGCCGCTTCGGCTCGCAGCGAAATCAGCAGCACCTACGTGGCCGAGTACACCAGTCCAGTGACCGACTTTGCCGACATCATTCAGGCTGCTCCCGGTACCGTGAGCTACACCACGAACGGCATCGGCAACGGCCAGGCGAAGATCTTCTTCCGCGGGTTTGTGGACGACGACTACACGATGACCTGGGACGGCGTGCCGTTTAACGACTCGAACGATCCCAGCCATCACTCCTGGGCGTACGTTCCGGCCGCGGCCATTGGCTATGTGGATTTCGACCGCAGCCCGGGCACGGCCTCTGACGTTGGTCCCTCCAACTTCGGCGGTTCGATCCACTTCTTCTCGCCGAGGCTGAGCGATGAAGGGCATGTCCACGGTGAAATGACTTACGGTTCCTGGAACACCTACCAGTACCTGGGCGACATCAACTCTGGCGCGTTTATGAAAGGCAAGGCGCACTTCTGGCTCAACGGCGACTACCAGAGCTCGGACGGCTACCAGACCAACTCGCCCAAGCAGGACGTTGCCGCGACCGCCAAGTTCGACTACAAGTTTAGCGACCGCACCAACCTGAGTGTGATCGGCACCGACATTATTGTTGACGCGTTCAATAACAACGATCCGACGCGGCGGCAGCTCTTCCACCATGGCGACAACTACCTGTACGACAGCAACAACCTGAATGCGGATGGCGCCTATAATGCGCAGTTCTGGCGCTTTTCGGTGTACCATGTGCCGACCTTCTTCGACGTGATTACCTTCAACCACGACTTTGGCAAGGGCTGGAAGCTGGATACCAAGTCCTATACCTACGGTTACTCGAACCACCAGCATTACCAGAACACGACGGACAACGATCAGATCACGGACTCGGTGCTGACCAAGACGATTGAAGAGAAGGTTGGCGGCGATGACCAGCCCGCCGGCCCCAACTATGACAAGAAGCCGACCGGTATCGACAAGCTGAACCAGTATGCCCGCGGCGGCGAGATCGCGACCCTCAGTTATGCCACGAAGTGGGGCGTTTTCCGCACCGGTTCCTGGTATGAGTACACGAACACACTGCGCTATCAGGTCTACACGGATCCGATCACCTGGGTTGACTCACCCTTTATCTCGAACATCAAGTTCCACGAACATTTCTACACGTATGCGACTCAGCCTTTTGCCGAGTTCCAGTTGATCTCGATTCCCCGCTGGACGATTACTGCCGGCGTGAAGGATGCCTACTTCAAGATGGATCTGACGCAGTGGGCGGACGGCAAGACGGTTGGGGCTCTCGGTTGCCCGACAGGCTCAACGCCGGTATCGTGCACGAATACCGTTTCGCATGGCCAGGGCTACAACTCCATTCTGCCTTCAGTGGAAGCCAACTACCGCATCAATAACAACTGGTCGGCCTACGGGCAGTATGGCCGCGGCACGATCGCTCCCTTCAGCAGCGTCTTCGATGCGACGGGCGCCCAGGTTGCCGTAACGCCGCCACCCACGATCGCCTCAACGTATCAGGGCGGCACGGTCATCAAGCTGAACCGCTTTACCTTCGATGCGGACGCGTATCACATTCACTTCACCAACACCTACTCGTCGTATACGCCCTCCAGCGGTCCGGACCAAAACTTCACCTACTACTACGCCAATCCGAACTCCGACACCAACGGTTTCGAAGCTGAGGGCAATGTGGCAGTTACTCGCAGCCTGAGCTTCAACGCCAACGGCACGTTCGGCGTCGCGAAGTACGAAGCGGCCGCAGCACAGCCTGCTATAACCGACTCGAACGGCAATGTCATTAACCCTGCCGTCGCTGCCACGCCTGCGGCCTGGGTTGCAAGCGCCCCGCACGATACCGAAGGGCTGGGCATGACCTATCGTGAAAAGGGCTTCGACTTCGGCTTCTTCGGCAAGCGTGTGGGCAGCCGCTGGGCTGACATCGGCAGCAGTCACCAGACTGTTCCCGAGGACCCGTTCTGGATGAGCAACGTCTTCCTGAACTACAACATCCACAACCACTCGATCTTCGACGGCTCGAAGGTCAAGTTCAGCGTCAACAACATCTTCGACGACCACAGCATTGTGGCCATCAGCGCGGCGAACGACGGCACGACGCTGAGCACGCCTTACACCACCAACAAAGCTCTGGAGGTTTCGCAGAGCCTTCAGCAATACACCCCGAGCTGGAATGACGCTCTGGAAAAGCAGGCTGGCCGCTCGTTCATGATCACGGTTCAGCTGGGCCTGACCAAGCACGAGAAGTAAAACCAAGCACACCGGCTGAAGAAGCCGTGTGAACAGATGAGACCTCCCGGGAGTCGCTGGCTGGATGCGGCGGACTCTCCGGGAGGTTTTTATTCTTGCTTGCAAGAGGAGGCTGAGGAGCGGGTGAACTCCACAGGATAGGGCGGGGCGGGGAAAGGGAGCGTCAGCCCTTGGGGGTTTTGGCGGCGGCCTTGGCGAGCGCGGCCTGGAGGTCGCCGGGAGGGTCGATGGTGCGGGGTGCGTCATCGAGGGCCAGCTCGACGTGAACGGTTTGACCGGTGGCGACGCCCGCGCCGGCAAGGATGTCTTTGCCGATGCCGAGAATGTGGACGCCGGCACGCGGCATGAGGGAGTTGCGGAAGGTGAATCCGTTGATGGTGGCGCGGACGGGGTAGTCTTACTGGATATGGCGGTGACGGGAAGCTGGTACGCAGGCCAACTGCGGCGGGAACTCGGGTTGCGGAACCGGCAATGGGCGCGTGGACAGGCGCACGTGGAGAGCTACGGCAACCCGCCAGTGATTGTGTATTGTGAGGTCGAAGGACGGCATGGGAACTTCTTCGATGCGGCCTATGCGGCCATCGGGTCGCGGCCGGAGTGGATGCGCCGGTTCGACAAGATTCATGCACAGGGAAGGGCGCTGCCCAAGGCTGTGTCGGGCCGAAGGTGGCGGGAGCTGGACTCCTCGATGAGTTCGGATGCTCTGCTGATGAATGTCTTTTGCACGCCTGGAGTGGTCGAGGATCTTGCGCTGCGGCAGACGCTTGACGTGGATTGCGATGGGCAGCCGGCCTTTGGCTGGAAGGCGCGCGTGCCACTGGCGAGTGGGCGCTTCGACCGGACCGAAGTGGACATGCGCTGGGGCGGATTGCTGGTGGAGGCCAAGCTGACGGAGGGGGATTTTCAGACGCGAGCGGCGCGGGTGGCGGAGGGGTATCGGGACTTCGACGCCGTGTTTGAGCGGGAGTTGCTGCCGCGGGTGGAGTTGCGGACGGCGCGGAGGCGGACAGCGGTGGAGTTTGCCGAGGAGTTTACGCAGGAGTGGGAAGAACCGGCTGAAGATGCGGAGGTAGCTCGCGAGTTTCAAGCCGGCATTGTTGCGCAAGCGCGGGAGGCTGAACCCGCCGAGGCGGGGTATGCGAGCTACCAGTTGATCCGGAATGTGCTGGCGGCGTATGCGGAGGGTTGCAGCTTTTGCGTGCTGCACGATGAGCGGCGGCCGGATCTGCGGGAAGCATGGTTCGCAGTGATGGCGGCGGTGAAATCGGCGGAAATGCGTGCGCGGTGCAAGGTAATGACGTGGCAGGAACTTGCAGCACTGCTGACGGAGGAGTTGCAGCAGTTTCTGGATGTGAAATATGGAATTGTGGCGCCTGGTCGTTTAGTTTCGGAGATTGAGGATGGGCGGGAGTCCGGTTAGGTTCTAAAGGCCAAAGATTTCTCTTGCGCCGGAAAACTAACTGTGCGATAACTACGTCATGCGTAGTACGCAACACGTAGTAGAAACGGAAAATGATCTTGGGATGGGCCAGTATTCCGACCCGCCGCTGCTGGTGCTGGCCAGCCTGGCGGGCGGGCCGAAGCATGGGCACGCGATGATTGAGGACATTGCCGGCATCTGCGGAACCCGGCTTGGCCCAGGGACTCTGTATGGCGCGATTGCCCGGCTTGAAAAGCTCGGTTGGATCGAGCCGCTCCCACCTGAGGAGCGCCGCCGGCCCTATCGCATTACAGCGGAAGGATTGCGTGTATTCCGCGCGAGGATGACCACACTGCAGCAGTTCACCCAGGCAGGACTGGGAAGGCTGGCTCCCTTATGAATCCCCTGCTTGCCCGCCTGCTGACGCGCTTGTATCCGCGACCGTGGAGAGAGCGCTATGGAGCGGAGTTTGAGGCACTGCTACTGGACGGCGAAAGCGGCAATCGGACTTTGCTCAACGTAATCTGGTCGGCAGTTTCTGAACGTATTTCCCCAACTCAAGGAGGGAACATGAATCGCGATCCCCTTTCATTTGGCGCAATGCTGAGGCGTCCAAGCGCGCTTGTTCCACTTGCGATGTCGTTGACGGCGCTGGCGATTGTACTGGGTCACATTGCGATGTACAGGCATGCGCGCGAGGCGGACGAGGGGGCTGCGGCGCATCTGTGGCAACTCCTCATGGCAGGACAGGTGCCAGTACTGGCGTTTTTCGCGATCAAATGGCTGCGCCGCGCGCCAAGACAGGCGCTTGGGGTGCTTGCGCTGCAAACCGGCGCGGTGCTGGCGTCGATGGCGCCTGTCTTCTATTTCAATTTGTGAACAGCTCCAAGGGTGGGGTATGAATCATGAATGGCGAGTTTCTACAAGAATTCAAGCGCAAGACTGAAGAGCATTGGCGACTGAACTCAATCAACCCTAGCGTTTATGGGTTTCAGTTCCAAACAGGGACTTGTTGGAACGCTGGCTTATCCGATGAACTGATTCTTGCGTATGAGAACGAAGTTAGCATTCGATTTCCGTGGGGTTTCAAGGCGTTCCTCCGCGTGATGAACGGAACCAATCTTCCGGCATTGAACGTTTTTGGAAATTCTGGCCAGCCACCACGCGAGTGGATCGGAGTCTATAACCACCCCAGAGACATAGAGCTTGTTCGACGCCTCATTTCAGAAGTGAACGAAAATCGGGATAAGCTCAAATCCACTTTGGCTGAGGAGGGCTTCAGCCTTTCGGCAACCGCCAAGCTCATGCCCATTTTCGCGCACCGCTTCGTAGTTTGTGACGAGGATATTGAGAGTTGCGTTGTTTTATCCGTCTGGGATTCCGAGGACGCAATCGTGTACGGAAATTCAATGCAGGAATATCTGGAGAGAGAGTCTCTCGGCGAGCGTCAAGATTGAACCAAGGCAGATGCGGCTATTCTCCTGCCCCCGGAATGTATTTGTACTCGATTTTCGTGGGCTGCTTGGCGTCGCCGGTCAGATCATGGGTGTGCCAGACTACCGATTCGCTGGCCACTTCTGGGTGCTTGCTCAGGAACTGCAAGGCATAGACGCTGGCCGCGGGGTCGTCTTTCTGGTCCGCAAATTTGGCGCTCTCGACGGCGGCCTTCTGCTTCTCGCCGAGGCGGCGATAGAGGATAGCGAGCTGGTAGTGTGCGGCCAGATCGTCGGGATCGACGCCCTGGAGCCGCTCGTAAGCACTGCGTGCGGCGGCGTAATCATGCTGTTGATAATAGGAAAAGCCGAGTTCGCGCAGAGCGTCCTTGGCGCGGGGATACTTGGCCAGCACTGCTTCGAGGTCGGTGATCGCTTCCTTTACCTGGCCGGCCTGGCGCTCGACAACCGCACGGTAATAAAGCGCTCGCGGGTCGCCGGGCAGAAGAGCAAGCGCCTTGGCTAGATTGGACTTGGCGTCGTCGTACTTTTCCCAGGGAATCTCGACCACTGCCATATTGGTAAAAGCGTCAGCGTAGTCGGGGCGCAGTGCGGCCACGCGCTCAAAGGCATGAACGGACGCCTGGTACTGCTGCGCGTCCAGCAAGCCGATCCCGTAGTTGTTCCAGCGCATCCACTCCTTGTTCTCGGTGGGGTCGGGCGGTTGGGGCGCGTTTTCGCCGATTTTGAAGGTCTTGGTCTCTGACGCCATATCGACGATGGGCAGGGGGTATTGCTTCTGCGCCATCGCGTAGTCGATGAAGTGCTGGTTGAAACGGCGGTACCGGACGGTCGCTGTGAGCGAGATCTGGCCGGCAATGTCCTTCGGAAGCCGGAAGCGGTAACGAACCAACTGTGACCGGCCCGATTGGAATGCGTTGTTGTAGGCCAGCACCCGGTTGTGCCAGATTTGGTGCAGGTCGTTCAGCTCGCCTTTGCTGTTGATGAGCCGATTAGTAAAGGAGTGCGCCGAGGGGTCGAGATTGCCGTCGGGCTGGATAAAGCCGCTCTCGGCAAGAGTCTTGCCTGAGCCGTCTTTCACAGTGAAATCCACCCATGCTTCGTAGAAATCGCGCTGCTCGGGAATAAAGGAGTGGCCGATGCCTTTGTTCTGGATGACCACGTCGGCCACGAGGGTTTCCCCGGCGGCAAGCGAGAAGCTGCTCAACCCGAGCGGGGCCACAAGGACTACGTCCTTCGGATCAGCTTCCGCGCCTTCTTTCTCCAGGCCGAAGATATCCACATTGAAGACGCCCTTGCCGTCAGAGCCATTCTTAAGGAAAGCAACAAGCTTCTCCGCCTGCTCGTCATATTTGTAGAACTGTGGCATGAGCGTGTTGCCGCCCAGCCAGCGGTGCGAAACAAATTTGCCATCTTTGGCGCCAGGTTCAGTGGCATCGGTGGGCAGAGGCTCGCGGACCATGTGGCAGGTCTGGCAGGTGGAGACCACGTCCTTGCGATAGAAGGGAAGAGGCGACTGTTTGGTAAAGCTGGCGCCCTGCCATTCGTCGTAGAGTGAGATGGCGCGGAGCCATTTGTAGTCGTCCAGCGTGCGGGGGATGGCGGCCTTGTGGCAGGCGGCGCAGAACTCCGCGGTTTGATACAGAGGGCGCATCACGGCCTTGGAATGACGGTCGAGATGCGCCAGAATCTCAGCGTCGGAGACGGGGCGGGTGATGGGCGCGCCGGCTTCGTCCACCAGCACGGCGGGGACGCCCATGACGTAGCTGCCTGTGCCGGTGGTGTCTGTCGAGACGATGGAATGGCAGGTAGAGCAGGTGATGCCTTCGTCTTCAAAGGGGCGTTTCTTCGGCATCCCCTGAGACAGGTCGCCGGAGAGCAGCGCCACCGGGTTGTGGCAGCCCTCGCAATGGCGGGAGTACTGCACGCCCTTTTCATCGATGAGCATGTTCACGTTTTTGAGATACCAGGGCGCGCGGAAGCTATTTGAATGGACCGACTGACGCCACTGGCGATAGGCCTCCTGGTGGCAGTGGCCGCAGTACTGCGCGGTTGGGAAGCTCTTGGGGCTGACGAACTGGCCGTTGATGGTGGTGGCATTTGAGGGCAGGAACGGCGTGTCTTTGCCGAAGGCGTAGTTGTAGCGCGAGGCCACGGAATCGTGGAAGGCAGTGGTCGGGCCGGTGATGCCGGTGGGCGCCGAATAGGCCGGAGCGGCGGCTGGACTGTTGGTGGAATCGGGGGCGGGCGCAAGGGCGTTTTCCGGCTTGGTGGCGGCGCGGACTGACGGGGCGATCGCCGGCAAGGAGATGGTGAGCGACAAAACGACCAGGACAGCGGTCAACCAAAGGCGGGGCGGCACAGTCTTGACCGAAGACTTGAGGTCAGTTTCAAACATCGTCTGGCGATCTCCGAGGGAAGCAGTCGTTCTTGAGCGGCGGTGCGAGGGAAGTCCGCGGGAACATAAGAACGGTAACAGGGATGAGGGATAGGCTGTCTTCCATCGAAAGGTGGAGAGGCGGGCGGCATCGACATTCCAGCAGGCGGTTCACAGAGTGGGATGAGTGGGGAAAAACGGGAGGCGGGCGGGCCGGGAGAGGGGCAACTTTCTTAGGCAAAATCGGCCTTGAACTGGTACGTTGAAGGAGAAGGATTTCTTTCCCGCGATGGTCTCAAGCCCCTATTTCTCACTTGCAGTTCTATTTTTTGCGGCGCTTGGCTTTGGGCTGGCCCCGCTGGCGCTGGCGTGGGTCTGGGCGAGGGTGTTTTCGCCGGCCAAACCGAACGCTATCAAGAATGCGATTTATGAGTGCGGACTTGTATCCAAGGGCGATGCGTGGATGCAGTTCCGCTCGGCCTATTACCTGTACGCCATCATCTTTTTAATTTTCGATGTGGAGGCGGTCTTTCTGCTGCCGTTCGCGGTGGCGTTTACCGGGCTGAGCGCGGCGGCCTGCGTGGCCATGCTGGTGTTTGTGCTGATGTTGATCGAGGGGCTGGCTTGGGCGTGGGCCAAGGGCGTGCTGACCTGGGTGTAATGCAGCTATTGGCTGTTAGCTCTCAGCTTTTTGCTGGTTCAATGGCGCGGTGGGGTTGGCCGGCAAAGCAAGGACGAAGCTGAAAGCTAAGAGCTAAAAGCTAGAAGCTAACGGAGCGGAGCAAACGATGGCTGTTGAAGAAGGACTGAAGATCGAACTCGGCAAGCAGGGCGTCTTCGTTACGACCATCGAGGAGCTCTATAACTGGGGGCGGCGCAGCTCCATTTGGCCCATGCAATTCGGGCTGGCCTGTTGCGCCATCGAGATGATTGCCACCACCATGGCCCGCTACGACCTGGCACGATTCGGAGCCGAGGTCTTCAGGCCGTCGCCGCGGCAGGCGGATCTGATGATCGTCTCCGGCACGGTGACCAAGAAGATGGCGCCGCAGGTGGTGCGGCTTTACAACCAGATGGCCGAGCCCAAGTATGTGATCGCGATGGGCGCCTGCGCCATCTCCGGAGGGCCGTTCAAGCAGGGGTACAACGTGCTCAAGGGGATTGATCGCTATATTCCCGTTGATGTGCATATTCCCGGTTGCCCGCCGCGGCCGGAGGCACTGATCCAGGCTTTCATGACACTCCAAAAGAAGATCGACGGCCAGCATCTGACCGGGGAGGGCCGTCCGCGGCATCTCGACGCCGCCGCGCAAGGCGAGTTTCCCGTACCCGTGCAAGCAGAGCACGACCTGGAGCCGGCGTCGAATCCAGGCGTTTGGACCGTGCCGGTGGTGATTCGCTGATGAAGACGGTCGATGAGATCAAGGCGGCTATCGAAGCGGCAGTGCCGGGCGCGGGGGTGGAGATCGTCTTAAATCCAAGCGTCAGCGGCCAGCATTCGCTGCGTCTCGCGCCGAGCCATGCCGTCGAGGTAGCGAAGTTTCTGCGCGATGAACTGTCTTTCGATTTTCTGTCGAACGTGACCGGCGTGGACTGGCCGGACAAGGCAGTCACCGAAAAAGTGAAAGTGACTCGCACAGTCACAAAGACCGTGGACGGTGTTGAACAGCCAGCGGAAGAGACAGTCGAAGAGACGCGCACGCGCGTGACGCCGGGCTGTCTTGAGTCGGTGTATCACCTGTTTTCAGTCGCGTTGAAGCAAGGCCCGTTGACGCTGAGGATGCGCACGGTAAACCGCGTGGACCAGGTCGAACTGCCATCTCTGACTCCGATTTGGCGCTCGGCCGAGTTCCAGGAGCGCGAGATCTTCGATCTTTTCGGCATTGTGTTTACCGGCCATCCGGATTTGCGGCGGCTGCTGATGTGGCCTGAATTCAAAGATCACCCCATGCGCCGGGATTACGTGGAGCCGGACGATTTTGAATACGAGCCGACCGCGCACGACGATGTGCTCAAGCGGGCGCTGGCGCAAAGAAGCAGGGAACAGGGATCAGGGAACAGGGATCAGCTTGCAAAGGCGGGGCAATGAGCTCATCTGCAACGGACATCTCGGTCAGCCAGACAAAGCCGGACGGCTGGAACCGTCCCCCGGTCATTGAGCCGGATGGCGATGCCGAGCTGCTTGAAGTGGCCATGGGGCCGCACCATCCCTCAACCCACGGCGTATTCCGCATGGATGTGGCGCTGGACGGCGAACGCGTGATCCGCCTCAAGCCGGTCTTTGGCTACCTGCACCGCAACCACGAGAAGATTGCCGAGGGCATCGGCTACTTGGGCTCAATGCCTTTCACTGACCGGCTGGATTATATTTGTCCGCTGACCAACAACTGGGCGTATGCGCTGGCTGTGGAGAAGCTGACCGGGCAGGAGGTTCCCGAGCGCGCCGAGTACCTGCGGGTGATCCTTGGTGAGCTCACAAGGGTGCAGAACCACGCCTCCGCGATCGGTTTTTTGATTCAGGAGATGGGCGCAAGCGGAACGCCGCTGATGTACGCCTTCCGCGAGCGCGAGAAGATTCTGGACCTATTCGAGGCTCTCACCGGCGCGCGCATGATGGTCAACTACATGCGCTTCGGCGGCTGCCGCGTGGATGCGACGCCGGCCTGGCTGGATGCGGCGCGCAAGGTCGTGGCCGGGCTGCCCGGGTTCGCCGACGAGATGGACCGGCTGCTGAGTGGCAATGAGATTCTGATGGCGCGCACCCAGGGCGTGGGCATCCTCAGGCCAGAGCTGGCAGTCAACGCCGGTGTCACGGGGCCTATGCTGCGAGCTTCGGGCGTGAACTACGACATTCGCAAAGTGGACAGCTACGGCATTTACAGCCGCTTCAATTTTCGCGTGCCGCTGGGCGAGCACTGGGACGTCTACGATCGCTACATGATCCGGCTGCTGGAGATGCGGGAGTCTATCAAGATTCTGGAACAAGCGCTCAAAGATATTCCGGGTGGGCCGGTGATAGACCCCAAGGCGAAGATTCGCGGCTTTCGTCCCAAGCCCGGCGAAGCCTACGGGCGCATCGAAGCGCCCAAAGGCGAGCTGGGTTTTTTCCTTATCAGCGATGGAGGCCCAAATCCCTACCGCTACCGGATTCGTCCGCCGAGTTTGATCAACCTGACGGTGCTTGAAGATATGGCCGTGGGCGAGAACGTGGCTGATGTCGTGCTGATTTTTGGAAGCGCGGACATTGTGCTGGGAGAAGTAGATCGGTGAAACAGTAAGAAAGTGAAATAGTGAAAAAGTGAAAGAGTGAAAGAGTGAAAGAGCCAAGGGCTAAAAGCTAAAGGCTAAGAGCTAGAAGCTGCATTTAGGAGGCGTACTTGTTAGGCGAAGGCATACTCAAGGGACTGGCGGAGACGGCGAAGAACTTTGCGGGCAGCTTTGTCTCCGCGGAGCGGCTGACTACCGTTCAGTATCCTGAGGAGCGCATCGCTCCCATCGAGGCCACGCGCGACTTTCCCTTCCTTGTCTATGACGGCGCGGACTGGGAGGCCGGGATGCGCTGTGTCGCCTGCCAGATTTGCGAAAAAGAGTGCCCGCCCAAATGCATCTATATCGTCAAGAGCGCGGACAAGAAGCCAGACGCTCTGGGCAAGCCGCAGTTCTACCCCGCAAAGTTCGACATCGATATCTCCGTCTGCATGAGCTGCCAGATATGCGTCGAGGTCTGCCCCTTTGAAGCCATCAAGATGGATACAGAGTTTGAGCTGAGCACGACAGATCGCTTTGGCGGGCTGCTCTTCGATCGCGAGAAACTGGCAAAGTCCAACGAGCACTATCACAAGATTCATCCCACCGAGGCAGCGCAAGTGGATGCGCGCCTGACCGCCGAAAAGACCAAATCCGACGCCAAAGCCAAGGCCGCTTCCGATGCCGCTGCGGCCAAAGCTGCCACGACCGAGCCTGCCGCCAAGCCAAAAGAAGGGGGAGCCTAGCCGATGTTTGAGACGCTGGATCAGATCTTCGTTCTCCTCAGGCACTGGCTGGTGGGGTTCTTGCCTGCCGCGTGGCAGCCCGCTGTCAGCGTGGTGCTGAGCGTGGCTGTCATCGTCGGCCTGTTTCCGGCGCTGTTTGCGCTCACGGTCTTGCTGGAGCGCAAGGGGCTGGGCCGCATTCAGAATCGCATTGGCCCCAACCGTGTGGGTCCGTTCGGAATTCTCCAACCGATCGCCGACGGCATCAAGTCGCTGACCAAAGAAGACATCGTTCCCACCAGCGCGGATGGGGTGGTGCATTTTCTGGCGCCGGTGCTGCTGGTGGTCGCCGTCTTCATGGGCTTTGCGGTACTTCCCATGGGGCGCAACATGACGCTGGTCAACATGGACGCCAGCTTGCTGTTTTACTTTGCCATCGGCGCATCCACGGAGTTGTCGGTGTTCATGGCCGGCTGGTCGAGCCGCAACAAGTATTCGCTGCTGGGGGCCATGCGCGCTGTGGCGCAGATGATCAGCTACGAGGTGCCGCTGCTCATGTCGAGCGTGGCCGTGGTCATGATCTCCGGGTCGCTTTCGCTCAACAAGATTGTGGAGGCGCAGAACCAGTACACATGGGGCCTGCCGCACTGGTACATCTTTACTCCGTGGGGCTTTGCCGGCTTTGTACTTTACGCCATCGCAACCACTGCAGAGACCAACCGCTCGCCCTTCGATCTGCCAGAAGGCGAGTCGGAGCTGGTAGCCGGCTACTTTACGGAGTATTCAGGCTTCAAGTTCGCGCTCTTTTTTCTCGGCGAGTACCTGGCCATGTTTTCCATATCCGGATTGGGCACAACGCTGTTTCTCGGTGGGTGGTCCGCGCCGTTCTCGTTCCTCGGCTGGGTTCCCTCGTGGATATGGTTCTTTGGCAAGCTGCTTGTCTCCATGTGCGTCTTCATCTGGATTCGCGGAACGCTGCCGCGGCTGCGCCAGGATCAACTGATGAACTTTGCCTGGAAGTTTGTGCTGCCCCTTACCATGCTTAATCTGTTCGACGCCGCGCTATGGCATTTTCTGGGGGATGGATGGGCGCGCTGGGTCGTCTGCTCGGCGATCCTTATCGTAGCTTATGTTCTGTTGGCCCTGGTTGAAATGCGCCGCAAGCACTTCGGGTCGAGGAGTTATCGCTATGCGGAGTGAGCTTTGGGACACCCAGATCCTTGTTTTGAAAGGGCACGGCTTTAGCCGTGCCGTAAATCCCCCAAGATCAACGCGGGCTTTAGCCCCTGAGGTAATGTTTTTATACACTCAAACATTCCAAAAAAAATTGAGCAAGCAACTTTCCACTACCGCTGAAAGGAGCGCCCGCCGATGAGCTTTGTCTTTTACATACTGGCGGCTTTGACCATTGCCGGAGGCCTGGCGGCGGTGCTGCTGAAAAACACCGTGCACTGCGCGCTCTCGCTCACCGTCGCCTTTGCCGGGCTGGCGCTGCTCTACTTGGAGCTTGACGCGCAGTTTGCGGGGTTTGCGCAGATTCTGGTTTACATAGGCGCGGTCGCCATCCTGGTGGTGTTTGCGATTCTGCTGACCAAAGGATCGGAGACTCCAAAGGATGGCGTGTATAGCAAAAACTGGCTGGTGGGGCTGGTGATTGCGGCGGGCGTTTTTGCGGTGCTGGGCTGGGCGGTGCTTCAAAGCGCAGCCGTCCTGCCACATCAAGCCGGGCCTGCGCCGACAGTGACGGTGTTGCAGATTGGCAATGCGCTCATGGGCCGCTACGTGCTACCGCTGGAGATTGTGGCGCTGCTGCTGACCGCCGCGTTGATTGGTGCGGTGATTGTGGCCATGCACGAGAAAGAGGGGGCCAAATGAATCCCCAAATCAATCCATTGACCGGTTATCTTCTGGTGGCTGCATTGTTGTTTGCCATTGGACTAGCCGGCGCGCTCACGCGGCGCAACGCCATTCTTGTGTTGATAGGCATTGAGTTGATGCTGAACGCCGCCAATCTGAACCTGATTGCCTTCTGGCGCTACGGGCCGCATCCCGAGGCGCTGACGGGCATGATGTTTGCCATCTTCTCGATTGCCGTTGCGGCTGCTGAGGCGGCGGTGGGATTGGGGCTTGTGATCTCCATTCATCGCCACGCGCACACAACGGATCTTGACGCCATGAACAGGATGAAGGGATAAGCCGGTGATGATAGAAGGACAGATCGCCGGCTTTGAGTGTATGGTCGATTGCGGCCCGTCGATGATCGCACAGATGTTGTGGTTGATTCCTGCTGTGCCCATCGTGGCTTCGGGCGTGATTGCGCTACTGAAGCAGCCGAAGCGCAAGACCGCTGCCACGCTGGCGATTGGGTCGCTGAGTTTTTCATTACTGCTCTCGCTGATGGCGTTTGCGCATGTCGTGACTGTATGGGCCAACACGATGTCGGTGGAAAGCCATCACTCCGCCAACGCGCTGCGCGAGACCGTCAACTTCACCTGGCTCCAGTTTGGCTCAAGCAACGTAGACCTCGGCTGGGTCCTCGATCCGCTCTCGGCTGTGATGCTGGTGATGGTCACCTTCGTGGGCCTGCTCATCTTCATCTACTCCACCGGCTACATGGCACACGATGAGAACTTCACGCGCTTCTTCTGCTTCCTCTCGCTCTTTGCCGGAGCGATGCTGGGCGTGGTCATCGCCAACAGCGTTCTGCTCATGTTCATGTGCTGGGAACTGGTCGGGCTTACATCTTATTTACTGATCGGTTTCTGGTACCAGAAGCCCTCGGCAGCGGCGGCCGCCAAGAAAGCCTTCCTCACGACGCGCGTCGGCGATGTTTTCTTTCTGCTGGGAATTGTCTGGCTCTTTGGGCAGACGGGTACGCTGCTTTTCTACAAAGGCGGCGCTGGATCGCTTGAGCCTGCAGCGCTCGCGGGATTGTTGAGCCAGCACGCGGGCTTGGGCCTCACTGCGGCCGGCGCGATTGGCCTGCTGATCTTTGCTGGAGCGGCAGGCAAGAGCGGCCAGTTTCCCCTTCACGTTTGGCTACCCGATGCAATGGAAGGCCCGACTCCGGTATCTGCGCTCATCCACGCCGCGACCATGGTGGCCGCCGGCGTTTACCTTATCGCCAGAGTTTATCCGCTCATGCATGCCGGCGCGCTTGCCGGTGGAACCACAACAGCCCTGACCGTGGTCACCTGGGTGGGCGCGTTTACAGCCGTCTTTGCCGCGCTCATCGCCGTCGCGCAAAACGACATCAAGCGCATCCTTGCTTATTCCACCGTCTCCCAACTCGGCTACATGATGGCCGGCCTCGGCATGGGCGGCGTAGCCGTCGGTATGTTCCACCTGATCACGCACGCCTTCTTCAAGGCGCTCTTGTTCCTCGGCGCGGGGTCGGTCATTCACGGCTGCCACGAGGAGCAGGACATCCGCCGCATGGGCGGACTCAGGTCCGCGATGCCGTTGACCTTCGCAACCTACACAATCGGCATGCTGGCGCTCTGCGGCTTTCCGCTCTTCTTCTCCGGCTTTTGGAGCAAGGACGGCATTCTCGAAGCCGCGCAACATTGGTCCGTCGCAAAGACGCCGTTCTACATGCTGGTCTTTGGCGCATTGCTGACTGCCTTCTATATGACTCGCCAAGTTTGCTATGTCTTCCTGGGCACATGGAGAGGCGGCAAACACGCGCACGAAAGCCCCAGTGTGATGACTGTGCCTCTGGCGATTCTGGCCTTCTTTGCCATGGCGCTCGGCTTGATTGGAACCCCCGCATGGCCGTGGTTTCGTGCGTTCCTCGATGGCCGCGCCGCTGGTTTTGATCCGCGTCTCTTGATCGAACCGGGCCTGCTTGCGGCGATGGGCGTCTCCACGCTGGTTGTTTTTACCGGCATTGGCCTTGGCCTGAAGCTCTATGCCGGTCAGGCGCCCGCGCCGGAGCAACCGGATGTTCTTGAGCGGACCGCGCCTTGGCCGTGGGCTTGGCTGCGCGACCGGCTGTATGTGGACGAGCTTTACGGAATGACCGTGATTGCGTTCTATAACTGGTGGGCGCGGGTTGCCGACTGGCTCGACCGCCGGGTTTGGGGCGGAGCGGTGACATCCGTTGCGTGGGCCTTCCGACTGTGGGCGCAACTCAACCGCTTCCTCGACACAAATGTCGTCGATGGCAGCTTCGACAAAGGCTGTGAAGAGTTGGGCGCCAGCGGTGGACTTCTGTCGCGGGTGCAGACAGGGCGTGTGCAAACCTACCTCAGAATCCTGGCCTTTTCCATTGTCGCGTTGGCGGCGATTCTCATCTGGAGCAGCCGGCCATGAATGGATCTCCTATTACGCCCGGATTCCCGATCTTGACCGTGTTGACCGTGCTGCCTCTCGTGGGGGCGGCCATCGCGCTCGTTGCGGGCAAGCACGCGCGCGGCGTGGCTCTGATCACGACCATTGCCAGCCTGGCGCTTGCGCTCGTCGCGTGGACCCAGCTTTCCCCAACCGGAACCATGTCCATGGTGGAGCAGCATCCCTGGGCGCCGTCGCTGGGCATCGAGTATCACCTGGGCGTGGACGGCCTGAGCGCGCTGATGCTGGTGCTTTCAGCCATTGTCACGCTGATGTCTGTGGATGCGGCGATTCGAGTGCATCACCAGCCGGGGCTGTATTTCGCGTTGGTTTTAGTCCTCGAAGCAGGCCTGTTCGGATCATTCACGGCGTTGAATTTCTTCCATTGGTTCTTGTTCTGGGAGCTAAGCCTGATTCCGGCCTTCTTCCTCATCAAGCTGTGGGGCGGTTCGCGGCGTGGCCCGGCGGCGACCCAGTTCTTCGTCTACACCATGGCCGGCTCGGTGGCGTTGCTGGTCGCCTTTCTTGCGCTCTTCGTTGCGACCAGGACCGCCGATGCGCCGGGCAGTATGGACTTCGCCCGCCTCTCGTTTCTCGCCTCGACCGGCGCGCTTGAGAAGATGGTCACGGCAAATCTCGGCCCGGTCATGCTTTGGCTGGCCATCGGTGTCCTGGCCGGGTTTGCCGTCAAGGTGCCGATGATTCCTTTTCACACCTGGCTGCCCGCGGCCTATGCCGAGGCGCCATCGCCTGTAACCATGCTGCTCACCGGCGCTATGTCCAAGATGGGCGTCTACGGCCTGCTGCGGATCGCGATTCCGATCTTCGGGCCGCAGATCGCGCAGATACGCACACCGCTGCTGGTGCTGGCCGTAGCCACGGTGGTGATGGGCGCATGGGCGGCCGCGGCGCAGAAAGATCTGAAGCGCGTCTTTGCCTACTCATCCGTAAACCACCTCGGCTATTGCCTGCTCGGCATCTTCGCGCTGGCGGTTCCGGCTGTGGGTGCGGCGGCGCAGGCCAGCCAGGCCGCGGCGCTCAACGGCGTCATCCTGCAAATGTTCAACCACGGAGTCACGGCCGCGGCGCTTTTCTGGTTTGTAGCCATGCTGCAACAGCGAACCGGCGGTCATCGCGGCATCGACCAATTTGGCGGGCTGCGCAAGCCGGCGCCTGTACTGGCCGGGCTGATGGGCATTGCGCTTTTCTCGTCGCTCGGCCTGCCGGGGCTCAACGGATTTGTGGGCGAGTTCCTCATCTTCCGCGGCGTCTTTTCGCTGGCCTGGGTAGCGGCAACGGTATCAGTTTTGGGCTTGCTGGTGACGGCGGCAGTAATCCTCACCGTCATTCAGAAAGTATTCAACGGACCCGTTCCAGAGCACTGCGCCAACTTTCCCGATCTGCATCACGGCGAGCGGCTGGCAATGGCGCCGGTGATCGGCCTCATGCTCCTCATCGGCATTCTGCCCCAGTTGATTGTGCAGAGCGTGAACCCAACGGTTGTGAACCTCTTGGCTCACTGGAGATTCTTTTAGATGCTGGCGTGGACGATCTATCTCTCGTTTGCCGGAGCGCTGCTCGAAGCAATGCTGCCCAAAAGGCGGAATGCGGCGGCGCGCTGGGTGGCGCTGGTCGTGGCCGTCGCTGGGCTGGTGGTTGCTCTGGCGGGATTCATGGCTGGCATGGGGCCCAATCCAAGTGGGCGAGTGACCATCGTCGACATTCCCTGGGTGCCATCCATGGGCATTCACTACCTGCTTGCGGCAGATGGCATCAGCCGCGTTCTCGTGTTGCTCACCGGTCTGGCCGCCGTCGCCGGAGTGCTCTTCAGTTGGAACATCGAACTGCGCACCAACGAATTCTTCGCCTTCTTTCTTGCGCTCATCGGCGGCGTCTACGGAGTCTTTCTCAGCTTCGACCTGTTTCTTCTCTTCGTGTTCTACGAGATTGCGATCGTACCCAAGTACTTCCTGATCGCCATCTGGGGTTCCACGCGGCGCGAGTACGCAGCCATGAAGCTGGCGCTCTACTCCTTCGCAGGCTCGGCCATGGTGCTCATCGGCCTGCTTGCGGCCTACGCCACTGCGGGCAGCCACTCCACCGGGCTGGTCGCGCTTGGCCATGCCAACCTGCCGGTGAGCTTTCAGATGTGGTGCTTCCCGCTGGTCTTCGTCGGTTTTGCCATCCTGGCCGGCATGTGGCCATTCCACACCTGGGCGCCCACCGGGCACGTAGCCGCGCCCACCGCCGCTTCCATGCTGCTCGCCGGCGTAGTCATGAAGCTCGGCGCATACGGTTGCCTCCGAGTCGGCATCGCGCTCTTCCCGCGCGGCCTCGATCCCTGGGGATTCACGTTCATCGGCATCGGTTCCTGGCGCGACCTCTTTGCGATTCTTGCGATTATCGGCATTGTCTACGGCGCGCTCGTGGCTCTGGTGCAGACCGACTTCAAATTCGTCATCGGCTACTCCAGCGTCAGCCACATGGGCTTTGTGCTGCTCGGCCTCATGACGCTGAACCAAATCGGCGTCACCGGCGCTGTCCTGCAGATGTTCTCGCACGGCATTTTGGCCGGTCTGCTCTTCGCCATTGTCGGCCGCATCGTCTACGAGCGCACCCACACCCGCCAGTTGGCGGAGCTCGAAACCATGCATCTCTCCAAGCGCATGCCCTTTGCCGCCGGAGCCTTTGTAATTGCCGGAATGGCGTCGATGGGGCTGCCGGGCTTCTCAGGCTTCGTGGCAGAGTTGCAGGTGCTGGTGGGCGCGTGGACGGTGAAGCACTGGTGGGTTGCCGCCGCGGGCGTGGGCATCGTAGTGGGCGTGGCTTATACGTGGCGGGCCATGCAGAAGGCATTCTTCAGCGATGCTCTACCCGCCGCGCACGTACTTGAAAAGGAACACGGCCATCCCTTTGCCGCGATTACCTGGCCGGAGGTCACCGGCGTGGTGCTACTGGCTGGGGTGAGTTTGTTTGTCGGCCTGCATCCTACCATTCTGCTCGATCAGATTGAACCGGCCGTGAAGGCGTTGCTCGCGGGAGGTGTGCAATGAACTACGCAGATCTCTTCCGCGTAACGCTGCCGGAGACGGCGCTCGAAGTGGCGGCACTCGTAGTGCTGATCGTCGACCTTGGTTTCCTGCGCAAGGCCGCGCTCAAGGTGCGCGTCGCCGTTGCGGCGTTGCTGGGCGTGGCCGGTTGCGGAGCGGCGTTGTGGGCGCTGCAGTTTCGGGGAGATTCGGATCTGAGCTATAACGGGGATATTGTCTATTCGGCGCTTTTGGGTATCGGCGGCTATGTCCCGGTGGCACAAATAGGAATTCTAGTACTAACGACCCTGACACTTTTGTTGCTCATCGACTCGGATTTCACCAATCATGTCGGCGAGTTTGTGGCTGTGATCCTAATGGCGGCCACAGGCGGATTGCTAATCGCAGCGGCGCGTGACCTCCTGGTCATCTTTGTGGGGCTTGAGTTGCTGAGTCTAGGGCTATATATTTTAACGGCGTTCGCCAAGCGGTCAGGCAAGAGCGCGGAGGCGGCGCTGAAGTATTATCTGTTTGGTGGAATGTCGGCGGCGTTCGTGTTATTCGGATTTAGCTATTTCTACGGGTTGAGCGGGTCAACGAACTTGACCGCGATAAATGAAACAATTTCATCCTCGGGTGCCAGCCCGCTCCTGTACGTGGCGTGGATTCTTGTAGTTGCTGGACTCGGATTCAAGGTGGCGGCTGTGCCATTTCATCTGTGGGCTCCCGACACCTATGAAGGCGCACCGGCTACGGCCGCGGCGTTCATTGCCTCAGTTTCTAAAGTGGCCAGCTTTACGCTGCTCATCACAATCAGTTGGACCTGGTTGAGAGGGAGCCTGCCAATTGAGGGTGAAATGCACGCGATCGAGGCTGTTGGCCAGTCCTATTTCCGGGCATGGTCTGGAGTCGCACCAATTCTGCTCTTGGTCGCGGCTGCATCGATGGTTGTGGGCAACTTAGCGGCTTTGGCGCAAGTGAGTGTGCGACGGCTGTTGGCATACTCCGCGATCGCACACGCTGGATACATACTGCTTGGTCTATTTACTCAAGCCCAGTATTCCGGGAAAGGCAGTGCTGCTACATTCATAGTTGCCACTGGGGTTTCCGCAGTTAGGAGCACGGATGCTGTCCTTTTCTATGTCCTAACCTACGGGCTCACCACCATCGGCGCATTTGGCGTTGTCTCGCTCGTCGAGCGTGCCACCGGCAGCGACCGCCTCGACTCCTTCCTCGGCCTGCACAAGCGCAACCCTGTACTGGCCGCGGTGCTGTTGGTTCTGTTCCTCTCGCTGGCCGGAATTCCCCCGTTAGTCGGCTTCTGGGCCAAGTTCAATCTTTTTGCCGCAGTATTGGGCGTCTCAGCGGGGCCGGTTCCTTTTGCGCTGGTCGCGCTGGCCGTCGCCCTCAGCGCGGTTTCGCTTTACTACTATCTACAAGTGCTCAAACGGGCTTATGTCATGCCCGCCATTGACGAGTCGCCCATCAAAGTACACCCGGTCACAATAATTGTGCTTGTGGGAATTGCAGCAGCGGTGGTACTATTTGGCTGTTTCCCTGCGTTGTTGCAAGGCTGGATTGCAAGTTTCTATCCAGCCGTTTAATCTGCCGAGTGGCTGGCCGAAAAAAGAAGTGTGATCCGGCTCACAGGCAGAGTGATACAATCTGGTTCAAATTCAAATTGCCGCCAAAGCGGCCTTTTGAATCTGCACGTTACAAAATGCGTTGTTGCTGAAATCCAGTTGAGATGGCAAGCACAACCCATCCAGGGTTGAGTAATCCTCTGATTCTTTGATCCATTTTCCTTGGCGATTCCTGAGCAGCTTTTTTTCGAGGTGTACTCATGGTTTGCCCGAAGTGCCAATCTGATTCCCTGTCGATCGTCCCCGCGGAAATTCGCCTCTATCGCAGTACCTCGCGAATCCTTAGCCATCCACCCTTAACGCCTTCCCCCGACATCCGGGTATGCTTGGATTGCGGCTGGTCGGAGTTCTCCATCCCGCGCTCCTGGCTTTCCGCGGGGTGGCTGCGTCCGCCAGGTCCACACGCCGTTCCGAATAAAGCGGAAGCTGCGCCCTCGCACAGAATTGCCCTGGCGTCGTAGAGCGTAATTTTTGCATCCTCTCGGAGGCCAACCGGCACAGCCGGAGGAGGACGTGCGCCTGTGCATTGGGCAGCAACCGCCAAACTCCAGCCGCCGAACGCCAAAAGGCCCCCAACCGAAGCTGGAGGCCTTTGTTTTGGCTTTTGCGCCAAAGGCGCGTCTGCCGCACCGCAGGTGCTAGTACATGCCGTCCATGCCGCCGCCGTGGCCGCCGCCTGCCGGAGCTGCCTTGGGCTCCGGAATTTCGACAACCAGAGCTTCGGTGGTGAGAAGCAGAGCGGCGATCGAGGCCGCGTTCTGGAGCGCCGTGCGGGTCACCTTGGTGGGGTCGATGACGCCGGCCTTGACCAGATCCTCGAAGGTGCCGGTCAGGGCGTTGTAGCCGAAGTGCGGGTCAGTGGACTCAAGAACCTTGGCAACCACTACCGCGCCTTCTTCGCCGGCATTGGCGACGATCTGGCGCAGTGGCTCTTCGAGCGAGCGGCGAACAATCTGCGCGCCGATCTTCTCGTCGCCTTCCAGGGTCTTGATGAGCTCGTCGACGGCCGGAATGGCGCGAACCAGCGCTACGCCGCCGCCGGGGACGATGCCTTCCTCAACCGCCGCGCGGGTGGCGTGCAGAGCATCCTCGACGCGAGCCTTCTTCTCCTTCAGCTCGGTCTCGGTTGCCGCGCCCACCTTGATGATGGCGACGCCTCCGACCAGCTTGGCCAGCCGCTCCTGGAGCTTCTCCTTGTCGTAGTCCGAGGTGGACTTCTCGATTTGCGAACGGATCTCCTTCACGCGGCCTTCGATGTCGCTTCCCTTGCCGGCGCCGTCAACGATGGTGGTGTTGTCCTTGTCGATGGTGATGCGCTTGGCCTTGCCCAGATCCTCGAGCTTCACGCCTTCCAGCTTGATGCCCAGGTCCTCGGTAATGGCCTTACCGCCGGTGAGGACGGCAATATCGCCCAGGATGGCCTTGCGGCGATCACCGAAGCCGGGAGCCTTGACGGCAGCCACGTTCAGTGTGCCGCGCAGCTTGTTCACAACCAGAGTAGCCAGCGCTTCGCCTTCAACGTCTTCCGCGATGATCAGGAGGGGCTTGCCGCCACGGGCAACCTGCTCCAGCAGGGGCAGCAGATCCTTCATGGCGCTGATCTTCTTTTCAAAGATCAGGATGTAAGGATCTTCGAGGACCACTTCAAGACGCTCGGCGTCTGTGACGAAGTAGGGGCTAAGGTAGCCGCGGTCAAACTGCATGCCCTCGACCGTCTCCAGGCCTGTGTGCATGGTCTTGGACTCTTCGATGGTGATGACACCATCCTTGCCCACAACCTTGACCGCCGCAGCGATGATGTCGCCGATCTCCTGGTCGCCGTTGGCGGAGATGGCGCCCACCTGGGCAACCGAACCTTCGTTGACGGGCTTCGACAGCTTGCCGAGAGCTCCGCCCTCCGTCCACACACCTTCCTTGTCGCGAGTGCCGATGATGACTGTTACCGCCTTTTCGATGCCGCGCTTCAGAGCGGTGGGATTTGCGCCGGCGGCCACGGTCTTCACGCCTTCGCGGAAGATGGACTGCGCCAGAACCGTCGCTGTCGTAGTGCCGTCGCCGGCAACGTCGCTGGTCTTGGAAGCGACTTCACGCACCAGTTGTGCGCCGACGTTCTCCATCGGATCTTTCAGGTCGATCTCTTTTGCCACCGTCACGCCGTCCTTGGTGATGGTGGGCGAACCGAACTTCTTCTCGATTACAACGTTGCGGCCCTTGGGGCCGAGCGTCGCCTTGACGGCGTCCGCGAGCGTATTCACGCCGCGCAGGATCGCCTGACGGGATTCTTCACCGTGCAGAATTTGCTTTGCCATGTCTGTAATTCTCCTAATTCAGTTGTCAGCTGACAGCGGTCAGCTAACAGTTGTTGTTATCATTCACCAGCGTTCAGTCGTTAACTGTCGGCTGTGAGCTGTTAGCTATCAGCTACTTCTTGACGATGCCGAGGACTTCTTCTTCGCGCATGATGAGGAACTCTTCGCCGTCGATCTTGATCTCGGTGCCGGAGTACTTGCCGAAGAGAACCTTGTCGCCCGCCTTCACATCGAGGGGGAAGACCTTGCCTTCGTCGTTGGACTTGCCTTTGCCGACGGAGATGACTTCGCCTTCCTGGGGCTTTTCCTTGGCGCTGTCGGGGATGATGATTCCACCACGGATGGTTTCGCCCTCTTCCAGACGGCGGACGAGGATGCGGTCATGGAGCGGTGTGAATGTGGTCGCTACAGATGTTGATGCCATTGCTTCGTTTCTCCTTCACACACTTGCAGGGTTGAGCCCTGCACGCGGGATTTGAGTGGTAGTACAAGAAAAACCTTTGAAGAGCTCTGAATGCGTCCCTATTGCCTGAGGGTTGGAACCGCTTGAGCAGTTCCAGCAGCAGTATGCTAGCACTCTCGCCTTTCAATTGCTAACGATAGGCAAGTTGGCTGTATCTTGTCAAGGGGTGCGAGGGATATATGAGCCGAATACACTCACATAGTATGACAATTCGGATAAATTATAGGCAAAACCTATTCAATTCATCTGGATAGAGCGTCATTTGATAGTCTAAGACGCAGGAAGCCGGCGTGATCGAAATCCAGTTAGCTGGCTTCATCTGGCAGGTGAGCGCATGGCACAGTCAGGAAATTCGACCCAAAACCGCAGAGATTTCCTGGCAATTGCCGCCAAGGCAACTGGAGCGGCGCTGTTCGGCGGCTCCATGCAAACTATGGCTCAGATTGCGGTAATTCCCACTGCCGATGCGCCCCCGAACAAGGCAGCCTGGAAGCGCACCTGGGATGCGGCTCTGACTGTCCTCGCGGGCAATATCCGAACTGTGCCGAACTATTCGCACCCTCTTCTATTCGAAGGCAGTACCTATCAGGGCATTTGGCAGGAGTGCGGGCCGCATGAAGGACTGGTCTACGCCACTCTGGCCAAATTTGTTCCTGCCGGCCAGGGAAGCATCACGCCGTTACAGGCTGCCCGCAACAACCACATGGCTTTCTTTGACTTGCAGCGGCCTGACGGGCAGCTCCCAGCAAGTGTCAAGATCAGCGACACAGGCTTCGGCCAGATTCAGATGGTAGTTCCGATCGCGGCTACAGCCTGGGAACTGGCGCAACTAACCGGCGACGAGCAGTTTCTGGCCACGACATACAGTGCGTGCAGCCGCTGGGACGCATGGTTGCGTCAGTACCGCGACACGCGCAAGACTGGCTTGGTTGAGGGCTTTTGCACCTACGATACAGGGCACGACAACAGTCCGCGCTGGAGCGGCATCCCCAATCGCTGTCCAGATGCCGACGCGCGCAAATCGCCACCGATTGCTACCATGCCACGGCTTTGCCCGGATCTTTCCGCTACGGTTTATGGCGGCAGGGTTGCTCTGGCAGCGATGGCCAAAGCGCTGGGAAAGGCAGCCGACGCGGCCCGCTGGCAAAGCGACGCCGAGACTCTGCGCCAGTTGATTCTCGACAAGCTTTATAGCCCAGAAGATGCGGCCTTCTACGACCTGGACGCGCAGGGCAACTTCGTCCGGGTGCGCTCAGACGTGATCAGCCGGGTACTGGGCGAGCACGTTCTCGATCTCGCCCAGGCGCGCGACCGCGCGATCTTTGAAGCTGTCTGGTCTCGGCAGCTTCACAATCCCAAGGCGTTCTGGGCGCCGTTTCCGCTTTCTAGCATCGCCATGGACGACCCAACTTTTGTTCGCCCCATCCCTCGCAACTCCTGGGGTGGAGCATCGCAAGCGCTCACCGCTTTGCGCGCGCCCCGCTGGATGACGCATTATGGCAAGAAGGTGGAACTCGAATACCTGATGCGGCAATGGTGCGCCGCCATCGCGCGCCACACCGAGTTTCGCCAGCAGATGGATCCGCTGACCGGCGAATTCACGCAGCCGGACCCAGGCGGTTACTCGCCGGCGGCATTGGTCTTTCTATCGTTCGCAAGCGCTCTTGGACAAACTTTCTAGCGGCGATGGAAACCATTTACAATGGTTCCCATGCAATGCCGTTCTATCTTCCGTCTCAGTCTCTTCGTGGCCGCATCTAGCCTGCTCCTGACAATGCTTGCCGCCAGCGCCCAGGACTCGCCCAAGCGCGGACGCAAGTACAAATCTCCGCCGCCGACAGCGCGCATCGAGGTCACCATCCTGCGCGATGTGAACGGTAAGCCCATTGAGAACGCGGCCGTCGTTTTTCACCCCATGCAGGGCGAGAAGGACAAGGGCAACATGGAGCTGAAGACCAACGAGGACGGCAAGACCATCATCGATGTGCTGCCTATCGGCGATACCGTTCGGTTGCAGGTGATCGCCAAGGGCTTTCAGACCTACGGCGAAGACTACAAAATCGATAAGGCCGCGATGGCAATCGAGATTCGGATGAAGCGGCCGGGCGAGCAGTACTCGATCTATAAGAACCACGATGGATCGCAGGCTGGCGGCACGAGCTCCGACACGGACAAGACGGCGCCTCCCGCCGCGGATGCAACCCCGGCTCGGCCTGACGATAAACCGGCTGACTCCGCCAAACCGCAGGACTCCGAGCCGCCTACCCAGCCTCCGTCGAAATAAAGTCTGCCTGCGCTTGTGGGGAAGACAAAGCGATGCCCGGCCAACCCCTTCACGGAAAATCCGCACTGGTCACTGGCGGCGCTCGCCGCATCGGCCGTGGGATAGCCTTGTCGCTGGCTCATGCCGGAGCGGACGTAGCCATTACTTACCGCACATCCGGCAGTGAAGCCGAGCAAACTGTGCAAGCAATCGAGGACTTGGGTTGCCGCGCTCTGGCAATTGAATGCGATGTGCGATCGGAAGCTTCAGTAGGTAAGGTAATTGCAGCCGCAATTGCCGGCTTTGGCCATCTAGACGTGGTCGTCAACAATGCCGCTGTTTTTGCATCCGCTCCGCTGGAGCGCATCACTCTGGACGAATGGGACGCGGTCTTCGAGACCAATGCGCGGGGATCTTTCCTTGTGGCTCGGGAGGCGGTTCCACACCTGCGCACCGTTCATGGCAGGATCGTGAATATTGGCTCGCTGGGGGGCATTCACGCATGGGCAGACCACGGCCACTACTGCGCATCCAAGGCTGCGCTGCACATGCTTACTCAGGCCATGGCCAAGGCCTTTGCGCCCGAGGTGAGTGTCAACTGTGTTGCGCCGGGGTGGATCGACATAAAGAACGAGTTGGATGAAGGCTCTCCCGACGCGGCCGCCTGCTTTGCCGCCAAGACGCCGATGCGACGAAACGGTACGGCGGACGACATAGCCCAGGCAGTGTTGTTCTTTGCTACAGGGCCAGCCTTTGTTACCGGCCAGATTCTCGCTGTGGATGGTGGATTGGGGCTGTAGCAAGGGGGTCTCTCGTGTTGTGAGGCAGGGGCAAGAAAAGGGTTAATTTGGTTCTTCAATCTTGATCGGCGAGAAGATGATCAAGGCAGGAAGCGTCAAGTTCTTTACGCTTGCTCGGGTCAAACACCACTTGGTTTATTGCAATTTGTCCAATGCAAGCCATTGGCGTATTGCTGAGGAACTCAGGTGTGCATACCGGCTGCGAGTCATCGGTCAACTCGGGCACGACATAAACCGAGTACTCGTCGGGGTATTCTTCAAGGTCGTCATCGAATCTGCTCTGCAACACAAACCCCTTTCCCTTGTAACGAAGCGAAATGCATCGTGGCACATCGTCGAACCAGCCCCATTTAAACGGTGTCATTTCGGCCATTAAGTTTGTCCTTCCCATCTGCGTCCGGAGACACAAATTGGCTGCGGGGGTTGAAGTCTACCGCGTGAAGAGCCGATCCCAAAAACCGCCTGCGCCTGTCTCGGGAACGTCCTTGTCCTTCGGCGGCTTTCGGCTGGCGGTATAGCGCTTAGGATCGATTTTCAGCGGCACATTGTCCCACAGACCCCAGGGTTCGGGCTGTTCGGGCCACTTGGCGCCGTCCACCGCGACCTGCGGATTGGTTACGCACAGCCGCCTGGCGGTCTCCTCGCCGCAGCGCCTGGTTACGTAGTCATATCCCTTTTTCAGGTGGGGCGGCCGCCAGTCGGTGTTGTGTGCGTCAGTGGCCAAAAAGTGAATCCAGTTGCGGTCAAGCAATTCGTTGCCAATGGCTTGTGCCATTGGTCCGAAACGCCCGTACAAAGAGCTGGCTGTTACCTGGACCAGACAACCCTTGCGCATCCACTCGGCCAGCATCTCGGGCTGGCGCTGCAGTGCCGTGTAACGCTCCGGGTGAGTCACAATCAGGGTATAACCGGCAGATTGGAGCCTGAACATGGCATCTATCATCTGCGGCGGAATCGTCATGTTGGGGAACTCGATCAGCAGATACCCTTTGCCGTCAATCGAGTAGCGCAATGGATTGGAAACAGTCTCGAGGATGTTTTCCGCGCTCATGTGGAAGTCGCATCCCAGGCTCAGCTCGATCACACCACCCAGCAGCCCGCGCAACTCGGCCAACCGCTCGTGGATAATCTCATCCCGATAGGGGAAGTTGTCGCTGGCATGGGGGGTGCAAACGATGCGCGTGACGCCCTCGGCAGCAGCTTCGCGGGCCATGGCCAGAGACATCTCCAGATCGGCAGCCCCGTCGTCAACCCCGTAGATCAGGTGATGGTGAATATCGATCATTGAGAGTGTGTCTCCAACTCCGGCGGCAAGGGCCTTAACGCGCAGCCAGGGCTTGAACCATGGAGGCAAAAACCTTCCAGCCATCCGCCGATCCCAGCAGCCTTTCGCTCGACCGGTCGGGATGCGGCATCATTCCTAAGACGTTCCTTTTCTCGTTCAGGATGCCTGCGATGTTGCTGAGCGAGCCATTCGGGTTGGCTTCCTGCGTAATTTCGCCGCCCGGAGTGCAATAGCGGAAGGCGATCCGATCCTCGGCTTCCAAGCGGCGCAACTCCTCCGGCTCGCAAAAGTAGTTGCCTTCCATGTGCCCGATAGGCATTTGCAGCACGTCGCCCTTGGCCATTGCATTTGTGAATGGACTATCGGCTGTTTCCACGCGAAGATGAACCTGCTTGCAGATGTATTTCAGCCCCGCATTGCGCATCAGCGCGCCGGGCAGCAAGCCGGCCTCGGTCAGAATCTGAAAGCCGTTGCAGATGCCCGCGACCAGGCCGCCGCCATCGGCAAACCGCTTCACCGCCTGCATCACGGGAGAAAAACGCGCTATGGCGCCGGTGCGCAGGTAATCGCCGTAGGCAAAACCGCCCGGAACCAGAACCGCGTCCACACCCTGCAAATCCTCGGAATCGTGCCAGAGAAAGGTGACCGGCTGGTGGGCCACTTCGGCAATCACATGAAACGTATCGTGATCGCAGTTGGAACCAGGAAAGACCAGAACCCCGAATTTCATGCTTCTAGGGTATCAGTTTC
>Ga0182016_10000629_pt1 | contig 43677 bp, 37 predicted proteins | sample 712S2MmetaG_FD_120491 | JGI IMG/M metagenome (GOLD analysis project Ga0182016, IMG submission 120491) | Permafrost microbial communities from Stordalen Mire, Sweden - 712S2M metaG | ecosystem: Environmental > Terrestrial > Soil > Wetlands > Permafrost | place: Sweden: Stordalen | collected...
CTTTCTCACGGATGCTCTCGCCCTGCTCCGTTGGGCCGTCTCGGAGCGGAAGCGCGGCCATCACATCATCAGTGAGAGTTCGACAGGGGAACGCAAAATCCTGCTCTTTCCTCGTCTGGAGCGCGTTGCCCCGGAGGTGACCCTGCCGCACGTCGATATTCGCTGGACGGACAAGGAACTGGAGAGTCTCGCAGAACTTGCCTCCGGGCAGCCTGCCGATCCCACCAACGCCCTCATTCGGGCCATGAGGCAATAGCGTGGCAGTCACGATCCGTCGTCTCGAAGAATCCGATGAGGTAGAAGGTTTTGATTGCGGAGACGAGCCGCTCAACAATTATTTGAAGCGTCATGCGTGGACGAATCAGCAGAAGGTCTCCATCGGCGTAACGTATGTCGCGGTAGACGAATTTGCGCCCCGCACCGTGCTGGGCTATTTCACGTTGGCCACTTCCAGTGTGCCCCGCGATCAGTTTCCCCAGAAGTATGTGCGTGGCTTGCCTCCCTACGACCTGCCGTTAATCTTGCTGGCGCGCTTGGCCGTGGACAAGCGTTTTAGTGGCAGGGGGTTGGGCCACGCAATGATAGCGGAGGCGCTCAAAATCACCCTGCGCGTGGCCGACGAAGTTGGCTGCCGGTGCATCATCACCGATGCTTATCCCGATAAGGCAGGATGGTACGCGCGTTACGGCTTCCTTCCGCTGGAAGGCACAGCCGCAACCAGCCCGCAAAAAATGTTTCTCGATGTGCGCACGATTCGGCGCGCATTGTCGTCTGAATCTTCCTCTGCGGAAAGAAAATAGGAGCCATTCTGATGAGTCTCTTCCGGCGTGGTGATGTTTGGTGGTACGAGTTCTGGTTCGCCGGACGGCGCATCCGCGAATCCTCAAAGTCTCCCTCGAAAACCGTTGCCAAAGGGGCCGAGCAGAAGCGCAAACGCGAGCTGGAGGCTGGCTTCAACAACTTCACCGACCAGCGCCACGAGCGCATCCGCACGTTCAGCGACATGGCAGACGAGTTTTTTGATGCATACAAATTGCGGTTGCCCCAGTCTGTGGTTTTTGCCGGGTACGCGATCAATCATTTGAAGCGGCTTGTCGGCGGCAAAATGCTTGTCGATTTCAATGAGACGGCTGTCATTCAGTACCAGAATGCCCGCCTCAATGAAGGTGCCGCACCGAAGAGCGTCAATGAAGAAGTCGGTTTTATGCTGCGCATCCTCGGCGATCCGGGCGACTTGCTCCGCATCCGGCTTCGCAAAAGAAAGATGCTCAAGCTAAAGGTTCGCCAGACGGTCGGAAAGGCCTATACGCCAGCGGAAAAGGACCGTATGCTGGAGGAGGCCCGCAAGGCTCGTTCCCCGCACATCTATCTCGCGTTAACGCTGGCGCTCAACGCCGGGATGCGCGACGCCGAGATCAGGAACTTGACTTGGGAGCAGATCGACTTCACAAAGAAATTCCTCGCGGTCGGACGCAGCAAAACAGAAGCTGGCGAAGGCCGTACCATCCCTTTGAACTCCTCCCTCTTCGAGGTTCTTTCCGAATATACCGTTTGGTACAGGGAGAAGTTTGGAGAGCCCCGCGTCGAGTGGTATGTCTTTCCCTTCGGAAAGCCGAGTCCGAGTGATCCCACGCGCCCCGTTACCACGCTCAAGACGGCATGGAACAATGTGCGCACGAACGCCCAGGTGAAAGGCCGCTGGCACGACAACCGGCACACGCTCATTACCGACCTTGCGGAAAGCGGCGCTGGCGATCAGACCATCATGGACATCGCCGGACACGTTTCCAAACAGATGCTCAAACACTACAGCCACATCCGCATGGAAGCGAAGCGCCGTGCCCTGGAGTCCATTGTCACGGCGCGACCGGCCACGGTCGAATCAGGCGAAACAGGGCAGGCCGAGGGGTACCCACAAAAGTCCCCACATGGGTTGCAAAACGGGAGCAGACAGGCAGGCAAGAAGCGGACAGCGGCAAAGAACGAAAACATTCCCGCAGCCAACAATGCGGAGAATCTTTACTCAGAATCGCCCACAAATACGCAGCATTTTGATGTGGGGTACCCACAAAAGTCCCCCCAGTCGGGCATTTCTGAGGGTCATCGGGGAGTGGTGAAGACTCGTAAGTCTAAGATTCTAATTGGCTCCTCAGGTAGGACTCGAACCTACAACCCTTCGGTTAACAGCCGAATGCTCTGCCATTGAGCTACTGAGGAGTGTTGTCCATCGAATTATCCACTACCAAGGTAGCAGAGAGTGCGCAACGAGTCAAAAAATGCCCAGGAAAGGACACCCTTGAAGTGCGGTAAGGCTGTTTGAAATGGCCCCCTGGGGCTTAAGCCGACGTGAATATGCTGGGTCTATGTACGGGCTGAAGCCCGTGCCCTTCCAGCTGAAGCCCATAGCTTTCAAGCTGCACCGTTTCGAACAAACGCGGAGAACTATTCGCGCCGATAAAATGAGCTGAGCCAACAAGGAGGCCCAATGTCGCGGATTTCCCGGCTTGACCGCAGCAAGGTGACCCCGGCAATTGCCGCGCTTTACGACAAGGTCCTTGCCCAGCGCGGCAACGTACCCAACATGTTTCGGGTGATGGCGCACAGGCCCGAAATTTTCGCCACCATGCAGGCGCACTTTGGCGCGGTGCTCAATACCAGAACGGTCTCTACCAAGCTGAAGGAGCTGCTCATCGTCCGAACCAGTAGGACACCTCGCCTGAGACAATGATATGAATCGCTAATTAGCCCTCACCTTTCAAGAAGGAGCTCTCTTTCCGCATGAAATTGAATCTGCCCGCCGGTCCATTCCGGGCCTATCTCTTCGACTGCGACGGCACCATTGTAGATTCGATGCCGCTGCACTATATCGCCTGGAAGACGGCCTTCGCAGAGTGGAATTGCCCTTTTCCCGAGGATCTTTTTTATGCATGGGGCGGCAAACCCACGCGGGAGATTATCGCCACGCTGAATGAGATGCACGGGCTTGCCATGCCTGTCGAGGCCCTCGCTGAGCACAAGGAAGAGCTTTACTTCAAGATGCTTCCACAGCTCAAGGCGATCCCGGAGGTTTTGGAGATCATCGAGGCCGAGCATGGCCGGATTCCCTTCGCCGTGGTTTCCGGCGGCACGCGCATCTCGGTCACCAAGGCTCTCAGCGCGCTGCATCTGATGGACAAATTCGAGACCATCGTCGGTTCCGAGGATTACGTCAACAGCAAGCCTGCCCCGGATGCATTTCTGATGGCTGCCGAGCGTCTCGGCGTGGCTCCCAAGGACTGCCTGGCCTTTGAAGACACCGATATGGGCATTGCCGCGGCAACCGCCGCGGGAATGGCTACCGTCAAGATTGCCTCGCCGCAGGAGCGGGCCGAACGCGAAAGAGCAAGCGCTGGAACTGCAACGAGCAGCGGAACGTAGCACATCATGGGAGAGAACAAGAATGGCCGGGGATCGTACGACGACCATGCACAGAGAGCACCCTTCTGAGCCGTTCGGTGGAGAGCGCCGAACAGAATGGGCGATTCTGTTTGGCATTGCGGCATCCATCGCGGTGCTTCACATGGCCACCAATGGCCGCTACGGCTTTCATCGCGACGAACTCCAGTTCCTGAGCGATGCGCGGCATCTCGATTGGGGATTTGTTGCTTATCCGCCGATGACTCCTTTTCTGGAGCGCATCGGCCTTGCAATGTTTGGTCTCTCGATGGTGGGGTTGCGCCTCTTCTCGGTAATCGCGCAAGCAGCGACCATTGTTGTTACTGGGCTGATGGCGCGGGAATTGGGCGGAGCTCGCCTGGCCCAGGGCACGGCAGCATTGGCGGTTGCGCTTTCGCCGCTGCCGATGTTTGAAGGCACGGAGTTTCAATACTCATCCTTCGATTATTTGTGGTGGGTGCTGATCGCCTACTTTACCATCCGACTGCTCAAGACGGAGAACCTGCGTTGGTGGCTGGCAATTGGCGCAGCAGTTGGCCTGGGATTGCTGACAAAGTACTCGATTGTCTTTTACATCGCTGGCATTCTTGGCGGTGTTATGCTGTCGCGCTCGCGACGGTTCTTTCTGAGCGGATGCTTCTGGGGCGGTATTGTCCTGGCGCTGCTGATTTTTCTGCCCAACCTGTTTTGGCTGGCCCACCACGATTTCATCTCTTACCATTTTCTTCAGCACATTCACGCTCGGGACGTTGGCGAAGGACGCGCGGACGGTTTTCTCAAGGGACAATTTCTCCTCTGTGTCAACCTTTTTGCCGCGCCGCTCTGGCTCGCCGGCCTAGTTGCATTCCTGCGTGATCGCCGCTACCGGATGCTGGCATGGATGTACCTGATCCCGTTGGCGCTCTTCTTCTTCGCCAAGGGGCGGGACTACTATATGGCCGGGGCTTATCCCATGATGCTGGCAATGGGAGCTGCCGCAGGCGAGCGCTGGGTGGCCCGTCTGCCGAAGCTGGGCCGGCTCGCCGTTGAAGCGGTTTTCTTTGCAGGCTTAACGGCTATCGGCGCTTATGCTTGCGCGATTCTAGTGCCGCTCGCGCCCAGCGGCCCGCTTCGGGATTTCGCGCTCAGAAAAAACGGCGACCTGCGCGAGGAGATCGGCTGGCCGGAGTTAGTCGCAACTGTCGCCGGCATCCGCGATTCTCTGCCCCCAGACCAGCAAGCTCATCTCGGCATTACTGTGGGGAACTACGGCGAAGCTGGCGCCATCGAAATGTTTGGCCCGGCCTATCATTTGCCGCCGCCCATCAGCACCACTAACTCGGCCTGGTTGCGTGGCTACCCTACTCCGCCACCCACCACGCTCATTGTGGTCGGCATCACCCGGCAGGAAGCGGAGACGATCTTTACCGGATGCCGCCTCGCCGGTCACAACGGGAATTCCGAAGGGGTGCAGAACGAAGAGAGCATGTACCACCCCGACATCTTCGTCTGCGGCCCTCCGCGCTTGCCCTGGCCGCAGCTTTGGAGCGAGCACCAGTCGTTCGGTTGACGAGCCGTCTCACGCGTTCCCTTATTCACTACTTCACTACTTCACCACTTCAGTACAGCAGTACAGCCACGCGGTAAGCCGTAAACGCGCCTTGGAGGTCCTTAGCAGGGCAACTGCCCACGGCGGCCTCGCGATACCGCCCCGAGGCGATCCGGTCGTTCAACTCGCGCGGCAGGCGGTTCAGATCGGCACCGACCCAAAGCATGAGAAACCCCGGCTTTTCGCCATCTATGGCGTTCCCATCATCCGCACAGATGGCTCGGGCATCGGCGGTATCAACCCGCACAGTAACTCCGCTTTCGCGTAGCAATTTGGCAATCGAAGCCTCGACCTGCGCCTGTGTCAGCACCGGCACGGCGCGCTCGTAGTCAGCCACCGCATAGAGTCCGCTGCGGCCGGCCACAACCGCTACTCCTACGCGGTCGACGGCTGGGTTCAGCAAGTTGCTGCGGTGACCGGCAGAATGCATCCAGGCGCTGTGAATCGAGGCGGGCGTGGGGGCGATCGCTACGTTTTCCTCGATCAGGCTGAAATGCGCGCCAGCCTGCCGCGCCCGTTCCGAAACATCCGGCTCGCCTCCATAGCGATGCGAAATCGACCCCACGGCGGCCATGCGCAGGCAGTGCTGGCGGGCGGCCACAGCCAACGCCGGGTCCCACTTGAGCGGCGCGGCTCCAGCTGCGGTGCGCGCCTGGTTAGCCAGCGCCACAATCTGCCAGGCTTCCGACTGAATGGCATAGGAGGTTCCCGCCCGCGTGGCCGGGTACTGCTGCGCGTGCGCCAAAATCACGGACGCTGGCAATGCCATCAACCCAGCCAAACATTGCCGCAAGATACTCATAGCCCATTCAACCCCAACGCGCCGCCTGAGTCGCGGTATTCTTGCAGTGCCGATGGATTTTCAAGTTACCACCGTGTTGGGCCGCGCAGGCAGCCGCATCCGCCGCCAGCCGCTGGCTGCCGCGGGCATCCTGCTGCTCGCCGGTTTTGTGGCGGGCGGGCTGTCCGCGCCGTGGCTTGCGCCGCACAATCCGGCCGCCATCGACCTGCTGCACCGGCTGCAAGGCCCCTCCGCCGCTCACTGGGCCGGAACCGACGAGTTAGGCCGCGACACGCTCTCGCGCCTGCTGTGGGGAGCGCGGCTTTCCTTGGCCGTCTCGGTCAGCGTGGTGTCAGTTTCCCTGGCATTGGGGCTGGCCATTGGCGGCCTCGCCGGCTATCTGGGCGGGTGGGTCGATACGGCGCTCACCACTTTTGCCATGAATACGTTTCTGGCGCTGCCGGGCATTCTGCTGGCCATCGCCTTTGCGGCATTTCTAGGGCCGGGATTCCTCAACCTGGTGCTGGCGCTGGCCATTGGCGGCTGGGCCGGCTATGCGCGGCTGGTGAGGGCGCAGGTGATGGCCGTGCGCGACCGCGAATATGTGGATGCGGCCCGCGCCCTGGGCGCAAGCGGGATGCGCATCTTCTTCCGCCACATCCTACCGAATATCGTCCAGCCCATTCTGGTGCAGGCGGCCATCGGCATGGCCGGAGTGATTCTGGCTGAGGCCACGCTCTCATTCCTGGGCCTCGGCATTCCCGCGCCCGCCCCCAGTTGGGGCTCCATGCTCAACGACGCGCGGTCGCACCTGTTCGACTCGCCCCACATGGTGCTCTTTCCGGCCCTTGCCGTCGCCGGCGCGGTACTTGGCTTCAACTTTCTGGGCGACGCCCTGCGCGACCAGCTCGACCCGCGCACGCGCCTGGAATTGGGACTGTGAATCCATTGCCCCTTTTGACTTGGGAAGCTACACTGCAAGGGAATCAAAATCCAATTGAGCAAGGCGACGTCAATGTTGAAGCTCTATCGAACGACAGACGGTGTGGCGGAGTATTGGGAAGCGTGGGAGGACACTCGCACAAAGGTAATCGTCCACTGGGGAACGCTTGGCGAGAAAGGGGAATCGCGCAGGGCAACCGTGAGGGCTGGCGATAGCTCTTCTAATTTAATCGAAAGAGAAGCGGAGCCGATGCGTAAAGTTGGCTTCAAGCACATAAAGGTAGAGCATATGGCGCAGGTCGTGATTCAGTACAAGATCGACGGAATGGGCTCGAAAAAGGATCTCGACAAAGCCCAGGTGATCGAAGGACTGATGAACGAGTGCCTTGGATGGACTGGACTCGGGCACTGCGACGGACACGATATCGGGAGTGGCACGCTGAACGTCTTTTGTGACGTTGTGGACGGACCCGCATCTGAACAGATCGTAGTTGATTGTCTGAAAGAAAATCGGCAACTCGAAGGGGCCGTCATCGCTCGACGTGAACGAGTTGGCGATGAGACCTATATAGTCTTTTGGCCCAAGGACTTCGTTGGGGAATTCGACCTGATCTGAGGCTCCTTCATGAAGATCGGCGTCATCAGCGATACCCACGGCCTCCTCCGCCCCGAAGTCGCCCCCGCGCTAGCTGGCGTTGAGCGCATCCTCCACCTCGGCGACGTCGGCAAAATCTCCATTCTGCAAGAGCTCGCCAAGATCGCCCCAGTCACCGCGATTCGCGGCAACGTGGACCGCGAAGGCCCGTGCAGCGAGCTGCCTGAGACCGAGGTGGCGCTCATCGCGGACCGCTACGTCTACATGCTGCACGACCTGAACACCCTGCATCTTGACCCGGCAGCGGGAAAATTTGCCGCCGTGCTCTTCGGCCACACGCATGTGCCCAACTTCTACCGGCGTAAAGGCGTGCTCTACTTCAATCCCGGCTCCTGCGGGCCGCGCCGGTTTGAGCTGCCCGTGACGGTAGGTCTGTTGACAGTGAACGAAGATGGGGAGTTCGAAGCGGAAATCTTCCCACTCATCCGAGCTTAGACAGCACGCAATTTCCGGATAGCCGGTGATACAGACAGAATGAATCTAGAACGCACGGTCGTTCCCATAATGCTGCTTCAGGACCCGCATAGGCCTCAACTGATATGTCCTGCCAACGTTGCGTGCTTGGCAGTAAAATGAATGCGATAAAGTTTTGCCATCCTCCAATGAACATAGAGGTTCCGATCGAAATGCACAACATGGCCGAGATTCTAGAAGATCTGGAGCTGCAAGACATATACCGAGTGCATAGGAATGGAATGCCGGAAGATCTTTCACGACAAATGAGGGCTTTGTGCGTTGAGTACATGGAAGCGGCCCTCGACGATCAAAGAGCGATGAGGTCTGCGATCACTCGCAAAGCAGGATGGTTCATCCTTAGTTTTGCAGTCGATATGGCAACGATTGCAATGCAGCGCAAGGACAAAGAGGCACTTACCCTTGGCATTATCGCCCTCCATCTTTCCGATATCCTGAACATCGACTGCCGCGACGCATTTGAGCCGATTGCAAGGCTAGCATTCGCCGCTCAACAGTGCGAACTGGTACCGGACGAGTACACAATGGCCGTCTGCCCAGACTTTCCGCCCAAGTTCTTGGAGTGGTTCAGAAAGCCAGGATCTGTGAAGGTCGGCCCAGGCGCCGACGGCAATCTTGTTTTTCAGATTACCGATGAGGCCAAGGCTCGCAGGGCTCGATGGAACGAGTTTCTCGAAGCCCATCGGAAGAAAAGACGGTCCATGAAGGAATCCCAAAGCAATTAGTTAACTTGAGCACAATCGCACGGGCCACCTGGAGCGAAAGATCTGCTTGGGGATGGAATCGAGTGTTTCGGTTGTATCGTCGCCAACTCCGACCTTACTCCTCCCAGCCCTACACCAGCCGCAGCCGCAACCTATCCCCGCATCCTCGGATTCACCCAGCGGTAAACCACGTCGGTGAACAGGTTGACCAGCACATACGTCAGCCCAATCGACAACAGGCAGCCCTGCACCAGCGCGTAGTCGCGGTTGGAGATGGCGCTGACCGTCAGGCGGCCCAGGCCGGGCCAACTGAAGATAGTCTCCGTCACAATGGCTCCGGCCAGCAGCGCGCCGAACTGCAATCCGACGACGGTGACGATGGGGACCAAAGCGTTGGGCAGGGCGTGGCGGCAGACAACCGCCGTCTCGCTCAGGCCTTTGGCCCTGGCTGTCCGGATGTAGTCCTGGCCCAACTCCTCCAGCATGGCGGTGCGCACCATGCGGGTGAGAATGGCGGCCAGCGAAGCCCCCATGGCGATGGAAGGCAGCACCAGATAACGCCAGTCGATGGAGGGTCCGCCGCCCGGATTCGCGCCGGAGACAGGCAGCCATCCGAGTTGAATGGAAAAGACCAGAATCAGCACAGGCCCCAGCGCCAAGCCGGGAACCGAAAGGCCGAAGAGGCTGACAACCGAGAGCAGTTGGTCGAGCCAGCGGCCGCGCCGCACGGCAGCCAAAATGCCTGCGGGCAGCGCCAGGGCAAGCCCCAGGACCAATGCGGTGAGCGTGAGAGCCAGCGTATAAGGGTAGCGGGCGGCAATCAAGCTGGAGACGGTTGCGTGGAGGCGGATGGAGCTGCCCAGGTCGCCGTGCAGGACGCCAGTCCAGTAGCGCAAATACTGCTGAGGAAGGGGTAGGTCGAGAAAGTATTGGTGGCGCACAGTTGCCGTGTCAGTAGCCGATGCGCCCTCGCCCAGCATCATTTGCACCGGGTCGCCGGGGACAAGGTGTATAAGCAGAAAGACCAGCGAGACCACCAGCCAGACGACTGGAACAGTGAGCGCGAGGCGAGTGAGGATCTGCTTCATGGGCTGGATTCAACGATAAACCAGAGATCAGGGGGCAGGGATCGGAGATCAGAGACTAGGAACCAGGGACTCAAGATCAGGCGCTGCAAGTGGGATGCTGCTCCCAACATGCGGGAACCAAAGGGCGGGGGGCTGCGTATGAAAGGGAAGCAACGGAGCGGCGATGACGTGGCGCAGGTGACGGCGCGGACTGAGCGCCGTCTGAGATCATAGGTCTACTTCGTTTATTAATTTCGCATTGAGAACTGGGGCTGTCAGCACGGTTGAGGAGGTTTCTGAGTGGCAGCATCGCGCAAGAGCAAAAAGTTTTGGATTTGGCTGAGCATTGGGGCATTTGTGATCGTTGTGGTGCTGGGGCTTGGGCTGGTGCATCTGGTCAAAGGCACGACCATCGACCCCAACAAGCTGGCCAAGGTCACGCGCGGCGATGTGGCGCGGTCGGTGGTGGCCACGGGCAAGATTCAGCCGATTACGCAGGTCGAGGTAAAGAGCAAGGCCTCCGGGATTGTGGAAAAGCTTTACGTGGACATCAACAACCAGGTTAAAAAAGGCCAGCAGTTGGCCCAACTCGACCAGCAGGAAATTGTGGCCCAGGTAGCCGCGCAAAAGGCGCAACTGGCCGCGGCCGAGGCAAATGTCTCCACGTATGAGGCCAATATCGAGCAGGACAAGGTGAACGCGGCAGCGCCGGACCTGCCCATGTACAAGGCCACGCTGGACCGCAACCTGGAGATGCAAAAGCAGGGTATCGTGAGCCGCCAGGCGCTGGACGACGCCAACAAGGATTACCTTGCGGCGCTCACCCGCAGGGATGCGGCGCACGCTCAAATAGGCGTGGATACGGCCAAGCTCAAACAGGCACGGGCGCAGGTGCAGCAGAGCCAGGCCAGCCTCAGCCAATTCGAGGAACAACTCGGATATACCACCATCGTTGCGCCGATGGACGGCGTGATCCTTTCCAGAGATGTGGAGATCGGCGACGCGGTCAGCTCGATTCTGGTGCTGGGCTCGACGGCCACGCTGGTCATGACCGAGGGCGACATTGGCGAGGTGTACGTGCAGGGCAAGGTGGACGAGGCCGATATCGCCCACGTCTACATGGGCCAGCCGGCGCGCATTAAAGTGGAAAGCTTCCGCGACCGCACCTTCAACGGCAAAGTGACCAAGATTGCTCCCATGGGCGTGGAAAAGGATAATGTAACCACGTTTGAAGTGCGAGTTTCCATCAACAATCCCGGCGGCGAATTGAAGGCCAACATGACCGCCAATGCCGAAATCCTGCTCGACGAGCACAAGGGTGTGTTGACGGTGCCGGAAAACGCCGTGATGTACGACAACCAGAAGAACGCGTCGGTGGAGATTCCCGACAAGAAGCAGAAGGAAGGCAAGCGCAAGGTGCCGGTGACGGTGGGCCTCTCAAACGGCTCGGCAACCGAGGTTCTGAGCGGCCTGAAAGAAGGCGATCAGGTGGTGTTGCAGCAGTGAGAAAAACAGGGACTAGGGACTTGTTCCCGCACAACGGAGGGATCACGATGAAGCATCTTCTTGCAGCGACAGTAGCGGCATTGGCGTTGGCGGCAGTTCCGGCGTTGGCGTCGGAGGCCACCTTCGAACGCAACCTGACGGTCAACGGCAGAGTCGAGCTTTCGGTGGCGACCGGCGCTGGCAACATCCACCTGACGCGCGGCTCCGGCGGGCGAGTACACATCTTTGGCCGCGTAAAGTCGGGTTGGGGCGGGAGCGATGAGAAGGTGCGGGAGATCGCGGCCAATCCTCCCATCGAGCAGACCGGGAACATCGTCCGCATCGGCGCGCGTCATGAGAATCTGCATAACATCAGCATCGATTATGAGATTGAGGCGCCGGCGGATGCGTACCTCGATGCCGCTTCCGGCTCGGGCGACATTACCGACGATGGCGTTGGCGAGAACGCAAAGCTGGGAACCGGTTCGGGCAACGTTCATGCCACCGGGTTGCATGGCGGCTTTTCGGCGACAACGGGCTCGGGCAACATCTATGCCGAGCAAACAGGTCAGGGCGAAGTAAAGGCCGAGACCGGCTCAGGCAACATCGAACTTCGCAACCTGCAAGGCGGACTGCATGCCCACACCGGCTCGGGCAATATCAAAGTGGGCGGGGCGCCGGCGAACTCCTGGCATCTTGAGGCGGGCTCCGGCAATGTCGAAATCTGGCCCGGCGCAGCGGCATTCACGCTCGATGCCTCTTCTGGCTCCGGCAGCATTCATACCGACCGAGAGATGCTCACGCAGGGATCCGCTGACCACCATCACCTAACGGGCAAGTTCAATGGCGGAGGGCCGACGGTGCGGATTGAGACGGGCTCCGGCGATATTCGAGTTCACTAAGGCGAACGGTTTGCCCGTGCTGCAACCGTGCACTGAATTGCAATTTGGTGGGTTTGCGCGCTCGCGCGCGGGCGCGCCTGCGCTGTGGCGTTTCCGTGGTCCAGGGACCGTCGGCCCGCCATCCGCTTCCGTCCAATCCTGGATTGGCGCTGGTTGTGTATATTTATGAGTACCCTTCAGCAAGAAAGAAACGATCCATGAAGCCGGAAACTCAAAAGCTTACGTTTGCCGAGAAAACGGGCTATGCCTTCGGCGATGCGGCCTCCAATCTGTTTTGGATGACCTTCATCTATTTTCAAAGCAAGTTTTATACCGACGTCTTCTTCTATACTCCCGATGCCAAGCTGGAAGACACATTGTTGAAGAAGCTAGCAGTCCTGCTTCTGCTTACGCGTGTTTTTGACATGGCCTTCGATCTTTTCATGGGTGTCATGGGCGACAGAACCCGGACGCGCTGGGGTAAATTCCGTCCCTACCTGCTTTGGTTCGCGGTTCCCTTCGGCATCATCAGCTTTCTCACCTTTACTACGCCCGGCTTCAGCCCAAATGGAAAGCTGATCTACGCCTACATCACGCTGAGCCTCATGATGATGGTCTATTCGGCTATCAATATCCCGTACTCCGCATTGATGGGCGTGATCTCGCCCGATTCGCAGGAGCGCACCAGCGTCGCATCGTATCGATTTGCCTTTGCTTTTGCGGCAGGCTTGGCGGTGCAGAAATTTACGCTCGACCTTGTGGACTACTTCGGAAAAGTCAAGCCGGAGATGGGCGGCGTATTGCTCGCAGCCGCCAAGGCCCACGGCTATCAACTCACGATGGCCATCTATGCCATTGCCGCAACCGCACTGTTTTTTCTGACCTTCGCGCTCACACGGGAACGTGTGCAGCCAGCTCCGCAGAAGACCTCGCTAAAGCTAGACTTGGTTGATTTGGCCACCAATGTTCCCTGGCTCATTCTCTTTTTTACAGGAACACTCACGGTCTGCTCGGTGGCCATTCGCAGCGGCGCAATCCTCTATTACTTCCAATACTACGTGGGCAATGAAAAACTTGCCGCTTCCTTCATGGTTGCCGGCACACTACTGTCGCTCCTCGGGACAATTGTGATTCAGCATGTCACGAAGTTCGCCGGGAGAAAGGCTACCTACATCGGCCTGGCGGCGCTTGGTTCGGTCTTCCTCATTGTTTCCTACTGGGTCAAGCCCGAGCAGGTGATGCTGATGTTTATCTTCCAGGTGTCGTACAGCGCGGTCACGGGACCAACATCCGCTGTGCTTTGGGCCATGTTCGCCGACTCCGCGGATTATTCGGAATGGCGCACCGGCCGGCGGGCTACCGGGCTGGTCTTCTCGGCCGCGGGCATGTCCAACAAGCTCGGCTGGGCCATCGGCGGGCCAGTGACTGTCTGGTTGCTGGCATCGTTTGGCTACCAGGCCAGTGTCGCGCAAACACCTCATGCCCTGCACGGCATCCTGCTTCTGTTTACCGTGATTCCCGCAGCCGGATTCCTGCTGACTGGCCTCGGTATGATCCTTTATCCGCTCAACGAAGCCAGGATGAAGAAGCTGCAAGGCGAGTTGCAGGCAAGACAGGCCGTGATCTAGGAGGCTCATTCCTGAGCTTCCACGGGGCGGATGACTGCGCCGATCCGCAATGGCGCGGTTAGGGAAGCAAACCGCTCAATGAGCTCTCCCAATACAAGCGATATGGCAATAGGAGGAAATCCAGCCAATGCAATTCGGTCATTTTGACGACGCGAACAAAGAATATGTCATCGATCGTCCCGATACTCCACGGTCGTGGAGCAACTATCTCGGCTCGACGGAATATGGCGCCATCGTAACCAACAATGCGGGAGGATATAGCTTCTATAAGTCGGCGGCAATCGGGCGTTTTACTCGCCTGCGTTTTAACTCGGTGCCCATGGATCAGCCGGGCCGCTACATCTATTTGCATGACCACGACAGCAAAGACTACTGGTCGGCATCGTGGCAGCCGGTGGGCAAGCCGCTCGATCAATATAAGTCGGAGTGCCGCCATGGCAGCGCCTATACGGTTATTTCGTCGGAGTACGGCGGCATAGGTACCGAGACTACTTACTTTGTTCCGTTGGGAAGGACATTCGAGTGCTGGCATGTGAAGATTACCAACCGGAGCGGAAAGCCACGCCAGCTAAGCGCTTTCACCTACGTCGAGTTTGCTGGAAACTGGGATGCCTGGAACGACCTGATCAACCTTCAGTACACACAGCACACCGTGAAGATGGAGGTTGAGGATAACATCATCGACCACGGGACTAACGTCAACGTCCCACCAGTGCCAGATGACTTCGCTGAAAAAGACCAGGGACGCCATACCTTTCTGGCATTGGCGGGCATCGATGTGACTGGCTATGACACAGACCGCACCGCATTCGTCGGGAGTTATCGTGGTTATGGCAATCCAATAGTTGTCGAGCAAGGAGAATGTACAAACTCGCTTGCCGTTGGCGACAACGGTTGCGGCGTGCTTCAGGCCAGGATAACTCTGGAGCCCGGAGAAACAAAAGAGTTCCTGGTTCTGATGGGCATTGGCCGGGGCCGCGATGCGGGCAAAGCCGCGGTCGCGGAATTCAGCAACATGGCAGTTGTGCGCGAGGAACTGGCCAAGCTGAAGAGCTATTGGCACGAGCGCATCGCCGGACTCACGGTGGAAACGCCGGACCCCGAACTGAACAGTATGTTGAATATGTGGGGCCCATTCAATTGCCTGATCACATATGCATGGTCGCGCGCAGTGAGTTTGATCTATGCAGGCGAGCGCGACGGCCTGGGATATCGAGACACGGTGCAGGACATGCTCGGCGTCATGCACACCATCCCCCAGGAAGCCGGCCAACGGCTGGAATTGATGATCACGGGCCAGGTCTCTACTGGTGGCGCCATGCCTGTGGTGCGCCAATTCGATCATCACCCAGGCAGTGAGAGTGCTCCGCGGGAAGAAGACTACCGTTCCGACGATTGCTTGTGGCTCTTCAATGCGATTCCGGCTTATGTGAAAGAGACCGGAGACCTGGCTTTCTATCACAAGATATTGCCGTATGCCGAAAAAGGCGAAGCCACGGTTCTGGGCCACATGAAGCATGCCATCGAATTCAATCTAGAGCGCTCGGGAGCGCACGGACTGCCCTGTGGCTTGTCCGCCGATTGGAACGATTGCATCCGTTTGGGGCAGCAAGGGGAATCGATCTTCGTTGCGTTTCAACTGCGCTACGCCCTGCGAGTCTATCTTGAGATTTGCGAGTTACTAACAGAGAAGGAAGAAGCTAGCTGGGCAGCGCTGGAACTGGCTAGGTTGGACACCCGCCTGGAACAAGATGCGTGGGACGGCGCATGGTACTTGCGCGCCTACCGCGCAGACGGTTTCAAGTACGGCTCGATCGAGTGCGGCGAAGGGAAGATATTTCTGACTCCACAAGCCTGGTCGGTCATCGGCGGACATGCCGATTCCGAGCGGGCCGCGCTTGCGATGCAGTCTGTGCGCGAGCGCCTGGCCACGGAGTTTGGAACGATGATTTGCGACCCGCCTTACCGTGAAACGGACTTCCGCGTCATGAGGGCTGTGCTGTTCAACGAGGGCCTGAAGGAGAACGGCAGCATTTTCACACACACCCAGGCCTGGGCGGTGATGGCGGAGGCGCTGCTCGGCCACGGCGACCTGGCCTACGCTTATTTCCGGGCCTACTTGCCCGCCGCATACAACACGCGCGCGGAGATTCGGCAAATTGAGCCTTACGTCTACTGCCAATTTACACACAGCAAATACAGCCCGCGATTCGGAGCCTCGCGAGTTCCATGGCTGAGCGGGTCCGCGGCGTGGTCGTTCTTCGCAGCCACGCAATCCATTCTTGGGATTCAGCCGGAATACTGCGGTCTCAGAATCGATCCCTGCATTCCCTCCGCCTGGAAAAAGTACAAACTCACGCGTGTTTTCCGCGGAAAGAAGCTGAATATTGAGGTCGAGAACCCAGCCGGAGTGCAAAAGGGCGTGAAAAATCTGGTTCTCAACGGTACGCAGTTGGAGGGGAACTTTATTCCAGTCGAACAGTTGCTGGCGGAGAACCAAGTGAAAGTGTCGATGGGGTAACTCGTCAACCCTTGGATGGCAGCGGCTTTGTTCCGCGAATCTTGCTGCGCTACACTTAGAGATTCGCGGGTCGAGGGCCCGGAGTGGATACAATGGCGACAGTCACCCTAAAAGACATTGCGCAGGCGTTGGGCGTTTCGGTCATGACCGTGTCAAAGGTCATGCGCGATCGCGAGGACGTTGGCGCAGAGACCCGCCAGAGGGTGCTTGCCAAAGCGAAGGAGTTGAATTACAGGCCAAATCTGACGGCGCGCAGTTTGGTAACGGGAGAGAGCCGCCAGGTCGGAGTTATCGTGCCCACGCTTCTTCATCCGTTCTTTGCCGAGGTTCTCGAGGCCCTTTCAACAACGATGAGGCAGGGCGGCTACGCTGTCATGATCTCTTCGTCGATGGAAGATCCAGCGATCGAAGAAGCAGCCATAGAACAACTCCTGGGACATCGGCTCGATGGACTGATTATCGCGTCCTGCAGTACTTCTTCCGCGAAATTCCGGCAACTGGAGAAGCAGGGGACGCCCTTTGTCCTAATTGATCGCTTTTTCCCGGAGTGCCGGACGAATTTTGTCGGGGTCGACGATCGGGCAGTCGGCCGGATTGCCACAGAACATCTGATTGCAATGGGATGCAAGCGGATCGCGCATATTCGGGGATTGGAATTTACCACCGGCGTAGGGCGCTTTGAAGGTTACAGGTCGGCGCTTAGCCGGCATGGAATCAAGTTCGATCCGGAGCTGGTCACCCCCTATATGTCCGCGGATGGATTGGATTGGCAGCAAAGCTTCGATGCAATGCGCAAGCTGCTCGCCGGAAGGCCCTTCGACGGGGTCTTTTGCTATAACGATCCCATTGCCATGTCGGCGATCGACGTTGCGCTCGAAGCGGGCCTGCGAATTCCCAAGGATGTCGCTATCGTAGGATGCGACAACTTGCACTACGGCGCCAGCCGCAGAGTGCAGTTGTCCAGCATCGATCATCACAGCAGTCAAATCGGAGTCCGCGCGGCGAAGATGCTGCTGAAGGTGCTAAAGGACAAGGCACGCAGGACCGTCCGGCGCGTCTTTCTTCAGCCTTCCCTGGTCGTGCGGCAATCCTCGCTGCGCCGCGAAAAAGCGCTGTAAAGTCCGCCAAATAATTTCCATCGCTCGCGGTGCATTCTCGCGGCCCATTCGCCGGCAGGGCCGCTCAAGGGTTTGCCTGGAGGCAGCTATCGCCCTGAAATGAAATCCATTTATATCGTTCGCGTTATCGTTAAACTTTTCTCTTGACATTCGTTGGATCGCGCGCCTAAACTCCGATTTCGAAAATATTTCAGATGTGGAAAAGCCCCTTCTTCTACACATCGTTTGATTTTGGAGGTCCACCAGATGCTGCAAAGGCTGTGCTGTCCCCATCGGTCCGCACGAGTGCGTCTCGTTCTAACCGGGATGCTGGTTCTTCTTACAATTGCTCTTCCAATCGCGTTGCAAGCCCAGACCGCCGGTGAAGGCACCATTACCGGCACAGTGACAGACGGTACTGGGGCGGTGGTCCCCGGCGCCACTGTGACTGCCACAAATGCCGCAACAAATATTTCCACTGAGCGCACGTCAACCTCGGCGGGCCTGTACACCATCGCGCCACTGCCCGTGGGCACCTACACGGTCACGGTAGCGGCCAAGGGATTCAAAACGCTGCAACAGGAGAACCTGGTCGTCGATGCACTGAATCCGCTGGCATACAACCCGGTATTGGCTACCGGCGCAGTGACGGAGACCGTAACCGTAACCACGGCTCCCCCGGTACTGGATACGGAAAGCGCCGTACTGGGCGCGGTGATGGAGAACCAGGACTATTCCAACCTGCCCATCTTGATGTCCACAACGCAGCAACGCGATCCCACTGCGTTTGCCACGCTTGTGCCCGGAGCCCAGGGCGGCTCGCGCACACCTGTAGTTGGCGGTATCGCCAATTATCAGGGTTACCTCTATCTGGATGGCGTGCCTTCGGAAACCATTAACCAGCAGGGCGATAACCGCACAGTTGCGTTGAGCATGAGCCTTGAGGCCGTCGATCAGTTCCAGGTGCTCACCAGCGTGCCTCCAGCTGAGTATATGGGAGCCGGGGCATCGAACTTCACCATGAAGTCGGGCGGCACCAAGTATCACGGCCAGGTTTCCGATTTCGTGCGCAACACGGTTCTGGATGCATGGCAGTTCGCACAGAAGCAACTCAAGGTGCCTAATGCGGCAGGGCAGAGCGTTCCCGCGGGGAAGAATATCGAACATGCGAACGAGCTTTCCGCATCCGTCGGCGGACGTGTTCCCCATACAGGCAGTAAGTTGTTCTTCTTCTTCGCGTATGACAGATACCATTCCCGCCTGAACGACACGCCCGGACTGGTTACTATTCCCACCGCCGCCGAGGAGCAGGGCGACTTTTCCGCGTTTGCAGACACCAACAACGATGCCTTTCTGTTCGATCCGCTCAGTAATTCCTGCACAGGAGGCGTATGCACGCGGCAGGCTTTTAGCTACAACGGCAAGAACAACGTGATCCCTCCCGGAAGAATCTCGGCAATCAACAACAAGATGCAGTCGTTCATGCCGAACTACCCAGGCTCGCCCAATGCAAACCTGGCGCCGAATGTCAATTCGAGCGTGCTTGTTAACAATTATTTGGGTACGCAAATCGGAGGGCGCGATAGCCATCTCTACGACTGGCGGGTTGACTACGACCTGAATCCGAAGAATCGGATTTCGTCCGTTGGAGCGATGGGCCAGTTCGTTTATGCCAACAATTACGGATCTCCATATCTGCCCCCCCCTTATGCTGTCGGCGATTTGGCCACGATTGTTCCCAAGCAGTACAACATCGAGGACGCCTACACCATCTCAGATCATCTGACTAACCAGTTCAAGATCGGTTACACGCGGTTCTACATGCCTATCACGAATGCGACCCAGGGGGTTGCGAATTACGAGATCGGCGCTATGGGCGTTACGAACCTGCCCCTGGGGCAGGCGGGCCAGGAGTTTCCCGGCGTATCGTTTTCAACTTCCAAGGCCACCAGCGTGAACCCGGCGACCTGGACTACGGATAGCAACTCGGCCTCTACCCAGCTCACCATCCCCAACAACTATGCTCTGGTCGACAATTTGCAGTGGCTCAAGGGCAAGCATCAGTTCACCTTTGGCATTACATATCAGTTTGAGGGCTTGAACAACGCCAACCCGGCCACTTTCACCGGCGTACTGCCACTGGCTTTCGATCAATATGCGACGGCTAATTATGCGGCCAATTCTTCAACCATCGATCAGAGCAATACCGGCTACGGGTACGCCAGCTTCCTGCTGGGCGCGGTGGGCGCAACCAGCAATGGCACGACGGGATTGACCTTGCCTCTGCAGAATGTGGCGACAATCTACAGCCGCATCAAGGCTATCGCGCCATTCGCCGAGGATACCTACAAACTCAGCTCCAAGGTGACGGTGGATGTGGGGCTTCGCTGGGACTATCTTCCGCCGTTGCACGAGAAGTTTAACCATTTCACTTTCCTCAACCCTTTCATCACCAATTCGGCAACGGGAACTCCTGGCGCGCTTCAATTCGATGGAAATTATGGTGGGGCAGGCGTAAGCTGCGGCTGCACAACACCTATCCAGACCTATTGGAAGAACTTTGGGCCGCGCGCGGGTATTACCTATTCCGTCAACTCCAAGACAGTGGTCCGCATGGCTTCGGGCGTTGTCTACTCGCAGGGCGGCGGCACTGGCGGCGGGCGCGTGAGCGGCGGTCCGGGCGCTTCCAATGGAGCGGGCCAGGCTCTCGGCTTCAATACCAACGCCGTAGCGCCGGGCGACACACTTTCCGGTGCAAATGCCGGCCCGTCGTTCTGGCTCAACAGCTCAAATTCAGCTCTCTTCGGCGCTGGATATGCTTATCCGGCCGCTCCCACACCCGGCGCTGCCAGCACGATTCTCAGCACGGGCAACTACCTCACCAGCACCGGCGCATTTGTCACACCGTCCTCCATGGGATACGACGATCCTTATGCATCGGGCCGCGCGCCGGAATACACCTTCTGGAATGTTGGTTTTGAACGCTCCATTACCAAGGACATGACTTTACAGGTCAACTATCAGGGCGATGAGGCGCATCACACCTGGGATGGCGGCGCTACCAATGAGCGCGGTTATTGGAACAATCAACTCGATCCCAAGTATATTGCAGCGCTTGGTGCTATCAATGGGGTCAATGGTTCGAAGACGGTTTCGCTTCTAACTGCTCCTGCGACGACAGCGAATGTGGCCACGCTGAATTCGGCTATCGGCGGTTTGCCGAATCCAGCCTTTTTTATCGCAGCGGCGAACGCATTTCCGACCCAGTCAACCGTGACCATTGGCCAAATGCTGACGGCTTTCCCTCAGTACACTAGTCTGCAGGACGGCTGGGGCGGGGGATTCACCGAGAACTTCTCCTACAACGCACTTCAGGTCACCCTGAGCCAGCGCATGGCCCATGGCATCTCCTTCAACATCAACTACACCTACTCCAAGAACATCGGCGACGATGGCACCTTCCGTAGCGGCTATGCTATTCCGGCGGCGGCAATCGATGGGCATGGACAAAACTGGAAAGCCGACAAGATCGAGCGGTCCTGGACGACAATTTCCGTACCCAACATCGTCAATGCCTATAGCGTCTACCAGCTTCCCTTCGGGCGGGGGCACATCGGCAGCAACTCCTGGCTGGTGAGGAATCTGGCCGGCGGATGGCAACTGTCCGAGATTTACACGTACAGCAATGGCGGACCGTTCACTCCCACCTGGAGCGGAGGCTGTGCCAATTCGGCGCCAAACGCAGGCCAATGCATGCCATCCCTCAACCCCAACTACAGCGGCTCTCCGCGTATCAACGGAAGCTACGGAAAAACCGCTAACGGTTTTATTTTCCAACAGGCTAACGCTGCCATCCAGTACGTTGATCCAAAAGCCTTTCAGGAGCCGGCGGATTTGACCACTGCTATTGCCAGCAACGGCACTATTACTACCCACCAGTATTTGATTGGCAATGCGCCCCGCACCCGGTCATACAACATCATGAATCCGGGCAACCAGAACATCAATGCCTCGTTGCGCCGCTCATTCCCCATCTATCACGAGATGTCGTTCGTATTCCAGGCGGATTGCACCAACCTCTGGAACAAGATGGTCTTCGGAAGCCCCAACGCCAGTTGGAGCGACACAAGGAGCCCGGTGGGTGCAATCACGGGCTATTCTACGACGTTCGGAACAAGTGGAGCCCCTGGAACCGCGCCGCGCGACTTCCAGCTATCCGCCCACCTCAACTTCTAAAAGACTGACACTGCGACAAATTCGAGTTGTGCCGCCGGAAATGGCGGCACAACTACGGCGGTTAGTTCCATAAGGTCGTGTTGACCAGTATTCAACAGGACTTCTAACAACCTAACTTCAACCAATGAAAAGGAGGCTGACAATGGACAGGGTTGCGGGAGTTGTGGAAGTTTGGCGCACGGATGACACCAATGAAGTCGTAATCAGCCATCCTGCTTTGAAGCCGGATGCCAAGGGCGAAGGCAAAATTGCGTTCTCGCCGCGAAGCGCACGCCACCTGGCCCACCTGCTCATCGAGTACGCGGCTGATGCCGAGGCTGAGGCCACCGGAATGCCGCTGAATCTGGACATGCCCGGTTACTGAATTGCGCCTGGAAGTTATCGACACGAATTCAGGAAATATGTGACAGAGTTATGGCCCTCGATCAAACCTGGATAGCGGGCGAAAAGGCTTCTGCTTGTGCCGGAATACATGAATTTGCTTGAATCGCAGACGCTATACTTGCGGTGCGCGGCGGTGAAGAAGCTGGCGCCTGAAGAGAGATGCAGGTATCGTTGCTCCTGAGTGACTCTTTGCGCGTTTGGCTGCTATGCTAACCTGACCTCGGAACGGCCTGCCAATTGAGTTCAACCTTCAAGACAGAGGAGCAAGACCATGTCCATCTCCCGGCGCCAATTGCTGATCGGCTCCGCATCGATTCTCGGCTGCGAAGCGATCAATCGCCGCAGCCTCGCGCAATCCGTGGCGGCTTCCGTTGCGCCAGCTGACTTCGGCCCGGCGCCGGCTGCCTCGACTCACGCGGCAAAGACTCTCTACGATGAGATCGGCGCAAATAGCTGGACCGAACTGAACCACCGTCTTCGCACGGTAAACGCAGACATCCAGTCGCACGGGTTGAGGCACATTCCGGGAGTCGAGGGCACTTTCCTCACCGGCTATCCCTACAACGAGTTCTACGACTGGGATCTTTATTTTGAAAACCTCTACCTCTCTTACTTCGGCGTTTCAACTTACTGTTTCACCAACCTCAAAGAGTTTCTCAATCGCGAGCAGGCGGATGGATATGTCAATCGCAGCCTGATCAAGCAGCGCGACCGCCAGCAGTTCAAGCCTTTCCTCGCGCAACTAGCCGTCCTCGGTACCAAGCAGAACCACGATGACTACGAGTGGCTGCGAGGTAACTACTACGACCGCCTTGTCAAGTACCTCGACAAGTGGTTCGCCTATGACTCGGACCACAACGGCCTGCCCGTTTGGAATTCAGCGGATGCCGCGGGCACCGATAATCAGTGGTCCCGTGGCGGCGCTCTCAGCTCATTCGAAATCGAAGGCGTCGATCTGGCTTCGTATCTCATCCGCGAATTGCGCGCCATGTCGGTTATTGCCGCTCGCCTGAACCTCAATGCCGACAGCACGGCCTTCAACCATCATGCCGATCGGGTGGTCAAGCTCATCAACGATACATTCTGGGATGAGCAGCAGGGCATGTACTTCGACCGCAACGAGAAGACAGGCAAGCGCGTCTATGTGAAGTCGGCTACGAATTTCACGGTGTTGTTCGCCGGCGCGGCCACACCCAAGCGCGCAAAGCGCATGATCCACGAGCATCTCCTCAATCCGGACGAGTTTTGGCTAGCTTACCCGGTGGCGAGTTATGCAAAGACCGAGCCCGACTACTATCAAGGCTCGCATCATGAGTGCAATTGGCGCGGACCTACCTGGGCGCCCACCAACTACATGATCTTTCAGGGGCTGCGCCACTATGGATATAGGAACGAGGCTCACGAACTGGCTACGCGCCTCTTCAATATGGCCCTGCTCAAGAATCCCGTTCTCCGCGAGTATTACAATGCTGAGACCGGCGAAGGACTGGGCCAGACTCGCTTTTGGGGATTTACGGCTCTTTATTACGGCATGCTCCTCGAATCCATCCTGGGATACGACGCGTCAACCCTCACAAAAACGGTCGAGCCTATCATCACCCGTGAACTCGGCATTGCGTTTCAGGCGTAGCATTAACATTAACAACTTCAAAATCGATATTGCATGATTCCGCAAGCAGAATGCGAAGCCAGTGGGAGAAGCAAGGTAAGGAGATATTTGTGCTTGAATTAGAACAGATCGCGCCGCCTGAGCCCGCGCCGCATGCCATCTCAAATAGCCGCGGTTTGAAGAAGCTTCGCTGGGGAGTCCTCAGCACGGCCGATATTGGCGTCAAGAAAGTTATTCCCGCCATGCAGCGCGGCCAACATACCAACATCGTTGCCATCGCTTCACGCGATCTGCGCAAGGCTCGCGAGGCAGCAACAGCCCTGGGAATCCCCACTGCCTACGGTTCGTACGAGGAGCTCCTGGCCGACCCGAATATCGACGCCATCTACAATCCGCTTCCCAATCAGCTCCACGTGCCGTGGACCATCAAAGCCGCCGAAGCCGGAAAGCACGTTCTCTGCGAGAAACCCCTCAGCATCACCGTCGATGAAGCTGAAACTCTCCTCGAAGTTCGCGCTCTCACTGGAGTCAAGATCGGTGAAGCTTTTATGGTCAACTGTCATCCCCAATGGCTCCGCCTCCGCGAACTTCTCAACCAGCGCCGCATCGGGGAAATCCGCTCCATCGTTGGCGTCTTCAGCTATTTCAATATCGATCCGTCCAATATTCGCAACCAGGCCGGCTGCGGCGGCGGAGCGCTCATGGACATCGGCTGCTACCTCATCCACGCCTCACGCTATGCCTTCGCGCAAGAGCCCACGCGCGTTGTCGCCAGCATTGACCGCGATCCCGAGATGCACACCGACCGGCTCACCTCCGCCATTCTCGAATTTCCCAACGGCCAATCGGTCTTCACTTGCAGCACGCAATTGGTTCCCTACCAGCGCATCCACTTCTTTGGCGCCCGCGGGCGGATCGAGATAGAGATCCCCTTCAATGCGCCTCCCGACCGCCCAACCCGCCTTTTCATCGACGACACCGGCGACCTGTCCGGCAACGGCATCAAGACTGAGACCTTCCCGGTCTGCGATCAATACACCCGTCAAGGCGACGCGTTCTCCAGAGCTGTTCTGGAGAACACCGAGGTTCCGGTTCCTGTCGAGGATGCGATCCGGAACATGGCCGTCATCGAAGCCATCTTCAACTCCGCAAACTCCGGCCAATGGGAGAACCCGCTGCGATGAGGGACCGGCCCAAGCCGCTGGATTATTGGGGCGGCCGCATCCGTTTGCGGGGATTTGGCATCTGACTTGTTGGTGGCGGAGGGCGGGATCGAACCGCCGACCTACGGGTTATGAATCCGTCGCTCTAACCATCTGAGCTACTCCGCCATTGTGGCTTGTAAGGCGCGGGCCGGAAGGCTCCGCGACGGCGCAGCGGACCGGAATCCGCGCGCACGGCCCAACTTCGATGATACGGATGGCCGGATTGAAGGTCAAACTTTACTTCGAGGATCGGAATTCGGAGATCGCGGAAGATGTACACGCGCAGTTAACCGCCTGGGCACTCATTTCACAAAAAAATCTTTGTGCCTGCATTGACTACCCGCCGCGTCCGCGCTAATCTCAAGCCCAGATACCCGATTTGGTCGCTCACGCCAATCCGCGGTTTCGCCAGAGAGCTCAGAGCTTCGGCTCCGCTGTGGCCTGCGCCCTTCGATCCCCTTCAGGAACAGCCGCCTTTTCAAACCACAAGTCCCTCTTCTTACCGCGATTGGCGGCGCTTGCGTCTGCCACGCCGGTTGCCTCCGCCATGCGCCGCAACCGGCTCAACCCAAACCCACAACGCCGCATTGGAGGCCGACGAACCCTTTGAAGATCGCTCTGGAGATTACGCCCAACCTTGAGCCCCTTTTTGGGACTCGCGATGAAAATCTCAGGCTGATGGAAGACTCGCTCGGCGTGCGCATCGATCTCCGCTCGGATGCCGTGCATGTGCAGGGAACGGAAGCGGGTGTAGTTCGTGTGCAGCGTATCTTTCAGGACTTCGAGGCGTTGCGGCGGCAGGGTGTCAATCCCCACAATGGAGAGTTGAATGGGATGCTGCGCCTGGTGGTGGCCGATCCAGCAACCTCGCTGCGTTCGCTGGCCGACAGCGGCAAGCAGCGCTCGGCGGGCGTCAAGCGCACCGTGCAGCCGCGCTCCATCAATCAGCGCAAATATGTTGAGGCCATCGAGCAGAACGATATGACCTTTGGCGTGGGCCCCGCGGGCACCGGCAAAACCTATCTCGCCGTCGCCATGGCCGTGGCCGCCATCAACGCCAAAAAGGTGAGCCGCATTGTGCTGGTCCGGCCGGCGGTGGAGGCAGGTGAGAAGCTCGGCTTTTTGCCCGGCAGCTTGCAAGAGAAGGTGGACCCCTACCTGCGCCCGCTCTACGACGCGCTCTACGATCTGCTCGAGCCCGAGAAGGTTGACAAGATGCTGGAGAAGAACGTCATCGAGGTTGCGCCCCTGGCCTTCATGCGCGGGCGCACGCTCAATGACGCCTTCATCATCATGGACGAGGCGCAGAACACCACCATCGAACAGATGAAGATGTTCCTGACCCGCATGGGCGCCAACTCCAAGGCGGTCATTACCGGCGACATTACCCAGATCGACCTGCCCAACCCGCGCCGGTCCGGACTGCTGGACGCGATCAATGTTCTCGACGGGGTAGAGGGCATTCAGTTCTGCCACTTCGAGGACGGCGACGTGGTGCGTCACGCTCTGGTGCAGCGCATCGTGCGCGCCTACGAGTCGGTGAAGCCCCAACAGCAGGAGCTGCCGCTTGCAATGGGCGAAGCCATCGAAGTGGGATCGCAGAGGCGCGAAGACCGGCCGCAGACGCAGGGGCTGCATCCGGCTAAGCCGCAGTAGATTCACGCAACATTAGAACTGGGTGCCCCACCTGGGCGCTGGGGCACCCTCTGGGTCGGGGCGCCGCGTCTTTGTTTTTGCGGCTAGGGTGGGATACTACCTTACAACTCTCCGCTCCCATTCAATGTGTCATCCTGAGCGACCGTAGCGAAGCGGAGGGAGTCGAAGGATCTGCGGTTGCTTTTCGCGTATCGTGGAATCCCAGGTCCCAAAATCGAGATCTGGGGCGCCCCGCATTTGCAAGACTTGGGAGCGAGAATGAGAAGAAGGGGTTTTGTAGACAACGCGATTGACCAGTTGCATAAGAACTTCAGGGATAAGGTTCTCGCTCTTGAGCATTATTGTGAAGGCGGACTCAAATGCGAATGCTGCGAAGAGCCTAGATTTGAATTTCTGACTCTCAATCATATTGCCGGGAGTGGAAATGAAGATCGCAGGCAACGTTTTGGCAATTCGCTTCGAGGTGGACACGAGCTATACGGAAGGCTTCGTAAAGAGGGCTGGCCTGAGGGATACAGAGTACTTTGTATGAACTGCCAACAGGGAATTCGAGATAACCTTGGCCAATGTCCGCATAAAGACCCACCATTGGACCCCCATGAGCGGCTCAAGAAATTCGACCTGCTCCGGGTTGGCAAGAGGAATTTTGAACTTACGCTGACCTCGGAATACCAAGCCGCGTTAGCGGCTGTGAAGCGCAAGGGGAACGCGAGGTCAGAAGACTTGGCACGGCGCAAGTCAAAGCACAAGGCGGCTTCCGTGGAAAAGATCTAAAGTTGTATTGGGCTGCCGGGTGCCCTATCCTTGCTCCGCTTTCATTTCTGCGGCTAGGGTCCGATATCATGCACGATTTGCATGAGGACAGCGATTTTGAAGAAACTTATCGGTCGAAAGGAAATAATGGAAAAAGAGCCGGAGTTGGGAGCAAGCAGAATAGCATCCGAATATCTGTTTGGTGCAATCTTCGATGTTCTGGACGAGTTGATAACGAGGAACAGAGCGTATCAAGAGGTTCTCAAGGAATCGGTTGGGGAAGCTAATCTTGCTGCGCAGGTGAAACGGATTGAATCGCTATATTCTTCCGTCTCTGAGCCTCGGATATATAACGACTTACGCAATCGGGCCATTCGCGCGGCGGGAGATAACGATCCAGACGAATTCCTGTCACTAGCTCGCGAGGTTCCAAACAGAACTCACCTTTGGATGTAGATTGTGCGGGTGCCCCCGGTCTCGATTCTGAGACCGGGGATTCATTCCTTTCCTGCGCATCAAGATTGGCGGTTGGCACAGGTCCCCATGAGCGGGGTGCCCCTGGTCTCGATTCTGAGACCAGGGATTCATTCCACTCCTCCGCATCCAGATCGGCCGGGTGGCGGTTGGCGCAGGCCCCATGAGCAATAAATGACGGGTGCCCCAGGTCCCTCGCTTTCGGGGACCTGGGAGACCACGAATCTCCACCGTCCGTCTTCCGGCGGGTGGCGCATCCTAAGCTTTTCAGAATCTTGACATTACCTCAAAAGTTGGTGGCGTGTGCACCCTAAGTCTTTCAGAATCTGAACATCTCCTCAAAAGTGGGTGCCCCATCCTTTCCGCGTTCTTTGCGGAAAGGGTGGGATACCGCGACTCTCGACCATCCGTTTTCCACGCCACCGCAAACCTCCGCCTCAACTCATTGCAGAAAATTACCTTCCCTTCGTGCATACTGGTAAGGAGAAGATGAGGGAAAAAGGGGCGAGATGCCAAGAAACCGCCTCTACCGGCTTCCAACCCCGTAACCACTTAATTAATACCCCCCACCCCCCTCCTATATTTTCAAAACCTTGCAGATAATTAATTCGATAACAGGCAGGTGGCGCATCCCGGTTTCTTGGAATCCTATCCTTCCCTCAAATCTCCGTGTCCCATCCTTTCGCGCACTTTGCCAAAGGGTGGGTTCCATCAACTCGCGTAGAATTGAAGGTAGATCGGGGCCGCGCACACAGCCGTCCCGCGCAAGATGATCCTTCTCGACCCAGATATGGACCCCGACCCCGCGCCCAAGGCAACGAAGGCGAAGCGGCTGGCTGTCTCTGGCACTCCAGCCCAGCAGAAAAACTTCCGCCTGCCCTCCGCGCGCACGCTGAGCCGCTTTTTGAGCGAGGCGCAGGCTGCCGTCAAGCTCAAGGGCCAGGTTACTGTGCTGCTCACCACAGACGCGGCCATCCGCAAGCTCAATCGCCAGTTCCGCGGCAAAAACAAAGCTACAGATGTGCTGTCGTTTCCCTCGGAAGGCCCATTCCCAGGCTCGCCCGCCGAAGAGATCGCCGGAGACATCGCCATCAGCGTGACCACGGCGCTGGGCCAGGCCGCCGATCATGGCCACTCGCTGTCGACAGAGATCAAGGTGCTGATGCTGCATGGACTGCTGCACCTGGCAGGCTACGATCACGAGGCCGACTCAGGCCAAATGGCCCGCCGCGAGCGGCTGCTGCGCGGCAAGCTGGGGCTGCCGCAAGGCCTGATTGAGCGCGCCGAGGCGCCGAAACCCCCGGCCTCCCAAAAAGCGGCAAAGGCCAAGCGGCCATGAGTACGCTGGCCATTGCGATGGTGGTTCTGCTGGCCGCGGTGGAGACGCTGGCTAGTTACATCAGCCGTATCTACTTCGAGTTCGGCAAGATCCTCGCGCGCGAAATCGAAGAAAATCTTGACGCCTGGGAAGAGCTGATCGAGCCCCAGTTGGGCCTGACCCGCGAGCACGCGGCAATCTGCGCCGCCGTCTTGCAGCAACTGGCGCTGGGCATCATCGCGCTGGAGTTTGGCGCCGTCCTCTTCGATCGCGCTCCGTTTCTGGCTCGGCCTACCTATGCTGAGATCGCCCAGGCGGTTCTCGGCGTGGTGCTGGTGGTGGTCTTCTGCAATCAAGTTTTGCCGTCGCTGCTCTTTGACCGTACCCGTGGCCGCTGGGTGGCCCGGTTAGTCTGGCCCATTCGCCTGCTGCTGTGGCTCATGACGCCGATCACCGTCTTTGTGCGCTTCTTTTTCAGTGTGGCCTCGCTGGCGGAGGAGCCGGCCAGCCCCGAGGAAGAGACCGCCGTGGATGTGGAGGCGCTGCTCGAAGCCGGCGAAGAAGAAGGCATTCTCGAGGAGAGCGATATCGACTTGGTCCGCTCCGCCGTGGAGTTTGGCGACAAGCTGGTTCGCGAGGTAATGACGCCGCGCCCTGAGGTCTTCGCCGTGCGCGATTCGATCACCCTCGAAGTCTTTCTCAATCAACTGCGCGAGAACGTCTTCTCGCGCGTGCCGGTGTATGCAGGTACTCTGGACAACGTGACCGGCATTGCCTTTGCGCACGACCTGCTGCAAATTACCGACGACGAGGCTCGCACGCGCACTGTAGCCAGCATCCAGCGGCCGGCGGTCTTTGTGCCTGAAACCAAGCGCGGCTACGAGCTGCTGCGCGAGATGCAGCGGGAAAAGCAGCACATGCGCATCGTCATCGACGAGTACGGCGGCGTCTCCGGCCTGGTCACCATCGAGGATCTGCTCGAGCAGATTGTGGGCAACATCCGCGACGAGCATGAGGAAGATAAAGCCGTAGAGGAGCCCGAGCGCGAGTCGGGCGGCGTATGGCTGGTGCCCGGCAGCTTTCCCGTGGATCAGTTGGCGGATTTGTTTGGAGAAACGTCGGGGCTAGCCGAATTGGACTCCGCCTACGAAGCCACGACGCTGGGCGGCCTGGTAAGCGAGATCGAGGGCCGCATTCCGCTTCCCGGCGAAGTGGTGCTGCTGGAACCACTCGGCCTGCGCATGGAGGTAGTCGCTTCGACTGACCGTCGCGTCGAGCGGCTGCGGGTGTTCCCGCCGGTGGCGAAGGCAGCGTCCATACAGCCCGCATGAACCCCTAAAATAGGCCGAAAGTGGAAATGCCGTAAACTGGTTCAGGAGCATACTCCCCTTTGAAATCTGGATTTGTCGCCATTCTGGGCCGGCCTAACGCCGGCAAAAGCACACTGCTGAACGCCCTCATCGGCGAAAAAGTAGCTATCGTCTCCGCCAAGCCGCAGACCACCCGCAACCGCATCGCCGGGGTGGTGGAGGTTCCGGCCCACAAAGGCGTGCATCCGGCTGCGCAGATCGTCTTTGTGGATACGCCCGGCGTGCATAAGCCGGGTTCCCATCTCGACCGCCGCATGTTGCAGGAGGTCTATGAAGCTCTGGAGACCCGGGACGTGGTGCTGGTGCTGATGGACGCAACGCGGAAGGTACAGTTGGAAGCGGCGGCCGAAACTGTTGTTGAACCGTCTACAGAAGCAGTGGATAGAGCGGAATCCCAGATCCCAGAATCCGGACCTGGGGCACCCGCACCCGAAGAATCTACGGCCCCAAAGCGCGAGCGGACGAATTGGGCCAGCGAGGATGAATTTCTCTTTGGGTTGATTCGCAAGCTGGACTGCCCGGTGTTTCTGGTGCTGACCAAGATCGACCTGGTTCCCAAGGACCATCTGCTTCCGCTGATCGATACGCTGACCCGCCAGTTCAACTTTGCCCAGATTATTCCGGTGAGCGCACGCAAGCGCGACGGACTCGACATCCTGGTCCGCAAGATTTTGGAGGCCCTGCCCACGGGCGAGCGCTACTACCCCAAGGAGCAGTACACCGACCAACCGCAGCGGTTCATGGTGGCCGAGCTAATCCGCGAGAGCATTCTGGTGGAGACGGGCGAAGAAGTTCCATATGCCGCGGCGGTTGTCATCGAGCGATTTGAGGAGCCGAAGCCGTTCATTCCACGCAAGAAGGGCGCGGTTCCAGCGCGCGCTCCGCTCACACGCATCGCCGCTGCCATCTATTGCGAACGCGATGGGCAGAAAGCGATTCTGATCGGCAAGGGCGGCGCCAAGCTAAAGGAGATCGGCACCGGCGCGCGGCGTCAGATTGAGTCGCTGCTCGGCACGCGCGTTTATCTGGAACTGCATGTCATCGTCGAGCCGAACTGGCGCGATTCGAAGGCATTTGTCGAGTCACTCGATTGGCGGAATCAGTTGGAGCGCCTGGCCGGTGATCAGATCACAGAAAAGCATCTGGACAAAGACGAATAGGACAGCTCCCCAATATCCTCAAACCCGGTTACACTGTTCCCAACAGACTTCAGGAGAGGAACGTGAACCCGACCCACAACTTCGATCCCCGCATTGACGCCTACATTGCCAAGTCCAAGCCCTTCGCGCAGCCGATCCTCATTCATCTGCGCGAACTGGTCCACAAGGCCTGTCCCAATGTCGTCGAAACCATGAAGTGGAGCCGTCCCTTCTTTGAATACAAGGGCGTCATCCTCGCAAACATGTCCGCCTTCAACGAGCACTGCAGCTTTGGTTTCTGGGGCGAGGAGATCGCCGCCGTTCTGCGCGAAGCAAACCTTTTGCAGCCCGATGCAATGGGTTCGCTTGGACGCCTCACGCGCGTTGAAGACTTACCCGCGCATAAGCAGATGCTCAGCCTGCTTCGCCAAGCCACTGCATTCGTCGACTCCGGCCAGTACACCAGCCCCATCGCCGCCCGGAACAAAGTCGTCAAAGCTCCCAAGGCCCCAGTTGAAGAGCCTCCTGAGTTCGCAAAGGCGCTCAAGGCCAACAAGAAAGCCGCCGCGGCCTACGCCGCATTCAGCCCCAGTTGCAAGCGGGAATACATCGAGTGGATCGCCGACGCCAAGCGCGCCGAGACCCGCGACAAGCGCATCGCCACCGCTATTGAGTGGATCAGCGAAGGCAAGCAGCGTAACTGGAAATACCAGAACTGCTGACGATCAGCCCCAGAGCAAATCGCCGTTGCGATAGACGCTATTTAGCCAGCACAGCCTCATTCTGCTCGTCCACTGCCGTCGTCTTCTGGCCTTTGTAGTCGGAGAAGTGGACGACGTTGTCGTAGGCATCCTTGATGAGGTCTTGCAGCGGGATGACGCTGCCGTTGACGCGCTGTTCGTCCAGCAGGTCCAGGTCCACATCGGCAAAGATCATCTGCTCCTGGTTGATGGTGCCTTCGGCCGCGATGCCGTCGCGGGCAAAGAAATAGTCCGAGGGGGTGAGGATGGCGGCTTGGCCGTAGTTTGCGGCCATGTAGGGTACCAGGGGCAGATTGCCCACCGTGCCGGTGACAGCCACGTAGATCTGGTTCTCGATGGCGCGGGCCTGGGCGCAGTAGCGGACCCGGCAGAAGCCTTCGCGGCCGTCGGTGCAGGAGGGTACGAAGAGAATTTCAGCGCCGGCCTCGGCCATGACTCTGGCTACCTCGGGGAACTCGATGTCGTAGCAGATGAGGATGGCAATGTTGCCGAAGTCGGTATGGTAAAGGTAGAGACCGTGACCGCGGCTGAGCTGGTACGGGCCGCTCTCGGTGGGCGTGAGGTGAACTTTCTTCTGGCGGAAAACCTGCCCGTTGGGCGTGAAGAGATGGGCGGCGTTGAAGACTTTGCCCCTCTGAAAGACGGGATGGGTTCCGCCGATTATGTAGATCCCCGTCTCCTTTGCCAGCCGCATGAAGAGCGCTTCGTATGCGGGCGCCAGCCGCGCAAGGCGGCGCACAGCCAGCGCCGGCGCGGGCTCATTGATATAGCTGAGCAACTGCATGGTAAAAAACTCGGGAAACAGGATGAAGTGCGCTTTGTAGTCCTTGGCGCTGTGGACGAAGAACTCGACTTGATGGGCGAAGTCCTCAAAGCTGGCAATGGGGCGCAGCAGATACTGGACGGCGGCAATGCGCACCCGGCGCGGGCGGGGAGTGCCGCGCAAAGCCTCGGCGGCGGCCTGCTCCAGGGCCGCGTGTTGTAGGCTGGCCTGGAGGCTTACCGAGGAGGTGTACTCGGGGTTGAGCCATTCGAGTACCGTGGCGAAGCCGTGCGATTCGGTATCCTGCATGTAGCCGGGCACCACATCGAGCACGACGAGTCCGTTCTCAAGCTGGAAGCTGAGCGCGGGATCCCTGCGTTTGCCGTCCACCACTTCGGCTACATATTCTTTGGCCGTCATCTGGCCCGCGACCGCTGTATAACCGGGGATGCGGCCGCCGGTCAGCAGGCGTTTGATGCCGCGATCGCGAATCAATTCCTTGCGCTCTTCATAGAGAAGCGTACCGATGCCCTGTTGGCGCACGTCGGGGTCTACTCCCATGTCTGCGCCGTAGAGTGTCTTGCCGAGCGGGTTGTGGGTATCGAAGGTACCCTCGCCGGTGATCGACGACCAGTTGGCCGATTCGGCGTAGTCGTCCCAGTCGATCAGCAGCGAGCTGGCTGAGCCCACGATTCGGCCGGTCGAGTCAACCGCCACCAACTGCCCTTCGGGAAAGACCTGGAGATGACGCTCCAACTGCTCGGGCCTCCAGGGCGCCTGGCCTGGAAATGCCTTCAATTGCAGTTGAATGACTGCTTGGATGTCGCCCGTATTCATCAGCCGGACGAAGAATTGGCTTGGCGGTGAGGCCGGCGTCGCCATGATAGAACTCTCCTGAATCTCGTGTTGAGACCCCGAAGCGAGCCTATCCCCTAACAGTGAAAGGAGTGTTACAATCCGCTCAATTCTTGAATTAGCGCCAGGTTTGGCAATCGACGTGAATTGCCGGATGGCCAGCTACGATCCTCGCACCAAGCCGCGGCCATTGCCCTTGACGGCGTACATCCGCGTGTCCGCGGCGCCGATGATGGCATGGATGGTGGCGCCGTCCGATGGACTCGTGGCCAGACCCACGCTGGCGCTCACGCTCAAATTTAACCCATTCTTCATCGTTATGCGCGTCCCCATCAGCTCGCGAAGCGTTGCGGAGGCCAGCACAAAGGCGTGCGACGCAGCAGTTTCCGGCATCAGGATTGCGAACTCGTCGCCTCCGTAGCGAAAGCATAGATCTTGCTCGCGGCTCAACTCCCTGATCAGTTGGCCGGTGCGACCCAGCAATTCGCTGCCCACCAGATGGCCGTGCGCGTCGTTTACCAGCTTGAATCTGTCGAGATCGAGAAACGCCAGGCTTACCGGCTGGCCAATTCGGCCGCACCGGTCCAGTTCCCGGCCCAGCACGTTATAGAGATGGCGCGCGTTGTACAGGCCGGTACAGTCGTCGGTGATGCTCAACCGGTGGATATGGGCAACGTCCCGCGCATTCTCAATGGCTATGGCCGCATGGTCGGCCAGGATGTGCAAATAGGCGATCGTGTAGTCCGTCATCTGGTCGGCACGGGGGTTGAGAATCTCAATCACGCCGTGCGTTCCCTTGCGTCCCCGCAACGGCATGGCGATCACCGAGCGGACGCGCTGCCGCTTGCCGATCTGCTCGGTGGTCAGCCGCTCATCCTCCTCCGACTCTGGAACAATCAGCGTCTCGCCGTGTTGCGCCACCCACCCCGCAACGCCCTCGCCCACCTTTACGCGCAGGCCCCGCAACGCTTCCTGTTCACCGCCGGCGGCGATTGCGTAATAGAGTTCCTGTGAGTCCTCGTCGAGGATCAACAGCGTCCACAACTCTGCCTCCATGATGCGTTCCATTTGCTCAATGATGGTGCGCAGAATCGTGTCCAGGTCAAAACTCGAGGTGAGCGAGCGCGTCAACTGGTGGAAGACGAGCAGATCTGCAAGGGGGATGCGCTTTTCCGTGTCGTTCGTCATCCGTGGGCCCATTGGTAAACTCTTAATTGCATTCTGACACAACGGTCTGAAACGGCGATAGAGAGGCGGACCGCTCCGGCAGTCCCACCCTCCACGAAATGGGATTTCGGCGATGTGAAGCTCCTGCTCAACCGCCGATATGCACCATTGACCTCGAAGGTTTCAGGAATCCAGGTTCCCCGATGTGATGACGGGCTTCCTTATTGTTCACAATACGGGTTATGTACGCGCGGAGTTCCCCATCGCTTGCCCCGGCCCGCAACCGGCCATAAAGGTCGTGTTCCACCTGGGAGAAGAGGCAGGTGCGGATTTTTCCATCGGATGTGAGCCGCACCCGGCTGCATGCGCCGCAAAAGGCCTGGCTGACGGGTGCGATGATGCCGATTTCGCCAACGCCGTCGGCAAAGGTGTAGCGCCGCGCTGTCTCGCTGGCCTCCCGCGGCGGCAATTCGGCAAGCGGCAAAACCAGGCCAATCCGCGCCACGATTTCTTTGAGCGGCACCACGATCTCCGGCGTCCACAGGCGGCCTTCCTCCAGCGGCATGAATTCGATGAAGCGTACCGTCACGCCTTCCTTGCGGGCAAAATGAGCAAAGCCTTCTATCTGGTCGTCATTGAAGCCGCGCAGCAGCACGCAGTTGATCTTGAGCGGCGTAAGGCCTGCGGCGCGGGCGGCGCGAATGCCGCGCAGCACCGCCTCGAAGCTGCCGGGGACGCGTGTGATCCGCTCAAATGTGGGCGCACCCACCGCGTCCATGCTCACCGTCACACGGTGCAGGCCCGCGGCTTTGAGCGGCGCTGCAAGGGAATCGAGCAGGTGGCCGTTGGTGGTCAGCGCCAGGTCCAGCGGTTCGCCGTCAAGGGTGCGCAGGCGCGCCAGTTCCCGCACCAGCTCGATCAGCCCGCGGCGCAGCAGAGGCTCGCCCCCCGTGAGCCGCACCTTGGAGATGCCGAGGCCGGCGAAGAGCTGGATCAGCCGCAGGTACTCCTCAATGCTCAGCTCGGGATATTGAGCACCCGCTTCCCCTGTCCGGCAGTAGACGCACTTGTAGTTGCAGCGATCGGTGATGGAGACGCGCAGGTCGTGTATGACGCGGCCATGGCTGTCTGTCAGCCGCTGGGCGGGAGTCGGCGCTGGGGGAGGAAACACGGAAGCAGCGGCCATGGGCAACGTCTAGCCTCCACCGCTCAATGCGGCTTTGCGTGCGGTTATGCGGTCCCAAGCCGGCGGGACACCGCTGGCTAGGCCCGGGAGCGGCCTTAGTCCAAACGCGGCGTTCCCTTCCGCAATACGAGTCCCGTGACGCCGCAAACCGCAATGATGACCAGAACCAGGCCAAAGTAATAGGCGATGGGATGCGCCCAGCCGGGGGAGTATGTAAGATCCTGGCCCACCCAAAGAAGCAGGACGGTGGCGATGACCGTGAACTGGCCGGCAATCACCAGCAAAGTGTGACCCAGGTCGCGACGCTTGTCCAGAGCTTCCACCTGGTCGGGTGTCAGGTCGCGCTCTTCAGGGGGAAGTAGGGAATTTGCCATCGATCTCTCCAGTGCTTCGGGCCAGCCGTGCGATTGATCGCGGCCTCCAGGCTCGTCCGGTCACATCTTCGATTCAATCACATACCGTCGGTTCTGCGCCAGTGGCTCAAGCGCGGCGCGTCTGCTCGAAGCCTACTCGGACAAAAACGCCAGCGATTGCAGTTGGGTAATCTCAAAAGGCTTGCGGCAGCGGACGTTGGCGCAAGACAGTTTATCGTCGCGTCTTACCATGTAAGACTGCGCCTTGGCGAAGCGGGCGCGGTCCCGCTCGTCTGCGCCGGGCGGCAGTTGCGCCCGTTTGCGCCGCACCACCCAGGTCACTTTGTACTCCCCCTCCTTGCCGCACTTGGGGCAGACTAGGGTGTGAGACCGCTGTTCCGTGGTCTCATTGAAAAAATCGCGTTCTTCCATTGCTTTCCGGTCCTCCGGCCTGCGCCCCGGCGCCAAAAAAACCTCGCCGAGGATCCCCGGCCCTTCCGCTCCGGGAGATTTTATTCCATACTCATCCTTGCCATGAGGAAACGCAAGCCGGGCACTTTTTCAGTTACGAAGGCCGTCAAGGCGAACGCGCGTGCGCGCGTGGGCCAGCCCAAACCCGCGCGGGTCGTCGATACCGCGCCTCGCACCGGCCGCGAGACCAAGCACAAGCCGAAACTCGACGAGATTATCCGCCAGGAGGAGTAAGGTATCTTCTTTGAATATAGGAGGTTGGCGCACGATGCGTGCGGGCTGCAGAGCATCGCGCCTCTACGGCTGCAAAAAAGAGGAAGGAATCCCGTTAGACAGGTTTCAGGGGCGTCAGATGTCCTGCATCGTGCGTCTTGCGGCCGCCTAACGAACGTCTTGCCAAAGTTATACATTCGCAAGACGGCCTCAATGCCGGAGTCCAACGCAATACCGGCGGTAAGACAAACCGAAACCGCCTGCCCCCAATACTCCCGTCGCCTGCCGGGGACCGCTCCAGTTGCCAAAACTGGTTTCGCGCAGCCTTTCTACCGCAATGCTGTTTCCGTTAATACTTTGTGAAAACTGGGCCTGCGCGGCTCTATTCTTCACGGCAAGCGCAAGAACTTGCGTACTTTTAGGGCAATGTTTTGCTCTGGCTGGTCGGCGCTCTTGCGCGAACCGTTTAAATCATCGGACGGGTCAGGGATGCTGTACGCTGTACGGTCCGGGCAGCGGCGGCGTTTCCGGCCCGGTTGGCGCAGCCTTGCCCGCCTCCGAATTGGCGGAGGTTCGATTCGAGTAGATGCGGAACTGCACCACCAGATCCAGCAGGACCGGGACCGGCTGGCCGTCCTTGATGGCCGGTTCAAAGCTTGCCTTGAGAATGGCTTCGACAGCGTTCTCGTCCAGTCCAAAACCGATGGGCCGGCCAACCGCGATCTCCCCCGGCTTTCCGTCGGCTCCAATCACTGCGTGATAGAGCGCCACGCCGGCCACGCCAAAAGCCTGTGCGTACTCGTTGGACTGCGGCTCGAAAACAGTGATCAGTTTGGCCTTTTTGTCTACCATATTCTGGCGCAAAACCGCCGGATCGCTCGGATGGTAGCCCGTTTTGGACGCCTCCGCCTGGTAGTAAAGCTTCCAGTAGGCGGGCATCGAGGCCATGAGGCGGTCGTCGATGCCATCCGCGAAAACCCGGTCCAGTGCGTCTTTGAGCATCTTGTTGGCATGACCTATCGAGGTCGTTGCCGTCACGCTGCCCGGATCGGCAGGCCGCTCCTCGGGCGGGGCTGCCGCAATCTGCGCTTTAATCTGATCGGCATCGCTCATCTCACCCGGCTGGGACGCCGCGGGCGAAGCCGGTGCGGCCTGTCCGCTATTGCCGGGAACTGCGGAGCCGGCATTCTTCTTGTCATGCTTTTCGTGCTTCCAGGGAACGCCGAGTTTGGGCGACACCATCACCTCGCGGTCGATAGTGATCTTCACCGGCTTCTTCTTCGGCGTGATATTAACCCGGCCCACGTCCGCCTTGGTTGGATCCTCATACGGCGTCGCGCCCAGAAAGCGCAGCCCGTAGCGCGACCCTTCCAGTTCGAGCCTATGCTTGGTCAAACGCACTTTTTCTATTTGAATTCCGCTCAGCGTGAACGAGCCCTGCGGCGATTGCCCCACCAGCGCGCCAAGCTCGTTGAAGCTTAACGTATTGTCCTGGTAGCCGCCTCGCAGGTAGAGCTGTTTGCCCACCAACATCCGCTTGATCTCCTCTTCGTTGATTGGGCTGGGCGGGGGAGGCGCCTTGGGTTTTTGTTTTGCCGCGGGCTTGGCGGCCGCGGGCGGTTTGGCTACTGGAGCTTGCGCGGCAGGCGCCTGAGCCGGCTGCTGGGCAGCATCGGGCGCGGCAGCCGGCGCTGGCTCGGCAGCCGGCGTTGCGCTGGGCCCCGGCGGGTTGGTCGCAGGCGGCTGTGCTGGAACGGGCTGCTGCGCTGGCGTGGACGATTGCGCATATGCTTGCAGATTCGGCGTCGACGTTCCGGGAAAGGCGATTGCGGCAGCTAGAACAGCAGCCGCGGCAAAAAATCGAACTATGGATGAAAGCCTGGACATAAGGGAGCCTACGTCCGTCACTTTAACAGGGTTGGGTTTCTGTGGCGCAAAAATTCTTGGGCCAGGCGGTAGATCGAATCGAATTCAGCGTTTATCGTCCCCGTGGGGCTCGTTTCAATCGCCACAGAATCCGGCGGAACAAGCCCAGAATCCGCCTTGAATCCCGCTCCGTGAGGGCAAGTCGGCGCAGCAGCAGGCGCAGGTCGTAGCGGTTGGCAGCCTGCATTACCGAGGGTGAATAACCGGCGGCCGTCATGGTCTCCTCCACCACGCCTGCCAATAGCTCCAGGTTGCCCGAACTTGACGCGCGGTTGCGGACTTCCGGCCGCGCCGCTGGCGGATTGGCGTCCGGCAGGAGGCCCCGCGACGCCAGTTCGTAGAGGCACACGGCCACGGCCTGGCCCAGATTCATCGAGGGCTGGCGGGGATCGGTGGGAATTTCAACCAGCAGGTGGCAATAGGAGAGCTCTTCGCGGGTCAGCCCGTGCTTCTCCGAGCCGAAGACCAGCGCCACCTCTCCGCCGCGGGACATCTCCCCCTGAATCAACGGCCCTATATCAGGCAGCGGTACCACCGTTTGCTCCGGCCTGCGATAGGTCAGGCTGCCGGTACCGACGACCAGCGTCGCGCCAGAGACAGCTTCCCCCAGCGTCGCCGGCTCCTTCGCCTCCAGCAGCAATTCCGGAGCGCCAATCGCCGAGCGGGCCTCGCGCCAGGTGGGGTCGTAGGGCGTCACGACCGCCAAGCGGCGAAAGCCGAAGTTGGCCATGGCCCGCGCCGCCGCTCCTATATTGAGCGGATTGCGCGGAGAAACAAGCACCACTTCAAGCCGGTCGCGTTGGGCTTCATCAAGCAAGAAACGATTGTAGAACGCAACGGCTGTGCGCGCGCCGGCCGATCCCTTATTGCTTCGGCCCTCCATTGGGGTAATCCACGCGAATCGTCAGGATTTCGTAGGGGTGGATGGGAACCTTCACCACGTCACCAGTTACTGCAAGCGCGCTGCCCTCGGGGGTTTCCTGCATGTTCGTGACGGTGGCGCTGGTAGCGCCTGGCGGCACATGGAATTCCGCGGTCGTGTCCTTCCCTGCCCACTCGTAGACGCGGAAGATGAGGCCGCTGGCGTCCTCGGCTTTTTTGACGGCGGTGAGCACTACATTCTCCGGCGAGACAGAGGCGAAGGAATGGCTGGCAGGCAGCGAGCCAGGGTGCGCCGTGGTGATCACCGCTGTGAGCGGGTAGTTGTACTCATAGCCGTGGCGCACGGTGAGCGCATCTTTCCATGTGCCGGCGTGCGGATAGAGCGCATAGTGGAAGTGGTGATGGCCGCGGTCGGCCTCAGGGTCGGGCCACACGGGCGATCGCAGCAGCGTAAGCCGCAGCACGTTGCCGGCTGCGTCATAACCATACTTCGAGTTATTAATCACGCTCAAGCCGTGAATTTTGCCGTCGGGGCCGGGGCCGGAGAGATCGGCCCAGCGCATGGCCGGAACCTCAAACTGTGCTTTCTCCCAACTGTTATTGCGGGTAGTGGGCCGGTCGATGGTTCCGTAGGGAATTTCATAAGTAGCAAAGGGGCCGGAAGCTGCCAGCGGGAAAGCTGCCTTGAGCAGCACATGGGTCTCGTGCCAGTCGATATCGTTGTCGATATCAACCTGATCACCGTCGAGGCTTGTGCGAATCAGTTTAATGGTCTGAACGAATTTAGAATTCTGCCAAGTCCTCTTCACTCGAATTCCTGCGTTTCCAGCTGCGTCGATCACTGGTTCGACGGAGTCAGCCTGCGCGATGGGGGCAGGAGACTGGTCCAGTGTGCCAGGGTCAATATTCCAGGCATCGTAGTCTTTCGGTGTGTCCTTGAAGAGCTGAAGCTGATTGCCGCAGCCTCCGGGAGCAATCAGATCAAAATTCGATCCCCTTTGTTCAATGAGGCTGGTGATGCACCCAGTGGCCTTGTTGACCGTGAGACTCGTCCATGCACCACCGAGTACAAGACCACCCTTGCCGTCTTCTCTTGCTGCACTCGCCCTCGACTGCTCAGGCCTTGCATCTGGGCTGAGATGAATGGTTCGAAATCCAAAAGCCGGAACTTCCCATGTCTCGACGCTAACTTCCGCAGTGCCCTGCTCTCTATCTCGTGCAACGATGTGCGTGCTCAGGCACGGTGCGGGATAGGAATCAGTCATCATCGTGTCGTCGCATGCAGTAACTGAGCGAGCGCTCGCCGGAATCGGAATCTTGACTGTTACAGCGCCATCCCGAGTCCACGCCAACGGATTAAAGACAACAACCGGTGTTCCCTGAAGGCGTTTCTTCGCACCAGTCGTATCAATCCTCTCCGCCACAGTACCCAGCGCCCCAGCATCAATCTCATTCGTAGACCAGCGCACCACGTCGTAATCCTTCTGCGCATCTTTGTAGATAACTCCAATGCCGGAGCCCGCCGCTAAGTCGTGGAACTGGTTGAAGAGCACCTTCTTCCAGTCTTCGGTTAGCTCCGCGCCGGGATAACTCTTTCCATCCAGCCAGGCCAAGGACGCCCACTTCTCCGCATCCAGTACCTCGACCTCGGCCTCGCGCATGTTGCGCTTGTGGTTGGCCTGCGTGGTCATTACGCCACGGTGATACTCGAAGTACATCTCGCTCTTCCAAGTTGGAATATTCACCTTACCGGATACAGCGGGAGGCGGCGTGTAACCCTTGGCGATCGATCTGTAATCCCACATCGGGCTGTCTGGAGCAATCTGTTTTTCGAGTTCGCTGAAGTAGGGCTGGGCCAAGCCGAATTCGATCTTGGGCGTCACGTGCCCCGGCTGCGACCAATGAACTCCCTCGTCGAGGATGGCCCGTGTTGGCCCGCCGCCGTGGTCGCCGATGCCATAGAGATCCATGATGCCGGGCAGCCCTGCGGCCTGGTTCTGGGCGATGTCAAAGTCGCGCGCCAGACGCACAGGATTCAGGTTGTCATTGGCGTAGTCGTGGGGAAAATAGGCCAGCACCTTGGAGCCATCCGGCGACTGCCACCAAAAGAACTTGAATGGCAACTGGTTGGTATCGTTCCATGCCATCTTCTGAGTTACAAAGTAATCGATGCCGCTCTTCTTGTAGATTTGTGGCAACTGCCATGTGTAGCCGAAGGAATCGGGGTTCCAGCCGACGCGCACGTCCACTCCATAGGCCTGCTTGTACCAGCGCTTGCCCACCAATAACTGCCGCACCAGCGACTCGCCGTCAGGCATATTCAGGTCGGGCTCGACCCACATGCCGCCCACAATCTCCCAGCGGCCTTGTTTGATGCGCTGGGCAATCTCGTTGTTCATGTAGGGATACTTCTGGGCAATCCATTCGTTATAGGCCGCGGCAGATTGGGTATAAGTGTATTGCGGGTACTCGTACATCAGTTGCAGCGCGGTGCCGAAGGTGCGCTTCACAACGTCCACTGTTTCAGTCCACGGCCAGAGCCAGGCCGCGTCAATGTGCGAGTTACCGGTAAGATGGAACGTGGCCTGTTGTAACAGCGGCTCGAGTGTTTGTAGTTTTCCGAGCGACGCTCTCAGGCTCGCATCAAATTTAGCTTGAGCCTGGTCTCGCGCCTGCGCGCCGGGCGCTTCAGCCGCATCCAGAGCCTTCAAATCAACGGTCTGGATGGCTTCATTGAGCGTGGCCAGCTTCTCGGCATCGCCCGGCGCAAGTGAAGGAATCAGAATCACCGCCGACAAAAGCTCCTCGCGCAAGTCTTCCGGATTAGGCCGGCTCTCCTGGAATTGAATGTCCAGCGAAGCTCCCCGGAAGCTTTTCGTGTCTACCGTGTGCAGCAGCTTCACGGCGACGGTCACCTTGTCGCCGGGTCTGGCGTTGTCGAAGAGAACCACTGGCTCCAGGTCGTCGCCCATGGCTACACGCCGCCCATTGAAGTAGAGGATCTGCGGCATGGGGCCGTTGGCCGTGGCGTGGAACTGAAACCAGATGCGCGCGCCGGTCAGATCGTAGCCGCCGAGCGTTTCGGGTACCTGATAGCTCTGGCGAAACCACACCGCGTCATTGGGCGCATTGCTTCCCCTGGTGATGGGCGGCCAACTGCTTTCGTCCAGGTCAACCGCTTCGCCATGAGCCAGGTCGCCGGCGTGCATCTTCCAAACGCCATCGGGCAGCTCTTGCAAACGCGAAAGCCTATCGATGACGGCGCGTGAGTCAGGCGGTAAAGCGGCGGTGACCTTGACCAGGTCGGCGGCGGTTTGCGCGGCGGCATGACCGGCAAACACGGCGGTTCCGCAAACGGTGAAGAGAACAGCGAGGAGCACACGCAGGAAGGGGTTACGGCGGCAGGGTTTGGCGGCAAAGAACATGGGGTTTCGCCCTCAGGTGTAGGATTATAGCCCTCAAGCCGCCATGCTGACTGGCGCTTCAACAACCAGCCCGACCGGCGTGATTCCGCGCGGGTGTACACTGAATTCAACATTCATATTGCACAGGGATTCATCTTGGATTGTCTAAAGCAACAGCGTGCCTCGGCCCTGCTGAGCGGCGACGAAGCGGTCGCAATGGCAGCCTTCGACGCGAGGGTAAAACTCGGCACGGGATATCCAGGTACGCCCTCGACGGAGATACTTGAGACCTTC
>Ga0182016_10000631_pt1 | contig 43643 bp, 33 predicted proteins | sample 712S2MmetaG_FD_120491 | JGI IMG/M metagenome (GOLD analysis project Ga0182016, IMG submission 120491) | Permafrost microbial communities from Stordalen Mire, Sweden - 712S2M metaG | ecosystem: Environmental > Terrestrial > Soil > Wetlands > Permafrost | place: Sweden: Stordalen | collected...
AACAAGAAGCGCTCCTTCGGCGGGATTGTGGCTGCACGGCTTCTCGACATATACGTGCTTGCCTGCCTGCACGCCCGCGATAGCCATGGGCGCGTGCCAGTGGTCGGGGGTGGCAATGGTTATGGCATCTACTTCCTTCAACTGGAGGATGTTGCGAAAATCCTTCTCGGTCGCCGGGGCATAACCCAGCTCATGGCTGGCGTCGTCTGCAAACTTCTTCAAAATCGTGCTATCCACATCGCAGACATGCGAGATGCGGGCTGTCGCATTATCTGCCTTGAGCGAGGCAAGGTGAGCGGAGGCGCGGCCATTCAGGCCGATCACTGCAAAGTTCAGTCGATCGTTGGAACCGAGGATCTGGCCATAACTCTTGGCAGTCGATCCGATGGCCATGCCTGCCGCGCCCACCGCAAGCGTGTCGATAAATTCACGTCGAGTTACCATTCTTGTTTCTCCATCTTCATCTTGAGAGCAACAGCCGGGCCGGACACGTGCGTTTGCGGTTGAAACACATCCTTCCTTGAGTTAGAGGGTTCCGGAGTCTTTCAACGCTTGTTTCATGCCCGCCCAACTAATTCTGGAAGATTCCTCGGGGGTGGCGGCTCCGTGCCAGTGCGTCTCAAGGCTGACAGCGTCGTGAAATCCAATCTGCTTGAGCGCGCGGAACTGCGCTGCCCAGTCGATGAAGCCTTTATCGACCGGCGACCACTCGATCTTGCCCTCCGCGCTCTTGACGGCATTCTTGCAGTGGCAGTGGTGAATGCGGTCTTTGGGCAAGGCCTCCCAGCCGCCGGGAAAGGCATCGAGTTCGCCGCGCATGACGGCATTCGCTGGATCCCAGTTAAGCGCCAGATGCGGTGTCTGAACGGCATTCATGGTGCGCGCGGCTTCGCGGCCAGTTGCAGTGTTGCAGGCAAACTCGTTTTCCAGCACCAGCAGAATTCCCTGCTTGCCAGCGGCCTCCGCCGCCGAACGCAGCTTCTCGTCGATGGCGGCGCGATAGGGAGTTACATCGTCCAGCCGCCAGAAGTCGAAGCCGCGGACCTTCCCGGTCTTGAACTGTTTTGCCAATGTTATAGACCGCTCCAGTATCGCGTCCTGCTCCTTGAATGTGACCTCGGCCGCGCCGTGCAGGTCGCCCTTTGCGCCATACGGCGACTTGGGCGCGCCCGGCCAGTCGGTCTTGAAGAGCGGGCTGGCGATGTCCGTTACTTGCAGGCTATATTTCGCAAGGATCTTGTTCGCTTCGTCGATCTGTGTTGCGCTTAGATCCGTGACGTTCTTTCCCCACATGGAACGAAGCTCTATCCAGCTCAAGCCAAAATCGTGCGCAATCACATAGCAGGCGTGGTCGAAGTCCTGGGATATCTCATCGTTGATGACGGAGAGCTTGAATGGAGACTTCGATGCCTCAGCCATGCCAATGAGGGGACGAGCCGCGAAGGCTGCGGTAGTCATGCCTGCCGCTCCCAGAAAGCTCCGTCTTGAAAAACATTCCATAGTGCTCCTATTGTTTTATCCGTGTACTGCGAGTTATTGGACACAGCCGCGCCCTACCGGCCGGTCACCGTGCCAAGCAATGTTCCGTTAACGGCTTGCCCCAAGAATACATGCGAGAAACAGAATACCAAGAAAGCAAAAATGAACAGGAAAATGCGTCCGGAGATTCCGCGTTGCGTCATTTGGAGCCTCCAGGGTTGGTGCCGTTCAAGCTTCGATCGATATATTGTTCAAATACCGAACGAACACTATATCCGTACGCGCTCTTTTGTCAAGGAGAAAAGCCAAGCGTCTGCGGGCGCTCTTTTCCCCTACCGCGGCTTAATTTCACCTATATCGAGTTCCAGTGGCGCAGGCATTCGATAGATCGCTCGCGGCCTAAGCAGCGGCTTTATCCGCATGGGCTGCGCCCGCCATGCGCCGGGTGGCGCATCGAGGCCCGATCGCTGCTTTTCCCGGTCCGGAAAGGCATCGTGCATCATGGCATTTTTCTTACTTGCAAACAGATACAGATGAACCGCGCCTAAGAAACTTCCTTGTTTGTACTACTCGCTTTGCGGCGAATCCATGACATGTTCCTGTTCCAAATCGGGAGGTAGTTTCTTTTCGAAACACGCTTCTCTATTTACGCCAAGGATCGATTGCTCCGGCGGTTTCATCTGATCTACCTTTGAGTTCGCGAGCCAGTTATTTGCACCGGTTGCTTGTGCCTGAGTAACCGATAACAGTCTAACCGCGCTATCTGTATCGCGTGCAATCCGCGTCTAGGGGTGTTACTTCGAAGAGTGTTGAACGCCATAGTGCCCTGGTACAGGTGATCCCTGGCCAGTTGTCTTCAAGCAGCCAGAGTTTACAGCGGGGCGGTTTTCCCCTGAGGAGGATAAGTGAGGACGGTTCAAGTTCCATCTGTGTTCAAAAGCTCCATTGCGATATTCGAGGGTAACTCAATTGCATCTGAGAGCATCTACTCGCCAATCTATCTGCCAACCGCCAGGGAACCTGTCGACTCTTGGCGCTACCGGTACGTCAAGCGGGGATTCGACCTTCTGTGCGCGCTGATCATGATCGCGGCATTCGCGATTCCAGGGCTCCTGATTGCGGCGGCTATCCTTTTATCCTCGGAAGGTCCGGTCTTTTATCGCGAACAGCGGATTGGCCGCGATGGCCGCCCGTTCAAGATCTGGAAGTTTCGCTCGATGTACCGGGCCGGCTCGGGGCAGGGCAATATTGAGGGGACCGAGCAAGGTGGAACGGTACGGCAATGGAGGATGTGCAAGCACATCAGGGATCCGCGGATCACGGCGATTGGAAACATCCTGCGCCGCTGGAGCCTGGATGAACTGCCGCAGCTCTTGAATATTCTGCAAGGGCAGATGTCTCTGATCGGCCCGCGCCCCATCGTCGCAGCGGAAACCGGTTTTTATGGGAACCTGCTGCCTTTCTATCTGGCCGCGACGCCGGGCTTGTCCGGGCTGTGGCAAGTATCGGGCCGCAGCACGGTCGATTATGAAAAGCGGGCAAGGCTCGATGCCCTTTATGTCCGGTCGTGGTGTCTGGCAACCGATTTCAGCATTCTTTTCCGCACCATTCCCGCGGTATTGAGCCGGATAGGCGCGCACTAGAACGCTTTACCAAGCCGGTCCTCTGCCCAGGAGCGCGGCTTAGAGAGCTGCTGGGGACTCGCGCCCGGCGTGGCAAACCCCGAGTTTGCAGCGCCGGGCCCAACCTCGGGCCTCATTTTCCCAGCCTTTTCAGGCTTTCAGTGCGGCTCCCGCCCGTTAGCCGTACAATAAGCCTTGAGGTAGATCCAGCTTTCCAATGTCATCGAACGGTTACCCATCCCGCTCTACGCGGACGCACGGATTGCGGTCGCTCTTCAGCATGTTTTCCAGCGATCTGGCCATCGATCTCGGCACCGCCAACACTCTGGTCTTCGCTGCCGGCAAGGGCATCGTTGTCAACGAGCCCTCCATTGTGGCCATCAACAAGAACACCGGCGAAGTGGAAGCGGTGGGCAAAGAGGCCAAGGAGATGCTGGGCCGCACGCCCGGCAACATCGTGGCTATCAAGCCGATGAAGGACGGCGTCATCGCCGACTTCAAAGTCACAGAGAAGATGCTCAACTACTTCATTCAGAAGGCGCACAACCGCAAGATGCTGGTGCATCCGCGCATCGTCATCGGGGTGCCTTCAGAGATTACGCAGGTTGAAAAACGGGCGGTCGAGGACTCGGCCTACCGCGCCAAGGCCAGCGAGGTCTACCTGGTGGAACAGGCCATGGTGGCGGCCATCGGCGCTGGATTGCCCATCACGGAGCCCTCGGGCAACATGGTTGTGGACATCGGCGGCGGAACGACGGACATTGCCGTGATCTCCCTCTCCGGCATCGTCTATTCCCGCTCGGTACGCATGGCCGGCAATCAGATGGACGAGGCGATTACCAATTATCTGAAGCGGAAATACAACCTGCTCATCGGCGAGCGCACCGCCGAACACATCAAGATCGAGATCGGCTCGGCGTATCCGCTGGACAAGCCACTGCATCTCGAAATCAAGGGCCGCAACCTGATCGAGGGCGTGCCGAAGACCATCACTATCGACGACAGCGAGATTCGTGAGGCGCTGGGCGAGTGCATCGCCGTGATCATGAACGCCATCCGCGTGGCTCTGGAGCGCACGCCGCCCGAGTTGTCGGCAGACATCAGCGACCGCGGCATCGTGCTGACCGGCGGAGGCGCGCTGATCAAGAACCTGGACAAGCGCATCCGCGAAGAGACCGGCCTGCCCGTCTCGGTGGCCGACGATCCACTGGCCTCGGTGGTGCTGGGCACCGGCAAGATGCTCTCCGACTTCAGACTGCTGCGCAAGATCAAGATCGACTGAAGCAAGTGAAGAAGTGAATGAGTGATGAAGTGAAGAAGTGAAGCGGTGGAACTAGTGATGAACCCGGTCCCGGGAAACGAAGCCCGCAAATAATAGATCCGAAGAAATCTCCGTTGTTTTAACTGTTTCGCTTGTTCACTTCTTCACTCGCTTGTTCACTCATTCGCTGTTTCACTTGTTCACTGTCTCACTCACCCCATGGAATCGTTTTTCGCCCGGTATCGCGATCTCATTGTCCTGCTGGCCATTCTGCTGGCGCAGGTCATCGGTCTCGCCATGCAGGTGCGCCAGACGGCTGCGGGAACCAACACTCTCGACCCGCAGGACGGCTCCGGGGTGCGTCTTATCCGCCTGTGGGCCAACGCCCTGGTTTCTCCGCCGGAGAAGGTGATTCACGCCGCGAAGATGGGCACGGAACGCCTGTGGCTGGACTATCTCGACCTGCGCCATGTCCGCGAGCAGAACCAGGAGTTGCAAAAGACGATCGACAGGCTGCGGCTGGAACAGGCGGCTTTGCTGGAAGACGCCCGCCAGGGACAGCGCCTGCAGTCCCTTGTCGATTTCCAGCAGAAATACATTTATAAGACTGTGGCTGCCCAGACCATAGGCTCCAGCGGCAGCGATCTCTCTCGCGTTTTCTATATAGATAAGGGCTCCGCCGACGGCCTGGGCCGCGATATGGCGGTTATTACCGCGGACGGAATCGTCGGCAAAGTCCGCGACGTCTTTCCCCACTCCGCGCAGGTGCTGGTCATCAACGATCAGACCAGCGGCGCCGGGGTGATCCTCGAGACCACCCGCATTCGCGGCATTTTGCGCGGCAACGCGCTCGGCCAGCCCCAGATTGTGGGCATCCTCTACGACCAGCGCATTCAACCAGGCGAAAAGGTGCTCACGGCCGGAGGCGACCTGATCTTCCCGCGAGGACTGCCTGTGGGGGTCGTCGAAAAGGTGGTCCGCGACCCGGAGCGCGAAAACTTCATCGATGTCGTCGTCAAGCCCGCCGCGCATCTTGACCGCCTGGACGAGGTCTTGGTCATTACCTCGACTGCGCCCCGCTTCTCTTCGGAACAGCAGCAGGATCTGGCTACCAGCGAGCAACTGATGGGTCCGGAGGCGGAGGCCATGAAAGAGCAGAAGAAGGCCTCGGCGATCATGGCCGAGCGTCTTCCCGGCCTGACCGACCCGAACGCGCCCGCGGTAAACCAGGGGGCCATCCCGGCAAACGCGCAGCCGGGACAAAACCCTCCGGCCGCGGCGGCGATTCCAGAGCAGGGGCAGCCCAAGCTGCTCCACCCGCAACATCCTGACCGCTTCACTCCAGGCACCGCAGCGGAGATTCCGCCGGACTCCGACGCTGCTCCGGCGCCGGACACAAGCCCGGAAACTCCTCCAAGTGTGAATCCGAAGTCTCAGCAGAATGCGCCTGGGCAGACCGATACCCAGCAAGCCGCTCCGAGGAGGAATCCATAGCCATGTCCGTCCTCGACGCTGACTTCCGCCGCAATCTTGAGATTCGCCGTTATCCCATGCTGGTCTATGCTTTGGTTCCGCTGGCTGCGCTGGTGCTCCAGGCCTGGCTCCCATGGGTTCTTGGCCGCTTTGGCCGCTATGCCTGGTTCGATCTGCCGGTGGTGGTCACGGTCTACTTCGCTCTGGGCCGCCCCACCCCCATTCAGGGCACAATCATGGGCGCGGCCATGGGTCTCTTCGAGGACGCGCTCTCGCACCACCCCATCGGCATAAACGGCGTGGCCAAAACCGTCGTCGGTTTTGTGGCCGCGTCGGCCGGCACGCGATTCGACGTGGAAGACCATACTATCCGCCTGATCCTCAACTTTCTCCTCTCCCTGCTCTCCGGCGCGATGTACGTCTTTGTTTACCGCATCCTGCTGGGCCTCGATCTGGAGTGGACCTGGTTCACCGAACTCTTCAAGGCGATTGGCAACTCGATCATCGCCGTCGCGCTGTTTCCCGCGCTTGACAGTCTACAGATTAGGGACTAAGGACTAGGGACTAGGGACTTAGGGTATAGGGACGCTGGCAGATCGAGACACAACGAGTGTCGGCATATTCACACAAATGGCGGTAGTCTAAGGTATAGGCTCATGGATTCCGGCAGGATCGATCGCGGCGAAAAGATTCCCACCCTCAAGTTGACGGTGGTTCAGTACGGCATTCTGTTGATGATGCTGGCGCTGGCCGCGGGGCTGTGGCGGCTCCAGGTTCTGGGCGTAGATTACTATCGCTTGCAGGCCGAGCAGAACCGCATCCGCAAGGAACCCGTGATGGCCGCCCGTGGCAAGCTCTTCGATCGCGACGGACGCCTTCTGGTGGATAATTACCCCTCCGTCTCCTGCTTCCTGGTCCGAGAGCAGGGCCACGATGTGGATGCGGATCTGCCTCTCATCGCCAAGGGTCTCAATCTCGACCTTGAGCAGTTGCGCGCCACCCTCCGGCGCTACCGCGCCGCTCCGGGTTACCAGCCTATCCCGGTCAAGCTCGAAGTCACCGCCGACGAGCAGGCTTTCATCGAGGCCCACCGCAACGAGCTGCCCGAATTGGAGACGATCGACGAGGAGCGCCGTCTTTATCCTCGCGACGGCTTCGCAGCCCATCTCATCGGCTACGTGGGCGAGGTCAGCGAGGAGATGCTCAACAACGACTCGCGCTATGCGGCCTATGAACCCGGCGACGTTGTGGGCAAGGCGGGAGTCGAGTTTACCTACGACGGGTTGCTGCGCGGCCAGGACGGTTCCCGCGATGTAATTGTGGACAGCCATGGGCGCGAGGTCGGCTACCTAGGAATTCAGCACGCCATCCCCGGCCAGGACCTCAAACTGACCATCGACATCGACCTGCAGCGTACCGCGGAGCTGGCGTTGGGAGACGCCAACGGCGCAGTGGTGGCAATGGATCCCCGCAACGGCGAGATTCTGGCTCTTGTCTCCCACCCTAGTTACGATCCCAACGCTTTCGCCGTGCGTATCAACCGCAAAGACTGGAACGACCTTGTCACCAACCCAAACCACCCGCTGATGAACAAGGCCATCCAGGACCAGCTTGCTCCCGGTTCCACTTTCAAGATCATCATGTCAGCCGCGGGCCTCCAGGAAGGCGTGGCGCAGGACATGCGTGTCAATTGCGTCGGCGGCGGCACATTTTACGGGCGCTTCTTCCACTGCGACAAGCACCATGGCGTGCTGAGCATCCAGCAGGCCATTCCGCTCTCCTGCGACACCTTCTTTTACACGCTGGCGCAAAAGCTGGGCATCGATACGATCGCCCGGTACGCTACTTCCCTCGGCCTGGGCTCGAAGACCGGCATCGACTTGCCCAACGAGATGGCGGGTGTCATGCCCTCCACGCAGTGGGAGATGAAGAACTTCCACCAGAAATATTACGCAGGCAACACAATTTCCGTAGGCATCGGTCAGGGAGAGACGCAGGTGACGCCTCTGCAACTGGCGCGGGCACTGGGCGGCATTGCCTCAAACGGTCATTTGGTGCGGCCCCATGTGGTTGCGTATGACCAGCTTCCAGCCCAATTTCATCAGGCCGTTCTCGACAGCTTCCCCGGCACGGGAGATACCTACGTCCCTCTCAACCAAGACACTTGGATGACGATCACCGACGGCATGGCCGCTGCCACCACCACCGGCACAGCAGCCGCCTCCCACATGGAAGGCATCGATTTTGCCGGAAAGACCGGAACCGCGCAAGTGGTGGGCGGCGGAGATACCCACACCAAAGGCGGGGCCAAGACTCCCAACTCCTGGTTCGTAGGGATGGTCCCCCGCCGCAACCCCGAGATTGTGATCGCGGTGCTCCAGGAGCACGGCGACTGGGGCTCGAACTCGGCCCGCATTGCCGCCCAGGTGGTGGCCACTTATGTGAACAAGAAGCGGCGGCAGGAGAAGAATATCCTGGATCAGGCAGGCGCCGGCAAGCCGGTCGAGGTGGGCGCGGTCTGGTCAACGCCGGCGCCCGAAGGCCACAACAGCCCCAATGCTCCGTGGAGGGAGTCTGTCCTCCATGCCGGACATTTCCTGGTCGATCCCAGCCTTCCGGCAGCCGCCGGGCTGGCCTCGGGCGCTAATCCTAAGGCGCTGGCCAGCGGTCGTCTGCCTCTGCCCGCATGGCTGAGCGCATCGCCTCTCCGTTTCAAGGAAGGCCGGGACTGATGCGCCGCATCCTGAGTTTCCGCGATTTCGATTGGACCCTGCTTGGAATGGTGCTGCTGCTCTGCGCCGTTTCGGTTCTTGAAATCTACTCCGCCACGCTCCACACCAAATATGCCGGCTTCCACACCAAGCAGATGTACTGGATCGCCGCCGGTCTGGCGGCCATGTTTTTCTTCTCCAAGATCGACTATCACAAGCTGATCGACCTCGTTCCCTGGGCCTACGGGATCTTCCTCGTCGCGCTGGTCGCTGTAAAACTCTTTGGAACCAAGGTGCTCGGCGCGCGCCGCTGGATCAAAATTGGCCCCATGCACTTTCAGCCCTCGGAATGGGTCAAGCTGATCCTCATTCTGCTCGTGGCCCGCTATTTTGCCAATCTCGGCGGACGCAGCCTCACCTGGAGGGATGTCTTCAAAGCCATCGCGCTGGTGGGCGTTCCCATGGGGTTGGTGCTTATCCAGCCCGATCTGGGTACCGCGCTCACCTACACGCCGATCCTGATCGTCGGCTTGTTTCTCGGCGGCATCAACATCCGCCAGGCGCTCGTTCTGAGTATTTGTGGAGTCGTACTCGTGGCCGGAGTGTGGACTAGCGGCAAGCTGCACCCGTACCAAAAGGCCCGGCTGACCAGCTTCGTTAACCCCGACAACGACCCCAAGGGAACGGGCTACCAGATCCGCCAGTCGCTTATCGCCGTCGGCTCCGGCGGCGTGTGGGGCCAGGGTGCCGCCAAGGGCACACAAACCCAGGGAGCCTTCTTGCCCATCCCGCACGCGGACTTCATCTTTGCCGCCTTGAGCGAGGAACACGGCTTTGTCGGCGCGCTGTCTGTCCTGCTGCTATACTTCTTCATATTGATGCGTTTGATTCAAAACGCTCAAACAGCCGCCGACCTGTCTGGTTCCCTGATTATCATGGGGGTAGTTGCTGTGTTGACCTTCCAGATCGCGGTCAACGTCGGCATGGTCATAGGCTTTATGCCAGTCACCGGGATTCCCTTGCCGTTGATGAGTTACGGAGGGTCGTCGGTGTTGTTTACGTTTCTGGCGCTGGGCGTGGCAATGAATGTCCGCATGCGTCGATTCGTAAACTGACAGTCTCAGGGCCATCGTGGCCGAGACTGCGTTCGACAGGTTCACCTCTTGCGTCCAACCGGGAAAGTCCGGCCCGCAAGAGATCGAGTTTCAAGCATTTACGGCGTTCTACGATTGTGCGGCATCTCCGGCTTCGTTCAGGTTGGCGGTCGAGCCTAGGACAATTGGAAAAACGCGATAGCCGGCCAGGTCCGGATGGATCTCGAGCCCGGCAGGACAAGGGTTCATGAGCACGCAGAGACGGGAAGACCGTTGGCAGCGTACAAGTTGCACACATTGCGAGGGAGATTGCGGGGTTCCTGGCGACAGATTAGCGTCGCGGGGACTGACCGTATTGGGGCACGCAAGCACCGCTCCGATCTCGCGGTTCGGCTGTGCACACGCCAAGGTTGGAACGGCCCCGGAATGGTTGGCCACAAACTCTCTGCAATCGGATCGCCGCAGCATCAAGCTCGTTCAGCAGAACATCCGCCGCAGTTCGCCACCCCCTGGGTCTGGCTGCCGCGCGGCCTCCGCCACACTAGCGAGTCCAAGGTTATCCCTTACGTTCATTCCCTGTCCTCCCGGTTTCGTCTGCTTCCATCCAACCTTGCCGCAGTTCCCAGCAGGCAAACGCCGCTGGACGGAAAGGTACGATGGCAAAGGAAATCTGCATCTCCTCTACGCCGCATGAGACGCGGCTTGCAATTCTTGAAGACGATCAACTCGCGGAAATCTACTACGAACGCGAAAACGAGTACACGCTAGCCGGCTCCATTTACAACGGCCGGGTCACGCGCGTTCTCCCCGGCATGCAGTCGGCTTTTGTGGATGTGGGCCTGGAGCGCGACGCCTTCCTCTATGTAACCGACTTCATGGAGCTGGAAGACCCTGAAGAGACCGACGAGATTGAGAAGGCCGCCGCGGCAGGCGGCAATCAGCCTCCGCGCGAAGTCCGCCACGGCGGGGCGGCAGACGGCAATGGCAGCCGCGGCGAAGCTCGCCAGCCGCGCACCGGCCAAAAACAGGAACAAAAACCTGACCAGAGGCAAGAATCCCGGTCTGTCCGTTCAGACCAGGAGCGTCCGAGCGCTGACCGCCAGCCCAAGGGACGCCGCTTAACCGTCGAGGCGATACCCGACGCATCCGGCGCGGTCCCTCAATCCTCGTTCGTCTCCGAGACCGCGGACGAAACCCAGGAAGAATCCACCGAGCAAGGAGCCAAGCGGTGGCGCGGACGCCGCCGGCGCCGCGGCGGCCGGGGCGGAGCAGCTGGCCTCCCGGAGAGCCAGAATGAGACTCTGGTCTCTGAAGAGTCCGCTGAGAGCTACCCAGAAACCCCCGCGGAAGCTGAGGTGGCCCCGATCATTCAAGCAAATGCCGGTGAGCAGGGCGATCGAGCTTGGGCGCAAGGCCGTGGAACGGCCTCGTCCGCCGACCGCGCCCCGGTTCCAGCGCCTTTTGTTCTTCCCGGCGAATCGATCTCGAAATACGGTGGTGTGCCGGAAGATGAGGTGCCCAAATCCGACTTCGCGGCGGGCGCTGTCCCGTCGGCGCGTCCGGCCAGCGTGTTCAAGCCGGCAACGCTGATTGAGACGCCCATTGTGTGGGACGGCAGCGGTCTGCTGCCCGGCGAATCGATCTCAAGGCATCGCACGCCTCAGCCTGAGCCCGCGTCGGAAACGGAAGCGCCCGGCGCGCCGGCAGACGAAATTCGGAGCGCTGACGAAGCCCCCGATGCATTCGAAGAGGAAGAACTCGTTTGGGAGCGGACCGAACCCAGCACCGCAATCGCGGTCGAGCAAGCGGTTGAGGCAATACCGTACGCCCATCTTGCCGAAGCCGCGGAAGACTACCTGGTGGAGGAAGAACAACTCGAATCTGAACCCGTCGAACAAGAGCTTTCAGATGACCAATTCGAGGAATCGACCGAATCCGCTCCCGTGGCTCCAGCAGCCAAGCCCGAGGACTTCGAGGTGAAGGAAGCGATCGAGGAGCCATCGTCAGATGAGCCGCTGGCAGATCCGATCAAACGGCAAAATGAGACTACCACTTCACCCGCGCCAAAAGCGATTGTCGGCGCAGATGCAGAAACAGAAGTACAGGCGCCGGTTGCCGCCGCACCGGTGCCCGACGAACCCGCCGCTGAAACTCATGAGGCCACAACTGAAGAACCTCTAACCAACGAGATAGACGAGCCGGAAGCCGACCGCGCCGCCTCCCATCACATCGACCCATTGCCCCCCTCGACCTTCAGGCTCTTTGGCCTGGGCGGCAAAAAGAAAGCCGAAGAACCCGCGCCGGAACCCGTTGCGCCGCCCGCCGAGCCGGCTTCAGTAATGCCTTCGGTTTCAGCCTATGCTCCCGGCAGCGGCCTCATCGAAGAAGAACTCATCGAAGAGGAGGAGTTCGACGCTCCCCGTCATCATCATCACGGCAAGGCCGAGGAACAAGACCTTGAGGATTACGAAGAGGAGACGCTGCCGCCCCAAATGCGCACCGGCGACCTGGGCGAAATGCTCCAGGAGGCGCACCTCGACCATCGCATCCAATTGAACTTCGACGGCAAGACCGGCGAGGACGACGAAGAAGACGACGAAGAAGATGATGAGGACGAGTCTTCCGGCGAACTCCAACCGGCAGTCGCCGGCGAAGGTCAGGCTCAGCCGCGGCAGCTCCGCGATCGCGGCATGCGCGGACGCCGCGGACGCGGTCCTCAAGGCGCCCAGGGCAATCGCCGCGGAGGTCCTCCCCGCCGCTCCATGCAGACCTCTGACATGCCCATCATCAGCGACCTGCTCAAGCCGGGGCAGGAGATTCTGGTCCAGATCGCCAAGGAGCCGATCGCCAAGAAGGGCGCGCGCATCACCTCGCACATCGCTCTCCCCGGCCGCTTCCTGGTCTTCATGCCCACTGTCTCCCATATCGGGGTGAGCCGCAAGATTGCCTCCGACGAGGAACGCCAGCGGCTCAAGCGGATCCTCGTCCACGAGCGCGGCGAAGCATCCGGCGGATTCATCGTACGCACAGCCGCCGAGGGCGCGTCGGAAGAAGACCTCCGCGCCGACCTCCGCTTCCTGCTCAATCTCTGGGCCGATATCAAGAAGCGCTCCGACGAGTCCAAGTCACCGGCCCTCATCTACCACGATCTCTCGCTCATCGAGCGCATTCTGCGCGATCAAGTCAGTTCCAACTTCTCCTCGATCTGGGTAGATTCGGAGGCCGACTACGAGCGCATCGTCCGCTTCCTCAATCACTTCTCGCCCACCCTGGTGCGCCGCGTCAAGCTCTACACCAAAGACGTTCCTCTGTTTGAGCACTTCGGCATTCAGGACGAAATCTCCAAGGCCCTGCGCTCCAAAGTCTGGCTAAAGAGCGGCGGCTCCATCGTTATCAATCAAACTGAGGCGCTGGTCGCCATCGATATCAACACCGGCAAATACGTCGGCAAGTCAGCGCGGCTTGAAGACACAATCCTCAAGACCAACCTCGATGCCGTTCCGGAGATCGTGCGCCAGATCCGTCTGCGCGACCTGGGCGGAATTATCGTCATCGACTTCATCGACATGGACGAGCGCAAGAACCGCTTCAAGGTGATGGCCGCTCTGGAAGAAGCTCTAAAGAGCGACCGCGCCCCCACCAAGGTTCTTCAGTTCAACGACTTTGGGCTGGTGGCCATCACACGCAAGCGCGTCAAGCAATCTCTCGAGCGTACCCTCAGCGTTCCATGCCCCACCTGCCAGGCTACCGGCATGGTCAAGAGCCCGACGACGGTGTGCAACGAGATCTACACCGAGCTGCGCAAGATGAAGAAGCAATTCGAGGGAGCTGACGTGCTGTTGCGCGTGAACCCCGAGACGGTGAAAGTGCTCAAGGGAAACAACGGCAGCTGGCTCACCGAATTCGAGGAACTGGTCAGCAAGAACATCCTGGTCAAGAGCGACCCGACGCTGCATCCGGAGCAGTTCGACATACAGGGGTAGCGAATCAGCCGCGTCAAACATCGCAGGCCGGAGCATAGCTCCGGCCTGCGATCGTTTCAGCTTTCGCGCATAAACAGACAGCCTCGTCGACTTGGAGGAACCACAGGTGCCGGCGGCTTCGGCTCCAGGCCCTCCACCGGTTCCACGTTTCCTCCAACAGACTCAGCCGTGCTGAGGCCGGTGCGGATCCGTGCTTGTCACATCGCGGAAAGCTCCGCAAACTTCTCATCGCGCCACGCAACCTCTCGCCAGAAATCGTGTCTAATTCAGTATCCGGCGCTCCATCCCCGGACGCAATTAAGACAATTCGATTCTTGAGGTTCCGACATGTCATCTCCCCGTTGGATGTCGCCGATGCGGCGTGTCTGTTTCCTTTCGGTCGTGGCGATTCTTGCGGCCAGCATCGCAAGCGCCCAGTCTTCACCCTCCACCAACTCATCTGCTCCCGGCCTGTTTGCGGCTGGCGAATCCAGCTCTGCCGCGCTCCTGCTCGCGGACGGCGATGGCGGATCGTTACCCTCGCTCATTCCGTTACACGCCGCATCTGCCGCTGCCGGCGGCGGTGCGGCGGGACAGGCGGATCACGGCTGGAAACACAAAGTCTCCAACGACTTCGCTTTTGAGGCCGGTGGGGGATTCAACGCTCCCATCGGCAACGACACTCCGGTCATTACCTGGGGCGGCAACTTCACCGTGGGCGCAGGCCTTCACTTCAGTAAGCGAATCTCCCTGCTGGCGGAATACCAATTCATCGGCGACAAACTCCCCGGCGCCCTCATCGCCGATGCCGGTGCGCAGGGCGGCAACGCGCACATCTGGTCGCTGACCCTCGATCCGGTCATCGACCTGCTTCCAAAACACAACAACAGCGTCTACGTCACAGGCGGAGGCGGCTTCTATCGCAAACTCACCAGCTTCACCGATCCTGAAGAGGTGGAGGAGTGCTACTACTTCTGCGGAATCGGCGTGGAAAACGTAACGGTAGGCCACTTCTCGTCAAACCAGGGGGGCGTCAACCTCGGTCTGGGATTCACACATCGGATAGGCGGCGTTTATGGCGACAGCAAGACCAAGCTCTTCGCGGAGGCGCGCTACCTCTTCCTCGAAACGCCCGGTGTCAACCAGACCAACGGCTTGGGAACCACCGAACTGCTCCCGGTAACTCTCGGTGTGCGCTGGTGATCCGGATTGCGGGTCGCGGTATCTTGCGAAGATCGGCGTTTGGCGCCATAGCCGGAATTCCCTCAACACGAGCTCGTGGCAGGTGGAAATCGTAAAGCCATGGTGAACATTGCAAAGCAAAGGCGCCACCCGCAGTAACAGATGGCGCCTTTTACTGTCATGCGCAGTTGTTAGAACTTGTACCGCAGCGCCAACTCCAGGATGCGGGGATCGGCCGCGCTGGTCACCTTGCCGTAGTTCGCGTTGCCTACAGTCGTATTCGGGTTGCCGGGGTTGGTGTGGTTGAACGTATTGAACGCCTCGGCGCGGAATTCAAAGTAGTTCTTCTCCGTGAAGTGGAACTGCTTGAACAGGGCCATATTGAACACTTCCTGGCCCGGCCCGCGTATGGTGCCGTTCTGGGCGTTGCCATAGTAGCCGTAGTAGAGCAAGTAGTTTGGCGAGCCGCTCGATTGTGTACCGCTCGGAATCACGTAAGCCGCCGTGTTGAACCACTCCTGCGACGAGCCGGTCTTCCAGGTCTTCGGCCCGTTCGTCGAAGGATTGCCCGGCGCCAGAAGCGGCCGTCCCACCAGTCCCTGGTTAGACATGGTTATGCCCGGCGTCAGAGACGTTCCGCTGCGGAAGGTCGAGATGTCGTTGATGCTCCAGCCGCCCAGCGCCAGTTTTTCAAAGACATTGCCGTGCTGGAAGAACGGCAGTTGATAGAGCACCGTAACCGCCATCGATTGAGGATAGTTCAAACCTGCTGCGTTGCCGTGGAAGCGCTTGATGTTATACGGGTCGACCACGCCGTTGTTTGAGGTGTCGTGGCTCCAGGTATATGCTCCGGAGACGTACAGCGATTTTGTCACCGGATGCTTCACCTGCGCCTCGAGTCCGTTCCACTCCTGCCAGAGCCGGGTTGAGAGGACATTGATCGAGCCATAACCCTGGTACGGCGCCCAATACGCCGAGTTGTCCCCGGCTTTGGTTGTGTCTATAGGATTGCTGTTCAGTAACGGATTGTAGTCGTAGTTCACCCCGCCCGAGGTGTAGTAGGGCGGTTGATTCCAGTTCCATGTTCCCACCAGATGCTGGATACGGCTTCCCGCTCCAACCACCGAGGCGATAATGTTCATGGGGAATTCATGCTGGATACCAAGCGAGTAGCTGACCACCGGTGACGCCTGGACTGCTGCATCCGCTGCGGTTACCGATAGGACGGATACTGACTTCGGAGTAGGGAGCGAGCCGGCCTTCCACCCGGTCGTATTTGTGATGTCCCAGATCGAGGTGGAAGTGAACAGCAGATTGCTCAGGTTCTCGTTCGTCAGCACCGGAGGATTTGCAATGCAATTGAAAGAGCAATCCTGGTTCGTGAAGATGCGCGTATAGCTCTGGCCGAAGCCGCCACGCAGGCTGGTTTTGCCATTGCCGAAGACATCGTAGGCGAAGCCGGCATCGGGTCCGAAATACCAGTTATGCGCGTTCGAGAAATTGACCGGCAAGCCCGTAGATAGCCCGCTGTTGTACTCCATGCCGTTGCTGTAGATGACACAGGAGCTGACGGTGCAAGGCGCCAGGTTGGTAACTCCGCTGCTCTCGCTCACTGTCGGCGCATTTGCGGGATTGAAGGCCGACGGCACAAAGTTGGTCTCCGAGTTCGGCACGCCGTAAGGCAAGGGCAGATGGTAAATGCGAAGCCCCAGGGTAAAACTCAACTTCTTGTTCAGCTTGAACTGGTCTTCGATGTACGGTGAATACGTCAAGTCGTGCATGTCGCCGTGGGGCGCGTTGCTAACCTGGCTGAAGCTGGCCACATACCCCAGCAGCATATCCGCCATCGAGGCATCCTGGCTGCATTGGGCGGATGAAACGTATCCGGTCGCGCTACAGGCGTTCAATGCTGTCTTTTGCGCCGCGGTAAGCTGGCTGGCGCCGCCGCTGAACGACAGCGATCCATTGGTCTGCTGGCCCGAAACCTGGCGCTTGGTGTTCCAGACGAAGGTGATGCCCGCCGTGAAATAGTGCTTTCCCTTCAGCCAGCTCCAGTTGTCGCTGAAAGTATCGTCGAGATCGGAAGCATGAGGGATTGGCCGCGCCGCCTGGATTCCTTCCCCAGCCATGCCGCCAGTGAACGCGACCACGGGAGTGCGGTTCGCATAAGTGCCGTTGGGATAGAAGAAATTCTCGGAGAAACCCGGCACCTGGCCGATGTAATCCTTTCCTACCAGCGTCAGGTTCAGAAGAAAGATATTCATGGCCACGCTGGTATTGTTGATCATGTTCGGCGTCAGGGTCTGGTTCAACGCCACCTGCGCCAGCTTGTTGTTTGTAAAGTCCGTCTCCGTGCTGATAGCTGTTGTCCCTGGACTCTCGGTATTCTGCGCGTAAGACTGGTATTCCTCCAGGTACTCGGCAAGCACATGGTACTTGGGGGTGAAGTTGTGATCGATCTTGATCTCATCGTCGCGCTGATCGGTGATCTGCGGTACGGCGTTTTCGTAATTGTTGGCGTTTCCGGCTACGGAATAGTTGGTCGCCGATGGATACAGCGTCTTCAGGTACGCCGTTGAGCTGGAGTTGATTCTCTGGCTCGGGATCTGGTAATAGCCGGTGGGGCAAGCGCCCGACGCCGACTGGCCAAATGGGGTGCCCGATACCGGATCGTTGATCGGCGATTGGAAGCAGCCGGCTATCTGAGTTTGCGTCGGTATGATGCTGAAGACCAGGGCGGGCACGTGCAGAACCACCCACTGTTCGTCCCAAAAGAAGAAGGTCTTCTGCCGGTTGGTGTTGTAGTGCTTCGGAACGAATGCCGGACCGCCCAGGTTAAATCCGAAAATGTTTTGCTTGTAAGGCGTGATGCTGGTCGCGAAGTAATTCTTCGAGTTCAGATCGTCGTTGCGGAAAAACTCCCACGCCGCGCCGTGAAAATTCGACGTGCCGCTCTTGGTTTGCATCAGGATAACCGACGAGCCCATCAGCGAATACTGCGCGGAAAAGTTGTTTTGCAGCACGCGAACTTCTTCCAGCGAGTCGGGGTTCGGAATCACCGATTCCTGCGTCATGTTGCCGGTGTTCTCGTTCCACACACCGTCCAGCGCATAGAAGCTGCGGGCCACGTCCAGGCCGTTGATGGAGAGCTGGCTATTGGTCGAGCGGCCGCCGGTAGTCATCGCCGAGCCTTGCTGCTGGTTGTTCACGCCCGGCATCATCACCGCCAAACCCTGGTAGTTGCGGCCATTCATGGGCAGCGAGCTCACCTCGTCGCTGTCAATATCGGCCGAAACCTCGGCAGTGGAGGTCTCCACTTCGGTTGAGACAGCCGCCACCGTGATCGTCTGCGTGGCGGCGCCTACCGCAAGCTTTCCGTTCACCGTCGCTGTAGTCGCCGGGTGCAGTTCGATGCCCGTCACGGTGTAGCTCTTGAAGCCTGTCTTCGCGAAGGTAACTGTATAGGTGGCCACGTTCAAATCCGGCGCGATATAAACGCCATCGCCGTTCGATTGTGTTTTGTTTGCCACCTTGGTCGACTCGTCGGTGATGGTCACGGTCGCGTCCGGCACTACCGCGCCTACGGAATCCGTCACGGTTCCTGTAATTGTGGCCCGGGTGGAAAGCTGCGCATGGAGCGCAGAGTTCGCGACTAGCAGCGCCAGGGAAAGCAGCGGTGCGACTGCGGGGATGCGTCGAAGAATAGACATTCCTTCTTTTCCTCCTAAAGTTGTTGACCTCTGACGGCCTCCGCAACCATTTTTCATGTTTTTGAATTCGATATGGGGATTATTTCAAAGGCGAAACATTCGTACACCCTCAAAGATAATCGTGTCAATACTTTTTTGCCGGGGAGCTCGCGGCGTCCATTCGCGAGATAAGTAATCGTTTACGTAAACTCCGCAAACGAGCTGTTATTCAAGAAAGATGGAGGTAGGAAACTCCATTTTGAGTTGAATTCTGGAGCAAATTGGGCTGCGTAAACGCATACTGTTCTATGACGCCCTATGCCCTGCAAACCAAGCCGCTCTCAGCCCGAATCACGCTGCTCAAAACCTGCCCGCCGCGAACCGGCCATCTCGCAACTGGGTCAAGCGGCCAGGCTTTTCCTGGAGCGCGGCCAGCCGCAACAATGGATTGCTGACGGTCAATCTGCCGGCCTCCAGCGCAGGATGGGCTTCCTGGCCGCCTGCACCTCGTCGAGTTTGGAGACGCGCGTCGAGTGCGGGGCGGATTTCACAAGCTCCGGAGTTTCCTCGACCTCGCGCGCGATGCTGCGCATGGCCGCGACGAAAAGGTCGAGCTCCTCAAGCGATTCGCTCTCTGTTGGCTCGATCATCAGCGCGCCATGAACGATCATCGGGAAGCTGACCGTATACGGGTGGAAGCCGTAGTCGATAAGGCGCTTGGCGATCTCGCCGGTCTTGACGCCCTTGGCCGCCTGGCGCTTGTCGCTGAAAACCACCTCGTGCATCGACGCGGTTTTGTAGGGTAACTCGTAAAGGTCTTCGAGCTTGGCGCGAATATAGTTGGCGTTGAGCACCGCGTCTTCCGTGGTCTGGCGCAGACCGTCGGGGCCATTCGCGAGAATGTAGGCCAGCGCGCGGATGAACATGCCCGTATTGCCATAAAAAGCGCGCACGCGGCCAACGGACTGCGGCCGGTCGTAATTCCAGTACTTCGTACCGTTCTCGTTTTGGGCGAGAACAGGGAGGGGCAAAAACGGCTCCAGAAACGCCTTGCACGCCACCGGCCCCGAGCCGGGACCGCCGCCGCCGTGGGGCGTTGAAAAAGTTTTGTGCAGGTTCAGGTGCATTACGTCCACTCCGAAGTCGCCGGGCCGCGCCTTGCCTACAAGGGCATTCATGTTGGCGCCGTCCATGTAGAGCAGTGCGCCCTTGGCGTGCAGGATATCCGCAATCTTGTGGATCTGGCTCTCGAAAACTCCGATTGTCGAGGGGTTGGTCAGCATCAGCGCGGCGGTCTCTTCGTCCACCTGGCGCGTCAGAGCCTCCAGGTCGATGCCGCCTTCGGCGTTGGATTTGAGATTCTCGACCGTATAGCCGCATATGGCCGCGGTGGCCGGATTGGTGCCGTGAGCCGAGTCGGGAATGAGGATCTTGCGGCGCGCGTTGCCCTGCGACTCATGCCATGCGCGCACCAGCAGGATGCCGGTAAACTCGCCGTGTGCGCCAGCAGCCGGTTGCAGGGTGATCGCGTCCATGCCGGTGATTTCGATGAGGCAGCGCTGGAGCAGTTCGATGACCTCGAGAATGCCCTGCGCCAGCGAGTCGGGCCGGTAGGGATGCGCCTCGGCCAAGCCCTCAATGCGGGCGACCGCCTCGTTGACGCGTGGGTTGTACTTCATGGTGCAGGAGCCCAGCGGATAGATGCCCAGATCGATAGCGTAGTTCCACGTCGAGAGCCGCGTGAAGTGGCGAATGATCTCGATTTCGCTCAGCTCGGGAAGCTCGCCGGGGACCTTGCGGTGAGCGGAACCAAGCAGGGCCGCGGGGTCTACAGAGGGCACATCGAGCGGCGGCAGCTTGTAAGCGCGCTTGCCCGGCGAGGACTTCTCGAAGACCAGCGCCTCGTTCTGCGTCTGGTGGGGCCGGACTTTGCCGGTGGTGCGCGGGCCATGATTCTCAGTTGTCGTTGCCATCGTCGATGCCTCGGAGCGTTGTTTTGTAAAAGAGCATTCCTTCAACCGGACCCTCTTCCTTTCTGTTGCCGTTGCGGCCCGGCTAAAGCCGTGCCCTTGTTACAAAGCAACTGCATCTGGTTGGTTCTCTGTTCACTCACGCGTCAAAGACGTTGCATTCGGGCGATTCATCGTTGAGAGTGATGTTTGCTTCCGAGTTTTCCACTCAGGCTTCATCCGAATCTCGGTCCAATACTCTTCCCGGACATCCTCATCGATCTCAACCGGCCAGTCGCTTTTGTAGAGCCGGTCTGTCCCGTCCCGTCTCGGTCCTGAAATCCAATACTGCTCCCCGGTCTCAACATCAAAGTAGTTTGCTTTGAAACCGCTCCCTTTGAGGCTTTGGAATGACTTGCCGGCATAGTGAAGCGTCGCGCCAGTGCGGCTGAATGTCACCCTTCCAATTCGAGCTGACCCGTGCAGACCGGCATTCTCGTCTACCCTTACATTCCCATACTGATCCTTAACGAATCCTCCGCCTTTCCACTCGATGTACATGATCCGCGGCGGATAAGTCTGCTTGGTCACAGCCGCCTCCTATGCCTCCACCGGCGTCGCCGCCAACACTTTGGCCGCGGTGTCAATGTTCTCGCGGGTAACCATCTCCGTCGCACACCACAGCGTAGCGTTGCCTAACTCCGGATACCACTTGCCTAACTCAATCCCGCCGACGATCTTCGCATCCATCAATCGCTGGCTCCAGATCGCGGGAGCTTCTTCGGTTTGCAAAACAAACTCGTGAAAGCGGGGTGCGCCGGCGAAAACAAGTTTTGCTCCCGGTTGCGCCCCAAGCGTCGTCGCTGCATAAGCGGCCTTGGCCAGGTTATGTTCCGCTAACTCGCGAATACCTTCTTTTCCATAAACAGTCAGAAAGATCGTCGCCATCAACGCCACTAAAGCCTGATTGGTGCAGATATTCGAAGTGGCTTTTTCGCGGCGTATGTGCTGCTCACGTGTGGAAAGCGTCAGCACAAAGCCGCGATAGCCGTTGCTGTCTACGGTCTGACCGACCAGCCGCCCTGGCATCTGGCGAAGGTATTTCTCCTTAGCCGCGATAACTCCGCAGAACGGCCCGCCATAACTCAGCGCGACGCCAAACGACTGCGCCTCCATGCTGACAATGTCCGCCTCAACCGGCGCGCGAACTACGCCAAGCGAAACCGCCTCGGCAATGGAGACGATGAGCAAAGCGCCTTTGGCATGGGCAATCTCCGCGATAGCCGGAATGTCTTCGATAATCCCAAAGAAGTTGGGGCTTTGCACAAGCACCGCGGCTGTTTCTTCGGTGACCGCCGCGTCCAAAGCAGCCAAGTCGACGCGTCCGGTTTCGCGGTCATAACCAACCAAAGTCGAGGGCAGGCCCTGATGTTTGGCGTAGGTAGCCAGCACTTCGCGATACTCGGGATGCACGGTCGCTGCGACGACGGCCTTGTGGCGTCCAGTAACTCGCACTGCCATCATCACGGCCTCGGCTGCGCCGGTCGACCCGTCGTACATGCTGGCGTTGGCCACGTCCATGCCGGTCAGCTCGGCGATCATGGTCTGAAACTCGAATATAGCTTGCAGCGTGCCCTGAGTTATCTCCGCCTGGTAGGGCGTGTAACTGGTGAGAAACTCGCCGCGCTGCACCAGCGAGTCGATGATGACTGGACGGTAGTGGCGATACGCTCCCGCGCCGAGAAAGCTGGCGTAGTCGGTGACATTCTTTTGCCCTGCGGCGCGGAAGTAGGCGACGATCTCGCTCTCGGCGTGCTGGCGCGGCACATCGAGGTCACGGTCCAGCCGGTACTCGGCGGGGATGACAGCGAAGAGATCGTCGATCGAAGCCGCGCCAACTTCAGCGAGCATTTGTTGGCGTTCGGCGGGCGATTTAGGCAGGTAGCGCATCTCAGCTTCTAGCTTTCTTCCGCGATGAACGCCTCATACGCGGCGGCATCGAGCAGGGATGTGAACTGCGCAGGATCGGCGAGCTCGACTTTGATGATCCAGGTGTCGTGCGGCGCTTCGTTGATCTTGTCGGGCGAGTCCTTCAGCGCCTCGTTGACGGCGGTGACTGTGCCGGTGACGGGCGAATAAAGGTCGCTGACCGCCTTGACGCTCTCAACCGACCCGAAGGCCTGGTTGGCGGTAACCGGGTCGCCTACTTTGGGCGCGTCCACATAGACAATGTCGCCCAGGGAATTCTGCGCGTAGTCGGTGATCCCAATGGAGCCAATGGCGCCATCAAGCGAGATCCATTCATGTTCGCGGGTGTAACGGTAATTTGTGGGATAGGCCATGGCGGGCATGCTCCTCCATCGTGAGTTTTGCGGTGTGACTCCTCAGTGTACGCCGAAAGGCAGGGGGCAGGGATCAGGGGTCAGGGCTCAGGAATGCCGCGATTGGCTACTGCGCCGGGCCCAAGCCGGGATAAGGTTCCAGCGGGGCCAGCGCGACGATTTCCAGCATTCCGGCCTGGAAGACAGGCAGGGTTGCAAGGGTGGCGCGGACTTCGGCCTCAGTCGCTGCTTTCCCGCTGTGCAAACCAAGCGCCGTCAACCGCATCCTACCGAAGAGCCAGAGGTGAATGTTTTGCGGCAATTTCGGATAGCCCTCTTATTTTGGATGGCAATTTTTTTCCCACTGAGCTACCGCGCGCACGCTTACTCACTGCTGACGCACGAGCAGTTGATCGACCTCAGTTGGCAGGACTCCATCGTCCCCTTGCTGCTCAGCCACTATCCCACGCTCACCGCGGCGCAGCTGGAGCAGGCGCGCGCCTATGCCTATGGGGGGTGCGTCATCCAGGATATCGGCTACTACCCGTTTGGCGACAAAGAGTTTTCAAACCTCACTCATTATGTCCGCTCCGGCGATTTTGTCGTCAACCTTTTTCGCGACGCCAGCAATGCCGATGAACTAGCGTTCGCCGCTGGCGCGCTTTCGCACTATGTCGGCGACTCCTTTGGCCACGCGGAAGCAACCAACATTGCGGTTCCTGTCGAGTTTCCCGAGCTCCGCTCCAGGTATGGCCCGGTGGTGAACTTCGCAGAGGGCACGCGCCAGCATGTGCAGGTAGAGTTCGCCTTCGACATCGACCAGATAGCCCACCATCGGATGGCGCCTCTGCGTTTCCTGCGCCGTGTCGGCTTACAGGTGCCGCTCAAGCAGCTTTCGCTGGCTTTCTATCAGACCTATGGCCTCGCTGAAGACTTCACCGGCAGGCGAAGCCGCATCAACGTAAAGGCCTATCGGTTCGCGGTCCACTCGTTCATTCCGCGCGTCGCCTACGCGCTCACGCTCCTTCATCGCCACAGTGAAGTTGGCGACCCCAGCACTCCTGAGGCGCTTGAGATCGAGCAAGATGCAGCCGCGGTGGCGAGCCAGAACGGCTGGCAAGCCTACCGGAGGAAAGCAGGCATAGGCACTTATGCGCTCGCCGGGCTCATCTTTGTCCTGCCGAAATTTGGCCCCCTCAAAATGGTTGCTATCAAGGGGCCCACCGCCGCCACTGAAGCCGAATACATGCGCAGCGTGTTTCTGTCGATGGCGGATTTGCGCCGCAGGCTGGCGCGCTTTACTCCGCCGTTGGCAGCCAGGCAGGCGAAAGCTGCTCAGCCTACTGACGATCCACCCGGCGCCAAGAGCAACGCCTTGCCGGCCGAGGCCCAACGTCACCCGTTACCCAACCGCGATTTGGATACAGGCCTTGTTGTCCAGCCTGGCGGGTACTCGCTTACCGATTCCACCTATGCACACCTGCTGCACATGCTCGCGCTGCACCCCTCGAAGGCCATACCGCCGGGAATCAAAGAAGACATCCTGGCCTACTACGCCAACCCAGACGCACCGATTTCCACCAGGAAGAACCCTGCCCAATGGGCCCAGGTGCAAGCCGATCTGGCCACGTTGGCAACCATGCGGACCAGCACCGAACCAAAGCCCTATCCCACTTATGGCGACAGCGACACAGAGCCATAACGGCTGCGTCTCGCACCCTCCGCCGCGGACCGCTACTTAGTAAAGAACTCTCCATGCCCGCCGTTGGCCCACGGATCGTAGTGCAGCGCGAAGTTGGCGCGGGTTTGCGTCGAGGGGTGGTCGTACTCCCAGAACTCGATAAAGGGACTTGGGTTGGGGTCGTCCAGCCAGGCTTCGCCCAGCGCGTTGAAGGCGGCAACCGCGGTCTTCCGCGGGTCTGCAACGACGCCGTGAATGGCCTCCTGGCCGTAGACGTCGGCTTCATGTTCAAAGCAACGGCTGACGGTGTTGTCTATCGGAGCCAGCACAAAACCTGCCGTCGAGAGGACGGAAAGCAGCACCACGAAGCCGGCGCGGCTAGCAAGCACACTCTCTGCAATCGAGCCGGTTCCGCTGGCCCGCACGTCTTCTCTCCCGCCTAGACGCCAGCTCGCGCCAAAGCGCCGCGCCAGCCAGGCGGCAATCCCCGCGCACGCCCAGTAGACGAAAAACAGGCCGGCCGCCGAGAGGGTCAGCTCTTTGGGAATGTGGCGCAGAACGTAGTGGCCGCTCTCGTGGCCAAAGATGAATTGCACTTCATCGTCGGGAATGCGCCCGGCTGTGGTATCCCATACAACCACCCGCTTGGTGGCTCCCATGCCGCTGACATAAGCGTTGATGCCGTTGGTTTTCGCGCTGGCCTTCATCAGGAACATGCGCTCGGGCGGAATCCTGGTTCCGGTACGCGCCACCACCGCTTCCAGCTTTGCCGCCAGCGCGGAATGGTGTTCAGCCAGAGGCTCATATGTGTTGTAAATGGGTTCCAGCAGCGGCGACAGGAAAGCCGAAAGCAACAGCAGCGGGAGCGTGACCACCCATGCGCCCAGCCAATAGCGGCGCGGCCAGCGGCGCACAATCCAGTTGAAGAGCAGCAGAACCGGCGCGCCAATCAGCACCGAAAGCCCCAGCGACTTGCCCTGATCGCCCAGCCAGCTTCCCCAGCCCTGTACGCTGATGCCATATCCCCGGCTGACCTGGTGCCCGAATGCGTCGAGCGGCAGGCTGGCCAATGCCAGGATCGTAAGAAAGACCGCGAAGAAGACCAGCCCCTGCACCCAGCGGTGACGCGAAACCCGCCGCGTCCATGCCTCCAGGCCCGAAGCAGCCCGTGTAGCCAGCAGCAGCCACAGCACAACCAGACCCCAGAGCGGCCCGATCAGGTCCAGAATGTTGCGGATACGGCTGAGGGCAATGGCCTTAGCCAGTTTGTCCGGCGGCAGGGTATAGGCCTGCTGCTCAGCTTGGGCTGCCGCCGCCGGAACCGCACGATCGCCGGCTGCGGCCGGAGCCTGCCGGACTACGATGCGGGGCGCAACATGGGGGCCGGGGCCAAGACGTGGGGCCACGGCGGCAAGCAGGAGAGCAAAACAGGGGGTCAGCATTGCGCAGCGGCCAAAAGTCATCGGGATTCCCCTCCACAGTAGCCTACTCTGAGACAATCGAGATAGACGTCGTTTTTCAACTGAGTTTGCCATTCTATGACAGAGATATCTTTTGCCGCCGCCGGGTGGCCCGTTCCCAACCCTGGCCACAGACAGTTTGCCGCGCGCTCCATCCGCTCGGCTCTTGCAGTTGCCGCCCTTGTCATGGCCTTCTCCGCTGCCGCAACCGCCCAGCGGAAGACCGCGCGCGTGCTTCATCCCGCGATAAAAGAACAGTCCGCGGGAAGCCCGGTTCTACTCGACGCCATGACTTCCGAACTGCATCGCGCCTTCACATCGCTCGGCAAGCAGGGAGACGATAAGCAGTTGCCTCCTTATTTTCTGAGCTACTCGGTGGCCGATGCCAGCATAGTATCGATTCGGGCGCAGTTTGGGGCGCTGGTCGACAGCTCTACAAACCATTTGCGCGTGGCCGATGTGCAGGTCAGGGTCGGCGACCCCAAGCTGGACAACACCCATGGCACACATCGCGGGTCGGCGGTGAATAGCATGCAACTGCCGCTCACGGATGACCGCATTGCGCTGGGGCGCAGCCTGTGGCTGGCTACCAACAAGGGCTATGGCACGGCCTTGGATAACTACCTGCGCGTGAAAACCGAGGCCGAGGTACGCGCCAAGGAAGAGGACACCTCGCCGGACTTCAGCCAGGAAGCGCCGCAAACCTACATCGGCAAGCCTGCTCCACTTGTGGTTGTTGACAAAGCGGCATGGGAGAAGCGTGTAAGCGCGCTGTCGAAGGTCTTCCGCGAGTTCCCAGACGTTTACCAGAACATGGTGATGCTCACGGCGCAGAACGAGACCGACTATTTTGCTTCGTCCGAGGGTTCGCGGGTGGTTGCGCCGCACGTGCAGGCGCGCCTGGTGGTGCTTGCCGTAACCCGCGCCGACGATGGAATGGATCTCTTCCGTGCCCAGACCTTTGAGGCCGAGACAGTGGAGGGTTTGCCCGAGCAGCCGGAGTTGGAAGCGGCGGTTCGCGCGCTGGGCAAGAGTCTAGAAGCACTGCGCAAAGCACCGGTGACTGAGCCGTTCGACGGGCCTGTGATTCTCTCTGGACGCGCGGCGGCGGTCTTCTTCCATGAAGTGCTTGGCCACCGGCTTGAGGGCCAGCGCCAACGCGGCGACGAAGAGGGGCAGACCTTTACCAAGGAAGTCGGCAAAGCGGTGCTGCCGACGTTCCTTTCAGTGGCCGACGACCCTACCGCAACCAAATATGGCGCAACCTGGCTGAGCGGCAGCTATGAGTACGACGACGAGGGGCAAAAGGCGCGCCGCGTGGATCTGATCCAGGATGGCGTGCTGAAAACATTCCTCATGTCCCGCCTGCCCATCGCCAGCTTTTCCGCCTCGAACGGCCACGGCCGGGCTTCCACGGGACATGTGCCCACGGGACGCCAGGGCAACCTGATTGTGACCTCGACCAAGAGCGTTCCAGAGGCTGAGTTGCGCAAACAGTTGATTGCCGAGGCCAAGAAACAGGGCAAGCCCTACGGGCTGTATTTCGAGGACATTTCTTCGGGCTTTGCCGTCACCCAGCGCAGTTCGCCGCAGGCTTTCTCTGTGGTTCCACTGGTGGTTTGGCGGGTATATGTGGATGGGCGGCCCGATGAGCTGGTCCGTGGTGTGAGCATTGTGGGCACTCCGCTGGCGGCGATGAAAAAGATTCTGGCCACGGGCGACAAGAGCGAAGTCTTCAACGGCGAATGCGGCGCGGAGTCGGGCACCATTCCGGTCAGCGCGGTGGCTCCGGCCATGCTGCTCAGCGAAATGGAAACGCAGAAGCAAGCGCAGGGCACGGCCAGGCCGCCCATTCTGCCGATTCCCGGCGCGGATGCAGCGGCGCCCGCCAAAAAGGAGGCGCAATGAATTCACTTCGTCCGATCGCGATGCTTGCCGCCGCAGGGCTGCTGATGGCCTGCCTCTGCGCGCCGCCTTCCGCAGCAGCGCAGCAGACCCGCGCCAATGCCGAGAAAGATCCCGTGCTGAAGGCGATGCTCGAAGAGCTGGACCGCAGCAAGAGCGAATTGCAGTTGAAGGATTTCGCCAAGCCGTTCTTCATCCAATACCGCATTGAAGACGAGGATAGCTGCCAGACCAAGGCGGAATTTGGCGCCACCGAGGGCTCGCAGCGCAGCCACGAGCGCGTGGCTCGCATCACGGTGCGGGTAGGCGACTACAAGTCCGACAGCTCGGGCGGGCGCGGCGACGGCGCGGTGCAGCTTGCAGCGCTCGACGACGACCCCATTGCGATTCGATCGGCTTTGTGGTCGGCTACGGACCAGGCCTACAAGAACGCGCTCGCGGCCTATGCGCAGAAACAAGCGGCCATGAAAGAGGTGCAGACTCCGCCTCAGGCAGACGACTTCAGCCGGGAGAAGCCCATCGTTTCGCTGGCCGCCCCGCTCCATTCAAAGCTCGACGAAGCGGTCTGGACAGACCGGATGGCCAAGGCCAGCGGTGTCTACCGGACCATCGCCTCCGTCAAGGCTGGAGAGCGCGATGTCGAGTATTCCTCGGCGGAGTTTCAGGCGCTGGTGACCACCACATGGCTCGTCACCAGCGAAGGAACCATCGTCCGCAAATCGGCATCCGAGTACCAGGAACTCATTGCTGTTGGCACACAAGCGGCCGACGGCATGAGGCTCGACCGCTCCTACGCCTCGGTCGGCGCTGCGCTCGACGACCTCGATACAGAGGCGGCTTTTGCAAACAAAGCCGTCGAGCTTATCGCTTCCCTAACCGATCTGCGCAAAGCCCCGGTCGTGGAAGAGGAGTATCACGGGCCCATCCTGCTGAGTTCCGATGCCGCGGCCGATACGCTGCGCGCGCTGGTGGGCAGCGCAGTAACGGCAACGCGGCCCAAGCTCGGCACCGAGGCCCGCACCAATGGGCCATTCGCCTCCAGCTATCGTGCGCGCGTGCTGCCGGAGTTTCTCGACGTTGTGGACGACCCCGGCTTGAAGACCTATGCCGGTAAGAGTCTGGTGGGCGCCTACGACGTGGACGACGAGGGTGTGCCCGCGCAGGCGGTGAAGCTGGTGACGGAGGGCAAACTGGAGAATTATCTGCTCGGCCGCGAGCCGGTAAAGGACTTTTCGCTCTCGAACGGCCACGGACGGGCTGGAACCAACGGAGCGGCACGCCCCGCGATCGGCGTGCTGAAGATAACCGCGAAGGGCGGCTTGTCGGACGATGAGCTGAACAGCAAGCTCCTCGATCTGGCCAAGGATCGCAGCTTGAAGAGTGTCTATTATGTGCAGACGCTGGCCGGTGAGTCGACACCGCGGCTGCTTTACCGCGTGACTCCCGACGGCTCTCCGGCAGGCAAGCATGAACTGGTGCGCGGAGCCACCCTGGACGACCTGGACCAGCGCGCGCTGCGCTCAAGCGTGCAGGCGGCGGGTAAAGAACTCTTCGTGGCCAACTACTTCGGCGATGTGCCCGAAACGGTGCTTGCTCCGGCGCTGCTGATGGACGACGTAACCATCCGCCGCGCCAACGAGAAGAACGAGAAGCTGCCCTTCTATCCGCCGCCGGAGTAGTCGTTGATCCGGCTCGGAAAAATTTACAACGCCTCAGTCCAGCCGCGTTAAATATGCTCCGCCCTCGCTGGGCCTGAGATTCCGTGCAATGAACTCGGCCTGCGCGCGGTTGTCGCCTTGGGGGCGGATGCGGACCCAATAACTATCCTCGCCGGGAAACTCGATCACGTTTGAGTCAGGAAATTTGCGCAGGAGCTGCTGTTTCAGCTTGCCCGCGGCATGTTCGGACTTGAATGCGCCGATCTGCACGCACCACCGCCCGCCGGTCGCGATCGGTTTGGGGGTTTGGTACACATCGATGCGGACCTCGACCAGTCCCCCGCGGTAGACTCCCGTGGCCTTGGCCGAGGCGATACTGAGATCGATGATCCGGCCCTCCACAAACGGCCCGCGGTCGGTGATGCGCATGGCGCTGGATTGCCCGGTCTTGAGATTGGTCACCACAATCAACGAACCCATGGGCAGCGTGCGGTGCGCGGCGGTCAGCGCGTAATCGTCGAAAACCTGTCCGTTGGCGGCCTTGCGGCCCTTGTAAGGCGCTGTATACCAAGTGGCCAGGCCTTCCTCGGAGAGGATCGGTCTGTGCGTGTTCACAAAGTCGAGGTCTTCGTCGCTCACCCCGCCTGGCGGCGCGGGCGTAATGGGAATGCGCGCCACTGGAGGTTTCTGCGCGGGACGGGGAACACTCCGCGCCGGAGGCGGAGCGGCCTGCGGTGCGGGAAGCTGGGCTACTTGCGTTTGGCGATGCCCGCAGCCGGAGACAGTCAGCGCGCCCAAGACAAACAAGCCCGCCAAAAGCTGAGTGCCCCACCCTCGCGGCGTCTCTGTCTTTGCCGCCAAGGTGGAATACCTCGAACCCCAACCGTCCCTGTTCATAAGGACACCGCCGATTTGAACCCAAGTCCGCCCATCAGCCAGCCGGATCCTTCGGCGGGGTGGGCGCCTTCTTTTCGAGGTGGTCGGCAAACTGGCGCAATGAATCGGCCACCGTCCGCAGGGCGGAGATCGATTCGGTGCGAACCTGCGGGATCACGGCCTGGTTAACGTAGGCGGCGGCGTGGCGCAGCTCCATCTCGATCAACTCGATGGCTTCGTCAATGCGGCGGCCTACGCTGCCCGTGCCGGGTTCGTACGGTGGATAAGTGCCCATGAGAATTCACCTCCGGCCATCAACTACTGGCCAATTACACTTGCCTCCAGTCTGGCTGGCGCGGAGCGGCGCGTCAAGATCGGAAGGTTGAAAGGTGCCGCAACCGTCAATACGCGATTAGCTGAGGAGTCTATGCCCCGTTCACCGTGTGTCAATCCCCATTCAACCGCGGATTCCGCCATTCGCTGCATCGGGTTTGGGTTGACCGCTGTCCCCGGTTACCCTACAAATGCATTTCTAGTCTCCCGATTTCCGCTGTGAAATCCGAGGCTTGGGCCGGGCGGGCAACTCCAGCCGGCGGTACCTTCAAATTCTGAGGAGACAGCAATTTATGGCCAAAGCGATCAAGTACGTCGAGCAAGCAGCCGTCTACGCGGCCAAGGGCGCGTGGGTGGTTTTTGAGCGCCTGAACCGCATCAGCCCCAATCCTGGATTTACGCCCAAGTGGAGCGACAAGCCGCTTCAGAAGAGCTATCAGAAGGAAAAACCGCCTCTCGGCTGGCCGCGCACCACGGACTCGCTGTGTCCCAAGTGCGTGCCCGAGATTCGCAAGCAGATTTTGGATGGCAAGCTGCCCCACGAAGTGCTGCTCAATGAGAAGGTGGGCGAGATCAAGGCCCAGATCATCGAGCGCGACGGCAAGATCCTGATGGTCAAGGATTGCCCCAAGCACGGCCACTTTGAAGACGTAATGTCGATCGACACGGCCTTCTTCAAGCATCTTGAAGAGAGCTTCCCTGGCCGTGACATGAAGGCCCACGGCAAGGGCTCCGACGACCTGCACCACCACGGCACCTCGACCGTAACCCACGGGCGCGGCTCGGTGCTGACCATCGACCTGACCAACCGCTGCAACATGATGTGCGATCCCTGCTTCATGGACGCCAACCAGGTTGGCTTCGTCCACGAGCTGACGTGGGACGAGATCAAGACCATGCTCGACAACGCCATCACCATCAAGCCCAAGCGGCAGATGAGCGTTCAGTTCAGCGGCGGCGAGCCAACGCTGTCGCCTTACTTCCTTGACGCCGTGGCCTACAGCCGCAAGGTGGGCTACAACAGCGTGCAGGCAGCGTCGAACGGCATCGAGTTTGCCAAGAGCAAGGAACTTTGCCGCGCCGCCGCCGAAGCCGGCCTCCGCTACGTCTACCTCCAGTTCGACGGCATCGGCAACGCCGCCAACTCGCACCGCAAGGTGGGCAACCTCTTTGACGTGAAGTTGCAGGCCATCAACAACCTGCACGAAGCGGGCGTGGAGATTGTGCCGGTAACCACCATCATCAACGGCATCAACAACGAGCAGGTGGGCCGCATCATCCAGTTCGCCCTCGAAAATCCCAAGACCATCAGCTTCCTCAGCTTCCAGCCGGTCAGCTTTACCGGCCGCGACGAAGACATCACCGACGACCGCCGCATGGCGCAGCGCTATACGCTGAGCCACATGGCGCATGATGTGAAGAAGCAGTGCGGCATTGGCGAGCCGGAGCGCGACTGGTTCCCCATCAGCTTTATGAGCACCTTCTCCGACTGGGCCGATCTGATTCACGGGCCGGGCGCAGAGTGGGGCCAGCTCTCCTGCGGCTGCCATCCCAACTGCGGCATCGGCATGGCGCTCATGATCGACAAGGAAACCAAGGAATCCGCGCCGGTAACGGCCTTCCTCAATATGAACATCGTTGCCAAGGATTTGGCCAAGGTGAACGACGCGGCGCGCGGCAAGTGGCTCTCGGTCATTGGCCTCACCCTGGCGCTGCTGCGCAACTACGATCCGTTCCAGTCGCCGACGCATTTCAAGATCACCGACATGCTGAAGAAGATGGACAAGACCTTCAACGCGACCGGCAAGAACTACGGCAGCGTGAAGGGCGACCGCACTCTGGAAGACATCAAGAAGCGCCGCCAGGACCGTTGGAACTTCCTCTTCATCGCCGGCATGTGGTTCCAGGATCTGTTCAATTACGACTTCCGGCGCACAGAGCAGTGCATCATTCCCTACGCCACTCAAGAGGGCGAGATCAGCTTCTGCGCCTATAACACGGGCATCGGCTGGCGCAACATCATTGAGAAGATGCACATGACGGCCACCCTCACCAAGTGGTATGAGGAGCACGGCCGCCATGAGATCTTTGCCGGCGGCAAGAAGGTGGGCATGACCGATGTGGGCCACCATCTTGCGCTCAACATGGAGCATGTCAACTCCGAAGCCAACCACACGCTCGACGAATTGGGCATCGCCAAGAACTCACGCGAAGAGAAGATGCGCGCGCGCGCTGTAACCGCTGCGGACAAGCTCAAGCAAGATGCCGAGAACGCGCAGATGGCCAAGCTTTATCGCGAGCATGTCCTGGGCGAAAAGCCGATCGATGGCCTGGTTCGCCTCGATGCCATCCGCCCCGCATCGAACAACGCCACAAGCCCAATCAACAGGCAGCAAAAAGAATCCGAGCTAGTCGCCGGAGACTGATCCAATTCACCTTGGTTCACTCAGCACACAAAGGCCGTTCCTCACGGGAGCGGCCTTTGTGCGTTGAGGATTGAGTCAGATGCCTTTGTAGTTGAGCACCGGCCTCAGAGTGCGAATTACCTTCACCAACTCCCGCTGTGCTTTCAGGACCGACCGAATATCCTTGTACGCAGCGGGAGCCTCATCCCGGAGTTTGCCTGTCAGACGGTAGTCGTACCAGACGCCTTCCATCTGTCGCTGGAGGTCACGGTCGCTGAACCTGCTTCGCGCCGCGCCTCGGCTGAGTGCTCTGCCTGCGCCGTGCGCGCTTGAACAAAGCGCCTCTTCACAGCCGCGCCCCTCCACATGAAAGCTGAGAGTGCCCATCGATCCGGGCAGGACTCCAGGCTCACCTTGCTGGGCAGACATTGCTCCTTTGCGATGCACCCACAACCCGCGCCCGCCATGCCGTTCGAGCGCAACATGGTTGTGATCGGTTGCGATCATCGTCTCCCACATGACGCCACATCTCAGCGTTTGAGACAACACCTTGCCCGCCTCCTCTGCCATTGCCTTACGAGAAGCCGATGCGAACCGCCTGGCCCACAAAACATCGTGAAGATACTCTTTGCCAGCATCCGATTCGGCATCGAGTGCGCGAAAACGGCCATCGACCGGTTGCGCGCGGGCCAGATAATTGTCGCGGATCGCCTGACCGAGAGCACGCGATCCGCTGTGCACCATCAACCAGAGCCGATCCTCCTCGTCTGCCTGTAACTCAAGAAAGTGGTTTCCACTGCCAAGCGTCGCAAACTCGATCTCGCCCTCCTTTCGGCGCATCGCCTCCAGGCTGGCATGACTCAACGGCTCGTTCGCCAACTCGTCCGGCTGCGCGAGAACCGCGTCTCGGTTGCGTCTGCGCGCCGGCATAGCTCGCCCAAGTTCCTTCAGCAACTGAGCTGCAACCTTCGGATTCTTTAGCGCCGCAGCCTCAACGTCGAAGGCGACAGCCAACATACCGCATCCAATGTCGCCTCCTACAGCTTGCGGGTAAATCAAGTGAGAGGTTGCAATGACAACCCCGATGCACACCTCAGCAGCAAGATGTACATCGGGCATCACGGCGATCTGTTGAACGTCCGGGGCGCGCCGGAGACGCTCAAGCGCCTCCGACACCTCGCGATCCAGTGGCGCAGCCAGCCAACTCCGCAGCGGAGACCTCAATGAATCACTCATTGTTGCCCCCATCAAGCGAAACTGGTACAAACGCCAGCTCTGGCGCCCTTTTGCGCGTAATAGCCATCGCCACCTCCGAGCGCAGTCGTGGCGATTCGCGACGTAGCGCGCTTAGCGCGTCAGCGACGGAGTAGCCCTCCTGCACAACGATGTGGACCAGCAGATGACCGCAATCCGGCCCAGGCGAAACCTCATCGACGAACAGATCGCAGCCGATGTCGGCCACGCTTGTATCCGCGAGCGCGAGGTTCAGTGCTCGCTGTACTTGACGGCAGAACTGTTGAGTCTTCCGTTGCGCCTGACGATTGTACGATCGGTTATTGTTTTCTTCTCCATAGAGAATCTCCGCGAAGTCTGCGTCCACAAACTCCGCTCCTTTTCCTCGACGATTTTGCCGTTTCAAAACAGAGCTCTCCTATTGCGCGCGCACGCGCAGAGCCAGCAGGCGCACAAGTGCGTATGCGGCTTCAACTGATGAGTTGAAAGATGAGAGCCTGCCAGCCGACCGGCTGGTTTAGACGGCGGCGAGCGGGCTCAACGTCATCGGGCTATGTGCAATGGGCGACATAATTTCCTCCGGTGCTACGTCGAGTCTCGGGATTGCAGGCGTTTAGTCTCCTGAATTCCCAATACATTATCGCTATATCTCTGATTTGGCGCAAGTCCGACTGGGGCGCGGCGACACACGGGCGCTGTCGTTGCCAGCTCAATCGGTTTATGATGGAGGACACCGCCGTGCAAGGTGGCGCAGGAGGTCATCATGAGCGAGATGGAACCGGTTGCGGCGCGCAGGCACGGCCGCCGCGAATTTCTCAAAGCCAGCGGAGCGGTAACCGCCGCGTTGCTGGCGCCTGCCGCGCTAGCGGCGGAGACGGCCAAGACGCTTCCCGGCCTGCCCTCGAATCCCGTCACCCCAACGGCCATGCCCACGCGCAATCTGGGCAAGACCGGATACAAAGTGGGCATCTTCTCCCTCGGCGGCCAGGCCGCGCTTGAGCGGGGCAGCAACTTCGACGCCGCGGTTCCGTTGATCGAGCGGGCGCTTGACCTGGGCGTCAACTACATTGACACCTCGTCGATCTACGGCGGGCCCGAGCGCTGGAGCGAGCAGTACGTCGGCAAGGTCATGGCGCGCCGGCGCAACGAGGCGTTCCTCGCCACCAAAACCAAGGAACGCACCCGCGACGGCTCAATGCGCATGATTGAGAAGTCGCTGGAATTGCTGAAGACCGGCCACGTGGACCTGTGGCAGTTGCACGACATCGGCACCATGACGGATGTAAATGAAGTCTTTGCCAAAGGCGGCGCGATGGAAGCGCTCGTGGAGATGCAGCAGCAAAAGGTGGTGCGCTATCTGGGCATTACCGGGCACTACCGGCCCGACGCGCTGATGGAATGCATCCGGCGTCATCCCTTCGACACAATTCTGATGGCCATGAACGCGGCCGATCCGCACCACTACAGCTTCAATGAGGGGCTGCTGCCGCTGGCCGTCGAGCGCCAGATGGGCATTATCGGCATGAAGATTCCGGGCCGCAGCCGCCTGCTCTCCAGTTGGACGCCGCCGTCCGTCGAGGCGCAGAAGCACTCCTGGGAGGGCATGACCATTCAAACCACTACGCCGGGAACGCTGACCATGCGCGAGGCCATGTATTACACGCTTTCGCGCCCGGTAAGCACGGTCATCGTCGGCTGCGACACGATTGCCCAGCTTGAGGAGAATGTGCATCTGGCGCGGGAGTTCACCCCGCTGAGCGACAGCCAGGCCGCGCAATTGGTGGCGCGCGCCGAGCCAGTCGCGAAGCCATCGCTCTTCTTCCGGTTCTACGACCGGCCATAGGCGCGCCGACAAGTTGGCGCGTGCGCCACTTGGCCGCGCAGGGGGATGGAGAATGCTCCCTCTGGCATCTGTGCAAGAGACGGTCTACACTTTTGATAGCGCTTCAGGGCGGATGCTTCATCGCGAAAGGAGGACGGAACCATGCAGGCTTCTCTGCAAAATGTGGCCTTGCCTGTGCGTCTGCGCCCTCCCGTGCCCATGTCGGACGATGATCTGATGGCCTTTTCCGAGGCCAATAAGCCCTGCAAGGTTGAGCGGTTAGCGTCGGGAGAGATTCTAGTGATGACTCCGAGCGGCTACAAGAACAATCGCCGTGAAGCCTACGTTGTGCATGAGCTTTTTGCCTGGGCCGATGCGGACGGCCGCGGCGAAGCCGTCAGTTCCAACGCGGGCTTCAATCTACCCGACGGTTCCACGCTCTCACCCGATGCGGCATGGGTCGAGTCGAGCCGCCTTGCGACTTTGAGCGAGCGCGAACAGGAGCGGTTCCTGCCCTTCGCGCCCGACTTCCTCATCGAGATTCTTTCCCCCTCCGACTCGCTGCCGGAGTTGGACGCCAAGATGGTTCAGTGGATCTCGAACGGTGTCCGCCTCGCCTGGCGCATCGATCCCTTCGGCGGAACGGTTGCCATTTATGCGTCAGGACAAGCCGCCGTGGTTCTCAATCGCCCGGAGGCAGTCGAAGGCACGGAACCAGTCGCCGGTTTTCGTCTCAAAATGGCGCGTGTCTGGGGCTGAGGCATCAAAGTTATTGTCATAGACGATGTTTGTCAAAGCTATTTTGTCCGAGATCTATCCCTTTTACCCCAACTGGCTGATCTTCACCTGCAACTTATCGAAATCCACCGTGCCCAGCCCGCGCGCGGCGGCCATCTCCAGGTAGGGCATCTGCGCGGGGTCCAGGTTCCAATAGGCTTTGGCGACCCATGCGTCAATCGCCACGGGATCGGTGCCGGCGACAATGGTTTTCTTCAAGGCGACGTCTTCAAGGTTGCCGCCGGTAGGGCCGTTGCGCAGCAGAATCCGGTAGCAGTCCAGGATGGTGACCGTCGGCAGCATGAAGTTGGCCAGGTCGCAGAGGCTCTGGTGAATCTGCTGATGCAGCCGGTTGCGCTCGCCGCCCAGAATGCCGTACCAGTTCTTCATGCCCAGCGTTGCGCCGGTCAGCACGTGATGCTTGGCGATGGGCAGGTTGATGATTTTGTCGGCTTCGAGAAAAGGCGTGAAGACCGGCCAGCTTTTCAGCACCACGCCGCCCAGGTCCACCTCGCGGAAAAGCTCGGGATCGGGCAGGATGACCTCAGCGCCCTCGGCGTGGGCGGCGGCCTGAATGCCGGAGCGCTGAAAGCAGCGGCGGGCCTCGTTGCAGCTCACGTCGGTGACGATGACGCGTTTGGGGCCGGCCTGCCAGCACTGCCGCACCACCTCGGCCACCACTTCGGGATTGGTGTTGGCGGCCTGCTCCGGCGTGCGGTCCCATGCGATGTTGGGCTTGATCACGACCACATCCTGGCGGCTGACAAAGCGCTTGATGCCGCCCAGGTCTGCAAGCGCCCGCTGGACAAGCGCGCCCGGTTCGCCGCCTTGAACAACCGTCAGATGCGGCCACTGGGGATCGGCGGCGGCGCGATGGTCGCGCTTTGCATGCACTGCCAACGCAGGAACCGGACGGAAGCTGTGCTCGCTGAGCCATACAGCCGCAGCCCCCGCGCCAGCGGCCACTCCGCCCACGCGCAGCAGTTGCAGCATGGCCTCGCGCCGCGTGAGGCCATTCGCCTGCTTCTCGTCGGGCTTCTGTTCGGTTTCCCCGGCCATCGCGATTCTCCCGGTCAGACTTCCATCAAGTGCATGCGCTGCGGATCGTTAGTGCCCAGCCGGTGCTCGCCATCGGCCGCAGTGGCAATGTAGCGCGGCAGCCGGTTCGCGGCCTCGAGCGTGGGCACGCCCGCTTCGGCGCGCTTGCGCTCGATCATCTGCCATGCGGTGTGATCCACGGCCACGCGATCCTCGCCCACAATCAGCGCGTTGGGCTGCCACAGATACTCCGGGTGGAACCCGGGACCGCCGTTATACACCGAGGTCATCGCGTCGCCAATCGTGAACCGGACTTTGTCGCGCACCGTGGGAATGCAGTTCAGGTCGGCCACCCCTGGGTTGCAGTTGTTGCCGTGCAGCTCATACGGCCGCTGGACGACGCCATACATATTCTTCATGGAAAAGGTGACCCCGGCGCCGCCGTGATCCTTGAGAATGGGTAGGTTGATCACCATCTCGCAATCGCGTGTGAGAATCTTGGCCAGGTTCACTTTGGCCGTGCCGAAGGCCACTGGCTGATCCTCGTATCCGGCTACGTCGTTGCCATAACAGCGGATACGGCTCGGATCGGTCGCGACGGTCATGCCGCAAGCCGAAAGATCGCGCGCGCCCCGGTCCCACACAATGATTTCGCCGGCCTTGACTCCGGCCTGTTGCAAACGCTCGCAAATGGCCATCACTAGCGCCGCATGGGTCGAGATGCCCTTGCCGCCCAGGCCGTTCACTTTGAGGCCGATGACCTTGCCGACCGGCACAATGCGCTTCCAGGCTTCCACCGGCTTCTCGCGGCCGGTGTAGGCGGCGATGGCGCGGTCCAGCAGATCCTGCACACGCTTCTCGTCCAGTTGGCCGCTTGCATCGTGCAGCGCCGCATCTCGCGCGACAACGACCTTGGATTTGGCCGCATCGGCCGGCTTATCGAGCATGGCGGCCAGCCCCAGCTTGCCCGCCGTGGCGGACGAGCCAAGAATCAGCGCTCCCGCGGCTGTGGTCTTAATAAATTCCCGGCGGCTCTTCATGGCAATCCTCTCCTTCGTCAATGCGGCCGGCTCACCGGCGGTTGAGCTTACAGCTTTCCTTCCACGCCCTGCGCCAAGGCCAGCAGCGCCTGCGGCGTATCGGGCGTGGACTCGTAGGCGACGATGCGCACCAGCGTAGCTCCTTTGCGGAAGATCACGCTCTGCGCGAACGCAACGCCGGCGTCCCCAACCTGCACGGCCTTGGCGTCCTTGGTTTGCGCGGCTTCCAGAATCTTGCGCGCCCCCGCCGCATCGCCCATCGTGTAGACATCGACGGTAGCCTCCAACTGGCCCCGATATTTATAGTCTGAGGTCGAAGTGGAAACTACTCCGGCGGCGATGTACTGGTCGGCGTCGCCGTCGATGTACTGCCAAAGATTCTTGGCTTCGAATGTGCGCGTGTCGCTGGTCTTCTCCCAGCCTGTCACCGCGCCCGACGCCGGGAACGGATCGACCGCATGTTTTTTACATCCCGTGGCAGCGGCGGCTACCACGACTGCAATTACCATTGCGGCCAGCATCCAATATTTCAAGCGAACCATCTATGGGGTCTCCTTTTACTTTCTGTTGAGCAGAATCTGGCTGCTTGGCGAGCGGCTTTCGCCGATGCTGGTGACGTAGACGGCGGGCCGCTCCTGCAACGGGCAGGCGTATTCGCACGCGCCGCAGCCCACGCAGCGGCTGGGGTCCACGCGCGGCTGTTTCAGCGTCTTTGTATTGCCGGCCGAGTCGGTAACCTGCGCCTCTTGCACGTAGATCGCCTTGGGCGAAACCGGGCACCACTCCTCGCAGACAATGCAGTCGGTGGCCATGGCCCAAGGCAGGCAGCGTCCGCGGTCGTAGAATGCAGTTCCCAGGCGGACGGGCTGGTTCGCCCCGGCGGACGCGCTCACCCCCACTACCCAACCCTTTTCCCTGGGCGTAATCTGCCAGATTGCGCCGGTGGGGCAAACCTCGCCGCAGAGCACGCAACTGGGCTCGCAATAACCGATGCGCGGCACCAGAGTGGGAGTCCACAGACCTTCAAGCCCAGCTTCCTCCAGCGTGGGGTGGATCGCTATGTTGGGGCAAACCTTCATGCACTCGCCGCAGCGAATGCACCGGGAGAGGAAATCCGGCTCATCGAGCGCGCCCGGCGGCCGCAGCAGCCGTTCGTTGCGGCTCTTGCCCAGCCCGGTGTTGGCGCGCATCAAGGGAACTATCGCCGCGCCGGCAGCCAGTCCGGTCAGCGTCCTGCGGCGGCCAAGATCCGGCGAAGCCACCTCCGTTCCAAAACTGGAAGTGGGGCGGAAGAAGCGGAATTGCAGGCTGTCATGCGGGCAACTGCCAACGCAGTTCATGCACATCAAGCACTCGGCCTTGCGCCAGGGCATGCCGCCAATGGGATCGTCGCCCCCCTGGCAGCCGAGCAGGCAGCGGTTGCACTTGTCGCAGGCGGCTGGATCTTTGTGCAAACCCAGCACCGACCAGCGCGAGACCGCGCCCAGCAGCGCGCCCAGCGGGCAAAGCGCGCGGCACCACAGCCGCGTGACGCGCAAGCTGGCGGCCAGAATCGCAATAAAGAGAATGCCCAGCACCAGGCCCTGGTTGTAGTGAAGCGGGCGCAGATCGAGCACCGTGTAGTGCAAAATCGCAAGAATCGCATGAAGCGTCTCGCCCGTCGTTTTGATCGCCGCAATATTGCTGCTTTCGAGCGGCGTCAGTGCCACTCGCATCGCGGAATTGAATGCCGGCAGCAACGAAAGTCCAAAAGACCGCACCAGCAAGCTGAAAGGATCGAGCCATCCGATGGCCGCCGAACCGAAGCAGGCAGCTACCAAGCCCGCGATCAGCACCACATACTTGCCCGTTTGCCAGCGCTTGTAACGGTTGGAATCGATGCGCTGCTTACCTCGCTTCGCCTCCGACGGCAAATTGCCCACAAAGTGTTGCAGTGTGCCCATCGGGCAAATCCAGCCGCAGAAAAAGCGGCCCAAAAACAGCGTGGGCAGCAGAATCACCAGGCTCCAAAGCAGGCCGCGATAGAGTGCATGGCTGGCCAGCGCGTTCACCAGCGCCACCAGCGGATCCCACTCGAAAAACAGGCGCACCGGCGCGCGCAGTTGAATCTCGGTCGAGCCGCCGATAAAGAGATTCAGCGAGGTAAACAGCAGCAGCGCAAGGAACAGGAGCAGAAAGAAGATCTGCGAGATCCTGCGAGCCATCGGCAACCTGGAACCGGCCAAGACACTCCTCCATACGCCCCGCGCGCGGGCGCTAGCCGTACAGGGGTAATAATTGGCGCTCAGGCAAGCGGCAGACAGTGACCCGCATCACCGGTTGGCGGTTTGGGGCTGGTGGTTGATTCGAAAGCGTGCCGACAGCACTGACCTACCACTGGGCGCGCCTCTATATTCAGTCTATTTCAATATGTGTGACGCGAGTGGGTGTATCCTAGCTTCCAGGTCTTAGGACCATACGATTTTGCCTGCCTGCAAAAAGCCGGGCCCTGGATAGGAGACCAAGCCTTGGAACAGAAACATGCTCTGCAAAAGAAATTCATCGCAGTGATCGGATACCCACAATCGGGGAAGTCAACCATTATTCAAGCTCTTTCAGGCTGCAAAAACCATTCCTATAAAGACCACATCACGGATGACTCGGTCGGCCTTTCCATTTATGTGCATGCATCTTCCCTGCAGGAAAATCCCCAAACAGCCGAGTCAGACTTCAAAATAGTTCTTCAAGATGTCAAGAAGAGACTGAATAGTCAGGGTCTCGTCATTGCCATCCAACCAAACGCCCCGAATAAGCGACTTCTGATGGAAACTATGTTTGATCTTGCCAGGCAAGCTGGTTTTGAAAGTTATGCCTTCATTCTGGAGTATCCGTTTGATGGAGAAAGGTTAAAGCCAACTCTTCTCAATAAAATCAAGTCAAGGGTGCAAGAAAGTGATTCCGATGCAAGAGTTTTTACACTTGATGGCCGCCGGTTTGCCGTCCTAAATGCTGAAGCCATCAGATCACTTTCTCGGTTTCCGCTCTGATTTTTCATTTATGGAGTGATTGAGTGAGATGCTGGAGATTTAACGCTAACCTTATTCAGAGCGACCGATATTTCCCCTCATGTAGGTGCACGGTGTCAGAATCGGGAATCAGCAGGTCAAAAAGTATGCTATCGAAAACAGCATGGACAGCAGGCCTATTCTCCGGTCTACTGGGGTTATTTATCTTCGTGGGCTGTGAGAACAAGGAGAAACAGGAAATCAGCGGCAGCTCAGCCACTGCATCGCAGAGTGAAACAGCGGCTCCCAGCCCACCCCCCCTCCCGGCCGCCTCTCCTGTACTGCCTGTCGAACAGGGTCAGGTACAAAGCCTTACTGAGCGAAAGCAGAACTACCTTAATGCCTTAGAGCAAGCTAAACAAAATAATCTCGCAGCAATAGAGCAATCCAGGGAGAATTATTTTCGCGCAATCGAACAGTACAAGCAAGAATACCAGTCAACTGTGGATAGGTATAGATCGATGACGCCAACAGAAAGAGCACTTATACATTCGAAGAGCTTGGCCCAAATCGGGCAGGATCACGACATGGAACTTAGACAGGCCAGGGAAGAATACTCTGCAGCCGTAAATAGAGCAAGACTAGAGTATGAATCCAGGGCGCGTCCAGCGCCAAGTACAAATGCCGATTCCACGAATATGCCTGATTCAGGTGAAGCTGAATTGGAATCCGGGCACCACTTTCGATACGTGAGATATTCGCAAGGATACTTGGTAGAGGAGCTCTGCTCTGAAATAACGTTAGGTAGATGTTATCCACATGGCTGGCAGCCGTGGCTCAAGGAACTTGAGCGCCAAACTGCTGGAGCACAGCTAAATGCACTTGAATCGGATAGTGGAATGCAGGGTGCAGGAACCCTCGTAATCTCATGGGACGCCCAGCGTCGAGCTCTATTCTATGGCTGTCGGCCACATTTCGGAGATGACGCTTGCGCTTATTTCATCGTTGGTCCGAAAACACGGGAACTCGATATTGTCTGGAAGAACGAGGGCGGTGTGAGGTACCTAGGCCCCAATGCATCAATGTTGGAAGAGGCCCACGTATACGAATGGCTGAAGAAGTTGCCGTGGTAGTCAGCGGCTGACCTTCACCTTTGAGGGCGAGGATGCGATTCTCGTGGACTACCAGGATTATCACTAAGGGGCAATGAATATGACAACGATGTACAATCCGGCCAGCCCAGGCGAACTGCTGCGAGAGTTCCTCGGCAAGAGAACCGCAACCGAACTCGCCGAGCATATTGGCGTGGCGCGCGCCACCGTTTCGCGCATCCTCAATGGCCGCACCGCCGTTACCATGGACCTTAGCATCCGGCTCGGCGAGGCTCTGGCGCTTTCCCCCGACTTCTTCTCGAAGGCCCAGCTCCAATACGACCTTTGGAACGAATCGCAGAAGAGGCGGCGGAAGATAAAGCCGCTCGCCGCCTGATGGGTGCGGTACTCTCCGCGGCGTCCCGCGTCACCTCGACAGCGGTATCATGGGAGATTGGAAACCCGCTGGCGCGGCTATCCTATTCGAGGGTCGCTCTCACGATCGGAAACAGGGACAAATGAAGGAAGCTTTAACTAGAAAAGTGGAGCTGTTCGATACCAGTCTTCGCGACGGGATGCAGCAGCCCAATATCGATA
>Ga0182016_10000632_pt1 | contig 43515 bp, 40 predicted proteins | sample 712S2MmetaG_FD_120491 | JGI IMG/M metagenome (GOLD analysis project Ga0182016, IMG submission 120491) | Permafrost microbial communities from Stordalen Mire, Sweden - 712S2M metaG | ecosystem: Environmental > Terrestrial > Soil > Wetlands > Permafrost | place: Sweden: Stordalen | collected...
GGCAGACAGCAGAAAACCACTCCCGGCCTCAAACATGCATCGAAGAAGTCGAACTCGATGTCGACGACTACCCCGAAACGCCCACGTTACCCAACCCAAAAAGTGCAAAACTCTAGTCTAGCAGAAGGTCGAAGCGCTGCTGGGCGCGCCGTGGATGAGGGAATCAGCGGTCCGTTTCGGGATCCCATTGCTGGCAGTTTGGACCACTGATATCCGAGAACCTTACCCCTCCGCGTCCTCTGCCGTCTCAGCGCCCTCCAGTTTTGCCTTTGCCTTTTGTTTCTCCCAGCGTCTCGGCGTCTCCGCGATGAAAATCTCTTACGGCTCCGCGCTAAACTCTCCTCATGGTCTTCACCAAGCGCCTGCGCGAGGGAGTTCGCCGTGGAGAAATCACCTGCAGCGTGCGCATTTGGCAGCGCCCGCACGTGAAGGCCGGCAATCGCTACCGCATGGAAGAAGGCGAGATCGCGATCGATTCCATCACGCCCATCGGCTATCCGGATATCACGCCGCAGCTGGCGCGCGAGTCGGGCTTCCTCGGCATCGTCGACTTGCTGAAAGTGGCGAAGCACGGCCGGGGCGAGAATATCTACCTGGTCCGCTTCCATTACATCCCGCCGCGCGCCAAGCGCGCTCCCGGAAAATCCGCATAGGCCGCCCACTTTGCCCCGAATCTCGGTTACGATCAAAGACTGGACCTGCGCTTCAAGCGGTCCGGGCGGAAGGATATTCGTTTTTATGAGCCTTAAAATTACGATGCGTGAGACTGCCGACGCCACCATCCTCGATCTGAGCGGACGCATCACCCTGGGCGAAGGCCTTGGTGATTTGCGGGATTCCATCCGGGAGGCGCTCTCCGGCACCCGCAAGAATATCGTGCTGAATCTAGGCGAGGTCAGCTACATCGACAGCTCGGGACTCGGCCAGCTGATCGGAAGCTATGCCACTGTCCGCGAGCGAGGCGGCCAGCTGAAACTGGTGAACCTGCAAAAGAAGGTCGTCGATCTGATGCAGATCACCAAGCTCCTGACGGTGTTCGAAACCTATAACACTGAAGCGGCTGCCCTGGCGAGCTTCGCGGGAAAGTAGCTCGCACGGGCTTTCGCGCGAAGCCTCAATCGTCAGTTTGTCGCTCTGAGCCGCGCCTCGGGCCGGGCCGGTGGAGTACAGTCATCCGTGCCGCGGGTTACGTGGTGGCCGGAGGGAAGGGGTTCTGACGGCGGTCATCTCCGAAGCGCAGTGGGCCCGCACCGCCGTTCGAACATCGGGAGCGCTCGCTTCGGTTCATCGTTTAGCTGGCATCCGCCGCATCGCGGCAGCCGAAGCAACTCGCGGTAATTGCGCAGGTCCACGAATTCAAATGCTGCCGCCACTTTCCCGCGTCACGCCCAGGGCTCCGGCTGCTCCTTCACAATCGCGAGCCTACCAGGCGGCCGTAGTCCGCGTGGGTACCGATCCACACCTCATCTCCTCGCCTGCCATCTTGCCAAGCGCGCGATAGCGATCTCCCACGCGGATGGTGAAGCGATCGGCGCTTCCCTGCAGACGGCGGAAATGGAGCGAGGGGTGACTGGGGTTCTGGCGCCATAGATGATAATTCCTGACCCCTAGCTTCTGAACGTCAGCTGGCAACGCATGGAAAAGTTCCCAGAATCGCCGGGTGGCGAGGATTTCAGTTTGAGGACGGCCACTCGCGAAGGAGCCCCTTCGCCGATTCACTTTCAGCCTCGTCAAAAAGGAAATCCAGCTTGCCGGCCGCAGAGCCGCCATCCATCTGCTCGTCCCACCGCCTCTGTTCGCGGAGACGAAACCATTGGACAATGTGCCGGTATTCATCCGGAGCCAGGCTCTCTATGGCCGCCTCGATCTCCTCAAGTCGGCTCATGTCTGAAGTTTACCACCGCCCGATGCCGATATCTGGCACCGCACCCGACGGCCAACCCAAGTGGAAAGCTTCGAGCGGATCGCACCGCAAGTTCCGTCCCTATTCCAAACATCGAGCCGATCTCCACGCTTCCAAAATAAAAGCGGCCCCGGGGAGCGAAGCCGGAGCCGCTATGACGAAAACTCTTGTCGAAAATCTATTCCGAGCATATCTTGAGCCCGTCCATAAAACAACGAAATTTCCGTACTAGTCGTTCTGAAATACGCCTCTGTACGTACTGATGAAGCCGCTGGTACCAAGCCCGCGATTTACCCCCTGAGCCAATCCCGCGTGTTATATTGTTGCCATGCCGAGCGGGTACGTTCCGATCTTTATTTTCCTGATCGTCGCCATGTCATTCCCGGTGATTGCGATTTTGGCGGCCAAGCTGATCCGCCCCTCGGCGCCCTCCACCGTTAAACTGGAAGCTTACGAATGCGGCATCAAAGCGGCCTCCGATTCACGCGGCCGCTACACCGTCCGCTTCTATATCGTCGCCATCCTTTTTGTGATCTTCGACGTGGAAACCGTGTTCCTCTTCCCGTGGGCCGTGCGCTACCGGCAGCTGGGTTGGTTCGGTGTAGCGGAAGTCTCCGTTTTCCTGGCGATCCTGGCGGTCGGGTACATTTGGGCCTATAAGAAGGGCGCGTTTGAATGGGTGTAGCACCGGACACCCGCAGACACTCGATCATTCCGTGAAACCATCGTCCACTCAATGGCCTCAGATCTACCTCTGCGTGGGTCTGACCACCATGGCAACGCTGCTTCTGGAGCTCTCTCTCACGCGCATCTTCTCGGTGGTGTTCTACTACCACATGGCGTTTCTGGCCATCTCGATCGCGCTCTTCGGACTCGGCGTCGGCGGCGTTTTCTCCTACGTCGTCGCCAATTGGAAGGGGCCGCTCTATACCAAGCTCGGACGCTTGAGCTCCCTCAACGCCTTTCTGGTTCTCGTGTCCCTGGCGGTGATCCTGGCGCAGGGCGAAACGCCCACCAACTGGAGCCTGGCGCTCATCTATTTCACTACCGCCCTGCCCTTTTTCGCTTCCGGCGCCATCGTGTCGCTCGCCGTCTCGGAAAACATGGAGCGCATCGACCGCGTCTATTTCTACGATCTTCTGGGCGCCGCCGGAGGCTGTTTGCTGCTGGTTCCGCTGCTCAACCAGTTCGGCGGACCCTGCACCGTCATCTCCGCCGCCATCTGCTTCGCCGTGGCCGGCGCCATCTGGCATAGCATGGCCGGATCCGTCCGCGGACGCGCCGGTAGTGTGGCCCTGGCGCTCCTGCTGGTGGCTGTCCTCACTTACAACCAACGCCACCCCATCATCGACGTGCGCTACGCCAAGGGCCACCGCCTGCAGTGGGAGACCTGGTCCAAGTGGAACTCCATTTCGCGCATCGGCGTACAGGCCTATAAGGCCGGCGGCGGCATGATCTACATCGATGCCGACGCGTCCACCGGCATCGCCGATTTCGATTTCGACCACCTGACCGGCGAGGATCGCCATAAACTGCTCGAAGAGGGGATGGCCCTCCCCTACGTGGTGCGCCCCGGCGCCAAAACGCTGGTGATCGGACCGGGCGGCGGATGGGACGTTTCGCGCGCCCTCGCTTCCGGCAGCCATGACATCGACGCGGTGGAGATCAACCCTATCATCGCCACCACCGTCATGCGCGAGAAATTTCCCGGGCAGAGCCGCGGACTCTACCTGCGTCCCGACGTGCATGTCCACGTCGAGGACGGCCGCAGCTTTGTGCGCCGCTCCACCGAGAAGTATCAGGCGATCCAGGCCACCCTGGTGGACACATGGGCGTCGACCGCCGCCGGCGCGTTCGCCCTTTCCGAGAACAATCTCTACACCACCGACGCCTTCCACGATTACCTCTCGCACCTCACCGACGACGGCGTAGTCTGCTTCACCCGCTGGGGCTTCGACCCTCCCCGCGAATCCCTCCGCCTGGTCTCACTCGGCATGGCGGCGCTCAGTCAATTGGGCGAGACGCAGCCCTGGCGGCACGTGATCGTCGGCCGCGGCGGATCGGTAAAAGGCTGGGCGCGCTCGATACCGTGCTGATCGCCCGCAAGCCGCTGGGGGATGCCGAGATCGCCCGCGCCAAGGACCTGTTCACGGCCGCCGGCATGGAGACGGTATATTTGCCCGGGCTCGACGTCCACAACCAGTTCCACGATCTGCTCCTCAGCCCCAACCCCGCGGAATACCAGCGCAATTACACCTTCGATATCACCCCGGTAACCGACAACCGGCCGTTCTTCTTCTATACCGTGCAGCCGCGCGACCTGTGGAATTTCGTGAAGAATGCCTCCCACGAGAGCGCCGATTACACCGCCGTCAACAAGGCGCTGCCGCTGCTGTTCGGTCTCATGGCAATCAGCATCGTGGCCACCGCGCTGATTCTGCTGGCCCCGCCCCTGGTGCTGGGGACGCGCCTGCCGCGCCATCCAGGCGTGCTCCGCTTTCTGCTGTTTTTCTTATTCATCGGCACGGGGTACATCCTGATCGAAGTGGGCCTCATCCAGAAATTCGTGCTGTTCCTCGGACATCCCACCTACGCCCTCACCGTGGTGATCTTTTCGCTGCTGACGTCGAGCGGCCTGGGCAGTTTCGCCAGCCGAAAGGTGCTCGGCGGCGACGAAGGGCGATTGATCAAAGCGCTGGGCTGCGTAGCGCTGCTCGCCGTGCTGCTGGCGTTTCTGGTTTCCGGTCTGCTCTCGACTTTGGTATGGATGCCGCTGTCGTTGAAAATCGCGATCACGGTGGCGCTGCTCATGCCGCTCGGATTCGTGATGGGAATGCCCTTCCCGACGGCGCTCCGCCGGCTGGAAGAAATGCACGCCCCCTCCGTCCGCTGGGCGTGGTCGCTCAACGCCGCGGCGAGCGTACTGGGCTCGGTCGGAGCGCTGGTGTGTGGGATTTATCTCGGTCTGATCCAGACTCTGATCATCGGCGGACTGTTCTATCTGGCCGCGCTAGTAGTGGTCGCGCGCACCGCTAGCGCGGAAGTGGCGGTGCCGGAAGCGGCGCCTGGCCGCGTAGTCCTCGGGCATTGATGTGGGGCATGCTTTAGCTTGCCTGGCGAGCCGAGCTCGCCCTCACTCCGGCCGCAGCGCCTGAATCACATCCACCCGCGCCGCCGGCACACCGGCCCGGTCGAGCCCTGATAACGGCGGCGAGGGCTGAGTAATGTCTGAAAGTTTCAGGCCCTACACGCCGTGGCGGGCAAAGCATGACAGGTAGTAAAATCGCGTTGGGTCCTCATTGTCCGACGAATGTAGCTTCTGCCGCACCTTTCTTCCGCAGCGCAGCGAGCACACAACTCGCGCGCTCCCTTTGGCTGGGGCCCGATGAGACGATTCACCCTGCGCGTACCGTGTAACGAGCGACTGATTGTGGCAGTGCTGGCTCTGCAGCATGTTCCACTTCCCGAACATCTGCCGGGTTCGGTCCATCAGGAACCGAATCCGTTTCGACCTTGGCGGGACTACCCAGCTTTCTGCGCGGAGTGCTGCTTGCCCAGCCGCAGAATGCCGAGGCAGGAGCGGTAGCCTTGTTCCGGGTGGCGTTTGGTCGCGATGATGCGCTCAAACAAATCAGCAGTTGGGGCGAGGGCCAGCCCAAGTCGCCTAAAACCAAGCCCACCACAGAGCACCTACCCCGAAAATAACTCTTGACACCGTTCTTTTCAGAGCGTATTCTTATTTTCATAGGGGTTTGCCCTAATATCTACTAGGTTCTTTCCTATCACGCAGCTTCGCTTGAAACAGGCCATGCCTTTTCTGGGCTTTGGGTTGTTGACGGAGGAGCTTGGGTTCCTGTCAATCTTATCCATTCGTCGCTGACTTATAACCCGACGAGGCCCCCCTTTCATCAATGTCGAACCATCGTTAAGGAGAAACTCGTGGATATCGCAAGCGTGATAGCGGATCTCTGCAATCGACTCGACAATGTCAATCAAGCGATCCTGGCACTGGAAAAGATGTCAACCTCGTGGCCGAGACAGCGAGGAAGACCACGAACGAGATTTCACAGTCGATCGAAAACGGGTAACACGGCGGGCATGAAAACGTCCCTTCATTCCAAGACGATGGCGGTCTCTGGAAGTTAGTACAAGACGATTTCCGCCGAATCACCAGGAATTGCAAGCACAAATGCCAGAACGAATAACAGGCGTGAATCCCGTCCGGCAAGACATTCTCGCATCGGACGCCTACCCGCAGATCGGGGACCATACCTCCCACCTCTGGCTGGACACAAATGTTGAGGTTGGCCCACACGAAGAAGATCTGGTTGCTGCCGTCCGAGAATCGGAAAGAACCAGGAACCTTGGGTTGTTCTTAGTGCCCAAATGCAAGTCTAACCTTCATCCGTTCCTGGCAGTGAAGCTTCATTTAAGCTGAGGAGTGCAATGAGAACGATCGTCGTGCTAGAGGATGAAGTTGCCGCCATGGAAGTCCTACGGCACACCTTGGAAGAACAATACACGCTGATCGAAGCCGCCAGCGCAGAAGAAGCACTGAGCCTTTTCATTGGCCAGGATGATCGGGTTGATCTCTTGCTTGCAGAAGTAATGTTGCGAACAAGCTCCGGGATACAAGTGGCGCTCCTTCTCCGGGGTAATCTGGCAGAGTTGCCAGCAATTCTGACATCCGGGTATCCCGTAGATGGTTGGAGCGAAAACGACGCTGCGGACCTGGAACGGCTCGGCTCCACCGCCATGGCAATTGCTCAAGAGCCGTTTTTGCCTCACGTACTCTCGAACGTAATTCGTCAGTTGATTGGATCAACGCAGTCTGAGCCGAAAACTCGTGAGCGGTGCACTCTCTGTCTGGGTCACAAATGAAGAGTGCAGAGCCCACCCGCTTACAGCGAACTGACGACGACCCGGATCAACGGGAGAACGAGCGTCGTTTGGCGACTCTCCTTTCCAATCTTCCTGGTATGGCCTATCGGTGCAGGACCGATAGGCAGTGGACGATAGACATTGTCAGCGACGGGTGCGAAGCGCTGACTGGCTACAAGGCCAGCGACCTTGTGGGCGTTGACACACCCACTTACAATTCCCTTATTCATCCTGATGATCGGGAGCGGATCTGGACCGAAGTTCAGGAGGCAGTCGAACAAGAGCTTCCATTTCGGCTCACCTATCGCATTCTTTTGCCAGATGGTGAGGAAAGGTGGGTTTGTGACCAGGGCGTGGGAATCTTTGTAGGAGGAGAACTGCAGGCGTTAGAAGGCTTTATCTCAGACACCACAAAGCAAAAACACGCAGAAGCGGCCCAACACGAGTCAGAGCGGCGTTTACGAGAGTTGCTGGAAAACATTCATCTGGTATCAGCGATGCTTGATCGGGCAGGCAACATTATATTCTGCAATGATTTCCTCCTGCGCCTGACCGGCTGGAAGCGGGATGAGATCATGGGGCGAAATTGGTGTGAACTGTTCGTCCCGCCTGGACAATACGACAAAGAACTGCTCTCAAGGCAGCTTTCTGAACGGGCCGTCCCTCATCAGGCGAAGAACGAGATCATTACGAAAGCGGGTGAGCGCCGCATGATTTCGTGGAACAATACAATTCTATTCGATGGCGCTGGCAATCCGCTTGGTGTCGCCACTATTGGCGAAGATATCACGGAGCGCCTTCGCCTGGAAAACGAATTACGTCAGGCGCAAAAGCTCGAAAGTATTGGCAGATTGGCTGGTGGTGTGGCACACGACTTCAACAATCTGTTGACGGTTATCAACGGTTACACCGACTTCATCCTGAGCGAATTGAAAACGTCTGATCCACTACGCTCCTATGCTGATAAAATCAAAATTGCCGGTAAGCGTGCCGCTAGTCTGACGAAGCAATTACTGGCGTTTAGCAGGAAGCAAGTCATTGAGCCAAAGGTATTGGACCTGAATACGAGTATTCAAGAATCGGACGGGATACTTCAGCGTTTGATTGGTGAGGACATTGCCCTCACGACGACCCTCGATCCGTTCCTTTGGCAAATGATGGCAGACCCCGAACAGCTACATCAGGTGATGATGAATCTCGTGGTCAACGCTCGTGACGCAATGCCAAAAGGGGGAAGAGTCACCATCTGCACGATGAATATTGAACTAAGTGAGGATGACGCCTTCATTCACCCCGATGCTAAGCCGGGGTGTTACGTGATGATGTCCGTCACAGATAGCGGAGTCGGGATGGATGAACAGACCCGTCAGCACATCTTTGAGCCGTTCTTTACTACGAAGGAAAAAGGCAAAGGTACCGGACTTGGGCTGGCCACCGTCCACGGAATCGTGCGGCAGAGCGACGGATGGATCGACGTTTCGAGCGAACTGGGAGTCGGAACCTCATTCAAGATCTATTTCCCCTCCTGCAATGCGCCGAGTGTGACCGAAGAGCAGCGCGAACCTAGCCGCAACGAAGGACCATCCGGTGGGGAGACGATTCTGATGGTCGAAGATGACGGCGAAGTTCGGCACTTTGGGAGAATGATTCTAAAGAGGTCTGGCTACCACATTCTCGAAGCGGCGAACGGTGAGGAAGCGTTGCAGATAGCCAAGAAGCATTCCGGCGACATTCATCTGTTGCTCACTGATGTGGTGCTGCCCGGAATCAATGGAATGGAAGTAAGCGAGCGGTTGAAAGAGGTGCGCCCGCTTGTGAAGGCGCTATTCGTCTCTGGATACACGGCGGATGTGATCGCTCGACGTGGCGTGCTTAATCCTGGAGTGTCACTGCTGCATAAGCCGTTCACTCCAGATGACCTGGCGTCGAAAGTCCGAGAGGTGCTGGCCGGACCCACTGAGGCGATATAATAGCTGGGTCGTGAACCACCCCGGCGACTTCGCATAAGCGACGTCTCACCGTATCAGACTGAAACCACCACTGTTTGCAACAGAACCGGGCAAAGGGCAGTTTGAGAGTGGGGGAATTTTCGAACGGAACAATGGGGAGTTTTCAATCGGTATTGACACGGCGAGGGAAAGCTTGCAACCACAAGTCTTACTCCCGATAACGGATCAGGCCGAAATCCTACCTTTCTTGCCGACTCTGGTAGAACTGATACCCAGGTTTACTTACGACGAATGTTAGGCTAGAAGTGGCTTCTATAAAGCCCAGACCCAACAATTCGTTCGCTGCACTCAGCTCGACCGAAGCGCTGTGCACTTTCCTCGTCTCAAACGAGTTGGTAGTACGAGGGAGCAAGGACCACGGCACCCGGTGTGACTTGGCCAATAGGTACATCTGCCCCTCAACCATATCCTGTAGGGCATGTTGCGCAACGACGCTCATCTCTGGTGTGACCAAAGCGCTCTCCTTCAGACCCAATTGAAAGGCGCTTGGTACTGCGAAAGAGTCGCCAACAGAATGCCTTTCAAATGCCCCTCGAATCCAACTATATCGTAAGCACCGAGTGCTCACGGCACGCACTTGTGGGCATCGCCTAAGCTCCTTTGCGGGTAGTAGAAACCAGCAATGCTCGTAACGTACACAGTGGTGTGTCAACTGGAAGGTTGCGGCTGCGTTTACCGATGCTGCCTAGACTCCGCATACACAAATAAGGCGAGCATCTACCCTCAAAAGATATGATTGGATTTACGGCAGACGATGATAAATTAAATCATAGGGATTGTCCTAGGACATTTCGGATATGTCTGGGTGCCCAGATGGAAGCGACATTACCAATACGCTACCAAGTGATCTCCTATTCGGACAACGGCAGAGAGATCTATTATCCCGCGTCCAGCGACTCCTCAGCGTTAGCCGAAAAGCTCAGAGAGGCCAAAGCAAAGGGGCTACACGCATGGCTCTCCCAGGTGAAGTGAACATTGGCAATTACTCGTCAATGCAATCCCCTCTTAAACAGTTCGAGCCGGAAACGAAACGCGCTCTATCAAAGACTCATCAAATCGAATCGTCTTCAGGAGAGAACAATGCTGTCTACAACGAGTCGCCCCTTCTTTCAAGAACCGTTATTCCCCAAAGTCCTGCGGGATTCCATTCTTACGCTGCTCGGCCCAAGCCCGAATTCTAAAGTCACTCCGAGGCCACACTGGAGGGAATCTCTGCACGATGTCCAGGCCCAAAGGCTCGCACTGATCGCATATAGAGCGAAGATCGTGGCGCTTATAAACATCCTGGAAGTTGGCGTGAAGACCGCTGAGAAACATTCCAATTTAAAGGAGCTCTGGAGCGGAACACGTCAGCCCCACGCAAGTCCATTGCAGCGGCGAAAGCACCTACGGCTACCAAAATGAGAGCGGCACAAGGGCGGATCAACTGCCCCAGATGACACAAGAAAATTGCCCCTGCCGAATCGAGTGATGTCTGCGGATGGGCCGACACTCAGGCAACGCTATCGTCGAATCGGGGAGTCGGCCAAGGAAGGAAACGCCTCTTTGAGGATTTGTATTTCCGCCGGATCGGGTTCGCATCCAGCGGTCCAGGCCACGAGGACAGCAGCGCAGCCAACCCCTGTTCTTTGCGGTCTTATCGATGCCCTGGCGACTATGGGCGAGATCGATGCATCGCTCGAACCACGCCGCGTTCGCATAACCCAACTGTGTTCGGGAATGGTTCTCCGCGCCGACCTCAGATCCCGGACCGTGCCGCTACTGTTAGGCAAAGGCAGGAGGTTACGCCGTCAGCCATCGCCCGATTGCGGGGGGCGGACAGTTCAGCCTGAGCAGTTGAACCCGCGCCGGTGGCGTTTAGAGGGGCGACAGTGTGAGTAGAATTCGAATGCTCGGCGCTGCCCCGCGTGGGTGCAGGGAATTCGATGGGGTGAAGTGTGTGGCATAAGAGTGGATACATTGAACAAGCCGGCCTGGTGGCGGCTGTCGAGCAGGCTGCGGCCGGCATCGTCATCACCGACGTCCACGGTACGATTCAATACGCCAATCCAGCCTTCACGGCTCTTACCGGCTACAGCTGTGCGGAAGCGGTGGGACAAAACCCGCGCTTTCTCAAGTCGGGCGAGACGCCGGCAGCCCTTTACGAAGAGCTTTGGAGCACCATCCGGTCGGGGCGGGTTTGGCACGGAGAGTTGATGAACCGGCGCAAGAACGGAACGATGTACTGCGAGGAGATGCAGATCACTCCAGTCGAGGGTTCGCCGGGCCAGATTCTCAGTTATATTGCAATCAAACGGGATGTCACCCAGCTGCGGGCCGAAATTCAAGCGCAAAACTTCCTGGCGACGATCGTGCAAAGCTGCGACGACGCCATCATCGCGTATTCCCCATCAGGCACGATAATCACCTGGAACAGAGGTGCGGAGACGGTTTTCGGGTACACCTCCGGGGAGGTGATCGGCAAGCCGATGTCCATGCTGGTGGCGCCCGAGTGCCACCACGTGCTGGCGACGGTAAACGAGCAAGCGCGTACGGGCAAGGCCATCGCTCATCACGAAGGCTATGGGTTGCACCGGGATGGCCAGAGGATTCCCTTATGGCTCAGCAGCTCCGCGGTTCGAAACCCCACCGGTGAACTGGTTGCTATTTCGATGATTTTACGCGACGTCACCGGGCTGAAGGAGGCGGAACGGGATCGTGCTTTGCTGGCGTCGATCGTAGACACCTCAGAAGACGCCATATCTGCCGTAAAGCTGGATGGCACTGTGGTTAGTTGGAACGGCGGCGCGGAAACTCTCTGCGGCTACCAGTGTCGGGAGGTCGTCGGCCGGCACGTGGACCTTCTAGCGTCGTCCGACCGGGCTGAAGAACTCGGACAGTGTCTCAGTGTAGTCGGCCAGGGAGGCACCGTTAGCGCTTTCGACACAGGCTTGCGGGCCCAGGATGGACACTTAATCGAGGTCTCCCTTTCCGCCTCGCCGGTCCGCGAATCGTCCGGCGAAGTGGTGGGAGCTTCCGCCATTGTCCCCGGCGTCAGTAAACGCCTTCACGCCGAGCGAAAGCTTCGCGACAGCGAAGAGCGATTTCGCGAGGTCTTTGAGAACGCACCGGCCGGCGTATGCGTGTGCGCACCGGACGGGCGATTCCTGCAAGTGAACGCAGCCCTTTGCCGGATGGTCGGATACTCGGCCGGGGAACTCTTGGAAATCACATGGATGGACCTGAGTCACCCCGATGATTTGGAGCCTTCCCGTAGCAGGGCGGAAGCGGACCTGAGGACTTCGGGAGGCTGCGCGGATTTGGAGAAACGATACCTGCATCGCAATGGATCGGTGGTATGGGTGCGGGTGCGGATCTCGATGGTCCGCGACCCCGCGGGCTGCCCGTTGTATTCTGTTGTCCACGTGGAAGACATTACGGAGCGGAAACGAGCAGAGGAGGCGTTACACGAGAGCGAAGAGCGCTTCAGAATTATGGCGGACGGTTGCCCGTCAGCGATGTGGGTGACCAACGCGGAAGGTGGAATAGAGTTCATCAACCGGGCCTACCGCGAACTCTTGGGCGTTAACTTTGAAGACGCTGAAGGCGCCCGTTGGCAATTGCTGGTTCACCCAGACGACATATCCTCCTATACCAACAGTTTCTACCGTTCGGTGGAGGAGCATACATCGTTCCGGGCTGAAGTGCGGGTTCGCCGCCCGAGGCGAGTGGCGCTGGGTGGCTTCTTGCGCGGAGCCGCGTTTTTCGTCCGACGGGAGGTATCTGGGCCACGTCGGCATTAGTCCTGACATCACTGATTACAAGCGGGCGGAGGAAGCGCTGCGGGCGGCCAGGGAAACCGCAGAAGTCGCCGCCAGGTATCACGGATTTCAACACTCGCTCGTTAGCACCATTCACGAAGGCTCGCCGGACGGCATTTTAGCCGTAAGCCGCCAAGGTATCATCGCGTCGCACAACCGAAGGTTTCTGGAAATCTGGCGGATTGCGCCGCCCGGCAATCCGGATAGCGTCGCCGGAACCGTCGATCAATCTGTCTTATCAGCCGTTCTCGATCGGGTAGCAAATCCGGCCGCGTTCTTGAAGCGGGTGCAGGAGCTTTATGCCGATCCGGAGTTGGACGATCACTGCGAGATCGAACTGAAGGACGGGCGGACTATCGAACGGTTTTCATCCAGCCTCCGGAATGAACAGAATGAGAATCAGGGACGCGTCTGGTTCTTTCGCGATATCACGGAACGCAAGCGAGCCCAGCAGGCCTTACAGGCGAGCGACGAAAAATTCCGCCAATTGGCGGAGAATATCCGAGAAGTGTTCTGGATGATGTCTCCATCTGCGGATCAGATCCTTTACATCAGCCCAGCATATGAACCGATTTGGGGCAGGAGTTGCGAGAGTCTGTACCGCAACCCCATGTCATGGGCAGAGTCCATCCATCCCGACGATGTCGCCCAAGCCCACACGATGTTTAGTCGGCAAATCCAGGGGGAGGCTCTCGATTCGGAATACCGCATCCGAACCCCTGACGGGCAGGAGAAATGGATCCGCGACCGGGCGTTTCCTATTCGCGACCATGATGGCCAACTGATTCGCGTCGGCGGAATCGCCGATGACATTACCGAGCGGAAACGCTACGAAGAAGACCTGATCCGGGCCCGCCAGGCCGCCGATCCCGCGAATGTGGCCAAGAGCCGTTTTCTGGCCAATATGAGCCACGAAATCCGCACTCCCATGAACGGCGTGATTGGGATGGTCCAATTGCTATTGGAAACAGAGCTTACGCAAGAGCAACGCCGCTACGCCAACGTCGCGCACACTAGCGGGCGGGCTCTGTTGAGTCTCATCGACGACATCCTGGATCTTTCCAAGATCGAGGCGCGAAAGATCACCCTTGAGAAGCGGAGCTTCAGCCTGCGCGACACAATCGACGAGGTCGTGCAACTCTTGGGCATCCAGGCTACGCCGAAAGGGCTAAATCTCCGTTCCCGCGTGTCCCCGGAGATTCCGACGCTCCTAATCGGCGATTCTCACCGCCTTCGTCAGGTGTTAACTAATCTTGCGGCCAACGCGATCAAGTTCACAGAGCGCGGAGAAATAATGCTGGAAGCGGCAATCGAGAGCCACAGCGACACCAAGATTCGTTTTGAAATCACTGATACTGGTATCGGAATACGTTCGGAACAGATCGGGGAGTTGTTCCAGCCCTTTGCTCAGGCGGATGCGTCCACTACACGCAGGTACGGAGGCACCGGGCTCGGTCTGGCAATCAGCAAGCAGTTGGTCGAACTGATGGGAGGAACCATCGGCGTCCGGAGCCAGCAGGGACATGGTTCGACTTTCTGGTTCACTATGGTTTACGAGCCTTCCGACCAAAAGCAACTCGCGACCGATTGGAGGGCTGAAGGGGCCAGCTCGTCGGGTGCGGCGGATCGCATCGCGCGTGACGTACGCATCCTGGTGGCAGAGGATAACATCATCAACCGCGAGGTGGCCCTGGCGCAACTCCGGAAACTCGGGCTTAAAGCCACCGCGGTTGTCAATGGCGCCGAGGCCGTCGAAGCATTACGGGACGGAGGTTACGATCTGGCCCTGATGGACTGCCAAATGCCAGTGATGGACGGCTTCGAGGCGACCCGCCGCGTTCGCTTGTCGAGTAATCGGGACATTCCGATTATCGCTGTAACGGCCGACGCTATGCCAACCGAACGGGATCGATGCCTGAGCGAGGGAATGAACGATTATCTGGCGAAACCGGTAGATCTTCGGCGCCTGGCGGAAATGCTGGCCAAGTGGCTTCCGGCAACCGTTGACGCCGAACCGCTTCCCAACTTACGAAAGGGTTGCCAGTGAAGATTGCCCAATAAAACCGACACGGCGTCGACTTCATCGATCACCAGTGTCAGTTCTCTCCGCTCAATGGACGGGTTCAGGTCATAGGCGGGCGAAAGCCGGATGCCGTTCTCATCGATAGAGAAACCGTGGTTGCGCAGGTGGTCGTCGGTGTTGTGGATCAGGATATTGAACAGCACGCGCCGGAAGAGAGGTTCGCAATCGGCTTTCGTATTCGCGGCACGTTGACTGGATCGACCACTTGCCTGGCGACGATCTTATGGCGTTCCACTGTGATCTTAACGTGTATTTTCGACAGCCACGAAAACACCTGAACGGCAAATCGTCCGTCAGGGACAACGCTTCCACCCAGAGGCGCTCCGCGGCGATTCCATTAATGCGCGCCCGCGGCGTCTCGCTGGCGCGCGATTAGGCCTCGATGCCCACGCCATGGCCGGCTTGGTTACCATGGACTCGTGCCCAACCAACAACACGCCGGCCCCGGACCAGCCGCCCCTGATAGCCCCGAGCCGTCCCTCGCCGAGCGCGCACGAACGCTAATATCGCTCGGCCGCATCGCCAGTCTGTCCACGCATTCCCGAAAATTCCCTGGATTCCCCTTTGGCTCCCTGATGCCCTACGCGGCCGATCAAGCGGGTCGCCCTGTCTTTTTCATCAGCAGCATGGCTATGCACACGCAAAACCTGGGGCAGGATCCGAGAGCCAGCCTGCTGGTTGCACAGCCGGAAGCTGCCGGTGATCCCCTGGGCGCCGCCCGCATGACCGTCCTTGGATCTGCGGCCGAAGTGCCGGCTGCGGAGGTTCGGGACCTGTATCTCTCGCGGTACGAGAATGCGAAGGCTTGGCAGGAGTACACCGACTTTGCCTACTATCGGCTGGACGTGGAAGGAGTCTACTTCATTGGAGGCTTCGGCGTCATGGGGTGGATCTCCGCCGACGAATACGGAGTTGCCCGGCCCGATCCTCTGGCGGAGGCCGCCGCCGGAATTATTCGGCACATGAACACGGATCACGCCGAGGCGCTCTGTCTAATCGCCCGGCATTATGTGGGCGAGGAGCCAGGTGAGGCGGCGATGACGGCCGTGGACCGCCTCGGATTCCACCTCAGGCTGAAGTCTGGCGATCGGGTCCATGGCCGTCGTGTGACCTTTCTGCGAGAGGTTACCAATAGCGACGATGCCCGCGGCGTGTTGATGGAAATGGTCCGGCGGGCGCGCTCCGATAAACCGGAATCGTAACCCGGCCGAGGTGGTTGGCGGCCCGGCGGATCGCCGGCCGAACTCACCATCGAATGTGTCCGGTTCCTTGTTCTTGCAGAGCTAGGCAAGCATGAATTGGCGAGCGCCTTGGTACTTAGAATCGTCACCTGCAGGCGCCGGGTTTCCCACCGCCCGGGCCCGGTCCTGGCCGAACAGCGCGCACAACCACTGCTCGGCGATCTCCTCGTTCCAGGGCAAATAGTCATCGTTGGCGCCGGCAAAGCAGAGCGAAGCATACCAACAGTTCCCGCCTTGGAGGCGCATGAAGATCAAACTGACGTTCGTTGGAAGGTGCCGCACCGAAACCGTCCGAAGGTAATTCTGGTTGACCTTTGCTGCGTAGCCGCCTGCCGTCTTGGCTCCTTGCCACATGCCGCGGCCGGCGTTTGACCGTAAGAGTGTGGCGACATTGCCAATCGACCAGTCGGTTCCGAACACGCGTCCCTCCGGGTGGGGGCCGGCGACCGGCAGGTTACTCATTCTTCGATGATCCCACCTCGCGATACATCGGCGCTAGGTGATCCGTGCCGCGCAGTTCTTTTCCGGGGGTTCCGAATCGCCAGTGGCGTCTGCGGCTGGCTCAAGATGCCCCAATGCCGCATAGTTTTCCCAAGAGCGGAATTCCTGCGGAAGTCAGGTGGGGCGGCCCCCCCTGGCCTATTGCCGAAGAATCTGCGGCTTCGAGAGACGTATCGTCGAATGTTCCGTCTTTGCCGTCGGGCCCAATACACCGAAACGGACCACTTGGCCGCGCACCGGCTTCTGAATATCGACTCCTCTAGCAATTGACGTGTGCCTCCCCACATGTTATCGTTAATCGACGATATACTATGGAAATTAAGAACGGCGATAGCCTCTGCTGCCCCCCCGCCGAATCCAAGCTCCAGTCCGAGTTGCAGGTACTGGAGGGGGCCGACGCGGATGAAGAGCTGGCAAAGCTCGCGAAAGCGATTGCCCATCCAGCTCGCGTACGGATCGTGCGGATGCTGTCTCGGAAAGAGGCTCGCGTCTGTAGCCAGATTGTTGGAGAACTGCCTCTGGCGCAGTCAACAGTTTCGGAACACCTCCGTATTCTAAAGGAAGCCGGACTGATTCGCAGCAGCCAGGACGGACCTCGCGTCGGTTACTGCATCAATTTCGATACACTTCGCAAGCTTAAAGCCCTGATTGCAATTGTCTAAATTGTCATCAGCATGTAATCGTCGTTTGACGAAAATCAGAAAGAAGATCTCATGAAGAAGTTGGAAGTATTCGATCCCCCGATGTGCTGCTCAACCGGGGTCTGCGGCCCAACAGTCGATCCAGCCTTGGTCCGATTCACCGCGGATCTTCATTGGCTGGCAAACCAAAGAATTGCAGTTGAGCGATTTAATTTGGCCCAGCAGCCGCAGGCTTTTGCCGCCAGTGCGGTAGTAAAGACTGCGCTGAAGGAGCGAGGCAACGAGTGCCTGCCCCTTATCATCCTCGATGGGTCAATTATCAGTGAAGGCACATATCCGACCCGAGACCAACTGGCGCGCTTGGCCGGTCTTGAGCCAGAACAGGCCGCGGTCGCCACGGCAGAACCCGCGCCGAAGGGCCTGAGCTTGCCGGTCATCAACACGCGATGTTGCTAACAGGGTGCACCTTGAATAAGGACGTCGTCACTTCCTTTGTCGAGAATGCCACCCGGATTCTTTTCTTCACGGGTAAGGGTGGCGTAGGCAAGACCTCGCTCGCATGTGCAACCGCAGTGGAGATGGCATGCCGCGGCAGAAAGGTGCTGCTGGTCAGCACTGATCCCGCGTCAAATCTCGATGAGGTCCTTGGTATTGGCCTGTCTGACCGCCCCGTCGCCATACCCGGCGCCAACGGGTTATTTGCCCTGAACATCGATCCGGACGCGGCCGCGAAAGCATACCGGGAAGGTGTCATCGGGCCGTACCGCGGTATCCTACCTGAGGCCGCCCTAGAGAGCATGGAAGAGCAGTTGTCCGGCGCCTGCACCGTCGAGATCGCGGCCTTCGATCAGTTCACGAAGTTGCTTGGCGATTCGCGCGCCACGGTGGAGTTCGAGCACATCATTTTCGACACAGCTCCCACTGGGCACACGCTCCGGTTACTGAAGCTTCCGGCTGCATGGACGGGATTCATGGCAGCGAATACGACCGGAACATCCTGCCTGGGGCCGCTTGCCGGACTCGAAACGCAGAAGTCCCTCTACGATGCCAGCCTGCAAGCCCTCACCGATGCATCGACCAGCACACTGGTTCTGGTAAGCCGCCCGGAACGTTCCGCACTTGCCGAAGCGAATCGATCGAGGGCGGAACTCGCCGAAATGGGCGTCGTCAACCAGCGGCTATTCCTCAATGGCATTTTCGTGGTGACGGACCGGGGCGATGCGGCCGCGTGCGCTCTTGAACGCCGCGGCCATGAAGCGCTGGCAGGGATGCCCGCCGATCTAGCCAGGCTTCCGCGAATCGAGGTCCCCCTGCTCCCTTACGCACCCATGGGCGTGGAGAACCTCAGATCTGTCTTCGGCGACATATTGCCGGCTCACCCCGCGATTCCCAAACACCGGTGCAACGCCATAGATTCCGGACTAGCCTTTTCTACCTTGGTTGACCAACTGGAAGAAATGGGGAACGGTGTCGTGATGACGATGGGAAAAGGCGGCGTTGGCAAAACAACAATTGCGTCCGCCATCGCAACGGAACTCGCACACCGTGGGCATCCGGTACACCTCAGCACGACCGATCCGGCGGCTCACGTCGCGGCGACAATCGGCGGCCGGATTGCGAACCTGTCTGTGAGCCGGATCGATCCAGCCGTCGAGACACGCCAATACACACAGGCGGTTTTGGCGAAATCGGCTCCGCAACTGGACGCGGAGGGGATAGCCTTGCTTGAGGAGGACTTGAGATCCCCCTGTACCGAAGAAATTGCGGTATTCACAGCGTTCGCGCGAACCGTAGCCGAAGGGGAGAACGCCTTCGTCGTTCTCGACACAGCGCCCACCGGACACACCATCCTGTTGCTCGATGCCGCCGAAGCATACCATCGCGAAGTTACGCGAACGATGAGCGATCTGCCGGATTCCGTTCGGCAATTGCTTCCTCGACTGCGGGACCCTCAATTCACGCACGTGCTGCTCGTGACTCTCCCCGAAGCTACGCCCGTCCACGAAGCAGCGCGATTGCAGGACGACCTTCGGCGGGCCGGCATTGAATCGTACGCCTGGGTGATCAATCAAAGCTTTAGTGGAGACGGTTTCCGGGACCCGGTTCTCGTGGAGCGAGGATGGCGGGAAGAAGCTTATATCGCCGAGGTCCGGGATCATCTTGCGACGCGATTTGCGGTCATCCCCTGGAAACCCGAAGCCCCTGTAGGGCCCGACCGGCTTAGAGAACTCGTGGCCAGCTCACTAGAACCCGCGGAAGCGCTGAAAGGCTGAATCGATATGGAGAATGCAGCAAGTCCCAGGCTTTCCTTCCTGGATCGCTATCTTACGTTGTGGATCTTTGTCGCTATGGCTATTGGCGTCGGCCTTGGGTATCTCGTCCCCGGCGTCGTGCCATTCCTGAACCGCTTCAGCGTCGGAACCACCTCGATACCGATCGCGATCGGACTGATCCTGATGATGTATCCGCCGCTGGCGAAGGTGAAGTACGAGGAGATGGGGCGAGTGTTCAAACACCGCCGCGTGCTCATCCTTTCCCTGGTTCAGAATTGGGTCATCGGGCCGATTCTGATGTTCGCCCTTGCCGTCCTGCTCCTGCGCGATAGACCCGAGTACATGACGGGCGTCATTTTGATCGGGTTGGCCCGTTGCATTGCCATGGTTATCGTGTGGAACGACTTGGCTCGTGGTGATCGCGAGTATGCCGCAGGATTGGTCGCCCTCAACTCCATCTTTCAGGTGCTGTTCTTTCCCGTGTACGCGTACTTCTTCCTCGCCACAGTCCCACGGTGGCTGGGCCTTAAGGCAGTCGAGGTGGATATTTCCATGGCTGAGATCGCGAAAAGCGTCTTCATCTATCTCGGCATTCCATTCATTGCCGGGATGCTCACGCGTTTCGTCATGCTGAGGATAAAGGGCCAGCAGTGGTATGAGCGGCGGTTCATTCCGAAGATAAGCCCCATCACTCTTATCTCGCTATTGTTCACCATCGTGGTGATGTTCAGCCTAAAGGGCGAGATGATCGTGCAGTTGCCGTTCGATGTCGTTCGCGTCGCCATCCCCCTCACAATTTACTTCGTCTTGATGTTCTTCATCTCATTCTGGATGAGCAAAAAGGTCGGCGCAAAATATGCGGAGGCTACAACACTGTCGTTCACCGCGGCTTCCAACAATTTCGAACTGGCAATCGCCGTCGCGATTTCGACATTCGGAATCCACCATGGGGCTGCTTTCGCCGCCGTGATCGGTCCCCTCGTAGAAGTGCCCGTAATGATCTCTCTGGTAAACGTAGCGCTCTGGATCAACCGGAAGTGGTTCGGGGGCGTATTTGCGGAGGTAGACTCGTGCCAAACGCAGCGGGCCTGATGTCGGGGATTTCGCACGGACGCCCCCATGGACTCCCCGCTGCCTCGCAGGGAAGCTACACCCCTCCGCTCGCCAGTCCTTGGGATGCCATTCAGGTGGCGGCACAGGCGTGGACGGCAGGACAACGGAAACATCAATCTATTTAGAGGAGAAAGAGAGATCGGATGAAGAGAATACTCGTTTTGTGCACAGGGAACTCTGCGCGCAGCCAGATGGGAGAGGGCCTGTTCCGCCAGGAGGGCCATGGAGGATACGAGGTCGAAAGCGCCGGCACGAAACCGAGTCAGGTGCGGCCCGAGGCAATTGCCGTTATGAAAGAACTCGGGATTGATATCTCCGGCCATCGCTCCAAATCCGTCAATGAATTCGATGGGCAGTCGTTCGATTACGTTATTACCGTCTGCGACAACGCGCGCGACAACTGCCCAGTGTTTCCGGCGGGCACGGAACGAATCCACTGGAGCTTCGAGGATCCCGCCGCTGTTCAGGGCACCGAAGAGCAGCGCCTCTCCGCGTTTCGGCGCATTCGAGACCAGATCCATGAGAAGGTGAGGGCGTTCTTCGCGTCCTTTTCAGCTTAGCCCAATCGGTCGCGTAGACAATGAACAAGAAGCGAGTTCTCATCGTCTGTTCCGGGAATTCGGCGCGAAGCCAGATCGCGGAGGGGCTGATCCGTTACGAGGCCGACGAAGAATTCGAAGTATTCTCAGCCGGAACCCACCCGGTGCCGGTACGCGAGGAAGCCGTTTCTGTGATGAGGGAAATTGGCATTGATATTTCCGGGCAAAACTCCAAAGCTCTCTCGCAATTTGAGGGGCTGGACTTCGACCTGGTGATTACCGTCTGTGACCAAGCTCGGGAGGACTGCCCCGTGCTTCCCGGAGACCCGCAGCGGTTGCATTGGCCGTTTGATGATCCGGCCACCTCCACAGAGGTCGGCGAAGCACGCTTTCAGGCATTCCGGCTGCTGCGCGACAGAATTCACGGACGTGTAATGGTATTCCTGGGTGAAGGAGCGCGCGGCGACCGTGAGCCGGTCTAAGCGAGACCGCCATGCCTCGCCAAGCCGAGCGGTTGATGTTACCGTTTCGAACCGTTCGATCTCCGGTTTGTAACGGCCCTCTCGGCCCTATCGCACCCACAAAGGTGCTCCATAATGGTCTCGGATTTGACAGCTCCGCTCCGCGTGCAACACTCGGAGTAGAGGAAAGCGATTAGTGCCTGCAGGGCAGGGGTATTTGCGGTGTACCACAAGAACTTCGCATCCCGCCGCACATCGACGAGGCCCTCATTTTTCAATTTCTCAAGGTGATGAGAGAGCGTGGAAGGCGCGATCTTCAATTCGGCGAGGATGTCTCCAGGGACCATCCCGTTTGGATGGGCCGCCAATAGGAGCCGCATAATTTGAAGGCGAGGCTCAGCGCCGATCGCTGCGAACATGTCGGCGTAGTCGGCCATGTCCCGGTTATTGACGTTTCGCTTCACTACTTCAACATACCAATCGCTGTCGGTTTTGGCGAGTCCTGCCGCTGGCATATGCGCCGCCCCTGTGCCCTCAATTCTCATTATTGCGATTCCGTGCCAGGCGCCCAAATCGAGTTTGTTCGGGGCTGCCGACTCGCCCACACGACCCACACTGCAGTAGAAACAGCGAGGATGACGATTATTGCCCAAATCAAAATGTTCACGCCTCTCCGCATAATCGGCCTGGGGGTGGGTTAACCTTAATGGATTCGATCCACAGCCTTCAGAACTCGACCCGCTACATCTCGCGGCAACTGGGCATAGTGCAATGGATCCGCGAACTTCTGGCCGTCGGTGAGCACCCACCGTAGAAATGCTGTAATCGCCTCTCTCTTGTTCGGGTCATCGATGTGCTCGGGGACCAAAAGCCATGTGAAGCTCGATATCGGAAAGGCAGCCTCATCCGCCGAATTCGTTATGGAATCGCGGAAATCGTCCGGCATATTGGTCGCGGTCGCGGCCGCTGCCGCAGTGATAGTGCCACTATCTGCCCTAACAAAGTTGCCGACGGAATTCTGCACGAGGCCGGTCTGTACATGCCCTTCGACCGCGTAAGTCACCTGCAAGTATCCAACGGAATAAGGTTCGTCCTTGATCAGTGCCCGAACGCCCTCATTGAACTGAGCGCCCTCACCAACCGGAAATTCAACAGACGTGCCTCGCCCGATTCGCTTGCTCCACTCCTGGCTAGTTTTGGATAGATAGTCTGTCCAGATGTAGGTAGTGCCGCTGCCGTCAGCCCGGAATATGACTGTGATGCCATGAGCCGGCAGATGCAGGTCCGGGTTGACACGAACAAGTTCAGGATCGTTCCAGCGAGTGATTTTCCCCAAGTAAATTCCCGCCAGTGCCGCGGGTGTGAATCGCACCTCGTGTTTTATGCCCGGCAGGTTGTACGACGGCACAACGGCGCCGAGTACTACTGGAACGTGGACAATCTTCTTCGCGGCATGTTGGATTTGTAGATCGCTCAAAGGGCCGTCGGAGGCGCCGAAGTCAACCGTGCCGGCTACCGTACGCGCGATGCCATGGCTCGACCCGACGGGCTCGTATGAAATCTGGACCTGAGGATGCAGCTTGTGGTACTCCGTGCACCACCTCCCTAGAATCGGGTAGATGAACGTCGAGCCCGCGCTAAATAGCGAGATAGGTTTGTTTTCGGCCCCCACACTTCCTAGTGTGGCCACAACGGACAGGATGAAGAGTTGTTTCCCTCGCATTTTTAGCCTCTCCCGTGATACGATGATTCTAGAATAGTAGAAATGTACAACAGTGTCAATACGATTTTCAGCCAGCGATTTCGAAGAGGTTAGCAACATGCTGGAAATGAGGAAATATTGCCATTGAGTGCAAAAGCCTTCGTCCTCCGGGCCGCAGATACCGGATATCCGGTTTCAAGTTCGGGCATCGCCATTACTGTCTCGCTTTACGGCCCCTTCAAGGCGAGGATCAGGCCGGCCCGCATACAAGTAACGACTGGCACCTGCGGCTGCTCCCGCCAACGAGATGGCGACGAGCGCCCGCCAAGTAAAACCGCTGAAAATCACCAACACTACAGCGGTCACGGAAAAGGCCATTTGGGTCAGGCCAAGCACGAGGCGCATCCAGCCCCAGACCAGGCGATGCTCACTCGAGGCTGCAACGCTCGGAAACGGTCGCGTTGCCTGCTTTTGAAACCAAGTCCAGCGCGGTGTGTGTATCGCTCTCATATGTTCTCGGCCCAAAGGTGCTCGCGTAGTCCCGCCGATGAACGGGCCGGGATTAACGCGCGTAGTACGGATTTATCTATCAGGAGCATGGTAGTCACGGGTGGTTAATCGGAGTAGCAGACTGCCAACCGCCACTCCGACAACCAGGAGCAGCGCCGCACCGTAGGCTTGTTGGTGCCAAGCATCGTACGGACCGCGTGCATACTTTAGAATCCTCAGGGTAATCTCGTCGATAGGATGAAAGAGCCCTGACGGATAGTACTCGTTGCCCAAAGCAGTGAGAATCAGGGGCGCGGTCTCTCCTGCCACGCGGGCTACTGCTAGTACCCCACCTGTGATGACCCCGGCGCGCGCCGCCGGCAGCACTATACCCAGAGTGACTTGCCATTCCGACGCGCCGAGAGCGTACCCCGCTTCCCGAATGCTTTTGGGAACCAGATGCAGAACGTCTTCGGTGGTCCGAGCCATGATTGGGATCATGATGATGCCAAGCGCCAGCCCACCCGCGACCGCGGAAAAGGTACTGGTCGGTTTGACCAGCACGAAATAGACGAAGATGCCGGTCACAATCGAGGGGACGCCTATGAAGGTGTTGATCGCAAGGCGCGCGAAACTTGCGAATCGAGTGTCACCTGCCAGTTCGGACAAGTAGATGCCGACTCCCATGCCGAGCGGCGCCCCAACAATGCTCGCGATCGTCACGAGGATAACCGTGCCCAGCAGGGACGGGGCGATACCGCCACCTGACTCGCCAACGGCGGCAGGTTCCTTCACGAGAAAACTCCAGTTGATCGCGCCGATTCCATGAATGATCAGGTAACCGAGGATCGAGAAAAGCGCACCAAGAGACAGCAAAGTCGCCACAGCCGTGGCACCAAAGCCCAGCGTTCCACGCCATTTTCGCGCAATAAGGTGGGCCGTAACTGGGGTTTTAGGCGCTGAATCCACGAATACCTGCCAGTTTCCTCACGGTGTAATATGCGAAAATGTTCACTCCGACTGTGAGCACGAACAAAATCAGGCCGCAGTAAATCAACGCCGAAAGGTAGGTTTCTGAGCTGACCTCATTGAACTCATTCGCAATCACGCTGGCCAAGGTGTATCCCTGGTCCATGATGTTTGTGGGAAGACGGAACCCGCCGCCGATGGTCATGGCAACAGCCATCGTTTCCCCGAGTGCTCGTCCGAGCGATATAACGAACGCACCGACAATTCCATTCCGCGCGAACGGGAAACTGACACCCCAAAACGCCTCCCAGTGCGTCGCACCCAGCGCAAGCGCACCTTCCTTCTGTTCACGGGGGACGAGGATCAAAGCCTCTCGCGACAGAGACACGATCAGAGGCACCAGCATAATCGCCAGAATCACAATGGCGCTGAGGTAACCGACCCCGTACGGTGAGCCGTTAAAGAACGCAAATCGTGGGCCAAGGTGCACGAGAAGCCATATCTCCACGGTGCTTTGCAGGAGCGGCGCCAATACCAGCAAGCCGAACAGGCCGTATACCACGCTTGGGATAAAAGCCAGCAGTTCGATCAGATACGAGATCGGCTCCTGTAACCATTTTGGCAACAACTCCGTAATGCAAATGGCCGTCAACAAGCCTACACCGCCTGCCAGAATCATCGCGCCAACCGCAACGATGACAGTGCCGACTATAAACGGCAGCGCGCCGAATACCAAGTGAACTGGGTCCCACCCTGTCCGAACGAGAAACCCAAGTCCGTAGCGCTTCATGGCCGGCCAGGCACCGATGACCAGAACAGCCAAGACACCTGTGAAAATCGCCAGGACGGTCCAGACACTGGCCATGATCAGAGCACGGAAGACTCGATCGCCCAGGCCAATGGGACCCTTCTTCGGAGGTAGCGCTGTCCGCAACGGAGCGTCCGTACTCGTCATTCGAGACCTAATTCAGGGACTCCACTACGAAACAAACACCACGACATGCGATTCGCTCCTTCAACCTGCTACTTCTGCAGGCACGGCTTTCCTCCACAAGTGACGGTCCGTAGGGCCGCTTCGGCTTTCTGGGCCAGAGTTTTCGCCAGAACGGCATAATCGAGCTCGGTCGCGTACTTTTGGCCGTCGGTGATGGCCCACTGTACGAAGGCTGCGACGAGTTTGCCCTGCTTCGCGTCGGGCTGAGTCTTGTAGAGCAGCACCCACGTCGTGCCGGCGATCGGATAAGCCTGTGGGCCTAGCTGATCTGTGATCGAAAACCGCAGGTCCGCGGGAAGGTCCTTTAGTGACGCCGCGGCGTTGGTCACATTTTTGGGATCAGGATCGATGTAGTTGCCAGCTCGATTCTTCACGGAGCCATACGACATTTTGTTCCCGCGGGCGAAGGCTAGTTCGATGTAACCGACCCCGCCCGGAGTGTTCTTGACTTGGTTAGCGACGCCCTCGTTCCCTTGGCCGCCTATGCCAGCGGGCCACTGTACGGACGAGCCGCGTCCCACCTTGGTCTTCCACTCCGCGCTGACCTTACTGAGGTAATCCGTGAAGATATCGGTAGTGCCCGACCCCTCCGATCGATGAACTACCAAGACCGGCTTCACCGGTAAAGACACACCTGGATTATCGGCGGCAATCTTCGGATCGCTCCATAGCTTAATCGTGCCGAGGTACATACCGGCAATGGTCTCGGGGCTAAACCTTAGCTGTTTCGACACATCCGGAAGATTGTAGGTGATGACCACTGAACCCTGGGTCACCGGAATTTCAACGACGTTCGCCACTCCGCCAGCTTGCGCGAGTTGTTCATCTGTCAGCGGCGCGTCGCTCGCGCCGAAGGCAACGGTCTTGGCGAGAAACTGCTGACGCCCCCCACCCGAGCCAATGGACTGGTAATTGATTTGGATGTTGGGGTGCAGGGTGTGATATTCCTTCGACCATTTCGACATCAGCGGGTTGACGAATGTGGAGCCTGCCCCGGTCAAGGTGCCTGACTGGGCGAATACGCCGACAGGGGCCATGTTAAAGCAGACCAGGACGGCGACAACTAGCAAAGCGATGCTGTACGTTTTCACTTCTTTTTCTCCTCCGACGCGGCAAAAGTATTGTTCCTCAAGGGTTTCATCTTCAGAATGCGGCCAACAGCCCTGGTGCGATCTCTGCGTGGTTGCGGGAAAGCGGCTCCCCTCCGCTTGAAGTGTGACTGAGGAAGACACAATACGGGCTCGCTCTCCCTTCTACAATTCGAGTATGCTAGAAGCATCGGATTGCACGCAACAGGAGTTTGGTTGCAATTTCGTTACAACCGAGCTGGGAGGGGCGCTGTCGAATTTCCATGAGCATCAGCTGGCCAGCACTTATCTTTTTACTTTGCCTATCGTGTTCGAGCCGAAGCGGTTCAAGCCGTAGGATCGACGCAGAGCGTGATCTGGCACGGTTCTTCATCCCCGCAAATGCATACCAGTCGTTCGATGAAGAATGGCACGTGGACACCTGGTCAGCTCGGAAGGAGTATACGTTCGAGACCCCGTTCACGGAAGGGGAATACGCAGGTTGGCTTCGCCAACACCTTGACGGCTACTGGCACCATTGCGAGCGATGCCGAGGCTCAATGGTTTTCACGCGGATCCTGGAGGGAGAGGAGCAGATCGTCGAAATTCTGTTTGACGCGGCGGATTCCCCGGGGGAAATTCGGGTACGCATCACTTTCACAGCGACCGCAACGTGATGAACTCATTTCCGCCGGCTGTGACACTACGTAAACGTATTCCGCGGCGCACCGGGGATCTGAGGCAGTCATCTCGCCGGAACGTCTTGCAGCGAGAGGACCCCACGCATGATCATGATCAGCGCCTTTTCTGCACTTTCGCTGGTTTTCGTGGTTGGTCTGGTTCTGATGGTTCGTAGCAAACGTCCTGATCCCAAGATGGCTCTGCTGGCGGCATTGTTGGACTGCGCAAAAGGCAGATGCTCGCACACAGACGAGGACTGCGAGACGTACTCGAACCGGTAGTGATAGCCCGGCGCGCCAGCCGACACAAGTCAGGGCTGGAACGCCGGCGCCATCGTCTCTCGCTCCGCTTCCGAAATGCCCAGCCGTTTTGCTTCTGTTCGCCATTTGCTGACGGCTGCCTGAACCTGCCGAAGCGCCAGATCCGCTTCTTGTGCGGAGAGCCCGTAATCTTTTCTGGCGCCCATGGCGATCGAAACGTCGCAAGCGGTCTCGACTTCATTGATCGCCAGCGTCAGTTCTCTCCGCTCAATGGACGGGTTCAGGTCATAGGCGGGCGAAAGCCGGATGCCGTTCTCGTCGATAAAGAAACCGTGGTTGCGCAGGTGGTCGTCGGTGTTGTGGATCAGGATGTTGAACAGCACGCGCCGGAAGAGCTGTTCGCAATCGGCTTTGGTATTCGCGCCCTGCGACTGGAGTAGATCGACCAGTTCCAGGTAGCTCGCGCCGGGTTCGCCGTCCGCCCGTTGTGTAAGGGTCATGGCGGAGACGAACGTGCGCCGTTTTCCGTGGGCCGTCCGGTCGAACCGTTTCGCCAGAAATGTGGTGTACGGACTCTCCCCCAGGCGCAACGGCCTGGCTTCTGCGACGTGGATGCCGGCTTTTGCCGCCAACCGGTGAGCCGCCAGTTCCCACGCGCCCATGTCGCGCGTGTCTTGCCTGCTCGGAAATTTAGCGATACACAGAAAGCCCTTCTCATCGCGCACGGACGCCTTGGGCCTTGCTCCGCCGAGCGAGCTTCCGGGGGCGAGCAATTGCGTAAGCCATCGCTCATAGTGGGGATTGTCTTCGTCCTGGAGATGCTTTTCGAAGCCGAAGCTCGCGGCCTGTAATTCCTGCAGAGACGCGATGGGCGGCGCGGCCATGCCGATGTCACTATCGAGAAACGGGCTATCGGCGGAGGCGCGAAAGCGCAATGCTCCCATGCGGGTAAGGTCGTGAACTCCCAGCAGGAAATCCCACTCCGTTAGGGCGCGCGGCCTGCGCCGCTCGCGCCGAGCGCGGAGATTCTCGCGCCGCTGCATCAGCATGCGTCCCCATCGGTCGGGAGAGGAATCGAGGAAGATGCCGAAATTGGCGCGTTGAGGCGCGGAGTATTGCGGGCCCGCCACCAGGGCCAGATCAGGGTCGAAGGCGAAGGCTTCTTCCCGCTCTAACCACTCCCGGCTGTACTCAAAGGAAAAGATCTCTCCGGCTCCGCTGGTCTGAGAGTGCAGAGCGCCCATGAGGGCGGGCTGTTCGAAGCGCTCCGCATCCAGCCAAACTTGCGCCGTATCGAAGCGCGCCATCAGGAGTTCTCCGTTGCAGCCGCGCGTTTCGGTGCTCTGCGCTTAGGAGTAAGATTGGCGTCCTGTAGCTTGCGGCCGAGTGAATCGTCGGCGGCAAGCCGTTGTAGATCGCCTTCCAGGCGGAGTACCTGCATCACGCGGGCGTAGATGCCGAGGGCCACCGCGGGATCGCCCTGCTCGACTTTGGAGAGCGTTTTACGAGAGATCCCGGCACGCTGTGCCACCGTCTCCGCGGAGTATTTGCGGCGCAACCGGGCCAGCTTCAGATTGCTGCCATAGCCCTCCAACAGTCGGGAAATCCGGGGCAGCAGAGATGGGATGCTCCTGGCCATAACGAGTATTATCTTACACTATATGTACTACCCTTGTCCCCGATAATACCCGTTATGTGGGATAAGCTTTAGCTTGTCCCAGGCGAGCGAAGCTCGCCCCTCACTCCGATCGCAGCGCCTGAATCACGTCCACGCGAGCCGCCCGCGCCGCCGGCAGCATCGACGCCAGCAGCGCCGCCGCCACCAGCACACCCGCCGAGCAGGCCAGCGGCACCGTGCCCGGCATCCGCACCACCTGGAAATAACTCCCGGCGAGTCTCGCCAAGCCATACCCCGCAGCCGCCCCGGCCACCACACCGGCGAAGGCGATCGCCGCACCTTGCCGCAGCACACTCATCACCAGCTGTCGTGGCTCACCGCCCACTGCCAGGCGGATGCCGAACTCGCGCGTCCGTCCGCTCACTGAGAATGCCAGCACGCCCGCAACCCCGACAATCGCAATCGCCAGCGCCACCGCCGCAAAGCCGCCGAACACAATGGTATTCAAACGGTCGGGTGTCAGCACCTCAGCCTTGATATCTTCCAGGGTCGCCGGATGCTCCACCGGCTGCTCCGAGGACAGACCGCGGATGATGTGCTCCACCGGCGTGACCAGCGCGTACGGGTCGCCATGCGCATGCACGAACAACCGGCCGACAAACATCCCGTCCTGTCCGAACGGGTGGTAGACCGTGAACGCCGGTCCCGGCACGACGTTCTCATCGTCGACGTCCGCCACCACCCCCACGATCCGCCGCGGCTCGGGACTGATGTCGACGAACTTCATCACCGGGTCGGTCCACATGATGTGCCGGTTCACCGCATCCTGGTTGGGGAACATTCTCTGCGCCAGGCTCTGGCTCACGATCACCACTTTCTCGGCCCCGCGCCGATCCCGGTCGTCGAAATCCCTCCCCGTGATCACCGGCACGCCCAGCGCCGCGAAGAATCCCGGCGAGACCGAGCGGAATCGCCCGCGCGGATCCTCTTCGCCCGGCGCCCTCACGTGCCCTTCGGCCGTGAACGAGAATCCCGGTCCGAAACTGCCGGCGTCGCGCCACGGAACCTGCGTCCCGAACGCCACCCGGTCCACATTGGGCAGTTCCTGAATCCGCCGCATCGTCTCGCGGTAGAAGTCCACGATCTGGTCGGGCGTCTTTCCGTAGGACATCACCGGCACATTCAGCGCCAGCACATGCCGGGTGTCGTAACCGGTGTCGGTGGCCTGCAGCGTGATCAGCGTCTTCAACAGCATCGTCGCCCCCACCAGCAGAACGAACGACGCCGCGATCTGCGTTACCGCGAAAACCCGCAGGCGGCGGTTGGTGCTGCCGGTAACGCGCGGGCTGCCGCTCCCCCGGCCGAACCCATGCGCCGTCCCCGACGAAGGCAGCCGCGGAACATATGCCAGCAGCACCGACGCCACCACCGCCAGTCCCGCTCCCACCCATAGCAGACTGGAATCCACTTTCAAATCGAGCGCCCGCACCGAGAAGCGCGAGGCGTAGCGCGCCAGCGTCGCCACCATGGGATACGCGATCGCCACGCCCAGTGCCGCCCCGGCGGTGCACAACATCAAGCTCTCCGCCAGCAGCGTGCGGCGCAAATCCCCCGAACTCGCGCCCAGCGCCTCGCGAATCGATAACTCGCCTTCCCGCCGCACCGTCCGCGCGAGCACCAGGTTGGCCACATTCGAGCAGGCGATGATGAACACCAAGCCCGAAGCCGCCAGCAGCACCCACAGAACCGTGCTTGCCTTAGAGGTGATCTGGTCGCGCAACCGTCTCGCCGTGATGCGGCCCTGGCCTCTCGTCGAGTACGCTTCCGGATGCTCGCGGACCATGGTCTGAAACGCCGTCTTCAGATCGGCCTGGGCCGCTTCCAGTGTCACTCCCGGTTTGAGCCGGCCGAACAGTTCCGTCATACGATGCACGCGGCCTTGCACCATGGTCGCCGAGAGATGATGCGGGCTGGTCACCACGTTGGCGATGATTTCCGTGTCGGCGGGATAGGGCACCGAAGGTTCGAGCACGCCCACAATCGTCGCCGTGCGCGTCCCCAAGCGTACCGTTTCACCGAGCACCGAGGGATCGCGCTTTAACGTCGTCGACCAGAACCGGTACGTCAGCACGCAGGCTCCCGCGGCCGCCGGACCGTCGTCGTTCGGCCCGAGCAGCCGCCCCAGCACTGGATGCAACCCCATCACGTCGAAATACGACCCGCCCACCACCCCCGAGCGCACTTCTCGCGGCTCTCCCAGTCCGACCATCGTGAAACCGATGGTGGAGAAATCGCCGAACTCAGTGAAACTGGTGACGCGCGCCTTCAGATCCAGGATCTCCGGCACTGAAAACGCGGTGTTTTCGATATTCAGGCCGGGCGCGCTTTGCCGGATGTAAATCAGCCTGCCTTCGTCGCGATTGACCAGCGGCCGCAAGAGCACCCCGCGGACCAGGCTGAAAATCGCAGAGTTGGCGCCAATCCCCAGCGCCAAAGTCAGTACCACGGTGAAGGTCAGGCCCTTGCTCCGGGCCAGGGAACGGAATGCAAACTTGAGGTCGTTCAGAAACGTCATACAGCATCCTTATAATTGTTAGTCGAACGGCTAAACGCAGAATCGACAAGTTGGGTTCATTTTTTCTCTTCCTCGGCTAGGAATTCCGCCAGGCGATCCAAGCGCCGCTCCCATTCCGACCGCCGCTCGGCGAACCATTCTTCCGCCGCCGAGAACGCATTGGGTTCGATCCTGCAAGTCCTCACGCGGCCGGCCTTCACGGTATGGACCAGCCCGCTTTGTTCCAGAATCTGCAGATGCTGCACCACGGCGGCGAGGGTAATCGCCAGAGGCGCCGCCAAATGGGAAACGGAAATCGGACCCTCGCTGAGCTTTTCCACAATCGCCCGGCGGGTGGGGTCGCCGAGCGCGTGGAAAACACGGTCGATATTGATCTTGAGGGAGCCCATGGAGCTACTTTACTTCGGCGGCCAGTCCGTCCAAAATGTGGCTCCAACCCTCTTCCCGCATCTTGGGCCCGTCGGAGCCTTCGAAAAACGCTCCCTGGTCGGTGAAAACGAGCTTGGTCCCACTATCGGACGACAAAAATTCCACCGTCGCCAGAGACGCCGAGATGCGATTCTCACCTAATGTCATGGTGTAGGCGAAAACAATGCGGCGATTGAGCACTATGTCCTGGTAGATGGTGTGGTTGGTGACTGCCGTACCGGGAAACGGGGTATTCGGTCCCAGCCGGGATTGGGTTCGTTCCGCACCGCCGACCCGGAAGTCCAGCTCATACACTTCCGGCTGGCGGTTGTCGCCCTCGGCATACCAGCGGCGTTTCTTCGCCGGGTCGGCAAATGCGGCAAAAACTCGCTCCGGCGGCGCCGGATAATTGCGCTCGATGGTAAAAGTGGAGTGCGTTACGCTTGGCTTCATTTCTTCCTCTCCTGCAATACTAAAGAATTTGCTTTAGTATTGGTCCACTGCGACCAATTGTCAAGCAAATGCTTAAGTATTTATCCGGATTCGCTAAAGTCTTGGCGCCTGGCTTCCGGTAACAGGTCTGTGGACCACTAGATTACTAAAACTCTTTGCATGTTCCTGTTGGCCGCGGTCTTCCTCACGGCAGCCTTCGGAAGCGATGGCGGTACCAGTGTATATCCGGCCGTAGTCGAGACGATTCTGCCGGGGATGATGCCGCCGCCGGCTTCCACCGAAGAAATCAGTTCCATGGCCCGGAGGAATGCCGAGAGTTCCCAAGCGGCTTCCGGGATAGCCACCCGCTCGGGCGGCAAGTTCGCGAACGCCAACCAATCCCTGGACACGATGCTCGTCTCCATGCGCGAAATGACCGCCTCCAGCGGCAAGATTTCCAAGATTATTAAGGTCATCGACGAGATCTCGTTTCAGACCAACATCCTGGCTCTCAACGCCGCCGTGGAAGCTGCCCGCGCCGGCGAAGCTGGACTCGGGTTCGCGGTGGTCGCGGACGAAGTCCGAAATCTGGCGCAGCGCTGCGCGGCTGCCGCCGGCGACACGGCATCCTTGATCGAGGAATCTATCGCCCGATCGGCCGACGGGATGTCCAAGGCCAATTTAGTGGCGGAATCGACTCGCGCCGTCAGTGTCGATGCCGCCGAAGTCAACCGGTTGGTAGACGAGGTTCACCGCTGCAGCGCTGAACAGGCCAAGGGCCTCGAACAGGTCGGCCGCAGCATAACGGCTCTCGAGCAGGTTACCCAGCGGACGGCCGCGCTATCTGAAGAGGGCGCGTCCGCGGCTGCGGAGCTCAGCGCACAGTCGGGCGCCATGGCCGATGTCGCGCACCGCCTCGCGGTGCTCGTCGACGCCGAATAAGTCCGCATATACGGCCAATGTGTGCCCGATCTGGTGGGGCGGCACGGTGAGTCGTTCAAAACAGGCACGCCTCATTCTGCACAATGAACACGGGGGCTGCAAGAGGTTTTTGCCGGCGCCGGGCGCACCGCCTCGGGAGCCCGCCAGAAGCGGGCTTCAGGGGTCTATCAAGTAAGACAGTTTCGAACGAAAAGAAAAATGAGCGCCTATCAATGGGGTCTCGAGTGTCTCATCGACCAAACGACCGCAATGAAACATTGGCCGGTTATTGTGGGCATCTCGGGCTCCGCACGCTAGACTGATGAGGATGGCGATCTGGCTGAACGAATCGGATGTGCGCGCGGTACTGCCGATGGGAGACCTCATTGAATGCATGGAGACGGCGCTTACCGCCTTCTCCAACGGACAGGTGCGGCAGCCGGTGCGGGAGGTGATCGAGGCCGGCGCGGGCGGAAATTTCTTCGCAGCTATGCCGGCCTGGCTCGAAACCGGACCGGCAATGGGCGCCAAACTCGTGACCGTATACCACGCGAACGGCAGCCGGGGACTGCCCACCCATCAAGCCGCGATCGTGCTGCTCGACGCGCAAACCGGCGCGTTGCTGGCGGTGATGGACGGCCGCTACATCACGGAAGCCCGCACCGCGGCGGTCTCCGCCGTGGCCTTGCGCCGGCTGGCGCGGCCGGAAGCGAGAACGCTGGCGATTCTTGGCAGCGGCGTGCAGGCGGGGAGCCATCTGCGGGCCTTCTCGCTGGTCTGGAAATTCGATGAGATCCGCTGCTGGAGCCCCACGGCGGCGAACCTGCGGAACTTTCTCGACGCTCACCCGGAAGTCCGTCCGGCGGCAAGCGCGGAGGCCGCCGTGCGCGGCGCCGACGCGGTGCTTCTGGTGACCGGGTCGCCGACCCCGGTGGTCCGGAACGAATGGGTGTCGGACGGCGCCTGCGTGATGTCGGTGGGGGCGTGCCGGCCTTATCAGCGCGAGATGGATCCTCTGTTGGTGGCTCGCGGCAGAGTGATTGTGGACAGCCGCGCGGCGGCGCTCAAGGAAGCCGGCGATCTGGCGATGGCCATGGCGGAGGGCCATTTCGGCCCCGATCATATTGCGGGCGAAATAGGAGAAGTACTGGCGGGGCGCATCGCGGGCCGCACATCCGAAGGCGAGGTCACGATCCTGAAGCCGCTGGGCCAGGCAGTGGAAGACGTGGCTGCCGCGCAACTGGCGTATACACGCGCCATTGCCATGGGCCGGGGAGTGCCGCTTGCTTGATTGTGCGGTAGTGGGCGCCGGCGTCTTCGGCAGCTGGACCGCGTTGCGGCTCAAGCAGTCGGGGCGCTCGGTCGCACTCGTCGAGGCGTTTGGGCCGGGGAATCCCAAATCGAGCTCGGGAGGAAGTTCGCGCGTCATCCGCATGGGATACGGCGCCGACGAGATCTACACGCGATGGGCGATGCGATCTCTGGCGGCTTGGAAAGAACTGCCGGGGTTCTTCCAACACAAGGGAGTTTTGTGGACCGCGCGCCGCGGCCATCCGTATGGCGAGGCGACTTTGCAGACATTCCGGAAGCTCGGCTTGCCGCATGAAGTGCTGTCCGCGGACGATGTCCGGCGCCGTTATCCCGCACTGCGCTTCGAAGAGGAGATTATTGGGATTTTCGAACCGGAAAGCGGCGCGCTGCTGGCCAATCAGGCCGTCGCGGCCGTGACGCGCGAGGCCGCTCGCATCGGGGTAGAGGTAGTAGAGGGTACGGTAGTTCCGTTTCCCGAAGAAGGCCGCCTGGAGCGTGTCGTGACGGACGCCGGCCGCGCCATCGAAGCGCAGGAGTTCATTTTCGCTTGCGGACCTTGGCTGCCGAAGTTATTTCCGCAGGCGGTCGGCCGGCGCATTCGTGTGACGCGCCAGCCCATCTTCTATTTCGACGCGCCGGATATCGCGATGCCCGTATGGATCGACTTTACCGACCCTCGCGGCGCTTATACCATCCCTCCGCTCGCCGGCAAGAGCTTCAAACTGGCGCTCGATCAACATGGGCCGCCGTTCGATCCGGACAGCGGATCGCGGTCCGTCACGGCAGAGGAGACTGCGGCCGCGAGGGCATTCCTCGCCGAGCGCTTCCCTGCCCTGCGCGACGCTCCCGTGGCCGAGACGGAAGTCTGCCAATATGAAAGCACCTCGAGCGGCGATTTCCTCCTCGATCGCCATCCCGCCATGCCGAACGTCTGGCTGGTAGGCGGCGGATCGGGCCATGGCTTCAAACACGGACCGGCGGTGGGAGAGTATATGGCGAGCCTGATCGGTGGAGGTGGCGGCGAACCGCGCTTCTCTTGGGTCGGCAAACTCGAAGTGGCGGCGCGGCGGGTGTACTGACGACGTGGCGCAGGCACTCTTGCGAGAGACATTCGTTTCCGGTTGGAATCGATTAGAAACCGATCCGTTCGCCGGTAGGTCATCGAAACTACAAAAGCAAAGATCTCTCACAGACGCAGAGGACACGGAGAAGAAAGGTCTTTGTTCTCGGTGTTCTCTGCGCCTCTGCGAGAGATGGGTTTTCTATTCGGCTCGCCGCCGGTTTCGATCGGACCGGCGAGCGCGGATGGCAACCGTGGCTCACCTTGATTCCTCCACAGCTCCAGGACAGCTGGTAGACTTCAGGACTTCGGAGTCTCGGCGCTGCAAGCTGAATCCTGCGCCACTTCCTACTGCGCCGGCACAAAGACGACGCACGCGGGCTTGTCGATATTCGGCGTGGGGCGGCCGACAGGACGCAGCTGTCCGGTATGGGGATGCACGGTGTAGACGCTGAGGCTGCCGGAGTCCTGATTCGCCACTAGCATGAACGCTCCCGTGGGATCGAGCGCGAAGTGACGCGGCGTGCGCCCGGTGAGCGGTGTAAGTTCGAGCGTCGACAAGGTGAATCGCACAGGATCGACCACCAGCAGCGCCATGCTATCGTGGCCCCGATTGGAGGCGTACACCAGCGTGCCCGCGGGGTTCACAGCGATCTCGCCGCCGGCATCTTTTCCGGCGTAAGACTCGGGAACGATCGGAATGGTCCCGATTTCGCTGAGTCCGCCGTTTTCGACGTTATAGAAATACCCCGTCACCGATGGCAGCGTCTCATCGATGGCATATAAGACACGGCCGTTCGGGTGGAAAGCCAGGTGCCGTACGCCGGCTCCGGCAGGAGCGTCGATGTAAGGCGTTTCCGCCGGAGTGAGCGCGCCGCTATCGGCATCGAAACGATAAACATAGACGCGGTTCAGCCCCAGATCGGCCGCCAACAGAAAGCGATTGTCGGGCGAAAACAGCACGCAGTGGACGCGCGATACGCCGTGGTGCTCCACAAAGGCCAGCGCCTCCCCCACTCCGCCGTCCTTGCGCAGTGGCAGCACGGCCACACTGCCGCTGCCGTAATTGGCCACCGCGATCCAGCGGCCGCTGCGGTCGAGCGCCAGGTGGCAGGGAGCGTCGCCCTTGGAAGGAGCTTTATTGACGAGCGAAAGCTTACCGGTTTTCGGATTGATGAGAAATGCATGGACACTGCCCCCGGCCTCCTGGCTGACAGCGTAGAGGAATCGGTTATCGGGGTGTGCCACCAGAAACGTGGGATTGGAAACGGGGGCCAGCAAACCGATCGGCTTGAGTTTAGCGCTGCGCGGATCGAAACGATAGCCGTAGATCCCGCGGCTGGAGCCGCTGGTATAAGTCCCCGCGTAGACCAGATCGTCCGCTCCGTGCGCGGCGGCCGCGAAGAGCAGGGCCGCGGCCCACGCTCGCAGATATGGGAGATTCACCAAGATCATTAGACCGCGGAAGCGATGCGGGAATCAAATCGATGCGGGAATCGAATCGGGCCGGAGGCGTGGAACAGAGTCCGCCCCCGGCCGGTCCAAAGGATTATGCTGTGAGGCGTAAGGAAGGATCCTGGACCCTGGTGTTGACGGCCGCACGCTGAACGTCGTAGCGGTCCATTCCGGAGAAGTACTCGGCCACGGGATAGAGCGGATATGGAGCTAGTTCCGCGAACACCCGTCCCAAGCGATTTTCAATGCTGTAGACCAGGTGGAAATACATGCCGCGGTCGATTTTGAGGCGCTGGCAGCAAGCTTTCCAATCGGCGCCGAGCATGAAATGGTAACGGAAGACGGGCTTCTCTTCATCTTCGAGAGCCCGCTGGCTGACGAGATAGAAATCGGCCATGTATTCTTCCCGTTTCCTTGAATAGGCGCGGTATCCCGAGGGGCCGCCGCACCGTTCCCAAGTGATGGGATTGGTGTGCGCTCCCAGGGCGACGCACTCGCGAAAGCGGCGATAGCAGGCCCGGAAAATGGCCCGGAAGACGCAGTGGCACGGCGATTCCTCACCCCGGAGAACAGGGAGCAGACCATAGCCGTGACAGAAGTTACACGAGGCCTTTGCCAAGCCTAATACGTTCGATCGGTCCCAATGCATATGTTTGTCCTTTTTTGGCGGGCCGGCTGTTAGGCATCCGTACCGGCGTCCGTGTTTGATATTGCTGACCTCAACTCTATCTCCATGTAGGAAACCGTCAATTATTTCTTATCTGAGTACCCCCTCCTCTCCGTGGTACTAGTTAAGTAACCGTACTGATAATGCTATGCGTTTTAAGAGATTTGGCGAGATTTGCGGCTCTGCTTTTAGATTTTGGTTTATTATCGACTTCCAGAAGCGCCGAGTGCGAATCCGGTATCCCCCTATTTCTGAGAGAAATATGGCCGACCGCCGAACATGACCCTAGGGGACCTCCAGCAGCGATTTGTCGCCCTTCTTCGAAAACGAGTTCGCAACGGCGAACTTACCGAGCGCGGGTTGGCTCGGCTGGTTGGAGTCTCCCAACCGCACATGCACAACGTCCTTCATGGAAAGCGAAGTTTTTCGCTCCGGACCACCGACGATATGATGCGTCACTTACGAGTGGATGTACTCGATCTGATAGAACCAAGCGAATGGATACTCCCGCGGAAACCGAATTGATCCGGGGTCCAAGCTTCCGGCGCAATGTGTTCCAATTGGACACAGGAGCCTTACTATCTTGCGGCGATCGCAAAGCGCAGCGGAAGTTTCGGGCAGTAGAATCAAGCGCCTGGCGCAGAGCATCGACGCGCTCGCGGAGAAGGACGAAAGCTTCCTTCGCCTGTCGCGGGAAATGGACCAGGTTCGCCGGGCCGCCGCCACGGAGCTATATACCATCTGCCGTGATTTCGTGAATTCGCTCAACCGGCTGATGTCGAAAACCGAGCTGACGCTCGACCCGCCGCAGTTTTCCGAAGCCGTCTTTCAAGACGAAGCCATCAATCTGATCCAGATCAGCGTGCGCGGACGCATCCTGCAAGTGGCCTATGCCGCCACTCAGGAACTGCTGTCCACGGAGGATTTCCGCATTCCGTATACCCTCGCCGGATCGGTGCGCGCTTTCAATCAAGACCTCTTGAATAAGGACCTGATCGAGGAGCAACTGGTTTTCTATACCGTGGAAGGGAGCCGGAAGATGTGGCGCTTCTTCGATCCGCGCACCTACCGCTCCGCCACATTCGATCAGGAATACCTGGTCTCCGTGATGGAACAGCTGATCTGACAGGACTGTGGCTGCGCGCAATGCTGGAACGAGCCGGCGATTGCGTGCCCGGTGGGCGCGCCGAGATACTTGAAGGCAGCCGCTACTCCGGAAAACCAACGGTCACCGGATCGGTGCCAGGAGAAACGGGACGGCCGTCAGCCAGGCGGGAGGGACCCGTACCCCGCCGATCCCACCATCGATTTGTGTTCCGCACGAATGCGGCGGACGGCGAGCCGTGGCACCAGACTTGCACGCTGTATTGGATTCCATATGAATTCAAGCATTGGAATTCGGCCGGAGTGAGTCGTTCGGACTCAGTTCGACCGAAAAGGGGTCACATATTGATGCTGCTAGTTAAACTGCTCCCGGTCTGCATGCTGATGCTGCCGGCATTAGCGGCTAATTCGTCGCCCTGGGGAGTGCAAAGCATCCGCCAGACTAATATTCAGTCATCCGATTTACTTCCGCAGGTATCGCCGGAAGGAGACCTCTATTTCACCGTAACCGGACAGGCTGCGACCATAAGCAAGGAGAATGCGGCGGGCAACCTGGTTTTTGCGGTTCAGATCCCCGGTGAGACCGAGGTGGAAGCCATCCTGCTTGGCCCCGACGGGAACCTGTACGTCAGCGGATACGCCACGCCGGGGGTTTTCGTGGCCACTCCGGGCGCCTATGAGGCTAGCGGTACGGGTCCGTTCCTCTGCAAGCTCTCGGGCGCCGATGGCCACGTGATGTTCTGCACCTTCGTCGATGTGGTCTTTCCCGGCAATGAGGGGTTCGCCGCCGATCCGCTAGGCAACACCTACATCGGGGGAGCGGATTGTCTTGGCGGCAGCGCGCACGGCTGTGTAGAAAAGTTCAACACAACAGGCGGCCTTGTCTATCATCTCGCCATGCAGGTGGGCTACATCGCCGCAATTGCGGCGGATGCCGCCGGAAATGCGTTCGTCGCGGTACCGGGGTACAACCTGGCCTTGTCATCCTCTTTGTTGAAGCTGGACCCCGCGGGCCAGCAACTCGCGATGGTTACCGACGCGGCCAACAACTTCAACTGGCTCAGTCTCGACTCTGCCGGCAATCCGCAAATCCTCATGTGGAGTATGAACGACATCACGGCGGCCCGCGTACGGCGCTACCGAGCGGACCTTTCCGCGATAATCTTCGATACCGGTCTGAACGGCTCCCAACTTTATAACATGCTGCTCGATTCCTCCGGCGGGACCCTGTTGTTCGGCGGAACCGACTCCGCCGGTGTGGCCCAGGTTCACCCTACGGCCGCGTGCGCCGTTCAATCCGTGCCGGAGGCGTATCTTAGCGCGCCGGCAGGCACCCACGGCGTAATGGTGCGTCTCGACTCGACGGGGCAATTGCTGCAATCTACCTTCGTGCCGGCCCTGCCCATAGTGTCGTTCAGCGGAATCGTTCAAACCGATAGCGCGACCGTCTGGTTCGAAGATACGTCCACCTACAACTACGCCAGCGCGACGCTCGGTCCGGCAACGGAAATTCAACTGGGATGCCTCGCCAATGCCGCGTCGTTCCGCATCGGCGCGGTATCCCCGGAAGAGATCGTCAGCTTGACGGGATCCAACATAGGGCCGGACGAGCCTGTCATCGGATAGACGGGAACAGATAACCGTTTCCCCTTCCAACTTGGCGCGACCCAGGTCACCTTCGATGGCGTCGCCGTGCCCCTTCTTTACGTGAGCAGCACGCAAATCGATGCCGTGACGCCCCTCGCGTTGACGGCGGCCACCACACATGTCTGCGTGATCGTGAACGCCGCCACCAGCAACTGCATGGATGTGCCGGTAGTCGCGGCGGACCCCGGCATTTTCACGATCGGAGGCTATGCCGCGGCGCTAAATCAGGACGGGACTATCAACTCAGAAAGCAATCCAGCCGCCCCAGGCTCGATTGTGTCGATCTTTGCCACCGGTCTGGGGACGATGACGCCGGCGCCGCCGGATGGCAGCCTGGTCGGCTTCCCGCTGCCCTCGCAAAGTCTGCAGGTGCAAGCTTCAGGTCCGGTGAACAGTATATTCTCTAACGTCACCACATTCGACCCATTGCTCATGTACTACGCGGGACCCGCACCCTATGAGGTGGAAGGGGTGACCCAGATCAATATGCAGGCGGCCGGCGTGGTGTGTGTCGCCGCAAGTTCGGATACCTTTATCGCCCGGACCGCCAACTGTCCGCCAATCCGGATCGCCGGCGGGCAGTGATTTGCGCGGGAATTAAACTCCGACCGGGCCGATCCTTAGCCGCAGTTGGCTTTTTGGCCCGGCCAGCCGAGCGAGGCGCGGTCAGCCTTTGGACTCATCCAGGCGCAGGTGTCTAGCCTGCATTTCTCATCGAGTTTCTGCTGCGGCGCGCGAGAAGGCTGTGTCTACGCCGTTGCGCTTGGTCACCGTGCTCGACGTACTGTCCACGTACGCCTCCGCGCGCTGACCGGCGCGCGTCTCGTATCCACGGCCTTCTCACGCGCCTCGCGACGAAACCCGATGAGAAATGCAGGCTAGATGTGACGACGCTGCGGGGCCGCTAAGGCGCCTCCGGGGGCTGTTGGCCTTCTCGCACCGTCGATCATACCCCCAGGGATGAAACGATCGGCTGCCCGATGTGAGAGCGCAGCTCGTCGTCGAGCGCAATCTTCGGGACCAACCCACAGTTTCAGTCTCCAGGGCCGGCGTGGGCGTCGGCCGCGGAACTGGGGGTCCGCCCATTTTGGAGCCCGCCCCACCTAGTCCGTGCGTAGCGCGGCCATCGGTTCGATCGCGGCCGCACGCCGCACCGGCAGGTATCCGGCCAGCAGGGCTACTGCCGCCAGGGTCGCGGCCGCGATGGAAAGGCTTACCGGATCGTGCGGCTTTACACCGAAAAGCTGCGATTGCACCAGTCCCATGAGCGCCCACGCCGCCGGCAGCGCGAGAGCGATTCCCGCGCCCGCCAGCGCCAACACCTGGCGCATCACCATCCACGTGACCGTGCCGCGATTGGCGCCGAGGGCCATGCGCACGGCGATCTCGGGAGTGCGCCGCGCCACGTTGAACGCCATCAGGCCGTAGATTCCGACGGCCGCCAGCAGCGCCGCTATTACCCCGAAGATGGAGGCGAGCATGGTCACCATGCGATCGCGCGAAAGAGTCTGGTCCGCCTGCTCGTCGAGCGTGCGCAGGGCGAATGGCGGCACTGCGGCATCGAGGCTGGCGACGGTCTGCCGAATCTCGGTGAACAGGCGACGCGGGTCGGCTGTACTGCGCAAATAGACGTTGATCTGCTGAATGTCCGGGTTCTGGTCGTTATCGAAATAGATTAACGGGCGGATGGCCGTGCGCACGTCGAAGAATCTGCTGTCGCGCACCACTCCGACGATTTCGGTGTCGGCTTTGGTTCCCGGCTCATTGCCCAGCGCCAGCCAGTGGCCCACCGGATTGAGATTGCCATAATACCGGCGCGCGAAGGTTTGGTTGACGACTACCACGCCGTGGGTGTTGTTGGCGTCGGCCAGCGAAAAGTCGCGGCCCAGCGACAACGGAATGCCCAACGTCGCGAAATAGCCGGGCGATACTAGTGAGGCGTTCGGATTGTCATCCCCAGGTTGCGGGCCGGCGATATCGGTAGTGATGGCCGGCCCCCACCAATCCTGATCGAGCACCGCGAGCGCCGACGCGCCGGAAGACTCGACATCGGGCAGCCGGCGCACCTTTTCCATCAGCGCGCGATAGAAATTGCCGCTCTGTTGTTTGGAATACCCATTCATGCTGGGATTGACGGCAAACTGCACCACATGATGGGCATGCAGCCCCATGTCCAGGTGGCGTAAATTCCCCAGCGAGCGCACGAATTGACCAGCGACCACCAGCAACAGGACGCAGAGAAAAACCTGAGCGACCACCAAAGCTCCGCGGAATCGCGCCGAACCGCTTCCCGTGACGCGACGATCCACTTTCAGCGCGGGCGCTACATCGATCCCTCGTGCGGCCCAGGCCGGCGCCAGCCCGAATAGCAATCCAGTGAGGAGGCAGACGGCGAGAGTAAAACCGAGAATCCGCAGGTCCGGCAGCGGATTCAAGTTGGACGAGCTCAGAAAGCGAAGTAGCATCCGATCCATCCACACCGCGAGCAGCAGTCCGGCGGCGCCACCGGTAATCGAGAGCAGCAGGCACTCCGCCAGCAATTGCCGCACAATGCGGCCGAGCGACGCGCCGATAGCCAGGCGCAACGCCATCTCGCGCTGCCGGGCGGCCGAACGCGCCAACAGTAAATTGGCGACGTTGGCGCAGGCGATCAGCAGGACCACCCCCACGATCGCCATGAGAATGCGCAGCGGCGCTTCATATTCATGCA
>Ga0182016_10000634_pt1 | contig 43498 bp, 32 predicted proteins | sample 712S2MmetaG_FD_120491 | JGI IMG/M metagenome (GOLD analysis project Ga0182016, IMG submission 120491) | Permafrost microbial communities from Stordalen Mire, Sweden - 712S2M metaG | ecosystem: Environmental > Terrestrial > Soil > Wetlands > Permafrost | place: Sweden: Stordalen | collected...
GACTTTCGTTTGCCGCGACACTTTGCTAACCTTCTTCATTGGCTGGTCTCCTCCTTGGCACCTCGAGTGCGCTGCGGTCAGATTACCTGCACCGCGAGACCAGCCGTCTCATCCCATCTGTAGTGCGGGTCTCCAGACCCGCACATAGCGGCTGGCGGCGTGGACGCCGCCAGTACAGCCGGACTGGAGTCCGGCGCTACGTTGGTATACGGGCACGCGGGTCTGCGCGTTAGGATGGTGTGGAACACGACCGAAACCATGCCCGCGAAGAAAAAGCCCGCCAAATTGCTAAGCTGCCCCACTTGCGGAATGATCGTCCGCCCCACCGACGAAGACTTTCCGTTCTGCAGCGACCGCTGCCGCAAGATCGATCTCGGCAAATGGGCCTCGGGAGTCTACAAGATCAGCTCTCCGGTGCTCGATCCCGAGGTTCTCGAAGATTTGGGCCTCGGCGGCAACACCCGCGGTGGAGGGTTGGATGAGCAGTGAAGGCCCCGGCGCGGGAATTCGGTTTCGACGAGTATCTCAGCGAAAAAATGCGAGGCAAGTTGAGCACGGAATCTGATAGCGCTAGCAAACCAAGGAAAACTCTCTGGGCGTGGGTTGTGGCCACGTTTTTCGGCGCGGGTTACGGCAAGCCCGGTCCGGGCACGTGGGGATCCGTCGCCGCCGTGCTGCTATGGGGCGCATTCGCCTTCACCCTCCATCCCTCCGCCCTCACACTCGCACTCGCCCTCACAGTCGGCATCGCCGCCGCCATCGCACTCGGCGTTCCCGCGGCCACCATCGTGGAGCGAGAAGCGGGCCGTACCGATCCCGGCTTCGTGGTCATCGACGAAGTGATCGGCCAGTGGATCGCGCTCCTCTTGAGTCCCGCCGGCTGGCGACATGGCCTGATCGCGCTCGCGCTCTTCCGTTTGTTCGACATCACCAAGCCGTTCCCGGTGCGGCGCCTGGAGCGGCTTCCCGGCGGCTGGGGCATTGTCTTCGACGATGTGGCCGCCGGACTGTATGCTTTGGTTGTAGCCTCTCTGGTTCGCATCTGGATCTGATTCGCCATGTTTCGCTCCTCTTCCCAACCCGATTCCGCCTCGCTGCCGATGCCTCGTGTCGACGAAGTGGTTCCCGCCGCGGCCTTGCCCCTGGGCGAAGTGGAACTGACAGGCGTCTTTCTCGGCCCGCACGAGTATGGCCTTCCGGCTGTCTTTGTCGACGGCGACCGGTCGCACGTGCTCATGAGCCGGCCTACGCGGCTGGCCTTTCGCGTCCCCGGCTCGGCTTCCACGGGCATGATCGAGGTGCGCACCCCGGCCGGCGCCGCCAATGCCAGCGCGGTGCGCGTGGCGCGCAAGTTGACTGACGGCCTGCACCCTGTGACGAACCCCGCCGTCAGCCGTTCGGGAATGATCTATGCCACCATCTCCGGCCCGCGCGGCAAGCAGACGCCGGTCTCCGTGGTGCGCATCAGCGCAGACGGCCGCTCCACGCCCTTCGTCACGGGACTGCTGAACGCCACCGGCCTCGCCTTCAGTCCCGCGGGCGACCTCTACGTGACCTCGCGCGCCGAGGGCAATGTGTACAAGGTGGACCCGGCGGGCGGATTCACGGTGTACGTGGGAGGCATGGGCGTGGCCACCGGCGCGGCCTTCGACGCCGAGGGTAATCTCTTCGTCGGCGACCGCAGCGGCACCATCTTCAAGATCAATCGCGAGCGGCAGATCTTCGTGCACGCCACGCTCGAGCCCAGCATCTCGGCCTATCACCTGGCCGTGAACGCGCAAGGCACGCTCTTCGTCACCGGACCTACGCTTTCGTCGAACGAGGCCATCTGGGCTATCGAGCCCAACGGCGATACGCGCGCATGGTATCGCGGCCTGGGCCGTCCGCAGGGGCTGGCCATCGCGCGCGAGGGCGATATTTACCTCGCCGCATGCCTGCATGGCCGCCACGGGCTGGTGCGCGTCACGCCGCGGGGCGAGGCCTCGCTGGTGGTGGCCGGCGACAATCTGGTGGGCGTTGCGTTTTCACCGCTCGGCATCGCCGTCCTGGCCACCAGCGAAGCCATTTATGATGTGAACTTGGGAGTGGAAGGGCTGAGTCTGTTCTGAGCTTTCAGCTTTCAGCTTTCAGCCATCAGCTTTCAGCCGGGGACTGCCAATCTTGAGCTGATCTAATTTATCTTTTGCCGTTGTAGGCTGAACCAATGCTGCCTGCAGCCGCACGTCGAAGCTGATAGCTGATAGCTGAAAGCTGAGAGCTGATAGCTGCTTTTATGAAATCCGAAATCATTGCCGTCGGCTCCGAGATGCTCACCCCGTTCCGCCAGGACACAAACTCGCTCTACGTGACGGAGAAGCTCAATTCGATCGGCGTCGCGGTGGCGTTCAAGACCATCGTCGGCGACCGGCAGAAGGACCTCGTCAGCGCCATCCGCACCGCGCTTGGCCGCGTGGACATTCTGGTTCTGATGGGCGGGCTCGGTCCCACGGAAGACGACTTGACGCGCGAAGCCGTGGCCGAAGCTCTCTCGCTCACGCTGCGCCGTGACGCCACGCAGGTGGCCGCGCTGCACGCGCGAGCTGCCACGTGGCGCATCGCCATGCCGCAAAACAATCTCAAGCAGGCCGACGTGCTCGAAGGCGCAACGCTGCTGCCCAATCCCAACGGCAGCGCTCCCGGCCAATGGCTCGACACCACCTTCGGCGGCTATCGCAAGCTCATCGCGCTCGTGCCCGGCCCGCCGCACGAGTGCCGTCCGCTCTTCGACGCCGAGTGCCTGCCCCGCATTCGCGCCGTCGCGCCGCCGCGGGCGATTGCCGTGCGCACGCTCAAGGCGGCCATGATTCCCGAGTCGCAGGCCGACAAGCTGCTGGCCCCCGTCTACAGCGCATACAGCGACATTGAAACCACGCTGCTGGCCCACGCCGGCGATTTGCAAATCACGCTCATCTGCGCCAAGCCCGACGCCGAGGCCGCGCGGCAACGCGTGGACGAGCTCGCCGAAGGCCTCGAAGAGATCCTCGAAGACTGGCTCTACTCTTCGGAGGGCGATTCGCTGGAGCAGATCGTTCTTTACTATCTCGGCCTGCGCCAGGCCACGCTCGCGGTGGCCGAAAGCTGCACCGGCGGCCTCGTCGCCCAGCGCATCACCTCGGTTCCCGGCGCCTCGCGCGCGTTTCTCGGCGGCGCGGTTGTTTATTCCGACGCGCTCAAGACCTCGCTGGCCGGCGTTCCCGCGGCGTTGATCGCCAAGCATGGCGCCGTCTCGGCCGAAGTCGCCAAAGCCCTCGCCGAAGGCATTCGCGCGCGCACAGGCGCTTCGGTTGGCTTGGGCATCACCGGCATTGCCGGCCCCACCGGCGCCACGGAATCCAAGCCCGTGGGCCTGGTGCACATCGCCGTCTGCGACCCGCAAGGTTGCGACGTTTTGGAGCGCACCTTCCGCGGCGACCGCCAGCGCATCCGCGAGTGGGCCGCGCAGCAAGCTCTCGACATGGTCCGCCGGCGGTTGATGTAATTTGCTTCGCTCCATCGTAGGCAGCAGGGGCTAAACAGGCCGCGGGAAGAGTCTTATCGAGCGGCGAAACGGGAAAGGGCGCGCCTGAGAGTTTGTCCGTAAACCAAGTCTCTGACCGCTTGAAGAAGAACCTTCCCGTGCCCCATCCATTCGCTTTTTTCTGGCGAATGGGTGGGAAAGCACGAATTCCATAGGCAAAAAATTCATGCGGCCAAACCACCAGCTTTTGAGGTAGCGCCGGTCTCCAGACCGGCTGTACTGGCGGCGTCCACGCCGCCAGCGGGACACTGCTCTACGGCACCAGCGAGATCGATGCGCGCCAGAAGGCCGCTTTTTCGGTCGCGGGATCGACGACCGTCACCTGGCAGTCGTAGGAGCCGCGCGGCAGATCGTCGACGCCAAGATCGAAGCTCAGGCTCATGACGCCGAGCCGGCTGGCGGCGCTGGGAGCGACGGACTGCGGTGCCGTTTCGAAGAGTTTCTTGCCGCCCTGATAGAGGCTGACAAACGCGAAGAGCGGTTGTGGGTTGGGCTGCGCTGGAACATTCGCCGGCTGCGCATTTGCAGGACTCTGCTCATTCAGCTGCGCCGGCTTGTACGCCTGGAAGTAGACGTAAATCCGGTGGCCGGTCGAGAAGACGCGGGTCACGCTGGGGATCAGCTTCTTTCCGTCCTCGACGAGCGGATTGGCGGCCTCCTCCTTGGCCCGTTCCTTGGCCTTTGCCGCGTCGTAGACCGCATCGCGCAGATCCACGCGCTGGCTCGAAAGCACCACGGCGCTGATGGGGATACGCTTGATTTCCTTGTTGAGGTTGGGAATGACAAACGTGGTCTGGAAGGTTCCGATGCGTCCCGTCTCATCGTCGCGCGCCAGAAACTTGATGGAGTATTTGCCGGGCAGCAGCGTAAATCCGGCGTCGTATTCGATGGGCCGGTGCGCCAGCTCGGCGGCCGTCGCGTCGGAGAGCTTGATATTCACGTTGTCGCGCACGTTCGACACGGTTGTGCCGCCGACCAGGTCCTTGATCTCGCCCACAAAATCGATGCGCGTGACCTCTGCGCCGCCGCGCTTGGCGAGCGCCAGCTCCCGGCCGGGAATCTTCACAATGATCGGCACGAAATACTCGGCGCGATTGAGCTGGAAGTAGTCGACCTCCATGGCGATGGTGAGATCGGTGATGGGATCTTCGAGCATCAGCGCGTCCTCAAGCTGGCGCTCGCGATCCACGTCGTTGAACTTGTTGAACTCCTTGGCGGCGTAGTAGCCCTGGCGGTAATCGAGCTTCGCCTCCTGATTGTTGGCAAGCGAAATCCGAATGCGCCGGAATTTTCCGTTGGGCTCGGTGTTGGTGGTGTAGTAGCCAAGGATGTAATAGTCCGAAATCGATTCCCGCGCCTCGACAATGCCGCGCGAGAGGTCGTTGTTGTCGAGGAACGCCTTGCCGCCTGTGTCGCCGGCCAGCGCATAGAGCGTGTCTTGCGACCGCTGGAAGTTCGTCGTCACCGCTTGCGCCGACGCGCCGGTGTACATGGCCTGCCCGCCGGGCGAGCCCTGCGAAGCGTCGCCCATCGGCGCATTGGCCACCAGGCCGCGCGCGTCGACGGTCCAGATGGTGACGCCGGCTTTGATCGCCTCGTCGGCCGTGGCGTGCATCTGCGCCAGGTTGTCGATGCCGTTCAGGCGCAAGCCGCTGGCAAAGTAGAGGAGCGACTTCTTCTCGTTCACCTGGCCCAGCATGCGCGCCGCGGTTTGGAGCGCCGAGAGCTGCCGGTCGGTGTTGAAGACGTTGAACTCGCTGTCGTCCTGGCCGAAGGCCGCGCCGGTGTCGGCGCTGCTCGAATCGTCCGTAGTGCCGGCGAGTCCCTGGCCCTCGCCGACGACCATGGTTCCGAGAATGCTCAGCAGCCGGTTGCGGTCGGCCGTGAAATCCTGAAGGATGTCCACCGATCCGCCCTGGTAGCGCAGAATCGCGACCAGGTCCGCCGTAGTCATCTGCGTGCGCACGAATTTTTCCCCGGCTTCAAGGGCGCGCATCTCGTCGGCGGGCGGCAAGGCGGACATGTCGAAGTAGAACGCCAGCAGCCGCCGGTTCTTGTAGCGCTGGTTGTCCATCGTCTCCGGCGCGATTTGCGCGCGGGCGAGGCGATCGTAGATGGTCACGTCTTCCGTTGCCGTGGTCATGGCAAGCAAGGGCTTCGTGGTTTCCGCAAGGTCCTGGTGCTCGCAGTAGCGGATGGCTTGCGGCACGCCGTCTTCGGTCAGCACGAAATCCTTCGCGGTGAGCCCGTGGACAAAGTGGCCCTGCTTGTCCTTCACCTCCACGGCTTCGACCACCAGGTTCGACTGCACCTTGAGCGTGAAGCCCTGCATCTCGGCCGGATTCTGGTTCTGCCCCACCTGCTGCGGACGCAAGCCCGCGACAGCGGAGCCAAGGAGAACGACGATGCCGGCCCGCCGCATTATCGTGGCTTTGAAAGGGCACGGCTTCAGCCGTGCCGTAAACGCGGCAAAATGAGTCAGGGCTTTAGCCCCTGAGGGAAGCTTGCGTCCCAACAATGCTGCAACACGGCGCATCATTACCACATCAAGTAGCGCCGGTCTCCCGACCGGCTGTAGTGCGGGCGTCCTCGCCCGCACTTTCTCCCAATCGGCAACAAAACGAGACTTGCGTGCTTGAGCTCGCATCATTGCCACCTCAGGTGAAACGTAGTTTGCAGGCTGCGCATAGCCCCGGCCGACGCGGGCAAACCGAACTGATCGCTGGTGACCAAGTTATTCCAGCTCGTGAAGGCCGCGTGGTTGAAGGTGTTGGTCGCATTCACGGCCACGTCGAGATACCACTTGCCGTGCGGGCGGAAGGTGCGCGCCATCTGGGTGTTGAAGGTGAATTGATTGGGCCCTTCGATCGAATCCCTGCCCGCCGTTCCCCATCCGCCCAGCGGCTCCGCATAAGCCGCAGCGTTCAAGTGCGCCGCCGTTCCCGAACTATAGATCGGCGTGCCGGTCAGCTCCGGCCGCAGGACCTTGGAGAATCCCGTGCCCGGAACGGGCGCTGGATACAGTGGCGTCTCGGGCGATCCCGTGCCGTAGGTCAGGTCACCCGTGACGGTCCACTCCTTGAGCGCCCGTCCGCGCCAGCCGCCCAGCAGCGTGCCGCCGCCAAGGCCCTGCCCGCTGGTGTATTGCGCCTGCAGATTCACAAGCTGGCGCTGGTCAAAGTTGGAAAGCGATCGCTCCGCCCGCGGATCGAGCCAGTTTTGCGCAATCGCCGCGGATGGGTAAGTGAGCGACGCCGACTGCGCCTGTCCGCCACTGCTTGCCGTCGTGTGGCCCGCGCCGCCGAGGTAGGCGTCGTCGTCGATCGATTTCGCAAAAGTGTAAGCGAGCGTCGCGGCAAATCCACTGCGCAATCTGCGCCGCAACTGGAATTGCCCTGCCTCGCGGATGGAGTTGCCGCCCGAGGTTTCGTAGGCGAATCCCACCGGGCAGCTCGGGCAGGGATTCGCCGTGCCCAGCGGATAGCTGTTGGGCAAAATCTCCTGCGGGCCATGCGTGCCCTTGATGCCGCTGTAGGTCGCCGTCATCTGCAGCGCGAAGGGCAGATCGCGCTGTACCGACAACTGCCAGTTTTGCGCGTAGCCGATGCGGAAGTTGGGATCGATGCCGAAGGTGTCACTGGTAACCGAAGCGCAGGGCGTGAATCCGTCGGCGAGCGTGAGCGGGCACGACAACGTGTTCTGGACGCTGAGGCTTTTCGAAAGAGGCGCCTGCTGCGCCATATTCAGAATGACGTTCTGATAGACCGAAGTGTCGGGATACAAACCGTATCCTGCCTTGATCACCACGGTCGAAGCCGGAATCGGCCGCCAAGTGACGCCGATGCGCGGCTCGAACATGCGCCGCTCCGGCCGGATCAGCGACGCCGGATAGTGATCGCCGGTCACAGTTCCCACGCCGGCCTCAGTTCCCACGCCATTCCTGGCCTCGACATACCCCTCCTGCGTGAAGCCGCTCGTAACGTCAAGGTTCACCAGGTTGCCGAACAACTCCGTAATCGGCGCGCCGTAATCCCAGCGCAGGCCGGCGTTGATGGTCAGAATCGGCAGTACGCGCCAGTCGTCGTTCACATACGCGTTGTACACCGGCTCGCGAAAGTACTTGTTGGCGTTGCCGTACGCGATGGTGCTGGTGTCGGGAACGCCGATGAGGAAATCCGCCAGCGCCGATCCGCAGACCGCGGCGCTGCCGCATGCGCCCTCTGTCGCCGCGCCCGTAAACGTGAAAGTGCCGCGCGGGTTCTGCTGGAAATCGTCGTTGTACTCCTGCTTGCGGAATTCGCCGCCCGCCGTGATGTTGTGTTTGCTGCGGTAGATGAGCGTCGAGACTGAAACATCGTCAGTGCGGTTGCGATTGAAGGAGCTGTTGGCGTCGCTCAGCCCATAGGTACCGTCGCTGAAGCTCAATGCCGGCGGACCCCAGTTGACGGCGTCCTGATCGTTGCCCGCGATGCCCGCCGCGCCCGAGATATTCCCATTCACACGATTGGCAAAGTTGGGCGTCACTTCGCTGCGCAAACGGCTGAAGGCGTAGTTGGTATACACGAAGATGCGCGGCCTAAGCCGGTGCGCCCACTGGATGTTCCCGTTCAAGCCCAGCGTGCCAGTATGGTCGACAAAGCCGAAGAGGCTTACGCTGTCATAGCGCGTGCTTTGAAACGCGAACGCGCCGTTTAGGTTGTCTTTGAGGCCCAGGTTCTTGTCGAGCCGCGACTGCATCGAATCCTGATGCGCTTCGTTGAGCACCGGCGCTTCGTAGTTGTACTCGGACACGTTGGCGATGTTGGGCTGCGGATACAGCTTGAGCAGCGCCATGGCCTGCGGAGTCACGTCCCCAGGGACATACGCCGCGGTACTGCTTGGAACGGGAATCTGATTGTTCTGGTAAGGCTGGCCGGTAAAAGGATTGTAGATCGTCACCTGTTGACCCAGCGGGTTCGTCAGCCCGGCCAGGTTACCGGCCTGCTCGGCTTGCGTGGGCACCAGGCCGGTGTTAGTCACGGAGCTGCTGTTGCGCGTCCACTGGTAGGAGACAAAAAAGTTCGGCCCGCGACGATGGCTCACAGGAATCACGATCGGCCCCTGCAGCGATGCCGCGCCCGTGAAATCGTTGTACGCAGGTTTCGAAGTGGGAACCCCGCTCAGCGCGTAGGGCTGCGCGTTGGTCGCGGAGTTGCTTTCGAATGCCGCAAAGCCGCCGGTGTAGAGAGCCTTGGTGCCCGAACGCGTGTTGCCGAAGGCGGGATTGGTTGCGTACTGCGAGGTCGCCGCGTTGTTTTCGCTGCCCTGCACCAGAAATCCGTCGGCGCTCTGCTCATTCTCCTCGGGCGCCTTGGGGATCTCCTGCGGATTTGTCTGCGCGCTGTTCTGCGTTGTTTTCTCTGCCGGCTGCGGCGGGCTGGTTTCGGCAGCGGCGGGCGTGGGCGGCTTCTCCGCCGTCGATTTGGCCGGCTGTGCGCTGGCCTGGATCTGAGCGGCGTCGAGGAGTTTCAGCTCATACATTGCCGCAGGCAGATTGGGCGCAATCATTACCTCAGCATGACTCGGCGCGAAGCACTGCATCGCGATGTCGATGGTCCATTTGCCGTCGGCCAGATCGTCGAACTGGAACGCGCCGTTGGCATCGGAGACGGCAGTTTCCGTCTTCGTCCCTTGCGTGGCCGTGACGGTCGCTCCGGGCAACGGCAACCCGCCAAAAGTCACCAAGCCGCGATAGGGCGAGGCCGCGGCGATCGCCGTCGATGCCAACCACACTGCCAAGCAAACGAAACGTCGCGCTCGATGCACTGATCTCTATCCCCGGTCTCTCACCGCCTGAGTTTGTGCCTGTGGCCCTCGTGCTATCCCACCCTTTCGCCCAAAAAACAGGCGAAAGGATGGGGCACGGGAGGGTTTTTCTCCATGCGCTCAGAAACCCAGCCCCAAGTCCTCGGTCCCTGCTCCTCAGTTCGCCGAGGGTTTTTCCACGTGGTCGATCACAATCACATCGTCCATGGCTTTGGTCGCCGAAAACTTCAACCCAAGCTGCTCCTGCATCGCGGTGTAGAGGCTCGGCGGGGCATTGGGATTGTCGCCCGCCGGAGGCTGCGGAGGCACGGCTCCGCGGAACTGGGCAAACTGCGAATCGTCCGGCGTCCATTTCAACGTGAAGTCGTATTTATCGGTCAGTCCTGTCTGATCCACTACCGGCTTATCCATTACCGACGATTGCATCCAGGTGGCAAAATCTTTCATGCTGAGGTTTATCACAACCAGATCGCCGAGTCCCCTGAAACCAAAGCCTGGAAGGCCATTCGGACCTGCCGTGGTTTTTGTCATCTTCGGTCCGCCGCTGGCCAGCGTGATGGCGTAGACCGAAAGCTCCCTCGTCTCGCGATGGAATTTCAGCTGGAAGCGATCGGCCAGTAACTTCTCGACCAAAATGCCCATCTGCTTCATGTTGGGTTGACCCGGCACGTCCGGCACGCCGTCGATGTCGAATAGTTCTGTCCCCGCCCAATCCGGCGCACCGATAATCTGCTTGGCGTGGAGTCCATAGGCCAGCGCAATCAGATCGTTCAGGTTCGTGTTGATAGTGACAAAATGAGTCCCGCGCAGTGTGAACAGCTTTCCCGGCCTGCCCGGCTGGCTGGGCTTGACCGTCACCACGTCGAATCCCGGATTGGCATCGGCCGCCATTGGCTTCACCGGCTCGGGAATCGGCCATGCCGCATCCGGCGTCGTGCGCTCCAGGTTCAACGCCAGCGAAGCCGGACCTTGCGTCCACGTGCCCGCGATCGTCTTGCCATCGGCGCTCATCTTGCCTTCGTACTTGCCGCCGATCAGGTCTAGCGAGAAGGTGAGCGTGCCGTTCTCAAACGTGGTCTTTGTCGCCACCAGCGCCTGCCCGCCCTGATCGACGCTGTAAAAGGTCGTCTTCCAGGCGCCTTTATCGTCCTTCGCGATCTTGATCTCGATGCGCAGATCCTTGTTCATCTGCTCAATATGAAGCGTCCCCTGCCAGATGCCCACGATGCCTGTGGGCGAGGCCGGAGCTGCCGGGGTTGTCGCGGCTGGGGCCGGACTCTGCGCGGCGGGCGCGGCACTCTGGGCCCACACTGCGTTTCCTTGAACCGCCATGGCGAATACCACGGCTCCGACTGCAAGCCCGGACAACGTTCTTCCCTTCAATCGCACACTGCACCTCGCTCTTTCCGTGTTCACTGCGGAGACTATGCCTTCGTATCAATCATTACGAAGGGCGCCAACTGCTGATTTTCTGGTCCTGAGAAGAATACACCGATAAGACGTTTGTACGTTCCCAATGGTTCAACCGTTCCTTACTTTTTGTGGCCGGTTTCGGGCGCGGTTCGGTCTGAAGCCTGCTAATTCGCCGAAGGCTGCTCCACATGGTCGATCACCAGCACCTCAACCGGTCCTTTCCTTGGTTCCAATTTCATTCCGAGTTGTTCTTTCAGCGCCATGCGAAAGGCGGCGCCGAATGAATCCAAATCGCCCGGTTGACCGGTGTCTTCGGGCGTCCATGCGATCGAGAAGTCGAATCCGCCCGTGAGCCCGGTCTCATCGATCAGCGGCCGCGGCAGCGTAGCTAACCCGGTCTGCGTCGGCATCGACTGCGCCAGCATGGTCAGCGTCACATTGCGTCCTCCAAAGCGCACGCCCCTCGGTGCGCGCGCCGGCAAATGCGCGATCATGCCGCACGGAATCGGCAGCACCGAAGACGGCGCCGTCGCCGGCGCTGCTGCCGCCGCCTTGTCCGAACTCTCAGGCAGCGCCGTGTTGGCGCAATCGTCGCTCGCCGGATGCGGCTCGAGTTGCGGCCCCGGCTTCCCCGGCGTTGCCAGCACCAGAGCGAAGACCGGAACCTCGCGCGTCTCCCAGTGCACGGCCAGCTTGAAGCGCTCGGCCAGCAAACTTTGCATCATCAGCCGCATCTGATCTTTGCTTGCAGGCTTGGGCGTGCGCGCGTCAATGCCGTACCGGTCGTTCCTCACCCACTCCGGCACGTGCAAGCCGAAACCGGCATAGAAGTCGAAGCGCAGCGCAAGCTCCTGCGCCCCGCTCAGTTTGTACGCAAAGACGATGTAATGGAGCAGCGTCTGGTTCTTTGCGGAGAATAGCGTCCCGTTCGGCGTCAGCACATCCTGCTTGCTCACCGTGAACCACGCATTCCCATTGTCGAGCGAGAAATTGCTGTATGACTGGCCGCCCGTCTTGTCTTCCCGCACGGACGCGACTTCGAACTCCTGCCTGCCGCCGGCTTCTTTCTCCCAGTCCGGCGCCGAGCTCTGCGCGCATAAAGACGCGTTGCGGCCCGGCACCGAGAGCGCCGCGGCAGACAGGAGCGCAGCGACAAAAAAGATTGCAGCGCGCGGCAGCTTCCTGTTCCCGCGTTTGCATGCACAGATCAATGCCCGTGACCTCCAGATGGAATCAGTCCGGCGTCGGAGATGAAGATTTGCCAGGGACTCCCTCAGTTAGACACCTCGGCAGGAGTTTTTGTTCCCGCGCTGCCGCGATTGCGCACAGAGAGGCGGTTTTCTTTGCAGCGGCTTCGGCTTCCCCGCCCGGCTCTCGCGCGCCGAGGCGCTTCCTTGCGCGCACGAGCTTTCGGGATCGGTGGCTGCGCCGCCCGGTATCATGAAAAAGGAAACCATGGCCAAAACTAAAAGCGCGGCTTCGCAGGGAAGCGCTGGAGAAACCCATCCCGTCACCATTGGCGTGCTTGCCCTGCAGGGCGACTATGAGGCGCACGCGCGCGCCTTTGCGCATGCCGGAGCGCGCACGGTGCTGGTGCGCAAGCCCGAGGAGCTTAAGGGCCTGGATGGACTGGTGCTGCCAGGCGGCGAATCCACCACCATGCTCAAATTTCTTGAGAAGCAGGGATTCTTCGAGACCCTCGGCGAGTTTGTCGCGGCCACGCCCTGCTTTGCCACATGCGCGGGCTGCATTCTGGTGGCGCGCGAGGTGCTGCATCCCCGGCAGCGCAGCCTGGGCCTGCTCGACGCCACGGTGGAACGCAACGCCTACGGCCGGCAGATCGACTCCACCATTCTCACGCTGCCCACGGACTTGCCGGGCGGCCCGCTGGAGATGGTTTTCATCCGCGCCCCGCGCATCACGCGCGTGGGGCCCGGGGTCCGGGTCCTCGCCCAGCGCGACGGCTTCCCTGTCCTGGTGCGCCAGGAAGATCTGCTGGTGGCCACCTTCCACCCTGAGATGACCTCCGACACGCGCGTGCAGCAGCTGTTCCTCGATATTGTGCGCAACCACAGGAACGGCAGTTTGCGGCACGACTAGGAAATTATCCGCAGATATATGTAGCGCCGACCTCCAGGTCGGCTGTCGTGTGGGCCTCCTGGCCCGCACATCGCCGCTGGCGGCGTGGACGCCACCAGTACAGCCGGTCTGGAGACCGGCGCTACTTTTGATGCGCAATTTGCGGATAGGCTCTAAAGTCGTGCTCTTTCAATGCAACGGCTTCAGCGGAGTTTTTCCGCGAGCTGCTGGAGCACGGCCTTCAGGCGGGCGGCTCGGGGTCGCGTTTGGAAGGAGTTGAATTGCCATGGGAAGGGGTTCTGGTGGCGGGGGACGGGATCGAACCGTCGACCTTGGGGTTATGAATCCCACGCTCTAACCATCTGAGCTACCCCGCCGGGAGGGGCGCGGCTACTGGTAAAAGCACGCCTTGCCTCCAGATTCGATGATACGGGCGCCAGGAAAACAGGTCAAACGCTCAGACCCGGCGCTAACGACCTGTGGTGAAAGTCGAAATCGCCACCAAACGCATTCCTCAGGGGCTAAAGCCCCGTCGTTGTTGCTGGTCTTGCGGCACGACTAAAGTCGTGCCCTTTCACGAAATTGACTTTCACCACAGGCTGCTAAGGAGCGGCCTTACTCGCTGGCTTCGATGCGGCGTCCGTGCGCATCCTGGACCGGCCGCGTGTTCATCTTGTAGAGACTGTTGAAGGCGCGGAACTGCTCGCGGCTGATACTCAGGTCTTGCTGAAAGACGAACCAGCGCACGCCCTCGGTGCAGGGCGGCTCCAACTCCGAACCCAGGTAGGTCCAGTAGCCGCGATCGGCGGGCAGCAGGCCGCCCGCGCTCACCATCTCGGTCACTTTGGCGCTCGAGTTGGGCCGGGTGGGCAGCTGCGCCCACAAGGTCGAAAGCAACGCATTGGGAAAGCCCTGGTCCTGGTTCAGGCGCACGGCCACAATCGCCAGCTTGCCGTCGTCGCTGCGGTGCACCAAGTCCACTTCCATGTCGGCGAGCTTGCCCTTGATGGGGTGCTCGCTGGGGTGGTGAAACTGGAGCTCGACCAGTTGATAGCGGACGCCCCCGGCCACCATGGTGCTGCCGGGATCGACGCGGGCCACGATGCCGCGCCCGGTGTTGACGAGCGTTACCGGTCCGGCGATGTAATGGAACTCGAGCGGCGCGAGGCTCTTGTCCAGATGCGTGCTGCGAATCTCGAGCGGCGATTGCTCGTGGCCCTTGGAACAGGCCTGGTACGACGGATCGAGCTTGCCCCAGACCATCGGGCCGGTCTTTCCCTGGTAGGTCCAATTGGCTCCGCTTTGCGCGGCAGAGAGGGCGGCGGAGGCCAACAGCAGTGCGGCGATGGCAGTTAGACGCATGGGTTTCTCCCGTTCCATTCGGCGGTTCAGCATCCCGAAGCATTGTACGGCATGGAGGCGCCCGGCGCGAGAAAGCGTAAAAGGGTTGGGTTTAGAGGAAGCAGCCTTCAGGGGCGAGAGAGGTTGCGGGAAGAGGCCTGTTTTCCAATGTGAAGCGGGAGAAGATTCCTCCGGGCCTGAAGGCCCGACTGGTTTTGCGCGTCTTATGCGGGGGTTGAAACCCCCGCCTCCCTCCGTATTGAGTTTTTCCGCAGCCTGTGAAGCCGTTGTGGAGCCACTTCCGTCTTGCTGCCCCGGCGCACTTCACGTATAAATGATTCAAAAGCCCGAGAAAATCTGGTTGATGCAGACCTGTCCAATGTTCAAGAAGGACGGCTAGGCGGAAGCTGAATGTGTATCCCTGGCCGCGTAGACTCTGCGCAGCAGACGCATTACCCTAAAAAGAGGAATCGATATGAAACAGGGAATCACCACCATGTCAAAGCCATTGACGACGAACGAGCACCTGATCCGGTGGGTGGAAAAGATGGCCGAACTGACCGAGCCGGCGGCGATCCACTGGGTAGACGGCAGCCAGGAGGAGAACGACCGGCTGTGCGACGAGATGGTCGCTTCGGGCACATTGATCCGCCTGAACCAGGAGAAGTGGCCGGGGTGCTTCTACGCCCGCTCCGATGCGCGCGATGTGGCGCGCGTGGAGGACCGCACCTTCATCTGCTCGCTCTCCAAGGACAACGCCGGGCCGACCAATAACTGGATCGAACCGTTCGAGATGCGCAAGAAGCTCAAGGAGCTGTTCCAGGGCGCGATGCGCGGGCGGACCATGTACGTGCTGGCCTTCAGCATGGGGCCGGTGGGCTCGCCCTTATCGCGCATCGGCGTCCAGCTCACGGATTCGCCGTACGTGGTTGTCAACATGCGTATCATGACGCGCATCGGTCTGCCGGTACTCAAGGAAATCGACAAGGGCGAAGCGCGCGTGGTGCCCTGCGTGCACTCGGTGGGCATGCCGCTCGCGGAGGGGCAGAAGGACGTGGCGTGGCCCTGTAACGACAACAAGTACATCGTGCACTTCCCGGAGACGCGCGAGATCTGGAGCTACGGCTCCGGCTACGGCGGCAATGCCCTGCTTGGCAAAAAGTGTTTCGCGCTGCGCATCGCCTCGAACATTGCGCGCGACGAAGGCTGGATGGCCGAGCACATGCTGATCCTGGGCGTGGAGTCGCCCGCGGGCGAGAAGACCTACGTGGCCGCGGCGTTCCCGTCGGCGTGCGGCAAGACCAATCTTGCCATGCTGGTTCCACCCGCGGCCTTCAAGGGCTGGAAGGTGACGACGGTGGGCGACGATATCGCCTGGATCAGGCCGGATGCAACGGGCCGGTTGCGCGCCATCAATCCCGAGGCGGGATTCTTCGGCGTGGCGCCCGGCACGAGCGACAAAACCAATCCCAATGCCATGGCCACGCTGAGCCGTAACTCGATCTTCACCAATGTGGGGCTGACGCTGCGCGACGGCGTCCCTGAAGGCGTGTGGTGGGAGGGCATGACCGACGCGCCGCCGGCCGATGCCGGTCTTTCGATAGAAGACTGGCGCGGCCAGCCGTGGACGCCGGAGATCGCGAGAGAGACGGGCGCCAAGGCCGCGCATCCCAATGGACGCTTCACAGCGCCGGCTGCGCAGTGCCCCTCGATCGATCCCGCGTGGGAAGATCCCGAGGGCGTGCCCATCGGCGCGTTCGTCTTCGGCGGGCGGCGCTCGACCACCATGCCGCTCATCTACCAGGCCTTCAACTGGAGCGCCGGCGTGTACGTGGGCGCGACCATGGGCTCGGAGACCACGGCCGCGGCCACGGGCGCGGTGGGCGTGGTGCGCCGCGACCCCATGGCTATGCTGCCCTTCTGCGGCTACCACATGGGCGACTACTTCCGTCACTGGCTCAAGATGCAGCGCACCCTGAGCTCGACGCCGCGCATCTTCCACGTGAACTGGTTCCGCAAGGGCGACGACGGCAAGTTCCTGTGGCCCGGCTTCAGCGAGAACATGCGCGTGCTCAAGTGGGTCGTGGACCGCGTGCACGGCCACGCACAGGGCAAGGAAACGCCCATCGGCTGGACGCCCCACTTCGAAGACATGGAGTGGACGGGACTCGACTTCTCGCGCGAGGACTTCGAAAAGATGCAGGAGGTGAACCGCGCCGCGTGGCGCAAGGAGGTTCTGGGCCATGAGGAGCTGTTCATCGACTTGCACGATCACCTGCCGCCGGAGATGATCTATCAGCGCGAACTGCTGATCTGCCGGCTGTAACTTTCAGCCCGGTTGCCCCATCTTTGCCGCGTCTTTTGCGGCGAGGGTGGGAGCGCGCGGGGCGCGATCTTATGCAACTTTCGCCGCGTCGAGGACGCGAATCTCCGTGTACCGCACAAAATCCTGGGCGTTGAACGTGAGGATGCCGTCGACCCCATGCACCACCATCGCCGCCACCAGACGCGCGTCATGTGCGTTCTTGCCCGACACGTGGTAATGCGCAACCAAACGCTCCCATTCGTCCTGGAGCGGAAGCTCCGGCAACAGATCGAAAAGCCGCTTCAGGGCGCTCACCTCTTCCGCCGCCTGTTCCGTTGTGTATCCCAGGCCGTTGGCAGCGATGGGGCGAGTGGTTACGGCCCAAAACTCGACGATGTTCTGCTGTGCGATGTGCAAGGTCTCGTTGGCTGCCCGTAATGTGCGCAAGGCTTGTGTGGCCACAGGCGCGGAGGGATGATGGGGCTGCGCGAGGCGAATCAGGATGTTGGTGTCGAGAAGAACTGCCATTTAGAGGCCGCGAGCGCTGTAGATGGACTCCCGGTCAAGAGCTTCATCCGGGAGCAGCGGAGTTGTTGTGCTATGGCTCGCGCTCCAGGCGGCTAGTTCCCGGGACCATTCTTCGGCCGAATGCGGCTGGGAGCCCGAGCGGCGAGCCCTCAGCCTTTGCCGGATGCTTGCAACTCCGATCTCGGCCACCTCATCGCGGGTGCGAATCAGACCCGCGCGCATGGCCTGTCCGACGATGCGCTCCTGCTCGGGATTGAGTTGGATGGTCACGGCGCACAATAACCTCGTCTCCCCATTCTATGCCGGATCGGCCATCGGCGGCACAATTCCTGCCCTGCCATCAACTCACGCTTCGCTCCACACTGGGTCTGAAGCCGAGCTTCTCCCAGAAATTGCACACCAGAGCCACCGTCTCCGCGCTTGTGGCCGGGGCGGCGCGCAGGGTAATCTCCGGTTTCGCGCCTGCCGTCAACTCCGCCGGCGCGGCGGCGATGGCGATGCACTTTTCCGGCCGGTTGGTGCAACTGGCCAGATCCGCGATCGACAATTTCGTCGTCGGCGTGGCGATCACGGTGCGCGGCGGCGCCATGCGATCGAGAAGCCACAGAATCTCGAGCTTCGATTCGAGCTCGTCGGGCACGCAGTCGATGGCGAGGTCGGCTTCGCGCACCGCATCTTCAATCGAGGAGACGAAGCTTACGGCGGGCAGCGCCTCGGGACTCAGTTCCTGGGGACTCAATTCCTGCCGGATCGATTCGCGCGCGTGGTGGAGACTCGCGGGCATCACGTCCTCAAGCAGCACGCGAAAGCCGGCGCGGGCCGCGCCCATCGCCAGCCAGCGGCCGAGCGGCCCGGCCCCGATGATGGCAACGGTCGTCACAGGAGTGCGCGCAGGCTTTGGGGTTTACTTGACGGCAAGGGCAGCAGCCACTTCCTCGATACTGGGACTGGCGTGGAGCAGATGCTCGGCCACCTTGGCGCGCTCCTCGGCGGACAGCGTGGGCACGGCGGCCAGCACCCGGCGCAGGGTCACGGCAACGTCGTCAATGTAGTTCATCAGCCGGATGGCTTCTCCTGAAAGCGGCATGTTTCTCCTCGTCGATTCTAGGCTTCCGTTCTCATTGTAGGGCGCGGGACCGAGGTGCAGGGCAAGTAGCGCCCGCCGAAAACCCGGATGGTTGCGCTCCGGGGCTTTCTGGAAGGGATTTATAGAACAACAGACCTGGCAAATAGACGAGGAACTAAAGTTTCGCGACAGCGGCCACGAGGTCATTCGGGAGAATCGACTTGCTCATAAGCGTGAAGGCATGGCCTTGTTGGGTGGCAACTTCCATGAGACGATTTGCCGATGTATTTCCGGAAAAGAGCAGAATCTTGCATTTTGGACAGGTAGCCTTGAACCTGATTGCCAACTCGATGCCGTTCATTTGAGGCATAACCACATCGGAAATCAATATGCTTGGGCAACAAGACTCCGCAGCCCGCATCACCTTTTCGGCGTCCGTGAAGGCGGTCGCCTGAAAGCCGGACGCATTCAGGATAGCGACGATAGTCGATGCGGTTCCCGGCTCATCGTCCACTACGAAGACGGTCTGAGAGTGGTTTTCTGGCATTGCGGAATTCTACCCTATCACGCCGGGCGGTCTCCCGAGCGCTCACAATCGCCGCTAACGCGCTGAAGCCCCGTATTCCCCCCGAGGGGCTTCGATCCGAGAAAAGGTGTTGCAGAAAACTCTAAGTGCAAATACCCACGCTGTCAAACAGGCTTCCATCCCTATTCCAATCTTTCAAGGATCCCCGAAGCGGCATACAATTGCCTCGGCACATCCAGAACCCGCCGCCCGGCACTCAAACCCGGCAGCGCATGGCAACCAGCTCCTCGGAAGCCGTTCGATTCACCCAGAAATCTCCCGGAGGTCCTCGACATGACTACTTACAAACCATCCCGCTTGTTTGCCTCAGCCAGCCAAGCGAGATTCGCTCCCACCATTCAAAACACGCCACCCCTGCCGGCGATCGACTGGAGTCAGGTCGGCCAGACTGCGCCCAAACTGCTCACCAGTTCGTCCACCGGCCTGCCCAAGGCCGATGCTGTTGTCATCACCTGGGCCGGCGCCGAGTGGGCCGCCCTCGAACATGTCTTCTGTTCCAGCACAACCCCCATGCGCTATTCCGCCCGCTCCACCAGCTCCTGGAGCGGATGGACCAAGTACGCGCAGAATCTGCCCGCGGGCGCGCCCTCAGACTGGGAGTTTTGGGGCGAGTGGCGTCTGGTCCAGATCGGCTCAACAACCGTGCTGCTCTTCAAGTCCAACACCCATCTCGACTGGCCCGGAAAGACGTTTCTCGCCGATCTCATCCAACTGCTCATCAAGGACGTCGAACCCACTCTCATCCTCTCCATCGGTACAGCCGGCGGCGCCGAAACGGGCGACCACATCGGCACAGTGCGCGCTGTCAGCGCCGGGACGCTCTATAAGCAGGGCGCAGCCCAGGGAAGTTGGCCTGTCTACAAGAGCGCATGGCAGGCAGCGGGCACGATCCTCGACAACCCCAACTTCGCCAGTCTGCTGTTTCCCATTCCGACCACGGCCGCGGATCTGCAATCGCTCGCCACCCAATTCAACCAGTACTACAAGACCGATTACTCCCTTGCCGATCTTGACCCCGATGGTCTGAACAGCGGCGACCCCGCACCCAGGATCGCCAATCAGAGCGGCGGCGCAATCTCGCTGCTCACCACGCCGACCTTTGTGGTAGGCACAACTTCAGGCCAGTACGGGAGCTATGTGTGCATCGAAATGGATGACGCCATCGTGGGCCAGGTTTCGCAGGCCGCGGGCATCGCCTTCGGCTTTGTGCGCAACGTCTCCGACCCCGTGCAGAACGCCGCGCTGACCTCCGAGATCCAGGGCAACTGGGGAAGCACTATCTACGATATCTACGGCTTCTACACCAGCCACAACGGCGCCATAGCGGCCTGGGCGTTCCTGGCCGCTAACTCCTGACACAGGGCATTCCGCCTTCGCCGCGATGGATCCGCGGCGAAGGTGGGATGCAGTTATCGACAGTTTTTCCGTTTGTTACGGTTTTTCTAACCGCTTCGCCGCAGACAGGCCGTCCCGGTTGTTAAAGCATTTTCACTATTCCTAACCCGGCGTAGCCGGAACCAAAAAGGCATCCAAAAACGAAAAGTTGGAGCCTTCAACAAAATGGCCTCGAAGGTGCATGGATTTTGGCTTTCGCACACACCGCAAAAAAGATTCTGCGCAAAGCGTGCAGAATTTCAGTGGATAGGTACTATAGGGTGGTTTTCGTAGTTTGCCACCCTTTTCACAAAGAACGCGAAAAGGGGCACGGAGTCTCATCTGATTGGGCTGGATCGATCATCGACGTGCCTTAGATCACATCCCCCCTCTGACTTAATGCTAAGATTTTTGATAGCAAGAACCGCCGGAAGATCCCGCCACCGACCTTTCAATCTCGATGAGAGCGGGGCTGGCCGGTGGAGCGCTCGCGTTCTCTCGTGGACCTCCGATTTGCTGCATTTGCGCGTGAGAAAACTCTGAGCGCGAACCTCTTCTATTCCCTTCGATCGCGGCTATCTGACGAGTGTTGCATCCTGCCGACGGGTTTGCGGAAAACGCGATTTGCGAGGAACCTGCGCGTGAGTCATTGCCGAATAACTCAAATTCTCTGCGTGATTCCTCTGCTCTTTGCCCCGGTAGATTGCCTGGCGCAGATTGATCGCGCCGGCCTGAACGGAACGGTTCGAGACAGCGCGGGAAAGCTCGTTCCCGGCGCACGGATCGTAGCCATTCAAGCCGCGACGGGCCTGCATCGCGAGACCGTTTCCTCGCCCGGCGGAACGTACGACATTCCAGAATTGCCGATCGGGATTTACCGCGTGACCTGCTCTGCACCCGGCTTCAAGGAATGGGCGATCGACGGCCTGGAACAGACCGTCGGGCAAACGCGAACGCTCGATATTACGTTGGCAATCGGCGGCATTGCGCAGCGGGTGAATGTCTCCGGACGGGGCCTGCAACTGGACGAAACCACGGATACGTTGGGCGCGCGCACTGAGCCCGACCAGGTGAGAGAGCTGCCGCTGAACGGCAGAAACTGGTCGACGCTTACGGCGCTCGTGCCGGGCGCCGTGGACACCGGCGGCAGCAACCAGCGCAGTATCCGCTTTGCAGGCCGGGGGCTCGACGACAACAATTTCACCTATGACGGTATCGACGCGACCAACATCGTCAATCAGGCGCAGCAGAGCTTTGTACGGCTGGCCATTCCTACCGACGCCATCGAGGAGTTCCGCATCGACACCATGCTCTTTACCGCCGAAAATGGCAGCACCCCCGGCGGGCAGATCGACGTGGCCTCGAAGTCCGGCGCCAACACACAGCATGGCGGCCTGTTCGAATTCCTGCGCAACGACATCTTCGATGCGCGCGATCCCATTCTCCCCACCCGGCTGCCATTTCGTCTCAACCAGTTCGGCGGCGATCTCGGCGGCCGGCTCGTTCGCGACCGCAGCTTTTATTACTTCACCTATGAAGGGCTGCGCCAAAGCTACGGCCAGCCGCTCTCGGGCTTCGTCCCAACTCCGGCCTTCGCTGCTCAGGTAGCCGCCGCCAATCCATCGTTGGCGCCGATCGTCGCCGCCTATCCAACCACAGGGTTGACGCCTTATGCCGCGGACATCGACCAGTTCTCCGGCTCGGGACGGCAACTGGACCACGAAGACTCCGCTATGCTGCGCCTGGATCAGCATTTTTCCGCAGCCGACACGGCCTTCCTTCGCTTCAACTTCGATGCCGCTTATAGCGACATTCCCTCCGATGGCTTGAACGACCGCACGCTGACAACATCCCGGCCGGTCAACGGCGAGTTGGAGGAGTTGCACATCTTCTCGCCGCGGCTGGTGAACGAGTTGAAGTTCGGCTTCAATCGCAGCACCGTCTTCACCACCAATCAAGGGCTCAGCAATCTTCCTTATTCGGTTGCTGTCTCCGGCCTCACCACCTTGGCCAGCAACGAATCCACCGCCGGCGTAGGCAACTCCTTCTCCTACATTGACAATCTGACCATGGTCCGCGGGGCGCACACGCTCAAGTTCGGCGTAGAGCTCCGCCGCATCCAACTCGACCAGGGAAATACGGCCAACGGAACAGTCGTCTATTCATCCCTGAACCTTCCCGCGTCCAGTTTTCTTGCTAACTCTGTAAGTTCCGCCACTTATAACGACGCGCTGCCGCTGAATGGCCTGCGCAAGACGGAGGTATATTCCTACGCGCAGGACGAGTGGAAGTTCCGCCGCAACCTCACGTTGAATCTTGGCGTCCGCTATATCTTCTTCAACATTTTCCACGAAGTGCACGGCAAGGCGATTCCCTTCGACTTCGCCACCTGCGGGGCAGCGGGCTATTGCGGCGTGGGCGCCAGCTTCGGCAACACAAACACGCTCGACGTCGACCCGCGCATTGCGGTTGCCTGGTCGCCCTCGGCTCTTGGCGGCGGCAAAACCGTCCTTCGCTCCGGCTTCGGTATCTATCACGGCGACGGTCAGCTCGACGACCAGAATGTGCCCATCAAGAACGAGGTCGGCGTCTACTCGCTCAGCGCTAAGTCAACCGCGGGGCTTTCTTATCCCATTACTCCCTTTCTCAACGGCCCCGGCGCCCTGTCGGCAAACGCCGACTATCGCGACCGCAAGGACATGTACGTGAGCCAGTGGGGACTCTCCGTCGAGCGCGCGCTTCCGCACGATCTGCTCGGCACGCTCTCCTATGTGGGCAGCAAAGGCACTTACGTGCTGATTACCTCGTATGTCAACCTCATCGATCCGGCCACGGGGCTGCGTCCCTATCCAGCCTTCGGCCAGGTCAGGTGGCGGGGCAATTCCAACAGCAGTTCGTACGAGGGCTTTGTCGCCAGTCTTCAGCGCAGTTTTACCCATGGACTGCTGCTCTCGGCTAACTACGCATACACCCACCAGATCGACCAGGACGCGCCCGGCGGCGGAGATTCCGACAATCCCCAGAACCCTGCCTGCGTGAGCTGCGAGCGCGCCTCGGGAGACTTCGATGCGCGCCATGTCGCGAATGCCAACGTCGTCTACGATCTTCCCTTCGGCCGCAATAAAGCATTTCTCTCTCAACCGGGAATCGCTCGCGCCGTCCTCGGCCGCTGGAGCCTGACGGACATCGTCGCGGCGCGTACCGGTATTCCGCTCAACGTCACCTACTCCCGTTCCAGTTCTTCGGTGGCCACAGGTTATACCACCAATCAGCGTCCCAATCTGGTTCCGGGAGTTTCGATCGTTCCACCGGGCGGAAAGACGATCCGGGGCACAACCATGAATTGGATCAACCCCGCGGCCTTTACGGCCGTTCCCGGCTCAGGTTACGGCGACACCCCACGCAACATCGCGCGCGGCCCCAAGCTCTGGCAGACCGATCTCGGTGTCGCCAAGCGAATTCCACTCAGCGAAGGCGCCCAACTCCAATTCAGGTGCGAGAGCTTCAATCTCTTCAATCGCGCCCAGTACAGCTTGCCGCTGGAAGAAATCTGGCTGCCAGTAACGGCAACATCGCCGGCGAGCATTGAACCGCAGGTATCCACAGCAACCACAACCCCGATTGGAACCGGAACGCCGCGCGAGATTCAATTCGCGCTGCGACTGGAATTCTAGAGCATTTTCACTATTCCTGTAGGGTGGGTTTCGTGGTTTCCCACCCTTTTCACAAAGAACGTGAAAAGGATGGGGCACGGAGTTTCCTTACACCATCAGTGAAAATGGTCTAGCTCACTTGCCAGCCTTCTTTGCTGCCTTCTTTGCCGGCGTCTTAGCCGCTTTGCCCGGCTTCGAAGATTTGCCCTTGGCGTTCGAACTTGCCGGCGCCAGCAGCGGAATTAGTTTGTTGGCGATGGGCGACCCAAGCCCGGTACAGGCGTCCCATCCAGGCCCGGCCGAAAAGGCCCCGTTGTTTCCCGCGGTAATGCCGTTGAATGCCGAGGCAGCCCTGGCTGCGTAGATCGCCGGCTGAATGAATCCTACCTGGGTACCGAGTTGCTGGTTGGCCACCGCCACCAGCCCAGCCCACAGCGGAGCAACCGCGCTGGTTCCGCCGATCACGGTCGTCTCGCCGTCCACGCGAATGGTGTAACCCGTGGTTGGATCGGCGTCTCCGGCCACGTCCGGCACGCCGCGTCCGCCCGTGCTTTTGCTCGGCGCCGGGACGTGCGCCTTCGCCTGCCACGATGGGAGAGCAAACACATTGCTCACGCCGCCGCCGGTGGCGCCTTCCTGGTTGGCCAACTCATTCCATACCACCTCGGAGACGATCGTCGCTCCGTTGGCATCGAGCTTGGTTCCCCCGCAAGCCAGCACGTGCGGACTCGACGCCGGGAAGTCGACGTTATTACCCGTACCTCCGTCTGTGGATCCGTCATCGCCGGCCGCAACGGTAATCGTGACCCCCAGCGCCGCAGCCGACTGGCAGGCTGCGTCCAGCGCCGTCATCGACTGTTCGGTCCAGCTCGATTCCGGCCCGCCCCAACTGATCGATATCACGCTCGGCTTGTGCGTGGTGTCATGCACCGCGGTGGTGATGGCGTCGATGAATCCCTGGTCCGTGTTGGGGGTAAAGTACACGGCGATCCTGGCGCCAGCCGCCACCGAACCGGCCACTTCAATGTCCAGCATCACCTCCCCGTCCGCGCTGCTGGACTTGGACGGTTTGTTTTTCCCGCCGTTTACGCTGACGGCGGTCATGGCCGGCGCGGCGAGATTGAGCGTCTTGAAGTATGCGGTGAGATCGGTCTGGCGGTAGCCCCCGCCGAGCTCGATGATGCCGATGGTCTCACCCGCGCCGCTCGAGTTTGCGGGGAATTTGTATGCCTCGGCGACCTGGGGCGGAGTGTAGTTGCTGGGGGCGGCGGCCCCGGCGTGGGGCTTGAGGAGACGAAAGTGAGGCTGCGCCTGGGGCCGGTTATCCAGTCCCAGCACAGCCTCCACCACGTCCGTCAGGGATTCCGGCAGGTGAATCCCGCCCTCGCGCACGCGAAACTGCGCCCCTTCGATCGTCTTCTGCTCCAGAACCACGCCAAACGCCTTCTGGATGTCCGCAGCCGTCCCGGTTAACTGAACTGTGCGCCGCACCGCCCGCGTCGGATCGGCTACGACCTTCAGGTTGAACTCGCGCGCAAAGGCCTTCACTTTTTTGATTGCATCCGGATCTCCGCTGTGGTGCTTCTTGAACTCAGTGCGGCTCACGCGAACGGGCCCGCTCGCCCGGCCGCCCCGCCGATTGATCTTCAGCGGCTCTTTGCGTTTCACAATGACCGAGACGGTCACCAGCGACCTGGCCGGCGTCGCCTTCAGCCGCACTGCATTGGGGGCCGCAGCCTTCTCGCTCCCAGGGAGAACGACGCGTGCCTGCTCCGCGAACCGCGGAGGCGTGATGGACAGGGATTTCGTGCGTGGGGATTTCGCCATAGCTGACCTCTCTCTTTTCTCGTCCAGGCTTCGTCTTCCGAGCCCGAGACCCGATGACTCCAAATGATAGCCTCTCTTGCCGCTGCGAGATACAGCAACTTGTGCCGTTCGGAGTTCTTGATAATTCCGGCAGCCGTGCCCTTCCGGGGTAAGCGGCAAGAGCCGGTTGGACGTGGCCGGGTTCTATCCTTCCCGCAGTCTCATCGCGGCAAGGGTGGGAGAGCGCGAAACTTCACGCTCCGGCTTCGTCGAGGTCTCAATTTCAATCGATGCGGATCGCCTAGCCGCTCTTCCAGGAAAGGCCCTCTGGAAACGGGCCTCGGGCTGTTGGCAACAGTTGACAGGCAGAGTTGGACACAGGTTGACTCGACACTACAAGCGGACCGGGTGGATTCCCCGATGTCCCTCTTCTCTTGCGATCACACCATTCCGCTCCGGGATTCTGGATGCATGCCTCTGCTAAGATCCTGATCTAGATCAGATGCGCAAACCTCTTTTCTTTGTCCTTTGTGTCCTCATCGGTCTGGCCGTGCTGGTCCCCTTCGCGGCAGCCCAGGGCAACCTTGCGCAATTGGCGGAGAAGCCAGTCCAAATTCAGGTCGATCTCAACGCTAGCATGGGAGCTTTCACGCCCATCTACTCGTGGTTTGGTTACGACGAAGCCAACTACACCACCATGCCGCACGGCCGGCAGCTTCTTCTAGAGCTTCACGATCTGAGCCCCGTTCCCGTCTATATTCGTGCCCATCATCTGCTCACTTCGGGCAACGGCAAACCGGAGCTGAAATTCAGTTCCACTAATATCTACTCTGAAGATTCGAGCGGACATCCAGTCTACGATTTCACCATCATCGACAAAATCTTCGATTCCTGGCGAGAGGCTGGGGTCCGTCCTATGGTCGAACTCGGCTTTATGCCTCGCGACCTTGCCGCACAACTGCCGAATCGCCACGAGCCATACCAGGTTCACTTCCCAGGATCGACCGTCTCCGGCGCCTCGAACAACCCGCCGAAAGACTATGCCCGATGGCAGGAGCTTTGCCGCGTACTTGCCGAGCATCTGGTTCAGCGATACGGCCGCGACGAAGTTCTCCGCTGGTACTTCGAGGTATGGAATGAGCCCGATATCGACTACTGGCATTCCACGCCCGAGGAGTACTTCCAGCTCTACGACTATGCCGTTGCGGGTGTGCGTGCGGCCTTACCGGGCGCGCGCGTGGGCGGTCCGGCGACAACCGGCCCAAGAGACGAAAGGGCGTATGTCTTTTTGAACAACTTTCTCCATCATGTGCAGTCTGGACCGAATGCTTCAACCGGCGGCCTCGTCCCGCTCGACTTCATCTCGTTCCATGCCAAAGGTTCGCCTTCGTTCCAGGACGGTGGCGTCACCATGGGGCTGAATAGCGAACTGACAGACGTCGACCGCGGATTCGCGCTGATTGCCTCCTTTCCGCAATTCCGCCATTTGCCGATCATCCTGAGCGAGGCCGATCCCGAAGGGTGTGCTGCATGCTCTTCGCGAGTGAACCCTGCCAACAACTACAGGAATGGCACGCTCTACCCCGCTTATACGGCGGCGGCGCTCAAAGCCCTCTTTGAGCTCCAGGATCGCCACGGCGTCAATCTGGCCTCCATGCTTAGCTGGTCGTTTGAGTTTGAAGATAAGGATTACTTCGAGGGATTTCGATCGCTTGCAAGCAACGGTATCGATAAGCCGATTCTTAATCTCTTCCGAATGCTTGGTCTCATGTCCGGGAATCGCGTCCGAATCAGCAGCACTGGCGCTGTCCCGCTCGATACGTTGATCAGCACAGGCGTTCGCCAAGCCTCTGACGTCGATGCGCTGGCGACGCGCGATGCTCACTCAGCCGCGGTGCTCCTCTGGAACTACGGTGACCTCAATATCCCCGCGCCGTCGAGGCCCACGGTTATTTCCGTTCAAGGACTTCCCACCGGCATCCAACGTGTCTTGCTCCAGAATTTCCGCATCGATGAAAGTCACAGCAACGCCTACGCCGCGTGGCAGGCGATGGGCTCGATGCAGCACCTCGATGCCGAACACTACGCTCGCCTCCAAGCGGCCGGGCAGTTGCAGTCTCTCACTTCGCCCCAGTGGCTCGATGTGCATCAAGGCGGGGTGGAAATCACCACTAGCCTTCCACACGAGTCCGTCTCTCTGCTGCTTCTTGCATGGGAATAGCCTTTGTTCAGTTCAGCGGCTGGAGTGTGCGTGTTATAGCCTTTGAAGGCAAGAACTCATCGAGTGCGAAGCAGCAAGAGCGCTTGGTCACGACAAACAGAACACCGATCATCAATCTCTTAGGTTCGCGCCGCACAATCTCGATGTGTGCATCATCGCCAAGGCGCTCAGCGACCGCGGATGGGGAACGGGAGAGCCGGCTTGTGGCGATCTTTGCGCCGGTGAAGGCCGCGGGCAATGAGCTGGCGGGAGTTGTCTTTGCATTACGGAGCGCGGCTTTGGCGCGGTCTTTATTCTTCGGAGATTCAGGGATGGGTTCGGCGTTCTGAGCGGGGCCGAGCGCGGGCTCACGGAGGACGATTTGCCCCTGTCAGTTCCCAAAACAGAAGCGTCGCTCGGTCAACGATGGGTGCGATCCGAGCCTAGATCGGTTTCACTTTACGAAGCTCTTTCGATAACTTCTGAAAATTCGTTAGCAAGAATTGCATGGTATGGGTGAAGGCTTCGGGTGTCTGAGCGGTTTGTAGCGTTGCAGAAAGCGCGGTGCGGACGGTGTAGACGGCGCCGGTATCTGGCTTATCGCGAAAAGCTTGCTGATACTGGCCTCGAGTCCAATTCTGGCTCAGGCCCTGTTGCAAAATGCCGGCTGCATCTTCATATTCGGCAGCGAGCCGGACGCGGTTGTTGAGGACGAGGTTCACCGATGCGGGCGCACCCCATGTTTCGCCGTCGGTCCAGACTGCTGCGACCACTTTGATCTGGTCGGGTTGAGGACTGAAAGCAAACTCCCAGAGCGGTCGCGAAATGCTGGCGCCCGGTTCGATGGGATGCTGGCTATCTAAGAGTGTGTCCCAGACCTTCTTTGCTTTCCTTGCCGGTTGCGAGGAAGAAGAGATTTCCAAAACCACGGCCCAGACCGGTTTGCTGCTGAGATTTGTGACGGTGCAGGTTGGACGTTTGTCCCCAGCGGGATGGATCTCAACGCGAAATGCAGGCCGTTCGGTCGCTCGTTGTGGATGAAGCGCGGATGGGGAAAGCATTGCGATGTTCAGGGCGCAAAATGCGGCAGCGAATATTTTCATCGGAGTCTCCATCGGTGCACATGACCCGGGCCATTCGGACAGGCTTTGACGACGACGTCCGAAGGAAATTGTAATTCCCCGCCTTCTTCGATCACCTCAGAATAGCAGGCGTATGCTCAGCGTCGGGCGACGAACCGCCGGAGTAGATCATGCCAAGCTGCGCGAGCTTCTGCCAGTTACCTCTCGGACTTGCGATCTCCTGCGGTTCGTCAATGAGCGAATGATCGCCAAAGCGCTCATCGACCGCAAATGGGGAACGGGAGAGCCGGCTTGCGGCGATCTTTGCGCCGGTGAAGGCCGCGGGCAATGAGCTGGCGGGAGTTGTCTTTGCATTACGGAGCGCGGCTTTGGCGCGGTCCTTATTTCTAAAAGACGAAGGGGCGCTTTTCGGCACGACTGAAGCCGTGCCCTTGTTGCGGGGCCGGGAGCAAGGGGCAGGCCCTTCGATTCAGATCGCACAAAAGGCAAGAGCAAAGACAACCGCAGATCCTTCGACTCGTTCCCTTGTTCCCTGCCTCACGAATGCTGCTCGATCGAGATGTTGACGGTCGAGGTGTTGCCTGAGGCGGCCAGGCCTACGAGGTTGGTGGCTACGCCGGGCAGCGACGCGGGAGCGAAGACGACCGAGCCGTCGACGGCCGAGGTGGCTGTGGAGGCTTCAGTGCCGAGCAGCGCGCCCTGCGCGCAGACCACGTGAGGCGCGCAGGGCGCGGTCCAGGCGTAGAGCGCCTGGTAGAGCGAGACCGTGCCGCCGGCCATGGGGTTGCCGTCCATGTCGATGAGGCGCAGGGCGATCTGGCTGGGCGTGCCGGAGTTGGCGAGGCTCTGGCTGGCGCCGGAGATAACCTCGAGGGCCGCGTACTCCGGCCGCGCGCCGAATGCGGTGAAGGTAACACATTGGCCGGTGCCGTTGAGGCAAGCCTTGATGGTGGTAGTTTGGCCCTCGGTGAGCGGGCCCACGGTGAGAGTTTCGGCGGCGATGCCGGAGGCGTTGGTCGAGACCGAGGCCGGGCTGGGCAGGGCGATGCCGGAGGTGGGAGTTTGCCAGGTTACGGTCTGGCCGCTGGCAGGCGTGCCGCTGTTGAGTACCAGCGCCTCGACGGTCCAGGTGAAGGTGGCGCCGGCGGCAAGCGAAAGCTGCGCCGAAAGCGAAGAGAGCACGGGAGGCGTTCCGCCGGTGAACTGCGCCTGCACAGTTGAACCGTTTGTCAGCGCGGCGGTGACGACGGACAAGGTGGTGCTGTTTGCGGTCACGTTCATGGTGGCGCGGCCGTCGCCCGTAGCCACGACCGAACAGACGGCGAGGCCGCAACCCAGTGTGGCCGTGCCGCTCGAGACGGTGTAGATGACGGTGACGCCGCCGGCGGGAGTGAGATCGGAGGCCAGCGCCGTGACGGAGAACGGCAGCGGCACGCCCATGGGCACCGTGTTGGCGGGCGCGGTGTCGAGCTTGAGCGCGTCGGCCGTGCCCGCATCGTAGCTGAGGCCGCCGGGAATGACCGCAGCCGCGTAATAGGAGGGACTATCGTCGACCTCGACGTCGACCGAACCGGTGACGCCCGCTTGGGCGGGAGGCACGATGGCCGTGATCTGGTTGGGCGAGATGCTGGTGACGGTGGCCTGCTGTCCACCGGCCTTGACCGTGTCGTCCAGGCGAAAGCCCATGCCGTTGATCGTGATGGGCCCGCCGGATGCGGGCAATCGCGTGGGCTGGACCGTGTCGGCGTAGAGCACCCAGCCGTTGTAGGCGTAGTCGGGCCGGCCGTCGCCGCGCAGGTCGGCAATGCCGAGGCGCACAATGTCGTCGCCGTTGGTGGCCACGCGCAGCCAGGTTTCGCCGGTGGCGTCGCCGTTGAGTCCGGGCGCCGCGCCCACAGCCGGCGATCCCACGGGCTTGAATGCGTCCCACACGCCGAGGGAGGGCAGTGCCTTGGCTTCAGTTGGCACGCCGGTTTCATCGAGCGCCTGCGTGATCACGGTGAAGATGCGATTGCCGCGCACGGGAAAAAGAAACCAGTCGCTCTGGCCTACCTGGCTCAGCCGCCCGCACCACATGCCGCTGGCGGGCATGGCGCGGGGCTGGGCTTGCGTGCCGATGGCGTCGTTGAATCCACCGACAGCGGAGTTCGCCGCGATTACGGTGAGGGTTTGCGAGCTGCCCGCGGAAAGATTGGGGAGCGAGATCGCGTTGAGCGTTCCCGAGGGCGCGACCTGGCCCTGCGAGTAGGGGCCGATGGAGTTCTCAAGGATGTAGAGCGAATCGATAACCTCGAAGGTAACCTGGTAATTGGCCGCGGTCGCGCCGGGCGGCAAGGGAATGCCGCTCAAATCGAAAGACCCCTGCAACGTGGGATCGTTCGATCCCCAATTGGCCAGCGGGTAGCCGTTCGCGTCGTTCCAGCCGGTGACGGAATTGCCGTGGTTGCCGCTGAAAAGCGCGCCGCTGACTGCGGTGACGGTGTATTGATAGAGCGGATTGCCGTTCGCGTCGAGCGGGCGCGCGACTAAGTTGACGCCTTGCATGCCGTAGCCGGTGAGGAAGCTGACCGTGCCCTGAATGGAGATGGTGTTCGCCGCCGTCAGCTCTTTGCCGGGAAAATTCTTGAGGTTCGCGGCGGTGATGGGATAGAGCCGATTGAGCGCGGCGATGTCGTCGTAGCGCAGCACCGTGGGATCGGGAATGCAGGCGCCTCCGGTCGAGCCGCACGCGCCGCTCACGGGCTGCATCACCGGCCAGCCCAGCGTGCCGCCGGTTTCGTCATCGCTGAGCGCCTGGGGATTCACCTGCGAAGAGTCGAGCCCGAGGATACGTCCGAAGGCGCGCTCCAGCTCGAAGCTCATCATCGCGATCATGTCGGCATTGGTGGCGCACAGGCCGTTGAGGAGGATGACGCCGTGGGCCGCGGTGGCGTCGGTGTTGATGTTGTCGAGCCAGACGTAGACGGCGTTGTTCTGGCAGACGTCGGGCTGGCTCGTTCCGGAGCCGAAAACGGCGTCGATCACCGAGCCATCTTGGTCGTAGACAACGGCGATGGGATAGTTGGTGGCCGAGGGCGCGATGTCGGAGGGCGCCGTGATCTGGCCGGAGGAGTTCACTTGAATATCGGCCCCGTTCACGTCCTCGTTCAACCCGCCCGCGTCAGTGAGCGTGACGCCGGCCGTGGGAGCCGCGCTCCACAACGCGGCGGCCGCGTCCACCATCGCCGTGGCTTGCGCATTCGTGACGGTGCTCGAGAGCGGGCCCTGGTCGACGTAGTACTTCACCTGGCCTCCGGCCCAATCGACCGGCTGGCCCAGGACGGCGGCGTTGAAGTACGCGGTGCCGGCAATGTACTTGGGCCCGCCGGCAACGGCGATCGAGGGCGCGAGTACGAACAAAATGCCAAAGAGACGAAACGAAAGATTCCGGAACACACCACAATCGCGTGAGGCGATGTGCGCGGACGCATGAGCTGAGATGGGCACGGAATCTCCCGAACGAAGTCCTCATCGGCTCACGAAACCCCTCGAACATCGACACATTACCTTGGTTCCTGCAACCGGGGCGCAAGTCGAGAGATCTGCTGCGCTTGTATTTGTGCGTGCCGGAGACTGTCGCAACACCGCTCAGCGCGAATGTATGGAACTAATGCAAAGCGGCGAAAGCTGAGAGAAATCTCTCATGAGGGGTGGAGCGGGAGAAGTCACCTGTGTATCTTCCTGGCGCATGGCGCAAGAGTCTCGCGGGTCCTCTGGTGCATCGAATGAAGCGCGGGAAGAGATCGGCGCGGGGCGCGCTCCAATGCGCGGCGGGCAACGCGCCCTTCCGGCTACAATCGACTCGGGACTACCTATGACAGAAACTCGCGATACCGTGATTCTTGGCTCCGGCTGCGCCGGATTGACAGCCGCGCTCTACACCGCGCGCGCCGGGTTGAAACCGTTGGTGCTCGAGGGCCACGAGCCCGGCGGCCAGCTCTCGATTACTTCATTGGTCGAGAATTTTCCCGGCTGGCCCGAGGGCATTCAGGGGCCGGAGCTGATCGAGAACATGAAGAAGCAGGCGGCGCGCTTTGGCGCAACCTACGAGCAGGCCGATGTGACGCGCGTGGAAGCAGACGCTCATCCTATCCGCTTGCACACGTCCATCGGCGAGATTCACACGCGCACATTGATTGTGGCTTCCGGCGCGAGCGCGCGCTGGCTGGGCCTGCCCAGCGAACAGAAGCTGATCGGCCACGGCGTGTCGAGTTGCGCCACCTGCGACGGCTTCTTTTTCCGCGACAAGGAGATTGCCGTGGTGGGCGGAGGCGACTCCGCCATGGAAGAAGCGATTTTTCTCAGCCGCTTCGCATCCAAGATCACGCTGCTGCACCGGCGCGACGCCTTCCGCGCCTCGAAGATCATGCTGGAGCGCGCCACGGCGCATCCCAAGATCGAACTGCGCACCAACACCGTGGTCGAAGAGGTGCTGGGCGTGGAAGAAAACGAAGTGAAAGGCCTGCGCCTGCGCGACGTGAGCAACGGCGAGCGCAGCGTGCTCAACGTGAACGGCATGTTTCTGGGCATCGGCCATGAGCCGAATACGAAGATGCTCGCCGGGCAGATCGATCTCGACGGCGAGGGCTATATCAAGACCACGAACCAAGTGTTCACCACGCGCAACGGCGCGATTGTGCCAGGCGTCTTTGCCTGCGGCGACGTGCAGGACCGCCGCTATCGCCAGGCCATCACCGCGGCCGGCTCCGGCTGCATGGCCGCGCTTGAAGCCGAGAAGTATCTCGAGGAGCGCGGGCACTGAGAAAGTTGCCGGACAAATTCAGAAGGTGTGAAACGCGAAGAACACCGCGGCCACGAGGCACGCCGCGGCGGCGGCGTGGTTCCAGCGCAAATGCTGGCCGAAGTAGAATGTGACGAAGACGCCGAAGACCACCAGCGTGATAACTTCCTGGATCACCTTGAGCTGCACCGGCGTGAAGCGGCCGTAGCCGATGCGGTTAGCCGGAACCTGGAAGCAGTATTCAAAGAAGGCGATCGCCCAACTGACGAGGATCACCTTCCAAAGCGCCTCATTCCGGAAACGCAGGTGCCCGTACCAGGCGAAGGTCATGAAGATGTTGGAGATGGTGAGAAGAACGACAGTCCACATTGTGCATTTAGATTCGCACAGTCCGGACCAGGTTGCGCCATGATCGTGCAAGGCGCGCAAATGCGAGGGCAACTTGACGGTGCTCGCTGAAAATCTCGAACGGCTGGAGGGCGCGATCTCCGCGGCCTGCCGCGCAGCGGGACGCGCGCGCAGCGAGGTCGAATTGATGGCTGTCTCCAAAACTTTTCCACTCGAGGCGATCGCCGAGGCCGCGGCGCTGGGGCTCACGCTCTTCGGCGAGAGCCGCGTTCAGGAATTCTCTACCAAGGTTTTGCTCGCGGCGGAGCAAGGGACATGGGCTCGACGCGATCAGTTGCGCTTCCACCTAATCGGGCATTTGCAATCGAACAAAGCGGCGCGCGCGGCGGAGCTTTTTGACGGCATCGACACGCTGGATTCGCTGCGCCTGGCCGAACGGTTGGACGAAGCCGCCGGCAGGTTCCAAAAGAAATTGCCGGTGCTGGTCGAGGTCAAGCTCAGCGGCGAAGCCACGAAGACGGGCCTCGATCCGGAGTCGGAGGAAGCCGCACAACTGCTTGAACGCTTGCCCGCATTCCCAAACCTCGAGGTGCGCGGGATGATGACGATTGCTCCGTGGGGCGCGGCGGACGACGTGACGCGCGCCTGCTTCCGCGGTTTGCGCAGCTTGCGCGATCGCTGGGCCGCGGCGCATCCAAATCTGCAACTCGACGTGCTATCGATGGGCATGAGCGGCGATTTCGCGCTGGCTATTCAAGAGGGCGCGACGCGCATCCGCGTCGGCACAGCGCTCTTCGGCAAGCGCACGCCGCCGCCCTCGCCAGCATTGGAGCGGAACTGATGCTGCGCGCGGCGCAGTCCGGAGTGACGCTCGCCGTGCGCGCGCGGCCGGGTGCAAAGCGAACGGCCATCGGCGGCATCTATGGCGAGGGCGCGGCGGCGCAGCTCAAGATTGCCGTGCAGGCGCCGCCGCTCGAGGGCCGCGCCAATGCAACGTTGATCGCGTTTCTGGCCGAGACCTTCGCAGTGCCGAAGAGCGCGGTGAAACTGGTTTCCGGCGAATTGTCTCGCAGCAAGGTCTTTCTGATCGAGGGAATGACGCTGGCGCGGGCCACGGCGGTGCTGGCGCAACGCGTTGAGATGTAGGGCCGATTGCGCGGCGGCGCGAATTATTCTTCGATCGGATTCGCCCCGTGGCGTTGCAGGGCTTCGATGGCGCGTTCGAGATGCACGCCGCGCGAGCCTTTCACCAGCACCACATCGCCGGCGCGGAGATTTTGCGCGAGCCACTGGCCCGCGGTTTCGGCGTCGCGGAGAAACACGGCGGGCACGCCGCCGGCACACGCGGCGGTGGCTAGATGTTCCGCGTTGCCCTGGACGGCGATGACAAGATCGAGCCTGGCTTCGGCTGCGGCGCGTCCGCAGGCGACGTGCAGCGCGGGGCCGTGCTCGCCCATCTCCAGCATCTCGCCGGCCACCAGGATGCGCCGCCCCGAGGCGGGCCGCGCGGCGAGCGTGCGAATCATGGAGCGCAGCGCTTCAGGGTTCGAGTTATAGCAGTCGTTGAGAATGGTTGCGCCGGCAACTTCGATCGCCTGGCCGCGCTTGTCGCCTGCTCTGAGCCCGGCGATGGCCTTCACCGCGGCATCGGAATCGACGCCCGCTTCGAGCGCCACGGCGAGTCCGGCGATGGCATTCAATGCGTTGTGTGCGCCCAGCATGTGCAGCGTGAAGCTGCCTTCATGCTCTCCCGCGCGATAGTGAACGTGCAGGCCGCGGAGATCCTCGTCGACGGAGACGATCTGCGGATCGGCGCAGGGACCGCTGCCGAAATAGACCGCGCGGCCTTGAAAGTCGCGTCCGAATTGCGCGGCGTAGGCGTCGTCGCAGTTGAGGAAGACGACGCCGCTCGCGGGCAGCGCCTCCACGAGCTCGAATTTTGCGCGCGCGATGCCGGCCTGGCCCTCCTTGAAGTTTTCAATGTGCGCCGTGCCCACGTTGGTGATCACGCCCCAGTCGGGCGCGGCGATGCGCGCCAGAGCGGCGATCTCGCCCGCGTGATTCATGCCCATCTCGACTACGGCGATTTCGTGTTCCGGCGAAAGGCGCAGAAGCTGCAAGGGCAGGCCGAAACCGTTGTTCAGATTGCCCTGCGACTTGAGCACGTTGAACTTTGCGCCCAGCGCCGCGGCCACGGCTTCCTTGGTGGTGGTTTTTCCCGCCGAGCCTGTAATCGCCAAAACCAGCCGACCCCACTGACGGCGGACATGCGCGGCCAGCAACTGCAGCGCGAAGAGCGGATCTTCGGCGATGAGAAGCGGGCGAGCCAGAGCGGCGTCGGGCAGCGCAGCGGCGCGCGCGCGCGATACCACGGCGGCCGCGGCGCCGCGTTCGAAAGCGGCCGCCACAAAGTCATGGCCGTCGTGCCGCTCGCCGCGCACCGCGAAGAACAGTTCGCCCACCGCGACAGTGCGCGAGTCGATGGAGTAGCCGGATGCGACGAGCGCGCCCTCGTTCTCGACGCTCGGCGGCGCTTCCAGCACCGCTCCGGCGCTCATCGCTATTTCAGCCAGTGTGAGATTCACTGCCCTCCACCATAGCCCAATTCGCGCAGGATGGAAAGTGCAATTTCGGCGTCGTCGAAGGGAACCGTGCGGCCGGCGAGGATTTGCTCCTTCTCGTGGCCCTTGCCTGCCAGCAGAACCACATCGCCGGGCTGCGCGGCCTCGAGCGCAAGACGAATGGCCGCCGCGCGATCCACTTCCACCGTGTAGGGCACGCCCGTGGACTGCAATCCGGGTTCGATCTCGGAGAGAATCGCCGCCGGGTCCTCGGAACGCGGATTGTCGCTGGTGGCGACGACGAAATCGCTGCCTTCGCCGGCGGCCTGGCCCATTTTGGGGCGCTTGGTGCGGTCGCGGTCGCCGCCGCAGCCGAAGAGCGTGATGACGCGCGCGCCCGCCGTCATCTGGCGGGCGAGCGCGGTGAGGTTGCGCAAGGCGTCGTCGGTGTGCGCGTAGTCGACGATCACGGTGAAAGGCTGACCCGCGGCAATGGGCTGGAAGCGGCCGGGAACGGGCCGCAGCGTGGGAACCGCGGCGGCGAGATGCGAGAACGCGACGCCGCGCGCGTGCGCGGCGGTGAAGGCGGCGAGCAGATTGAGAAGGTTCACTTCGCCGGCGAGACGTGAGCTGAGGCATGCGGCTCCGGCGGGAGTTTCGAGCTCGATGGTCGCGCCGGATGGCGTGAGATGGAAGCTTGAGGCGCGCCAATCGCCCTTTTCGATTCCGTAAGTCCGGACCTCCGCGCCGGCCTTGCGTGCGGCTGCCGCGAGTGCTTCCGAGCGCGGGTCGTGCGCGTTGAGGACGGCGACGCGCGGCGCCGGATACACCGTGCCGTCGAAGAGCAGGCGCTTGGCCGCGAAGTAGTTCTCCATGGTTTGGTGATAGTCGAGGTGGTCGCGCGTGAGATTGGTGAAGACGGCGACGTCGAAGGGGATGCCGATCATGCGTCCCTGGTCGAGGGCGTGGCTCGAGACTTCGGTGATGAGTTCGCTGGCGCCCTGCGACTTGCCCTCGGCCATCAGCTCGAAGACGTCGCGCGACTCGGGGGTGGTATGGATGGAGGGCCGCACTTCGCCCGCAACGTGAGATTCAATCGTCCCGATGAGAACCGTGGTGCGGGCGGCGGCGTTGAGAAGAGCTTCGATGAGGAAGGCCGTGGTGGTTTTGCCGTTGGTGCCGGTGATGCCGGTGGAGGCAAGCGCGCGCTCGGGATGGCGGAAGAACGCGGCGGATGCCTCGGCGAGGGCGCGGCGGCCGTGCTCGACGTGGAGGATGGGCAGGCCGGGTTCGTAAACAGTGAGGCGGTCGAAGGCCTGGGCGGAATCAGTGATAACACCGAGCGCGCCCGCGACGAGGGCTTTCTCGACATAGCGATTGCCGTCGGTCGAGCCGCCTTTCATGGCGACAAAAACGGCGCCGGGCCGCACCCGCCGCGAATCATATTCAATTCCGGTAAGAGGCGCGTTCGAGCTGCCGGCGGAGCCGATGGCGGCCATTTCCGCGATGAGATCGTTCCAGATCATCTTGGGTTTGATTGTAGATGGCGGAGGCGGGCAGTTCGCTGCAATCGGGATTCTCGGCGCACGGAACTACGGGAACATCTCGACGAACGAGCTGACGCCCTCCATCAGAACCTTCCGGCCGCCGTCGATCTCCGCGGTTTTGTCTGCCGCTTCAAGCAGCGCGGCGAGAGTGTCCTTCATGGCTTCATATTGAGTCTCGGCATCTTCCTGGGAGCTGAAGAAGCGCGTGTGCAACATCCAGCCGTAGATGCCGCAGGTGATTGCGAAGGGCGCAACGCGGCAGTCGCGCTCAAGCGAGATGCGCGCGCCAAGGAAATGCTCTTCGTCGCGCACGATCTTCCCTTCCTCTGAGCCGGTCGTGCCCTGCGTGCCGCCGTTATCGAAAAGATGCCAGGAAAAATCCGCCACGTGGTGAGCTTAGCGCATTCAGCACTCGCAGCGCACAACGATTCTCGCGCCGGGCGGGACCATGGCGCCCGGGGCGGGCGCCTGCACGGGAGCGGCGTTTCCCGTACTATAGGGATGAGGCGATTCATGAAGCATCCGATTCGAATCCGCTGGGCGTTGGGCCTGGCCGTTTTCGCGCTCACCGCCGCCAGTTATGCGCAGTGGTCCAACCCGGCTGAAGACGTTCCGGCGTATCATCCCTCGGCCCCGCTCAACATTCATTCCCTTCCCCCCATCCTGCACGGCGCTCAGCTTACGGGCCCGAACTTCCGCTATCACTGGCAGGTGCGCGCCTACCAGTTGGCCGCGCAGATTCCCGGCGTGATTTATCAGTTGCCGTGCAACTGCCGCTGCGACCGCTCCCTGGGCCACACCAGCCTGCACAGTTGCTACGAAAACACGCATTCGACCGAGTGCGACGTCTGTGCTGCGGAAGGCTTCTACGCGTATTCGAAGACCAAGGCCGGCTGGACGCCCGCGCAGATTCGCGCCGGCATCGCCCGTCACGAATACGAGTCCATCGACCTGAGCAAGCAGTAGAACAGCGAACCGAGAAGGCCGGCAGAACACGTGTGAATAGCCGGGAAATCGCAAAACCGGGAGGATGGAATACCTCTAAGTGATAAGCTGGAAACGCCTGTAAATGCGATTGATTTCGCACGCAATGGCAACTCCTTTGCGGAAAAGCACTCAGAATCTTCGTCCTTTCCGCGCTTGCTTCGCGGGAAGCTCCGGCGTGTTTTTCAGCCGCGCGAGGAACGGCAAGAACTGCCGGTACTCGCGCGTGAATGCAATTTGAGGAGACTCCCGACGATGCAGGTTCGCTCGCTTTTGAAACTCGCCAGCGCCGTTGTCCTTCTCGCTTTGGCGAGCGGCACGATGCACGCGCAAGGCATGGGCCATCCCCTGACGGCTCCGCCTCCGCCGGGCGCCAAATCCGCGAAGTGCGTGAATCGCCCGATTCCGCAACTCGAAGACATCACCGCGAAATCCGGCGTTACTTTCCAGCACGCGTCTTCTCCGGACAAGAAGTACATCTTCGAGTCCATGAGCGGCGGCGTGATCGTCTTCGACTACGATCGCGACGGCTGGCCCGACATCTATTTCACGAATGCGCCGACGATCGACCAGGCGCTGGACGGCAAGACCGCGATGGGAGCGCTTTATCGCAATAATCGCGACGGGACCTTCACCGACGTGACCAAGGCCGCCGGGCTGACCAAACCTTGCCTGGCGATGGGCGGAGCGGTCGGCGACTACGACAACGACGGCTGGCCCGATCTCTACATCACCTGCATGGGCGGAAATATTCTTTACCACAACAACGGCGACGGCACGTTTACGGACGTGACGGCGAAGGCCGGCGTGGCCGATGGGCGCTGGTCGGCGGGCGCGGCCTTCGGCGAATACGACGGCGACGGCCGCGTCGACCTGATGGTGGCCAACTATGTGGATTTTCACCTCAATGACCTTCCGCAATTCGGCAGCACATCGTATTGCAAGTATCGCGGCGTCGATGTGCAGTGCGGTCCGCGCGGATTGAAGGGCGCCGGCGACGCTCTCTTCCATAACAACGGTGATGGGACCTTTACCGATATCTCCAAGCAGGCGGGGGTGGACGACCCAAACGGTTACTATGGCCTGGGCGTCATCTGGGCCGACTTCAATAACACCGGCCGTCCCGATATCTACATCACCAACGATTCCACTCCGAAGTACCTTTACAAGAACCTGGGCAATGGAAAGTTCGAAGAGATCGGGTACGAGTCCGGAACCGCGCTGAGCAACGACGGCTCGGAACAGGCATCGATGGGCATCGCGGTGGGCGACTATAACCACACCGGGCGTCCGTCCCTGTATATCAACAACTTTGAAAACGAAAACCCCGATCTCTACCGCAACGATGGCGATTGGAATTTCACCGAGGTATCGTTTCCTTCCGGCCTGGCGATGGCGGCGCTGCCCTGGGTGAAATGGGGAACCGCCTTTGTCGATCTGGACAATGACGGCTGGCTCGATCTCATCGCGGCCAATGGCCATGTCTATCCGCAGGTGGACATGATCCCCTCCGATCCGGGATACCGGCAGCCGACGCTGCTCAGCATGAATCTGGGCAACGGAAATTTCTGCGACGCCAGCGAGCAGGCCGGCCCCGCGCTCGAAGAAAAGCGCGTGGGACGCGGTCTGGCCGTCGCCGACCTGTTCAACGACGGCAACATGGATGTGGTGATCGAAGACCTGGATGGCAGCCCCATGATTTTAAGGAATCATGGAATACCGGGACGCCATTGGGTGAGTTTCGAGCTGGCCGGCGCCAAGAGCAACCGCCTGGCGCTGAATGCGCGGGTGAAGATCGTTGCCGGAGGAATGACCCAGACCGATGAGGTTCACAGCGGCGGAAGCTATCTTTCGCAAAACGATCTGCGCGTGCATTTCGGCCTTGGCTCGGCCAGCAAAATCGACAGCGTCGAGATTCGCTGGCCTTCCGGAACCGTGGATCGCATCGGCAGCCTGGCAGCAGACCAGTTTTATGCGGTCTTAGAAGGCCACGGAATTGTCCCCGCCGATCAGATCCGGCCGCAGCTTAAGAAACCAGCGGTCACAGCCGCGCACTGATCGCGGGCAATGGCTTCATCGGCTGGGAGTCTTCGCGACAGGGGGTGCGGTTTTTGGGGCTGGCGCTTGCGCGCCCTGGAGCTGCTGCGCTGCCTGACGTTCTTTTTCCGCGTCCGCGGGCCTGAAGTCGCGTTCGTAGGCCACGGCCAGCTCCTGATGAAAGCGCGCCTCGGTTGGCATGAGTCGCACGGCCGCTTCCAGTTCCCCGATCGCCGCCGTGGTGTCGCCGGTTTCGAGATTGGCTTGGCCCAGGTCGTAATGCGACTCCCCATCGTCCGCCTTCAGGGCGATGGCCTGGTTCAGTTCCCGGAAGGCATCCGGCCAATCGCGGCGAAGCGCATACACTTCCCCGATGCCGCGATGCACTTCGGCAACGCTGGGATCCGCCTTCTCCAGGGATTCGAGGTGCGCGAGACCTGACTGCACCTGGCCCGTCTTCACCAGCGATTCCGCGTAGATAAACTGCATCTGCGGAATGGATGTCACGCTCTCACCCGCGCCCTTGAGCGCTGCGAGACACGCGCTGTAATTGTGGGTCATGAATTGGCTCATGGCCAGGGGACCGCGATACCCCGCGTCCTGCGGGTGCGCGCGCAGATAGCGCGTGAGGGGCGGAATCGCCTCCGCAAAATCGGCGGCCATGAACGCGGCCCGGCCCAGGTTCAAATCCAGTCCCTCGAGCGCAGGCCGCCAGGCGCGCGCATGCTGGAAATATTTGAGGGCTTCAGAATATTTCTCTTGGGACGCCGCGATCGCGCCCAGGTTGTTGTAGCTGTCGGCAATGGGCGGCGTGAGCTCGGCCTCGAGCGCCTTCTGTTTTCTGGTCGCCTCGGGATCGGCGGATTGCCCTGCGGACGCCGGCGAAAGCCCAGCCGTCGCATCGGAGCTGCCAGTCCCCGCGCCGTTGTCCGGCAGCATCGCGGCCAGCTTGTTCTTGTCCGCGTTGAGCGCCTTGTCGTTGAAGGTGTGCGCGATCTGCATCTCCGTGTGCGCTTCGGTTTCCCGGTGCTGCTGCATCAGGATCCGCCCCAGCAGAAAGTGCGCCTTCTGGATCTGATAATGGTTGCGCGAAATGTCGGTGGTAAGCTGAATTACCTTGCGCAGGTTGGTCTCTGCCTCGCTTAGGCGGTTGGTCTCGTAATCCATCTGCCCCATGTAGAGAAAAGCATCGGGGTTCTTGGCGTTCAGCGCGATGGCTCGCTTCAGGTAGCCCTCGGCCTCGGCGTACCGGTGATAACTCACAGCGATCTTACCCAGTGCGGCATAGGCCAGGAAGTCGTTGGGCGAGATGGCGAGGTCCTGCTTGAGTTCGCCCTCAGCCTCCACGAGCGTCTTCTCATCTTCGCCAACGGCCAGCAGGGCCGCTGCCACGCAATAGTGCGCTTCAGGGTAGCGGGGATCTTCGGCGATGACTCTCTTGAATTCCGCGACGGCCCGCGATGTAAAATCCGAATGCCCGTAGGCCAGTCCGATCGTCATATGGAGCGCCGGTGTATCCGCACTCGACGCCTGGATCCAATCGAATGCCTGTACCGCGCATTTCTCTTCGTCAATACTCAGACATACCGCGGCGAGTTCATATTGGTTGGTGAAATTGGGATCGAGCGCGACTGCCGCTTCCAGCTCTTTCCTGGCATCCTGGTCGCGGAACATTCTGCGCAGCGTGAGCCCCAGAACCTCGTGGGCCTGCGCCTGCAGGCTGGGATCGAGCGCGTCCTGATTCAGAAGCCCTCTGGCCAGCGTCTCCGCATGATCGAAGTCTCCGGCTCGCGATGCAGCTCTGGCGTAATCCAGTTCGAGGGATGGTGACGCGGGAGTCAGCGCCAATGCTTCCTCGAAGAGCGAAGAGGCTTTGGCGGAATCTCCAGTCCAGGATCGGCCATTGGCAACTTCCTCAAGGGCGGCAGCAAGAAACGCGCGGTATTGCCCCGCGGCGCCATCCAGATCGCCCGCCTTCTGGAAACGCAGGGCGGCATCGTAGAGGCTCTGAAGAGAAGAGCCATCTGCGTTTGCATTCTGGGGCCGCGGCTGCGCCTGCGCAGGAGACAAAAGCTGAGCCAGAAGGCCGAAAACAACGGCTCCAAGACTGACGAGGTTGGCCTGCCGGCATCGCATTCCCGATTCCCTCCAAGAGGTCGCGGATGTTCTTATTTTGTCACAGGGGAAACGGCTTTGGAGCGGCGCAAAGCCACCGCCCCGTAGACGCATGGAGAGATCGCGGCGATTCACGCTCTCATGGCCGTGACGGAACCGGAAAATGGGCAAAGATCGGCATAGGGGGAGCGGCAGACCGCTCTCCCCTGCCACACCACCGGACATGCGGGTCCGCATCCGGCGGTTCGAGAAGTTGAGGCTAACCCTGTGCTCCTTGTGTGAGGGCGCGGGTGTCGGTCTTCATCACTGCCCAGTTAAGACTCGGTTTCACC